>Ga0315291_10002202_pt1 | contig 25665 bp, 26 predicted proteins | sample YL17G12_20_MG_FD_203070 | JGI IMG/M metagenome (GOLD analysis project Ga0315291, IMG submission 203070) | Sediment microbial communities from Yellowstone Lake, YNP, Wyoming, USA - YL17G12_20 | ecosystem: Environmental > Aquatic > Freshwater > Lake > Sediment | place: USA: Wyoming | collected...
TGTAGTGAGAAAAGGTAACAAATACGGCTACATCAATCGTCTCGGTAAATTTGTCATAAACCCACAATTTGATTGGGCAGGTGAATTTTCAGAAAGCCTTGCTGCAGTGAAGATGGGTGAAAAGTGCGGCTATATCGATAACCAGAAAAGAATTATGATCAACCCAATTTTTAACGAAGCGGATAATTTTTCTGAAGGGTTAGCACGAGTAAAAGTTAACGATTGGTGGGGATTTATTGATAATAATGGTGATTACATTATTAACCCCCAGTATACCTGGGCGGATGACTTTTCCGAGGGTCTAGCGGTTGTTAAAGTAGGGTACGTTTATGGTTATATTGATAAGAAGGGCAGGCAGGCCATCAAACCAAAATTTGATAATGCGTTAGGTTTTTCTGGAGGCCTGGCAAAAGTTGAAATAAATGGCCAATGGGGATTCATTGATAGAACTGGTAAATACATCTGGGAACCAAGCGAATAAACTTAATTTGTGAAGAGTAGAAATTATGAAAAGTAACATTATATTAATTTTGTGTGGTCTGTTAATTGAAGTATCATTGGCTCAAACTAAAATTAAATAACCGACCGTATTATTTCCTGCTGTTGATACAAATAAATATTATGGTTATATCGATAGCACCGGGAAATTAGTAATCCCCGTACAATACGAGGGTGCGGAAGAATTTTCTGACGGTTTGGCTTCAGTCCGCATAAACACCCAGTGGGGTTATATCGATAACACGGGCAATATGGTGATAGCACCTCAATTCTATATCGCATTTAACTTTTCTAATGGTTTAGCAAGAGTGTGGGGTTCGGAGCGTGGCCATATTGATAAATCTGGAAATATTGTGATTGTACTATCGAAAGAGTATGATGATGCGGGCGATTTCCATGAAGGATTGGCCTGGATAAAAGTTGATTCATTATATGGATATATTGATAAATCAGGGCAGGTTGCTATCAAACCACAATTTCAAAATGTAACCGATTTTTCGGAAGGGCTGGCAGCAGTGAAGAGTAACGACAGATGGGGTTATTTTAATACTTCTGGTAAACGTCAATTCAAAACTGTATTTGACCTAGCAGGTAAATTTTCCGAAGGTTTAGCAATGGTGAAAGTCGGTGACAGTTGCGGTTATATTAATAAATCTTCTAACATCGTTATCCGACCGCAATTTCAAGATGCGGGGGAGTTTCATGAAAGATTGGTATGTGTTAAAATTAAGGGTCAGTGGGGATATATAGACAAGACAGGTAAAATAGTAATCGAATCACAATTTGTTGATGCCCGTAGTTTTTCAGACGGGATGGCAGTTATTGGTAGCATACCGTCAGGCTATATCAATAGAGAAGGAAATGTTGTTATTAAACAACAATTTTATGTTGCTTATCCTTTTAGAAACGGAATCGCAAAAGTTTTGTTGAATAATCGCTCAGAAGGATATATTGATAAAACCGGTAAATTTATTTGGGGACCGAAGTGAGAATAATTTAAGATTCTGCCAAATTTATTCTACCTATTTCCTCCTGTTATAATGTAGATAAATATCATTTAATTTTAATTTCGTTTATCAGTTGGTATTATATATCTTTCAAAAGAGTAAAACACTTGACATGAAAACGTAAAATTATATAATCTCGAAGTTGTACATTATAAATTTGGGGAGGAAATATGATAAACAGATGTAGTAAAACTTGGTTATTTGTAACATTGAGCTTTTGTTTATTGTTACCGCATCACATTTCAGCTCAATGGCTGGAAACAACCATCACGGTTGGAGAATTCCCGACTTCGATGTGCTGGAATTCGACCAACAACAAAATCTATTGCAATAATTATTTTAGCCAGTATATCAGAATTATTGATGGTGAAACCAATACTTTGATGTTGGGTCTGCAGGTTGGGTATAATCCTGGTGCACTTTGCTGGAACGCAACCAATAACAAAGTCTATTGTGCTTGTGAAGGTGCCAGCAGCCATTATATATCGATTATTAATGGCGCAACCAACGCAAAAATTTGTTCAATAGTGGTCGGGTTAAGTCCGAAATTATTGCTATGGAATTCAGCCAACAATAAAGTCTATTGTGCGCATTTCAGCAATAATACTATGTCAATTATTGATGGTGTTGCAAATACACTTATCAAAACAATACCAATCGGGACTGAACCGAACGCAATCTGCTGGAACTCGACCAATAATAAAATTTATACGGCAAATAATTATAGCAATAACGTATCAATTATTAATTGTGCTACTGATACAGTGATAGCAACAGTGTTAGCATCGACTCATCCAATTGCTTTGTGCTGGAATTCAACTAACAATAAAGTCTATGTTGCTTGTAACTGGAGTAATAATGTAATGATTCTGGACGGCGCAACCAACGCGGTTTTGTCAACTATTTCGCTTGGACTTTCAGCGGCTCCCCGCGCTTTATGCTGGAACTTGACTAATAATAAAGTTTATTGTGCCAATGAAGGCACTCACAATGTGACGATTATCGATGGCGCATCAAATGCTGTGATATCGACGGTTTCGGTTGGGAGCACCCCAAGGACTATTTGCTGGAATCCGGCTAACAACAAAGTTTATGTTGGTAATTTTATGGGTAACAGTGCAACGATTATTGATGGTGTGACTAATGCAGTCATCAATACTATTACAGTTGGCAGTAGTCCGAATGCTTTTTGCCGTAACGCAATTCAGAATCGAACTTATGTTGCAAACTATGCGTCATCCAATTTATCCGTGCTTCGGGATTCGATGTCATCAGGAATAGAAGAAGAATGCTTAACGCCCAACATCACCCGCACTGAGCTGGAAATCTATCCGAATCCGGCGAAATCCGTGATTCGTGTCCGTTGTCCGTCTCCCATAGCAAAAATTAAAATATTTGATGTTGCGGGGAAGACAGTTAAGGAAATGGAGAGTTTCGGAGTTAATGAGAAGACCGTTTTGCTGAACGGAATAAAATCTGGTATTTATTTTGTGCAATTAGACAATCAAACAACAACTAATAAATTGATAGTTACAAAGTAACATTTTGACTATTTCAATATAATGGTTGCATGCTTAAACTTCTATATTGATACGACTGAAAATTTATCTGGGGACCGAAGTGAGTGGTGATTTAGCCGCGGATAAAAGAGACTGCCAATAAGTTTATCAAAGATTGTATTGACAAGATAGATTAGTTTATTATATTATTCTTTAATAAATAATAACTTAGGAGGACGTATGAAGAATATAATAAATAAGTGTATATTACTATTCTTCGCGCTCGTTGTTTCGAGTTCTTTTGCTCAGGATATAAAAGGATTTACTGATAAGGGGAATGTTCTCATTGCGGGTACAATAAGCTTCACGGATAATTTTGGAGACCGTTATGCGTTTTTCCCTGAGGAAGAAGGTAAGATAATAACAATCGAAGCGAATCCCAAAGTGCTTTATTTTGTAGATAAGAATGTTGCTTTAGGTGGTGAGTTCTCGATTGTTCACCAGTATCTTGAAGAATTCGAAGTTAGCGGTACAGAACTCGGATTAGGACCGAAAGCCGCCTATTTTACTGTGCTTGGAAGTGCGTATCCTTTTTTAACTGCAAGGATTCAGTATTTGAATTATACCGTGGCCGATGATGTCAACGATGGTTTGGGATTAGGATTTTCTACTGGGATTCTTGCACCATTTACAGGTAATGCCGCAGTTCTTATTGAAGCAGGTTATCGATGGGAAAAAATATACTATGAACCAGAAGCCCTAACTGGCGGGACTATATTTTTGGGTGTAGGGGTTGGTGGTATGGTTTCGTCAACACGGAGGGAATATGCCAGGAAATTTGCAAGATAAGAAAATATTATTAATTCTAATTTTGTTTATTATATTCTTTATTAATGCAGAAAAACTCTTCGCCAATCCGTCAATTGAAGAGATCTATCCAGGTGCAGTATTTCTTATGATTTATCCTGGGGCGAGACAGGTTGGGATGGCAGGTGCTTTTACTGGTATTGCGGATGATGCTTTTGCTACGTACTATAATCCAGCTGGTTTAGCTTTACAGAAAAATATTAATTTATCTTTTTTACAATCTCATTGGCTATCTGGTTTGTATCCGGATATGCGATACTACATGGGAAATTTAATATTACCTGTTTCTGAAATTATGATGGGTTTATCCTGGATTTATCTGTCAACAGGGGAAACAGAAGTATGGGATGAAAATGGTAATTATTTAGGTGAATATACGCCTTATGATATGGCGCCTGCGATCTCGGTTGGTAAAAAAATATCTGATTATTTAGCAGTTGGTGGAACAGTGAAGTATATATATTCATATTTAGTACCAGATTGGGTTTTTCGAGCAATGCCTGAACTTGGTATTGAGAGAGGAGGGACAGGAGAGGCATTCGCATTAGATGTGGGAACACTATTGAGTGTTTCCACTTTTGGTAAAACTAGTTTAGGTTTAGTTATTCAGAATATCGGATATGGGATCAAATACACACAATCTGGCGAGGGAGACCCTCTGCCTTCCGCTATTAAATTCGGAATTTCTCAGAAGATTTTATTGAAAGATTTGTTAAAACAAAAGAGTAACAACTTGTTTATAGATTATTTACAAGAATCTTCAAAACTAATCATTGCATATGATTTTTATCGTTCTTTAGTTAATAGGAGATATTTTTGGCAATCGGTAGGAACGGAGATTTGTTTCGCACCAATCGCATTTCGATTTGGATATTTTTCTGACCCACATGGAGAGCGAAAAGGCAGGACAATTGGTTTTGGAATAGATTTTGATTATCTACAAATTAATGTTGCAAGCGACGCTGACATATATGAGTTTGGTACTGAGAACCTACGCTATGACCTATCGTTAAAGTTGCCTGATAAGATTAAATTTTAAATACAGAATAGAAATACCTCCCACTATTTTATTAAACTATTATTGCAGGGGTAGTCTGTTTTTTAAGTAATTATTTTAAAAATTATTCTGGAAATCCATAGTTCATGAAATAGGGTCCATCTATTTTACCTTCATTAAAATATTTTCGGACATCGGTTCTCTTTATTACTAATGATAACTTCAGCCATAAGAATTCGCCACATTCTCCATCATAATTTAAACAGCTTCCTTGAGGAATCGTAATTCTTTTCAGAAAAACCTTTTCGTCATCTCTATTCAATATATGATTTTTAGAATTCAGCTCCAGCGTAATATCTTCTTTGGGCCAAAACATCTTATTATGTTTCTTGAAGAAATGACCACAGCTGATTGAGATGCAACTTCCCACAAAAATTCCGATGCAAAGAATGATTAGGGTTCTTCTCATTTTACACCTCCGATTTTTTTAAATTGGCTATTATGTTAACCGGGATACATTTTATCATCAATATATTATACGAACTCTGTAGAATAAAGTTTCATTCAGTTGTCAATTAAAAAGTAGTTATGCAAGGTTGAAGTCTTGCTACAATTCTTCCAATCTTAGAATCTTTTAATTGTCTTTTTTGAGTAGGGTGCTGGGTTATGAAATGCAAACCAGGCTGGGTTTTGGTCTCGATGACCCGCTCCAGAATCTACTGCGCTTCCGACTCGTGTTTTATCTCCAAACTATACTATATTGGTCATTGCGATTCGAATTAAGTTGATGATTGATAAGCTGATTGGGGTTTTAAATAATATCCATTTTAGAAATCTAATTAGAACACTGATTCGAGAAAGGGCATGAAGGCTAGGGTCACCCCGTGGGTGACCCCCGTAACAATGCAAAATGCAAAAATCAAAAGTCAAAATTATACGCTATTTGTAACGTAGGGCAAGGCTTCAGTCATGCAAAATCAGAAAATAAAAGCAGTGCTTAAGATTTGCCCTACCTTTTGTCCCATCATATGGTTATGTTTGTTTACGCACTATAGATTGAATCCGTTCCAGTATCGGTTTTTGTAAACCACGAGCTTGCCATTTATCTTTTACAATATCGATTTCTTTTTGTAGTTGTAAACCACCATAGCGTTTATTTAAGCGTTAGACCTGACGACCAAAATCAAGATATGGAACATTGAAATTATGGAAAGTTTCTCTTCGCCTAAGATTTCTTTTATTTCATTCTCAAGTTTAACAAGTTTGTTAAATTCAATCTCAGCATTTCTCTTCATTTTTGGTTGCATTGCTTCAAGTTTAGTGCCTTTATTAGCACTGGTTATTTTATGCTCCCATTTATCAAGCCGCCGCTTTGCTTCTCTTACTGCGATAATTAATCACCTTCTTTCTTTCATTATAAATCTTAGCCACGAATGAACACGAATAAACACCATTTAAATTTCGAATGTCGAATTTTTAATTTCGATTCAATTGCAAATGACTTAATGTTTAAATATTCAATCATTCGAATTTCATTCAAAATTCATAATTAAAAATTATTAATTTATTCCTGTGCACCTGCGGTGTAGTTCCATATTTTTTCTATGGTAAATTGTTTATCATTTATAACCTACTCCGTATGCCAATATTTTCTGCAAACGTATGTCCTTTTTCTTTATTCGTCAAGAAACAGCCGACTTTTTGTCTTACCCATCGTTTCTTATTCTTTAATAGCATAATTGCCAGTTCGATTATATCATCGCCGTACTTATTTTTAACCTGCGCGATTGAATTTAACACCTGCACCATCTTTGGTTTATCGTAGAATAAATCTAATTGAAACTGGTCCTGCGAAAGTAAGTTACTGACACTGACACCTAATAAACGCACGCTCTTGCCTACGTAGTTTTTAAGAAACAGTTCGTAAGCGACATTGGCGATTTTTTGCGGATAATTGGTCTTTTCCGGAATCGAGGTCTGGACACCGGAATCATTGAAATCAGCACTGCGCACGGACAAGTGAATGGTACGACCAGCCAAACCCTCTTTTTCCAGTCGCCTCGCAACTTTACTCGCAAGCCAATAGATATACCATTTTATCAGCTCTAAATCTGTTACATCTTTGGGCAGAGTATAAGAGTGTCCGACTGATTTTATTTCGTCAAAACTACCAGGGTCAACCGAAGAGTTGTCAATGCCCCAGGCAAACTGGTGCAATATTTCACCGTATTTACCGAATTTGCTCTTGAGCAGAAATGCCGGATATTTTGCCAGGTCTTCAATTGTTTTAATGCCAAGATTATTCAGATGGATTTTCATCCGCGGACCAACGCCAATCATTTCTTCAACTGGCATATGCCAGATAATCTGCGGAACATCTTTTGCATCGACCAGAGTTAACCCGTCCGGTTTCTGCCATTCGGCTGCCATCTTGGCAATCAGTTTATTCGGACCAATACCAATCGAACAGCTTAAATCGAGTTCTTCTTTTATCCGCGATTTGATTTTCTTACCAATCCCTTTAGGCGTGCCAAAAAGTCTCTGCACGCCGGTAATATCCAAGAACGCTTCGTCAATCGAATAAGGCTCGACTAAATCAGTGAACTCTTTATAAATATTTAAGAGCCGATAACAATAATCGATATATTTATCCGGATTACCGATAACGATTAAAGCATGTGGGCAGAGTCGCTGGGCTTCGAGTAATGACATCGCTGATTTGACGCCGAGTCTTTTCGCTTCGTAAGATGCGGTCGTCACTACCGCATGCCGACCCGGACCGCCAACTACTAAAATCGGCTTACCCCTTAAAGCAGGATTATGCCTTTGCTCGACCTGAGCAAAGAAAGCATCCATATCAATTAAGACGATTACTCGATTGTCCACAACTCAAAAAGATTAACACGAAGACACGAAAACCCACGAAATGCGAAGCATAGACGAAACAAAGCGAGTTCAGGCACGAATAAAATTTATATTTCCATTTCGTTCTTTCGTGCTTTCGTGGTAAATTTACTCAAATTCGACTTTTAGTAATTGCCAATCCATACTTTCAGTATTTAACTCGATTTCGTAGTTGTTATTGTTTTCATCCGATACCGCAAAGCAGTAGATTATGAATTTACCTTCGCGCCGTTGCCAGCGACCATTGATTTTAGCGATGCGATAAGTTTTGGCGCGCCAGGAAAACATCCTTGGTAAGATACCCGGATTCTTAAAAATACAGTCAACTGCAATCGGTTCATTAATTGTCTGGTAGTCCATATTTTTCACCGATTAGCGCAGATGTTTTTATGGATTAGCACAAGAGATGTCATTGCGAGGAGCGTAGCGTTATGCGAAGCATAGATGGAGCGAAGCGACATCCCTAAGCGTCGCAACATGGTAATCTTACCTTATTAGTATGGGGTTGCCTATCGGCAACCGCGCAATGACATTACTTATTATCTGTGCTCATCTGTGTATCTTAAAATGTTCGGTATAATCCGGTGGCTTTGCCCAGTATCCTCACCTCTTTTGTGCCTCTTCTGATTATAATCGGTTTATAATGCTTATTAGCAGGAATGAGCCTTATCACGTCAGCATTAGCTTCGTAATACTTTAAAGTCACTTCATCATCAATCAGTACTGCGGCGATTTCATTATTTTCCGCGACCGGCTGCATCTTGATTATTACTAAATCGCCATCTTTGATGCCGGCATCAATCATCGAGTCACCTTTTACCCGCAGAGCAAATGAGTTCATATTTTTAATCAAAGAACGGTCTAATGTGAGGCTGCCCTCAATATTCTCAATCGCCAGCATGGGAGAACCGGCTGCGATTTTTCCAAGAATCGGTATCGAGATATAATCCTCTTTGACTACAGGAAATTTTTCGGTAAGCGCATCTGCGCTTTGCTTGTTACTCTGTATAACAATAGTTCGGGCGCGATAGGTCTTTCTTTTAATATAACCTTTTTTCTCAATCGCATTTAAGTGGTCAAACACGCTCGGCTTTTTCATCTTGAAATGCTTGGCAATCTCGTCGTAAGAGGGGGGATAGGTATACTTGTCGATATAGCTGCTGATGAAGCTAATAATTTTACTTTGTTTTTCAGTTAGCTCCTTACTCATACTACTCCAATCTAAATCCTAAATCCAAAGCAGTTTTAAACATTTGGATTTTGGCAATTAGGATTTGTTTAGAAATTAGAAATTCACAGTTGGAATTTTCCATAGCGCATTATACCTAACTTTTGTTAGTTTGTCAAGAGGGAATTTTTATAGTTATAGATTATACAGATTGTAAAAAGATTACACAGATTTTTACGGATTTAATTATTTGGTAGGTTTGGTATTTTTCTTGGCGGCGTTAGCCCGGTCAATTGAGCGACCGATTAGAGAACTTAGATAAATAGTACTCACCGTTACACCAATTCCAGTAATTACAGCTGGAATTGCTGTAAGGTCATGTGGGTCATTTTCCATGTTATACCATAACGGCTCAGTTGCACCAAATTTCGTTGAGCCAAGCATGGAAATAGTCAGAGCTCCTAAAGCAAGCGCAGGTAAAATTGATAGGGCAGTACAACCATTTTGCCATTTATTTTCTATGGGATATTGTACTGTCGCTAAACTATTTTTTCGGTCAGCATCTTTTCCTATTTTGTAACCAACCATCGCGCCCGCTGCTGTACCTAAAGCAGATACAGTCCAAAATGTAAAATGATTTACATGATAGGTTGGCGGGTACGGGAACATTATAGGGCACATATAACTCCCCAAATACTCCCAGCCTCCTGGACTAGTTTGTTTAATTGCTAATTGCGAAGCGATATATCCACCAAATGCTGTACCGATGGTTGTCCCCCAAATGATTCCTGCAGCTCTATTTTCCACCGATTTAGGCCTGGATTGTATGCTTAAATCAGAAAGATTTGTTATTGGTTTTAATTCGATATCAATCCAGAATTTCTCTAACGCTAATCGAGCAAATTCATCACGTGCGACCTGATTTCTAATTGTATCGGCATTTTCAATACAATAGGAAATTTTTTCAACCCCACGTGGTGTAACTCTGAAAAATAGTTTTGTTGCAGAGTCGGCTTGGCGACAGTTTATTTCAGCAACATAAATAGTGTCATTATTTGTAAGTATTATTGCTGATTCAAAATTAGTAATATTTGGAAATAAGTTATATTGTAATCTTTCAAAAGCATCTATCGTATCGCCAACGATATCATTTAGGCGATATATTTTTAAATCTATAGCATGACTTAAAGACAAAGTTATCACAGGTATTGCTAAAAAAAGCAAAGCAATTTTTTGCATGTTTTAATTATTTTGTTTGATATTTTTCTTGGCGGTTTTGACTGCTCTGTTGTGGTCGATTAATTTCCCTAATTTATATCCCAAATAAGTTATGTCAGTTGCAATGCCAATACCCATTAATAAGGCAGGAATGGCAACAAATTCTCCTCCTTCGACATCTGCGAATAACCAGTCGTCCAATTTACCAAAGCAAGTTACGGTTGACCAAAAGAATAAATATCCTCCAATAGCAGTACCAGGAATCGCCGACGCAATTGCCAAACCAGTTCGCCAACCTTTGCCTTCTTTAAGTTCAGTCATTGCAGGGGATTTCTTTTGGTCGCTTTGCTCTCCTAATTTATAACCAAGAAATGTTCCTGCACTAATTGTAAGGCAGTTTATACCGCAAAACACAGGATAGTTTACTCTATATATCGGATTACAACTAGTTCCTCCAACATATTCAATTCCTAATTGAGAACCGACAACACCACCAATCGCCGAACCAAGCATCATCCCAGTTGCTGTTCCGAAAACTCTTCCTTCGCGTGATTTTAGCGTTGTTGTTTCTAGTTTTTGTTTCTGTAACTGTTTTGATTCGATATCTTGCCAGAATCGGTTATATGCAACTTTCATAGCTTCATCTCGATTAATCATTGCAATAATTGAATCTGCATTGTTAATGCAATGATTAATTCTATTAATGTCAAAAGCAGTCAATTGTAACGTGTCAGTTTTCCATGTGTCATTTTGAAGATAGTTAATTTGGCTTAAATAAAACGTATCAGCCTTAAAGAAAATTGCCGATTGAAAATTAGCTGTGCATAGGTATAGATTATATTTTTCTCTTTCCGAAACATCAATTGTATCACCGACTAAATCATTAATTCGATATAGTTTGAGTTCTTGCGCAAAAGCTGATGTGAAAAGAAAACTTATTATTACTAAAATCAGCCCAGCTAACCTTTTCATACTTTCTCCTTAAGTCTATTCTCGACTTTAGGTTAAATATAAGATAATGCTAACTACATGTCAAGTTTTATCTTTGAATATTATTTTGAAGCATGGTTAATGCGTTATTGGCTTCAATGTGGTTCGGGTCAAGTTCTAAGGTTTTTTGGATTTCTTTCATTGCTTGACTATATCTGCCAAGCGTTATATAAACCGCGCCGAGCAGGTAATGAGTTTCTGCGTCGTATGGATTTAGTATTACCGCTTTTTCAAATTCCGCTGCTGCTTGAGTAAAATTACGCTGGGCGATACTGAATCGTGCTTGTGCTAAATGAGCATAGACTTCGTATTTGGGATTAGCTTGAGCGATACTTAAAATTGCCTGCAGTTGTTCTGCTGCTTCAGATGGGCGATTTAAACTGATATAAGTTTGCAATAAACTATATCGGGCTACTATGTTTTCTGGCTCGACTGAAAGTGCTTTATTGTAAGAGTTAGCGGCTAAAGGGAATTCTCTGATACTTTGATAAATATTTCCCTTTTGAATATATCCTTGAGCATTGAACTCTTTTTTATTGACGAGATTGACCTGACCTAAACTAAACAGTAAACCACCGAAAACAATTAATAATATTACTTGACCGAGCTTACCATTTTTTAATCGTTCGTATATATTATTCACAAAAAACGCTGCAAAGATGATTAAAAATGGTATGACCGGAGCGCGCAAGCGTGACAATACATAAAAGATTAATGATGAGACGAGATAGATAAAAATAAAAGCATAGATCAGATAATAATCTTTCCAGTGTTTCGCAGACAAGATAATACCTAAGATAGCACAGGGAAGAATCAGAGCGAAACTTATAAAAGATATTTTCAGGACAACCGAATCGTCTTTAGTATGGTAAAAATAATAGTTGTTGGGGATTTCATACCCATTGAGAAATAATAGAAATTTTCTGGACAGTAATTTGATATAACGAGTCGGATTTTCTTGGATGAACTCAAATCCTTTTTTGAGCCAATAATTAGATGCTTCCGATGGTTTAATTAATTTGCCATCGATCCTTTGTGATGAATATTGTAATTGTGCGATTGAAATATCGGGTGTCTGCTGTAATGGATAAACCGGTCGCCAGGTGCCGTCAGTTTGCGGATTATTACCATAATAAAAGTTCACACCGGAATGAGCAGTGAAAGGGACGAAATCTTTCCCGACAAAATAGTTCCGAATCGGAATGATTGAAATTGTGATTAGAGCAAATATCGCAAATAAGATATATTGCAGGATGGGTTTTACTTTCACCTTAATAATAAAGTAGGGGATAAGAATTATTAGAAGTAAGATAAACTCTGGACGTATCATAACAAGAAGCCCAAATACGATACCAGTTAAAATAAGTAATTTAGCGGAAAAGTAGTCAGTGAGCTTTAGTAACAAATAAACCAGCCAAAGACTGAAGAAGATATTTACTTCAACATAAAGTAGAGCACCGGTGTAGAAGATGAGAATACCGGAAAATATATAAATAATACTCGCAATAACTCCATTGCGATGATTAGAGATTTTTCTTGTGATTAAATATAAAAATACTGCACCAAAACTACTAAGGATTATTTGAATAATCTGAACCACTAAAATCTTATTACCAAATATGGTATAAATTATTCCTAAGAAATAGGCATAGAATGGACCCAAGAAGAAAACTTCGTTTCCTAACCAACTGCCTTGGGCAATCTTTAATGCCCACTCGTGATAATAAATTGAATCGACTGTGTAGCGGGTGAGAATCGAATAGGCATTATGCTTCATGGCGAGGATGAAGAGCAAGCGAACTATGAATGTAATGATAAATATTATAAATATTGGTTTATAGGGAATGTCTCTCGGTTGTTTTTGTCTTTTCGTCTTATATTTCACATAGAGAGTTTATTGAGACAGACCAAATAGTCAAGACGTTTAATTGACAACGATAATAATTTACCTATAATAAACAAATGGCGCATAAGAAAAATCAACAGTTTCGTGTCTCTAAGATCAGCCTTCTGAAAGCGATTGCCCGCAGACCTAAAGGGATGCTAAGACCTTCTTTAACACATAAAGACAAAACGACTTATTCAAGACATCAAGCTAAACAAGAACTTTTTAAAATTGAAAAAGAGCAACAGGAATGACAAGACCAGAAGCATTCGACTTAGTTACATCAATGGTATCAAACAAGAATTTAATCAAGCACATGCTGGCATGCGAAGCGTGTATGCGGCGACTGGCAAAGCATTTTGGCGAGAATGAAGAGGAATGGGGACTGGTTGGACTTCTACACGATTTAGATTATGATAAGACCTGTAATAGTCCGGAAAAGCATACTTTGATTGCGGAAGATATTTTAAGAGAAAAGGGTATCAGCGAAGAATATATCAAAGCAATCAAAGGACATTGTGACCAGGCTGAGCGTGATACCAAAATGGCTAAAGCACTTTATGCAGTTGACCCGATAACTGGTCTTATCGTTGCGGCAACTCTTATGCATCCTGAGAAGAAATTGGCTAAAATCGACAAGGAATTTATTTTAAGACGGTATAAAGAAAAGGGGTTTGCCAAGGGTGCGAATCGAGAACAGATTGCAAAATGTGCGGATATCGGTTTATCATTAGAAGAGTTTACCCAACTATGTCTTGAAGCGATGAGCGGTATCGCTTCGGATTTAGGGTTTTAACTAAAAATGAAACCACAGATTAAAGCAAAAAAAAACCTTTCATCGATGTCATTGCGAGCGAAGCGTGGCAATCTTATTTTAAAAGAAATTAAGAGTAAACTCAGGGAAAAAAGTAACATAGTTAAACCACCAACAGAACATACCAAAACTTTTCAGGATATAGTGTTTTCACTCCAGCAGTTCTGGGCAAAACACGGTTGTGTTATTTTTACTCCTTATAATTCAGAGGTTGGGGCAGGTACATTTAATCCGGCAACTTTTTTACGAGTATTAGATAAAAAACCGTGGTGGGTTTGTTATATCGAACCATCGCGTCGCCCGCGTGATGGTCGTTATGCACAGAATCCGTTACGAGTTCAACAGTTCTGGCAGATGCAGGTAGTACTAAAACCCGCCCCGAAAAATGTTCAGGATCTCTACTTGAAAAGTATCGAATCGCTTGGTATTTCCTTAAAAAAGAATGATATCAGATTTATTGAGGATGACTGGGAGTCACCGACATTAGGGGCTTGGGGACTGGGCTGGCAGGTCGAGCTCAATGGTATTGAAATTACCCAGTTCACATATTTCCAGCAGGTCGGCGGATTAGATTTAGAAATTATCCCGGTTGAGATTACCTACGGATTAGAGCGGATTTCAATGTTTATTCAGGGCCGCAAATCTATCTTTGGTGTACAGTGGAATAAAGATTATACCTGGGGTGATATCTACAAACAAAATGAAGTCGAATTTTCTAAATATAATTTTGAACTAGCCGATATCCAATTACACCAGGAATTGTTTGACAAATTTGAAGAGCAGGCAGCAAAACTTCTGGAGCAGGGGTTAGTTTTTCCAGGTTACGACTGTGTGATAAAATGCTCTCACGTATTTAATATGCTGGAAGCAAGAGGGGCGATATCGGTTTCAGAGCGGACTAATTATATCACGCGAGTGAGACGGTTAGCCCGTAAAGCAGCTATCGCTTATATTAAGAGCCAAGAGCAATCAAATTTCAAAGAAACTAACCAAACTTAATCGAGAACCCTAATTTTAATATTAAAGTCTATAAGTATAGATAATTTGAGAAAGGCGGTGATAAATAATGGCAATTGACCCGATTTGTAAAATGGAAGTCGACGAGAAAACGTCTAAACATACAAGTGATTTTAAGGGAACTAAATATTATTTCTGTGCCGCTGGTTGTAAAACGATGTTTGACAAGAATCCAGGCAAATATTTAGAAATAAAACCACCGTCAACCGGTGGATGCGGTTGTTGCGGACATTAATTATTTAGCCACGGATAAGCACAGATTTTATGACAATTATTATCGGTGTAAATCTGTGCCTATCTTTTTTAAATTAAATTGACAAACCGATTTTTAGTATTATAATGAATTAATTATGGATAAATTTGACTTTCTTAGTTTAGCAAAGACATTAAAAGTACCATGGGAACCCATGGAAGTTGTAAGGATGGATGGCTATCATGTTTTGCTCGCATTATTTGATGGCGAATATAAGTTCCACAAGCATGACGGTGATGAGATGTTCTATATAATAAAGGGTGAAATCGAAATCGAAATGGATAGCGGGACGATTAAATTGAAAGAGGGCGAGGGTTACTTGTTACCGAAAGAGACTGAACATCGTTCCCGAGCCGCAAAACCATCGATTGTAATGGCGATTGAGCGAACAAATTTAAGAACTATCTGGACACATAGCCCTCCGAAATAGACCTCTTAAGTTTAGTTTCACAATTAGAATATAAGGAACAAGGTTCCTAAAGGAGTAGAAATGGCAGCAAATGTATGTAGCGATAAAGTGATGGAAATTCGCTGGCATGGTCGTGGTGGCCAGGGCGCCAAGACGGCAGCACTCTTATTTGGTGAAGCCGCCTTAGAGACTGGTATGTTTATTCAGGCATTTCCCGAATACGGCCCAGAACGGATGGGTGCGCCGGTAGTTGCTTTTAACCGACTTTCCAAGGAAATAATCCGGACTCACTCGGGAATTAAAGAACCAGATATCGTGATTGTTTTGGACCCAACCCTGATTGAGATTGCGAATGTGGTTAATGGGCTTAAAGACGACGGCATCTTATTAATTAATACCGAAGAAACACCGGAAGAAGTAAAAAAACGATATAAATTAGAAAACCGAAAGATAAAAATATATTGTGTTAATGCATCTAAAATCGCTTTGGAATCGTTCAAACGCGACGTGCCGAATACACCAATGCTGGGTGCTTTAGTTAAAGTAACCGGTGTCTTCAATTACGATACGATGATGGAATCGATTAAAGCAAAACTGAGTGTGAAGTTCCGCGGACGAGATGAGATTATCAAAGGAAATTTAGAGTCAATCCGACGTGCTTACGAAGAAGTAAAATCAGCATGTTAGCTTTCATACCACAGAGGCATAAAGTCACAGAGAAAAAATGAGTATAGACTCTGTGTCCTTCGTGTCTCAGTGTCTCTGTGGTTTATCTTTTTGCAAGGAGAAATGAAATGGCGAAATTAAAATCATGGAAAGAACTGCCGTGCGGTGCTATTTTAACTGATATCAAGGCGGTATTAGAAAATAAAACCGGTGCCTGGCGCAGTTTTCGACCGGTATTCAATAAAGATAAATGCATCAACTGTCTTGCTTGTTGGATTTATTGTCCGGATGCTGCGATTATTATTAAAGATGGCAAGGTTATTGGCATTGATTACGATTATTGTAAAGGCTGCGGAATCTGTGCTGAAGTATGTCCTAAAAAAGTTCAGGCAATTACAATGGAGAAGGAGGAGAAATGATTGTTGCGAAAACCGGTAACGAAGCGATGGCTTATGCGATGAAACAATGTAATCCAGATGTTATCGCAGCTTATCCGATCACACCTTCAACTGAAATTGTGCAAATCTTCTCCAGTTTTGTTGCGGATGGTTTAGTTGATACCGAATATATTCCAGTTGAATCAGAACATTCCGCAATGAGTGCTTGTATCGGTGCTGCGGCAGCCGGTGCACGGGCAATGACCGCAACTGCATCGCAAGGTTTAGCTCTAATGCATGAGATGTTATTTATCGCAGCCGGCTTAAGGTTACCGATTGTAATGGGTGTTGCATCCCGTTCCTTATCGTCACCATTAAATATTCACTGCGACCATTCGGATTCGGTTGCTTCACGCGATTCAGGCTGGATTCAAATCTTCTGCGAAAGTTCTCAAGAGGGATATGACAGCCTTATCCAAGCGGTAAAGATTGCGGAGACCGCATTTCTACCGGTCATCGTTGCAATCGACGGATTTATTCTCTCTCATTGTATGGAGCGTTTGGAGTTATTAGATGATGCTGATGTAAAAAGTTTTATTGGCAAGCTAAAACCTAATTATACACTTTTAGATGTGAAAAATCCGATTACGGTCAGCCCGGCTTGTTTAACCGATTCATATTTTGAACACAAACGAGCCGAAGCACAAGGGATGAACAATGCATTACCAATAATTGAAAAAGTTATTGAAGATTTTGCACAAAAGTTTGGCAGAAAATATCCGGTGATTGAAGAATACCGAACCGAAGATGCGGAAGTGGTCGTTTTAGCGATGGGCTCAACCGTCGGCACCGCCAAGATTGTGGTAGATGACTTGCGTGAACAAGGTAAAAAAGTTGGTATGGTGAAACTTCGAATCTTCCGACCGCTCGTATATAAGAAAATGGCTGAGATATTCAAAAAGTTCAAAGTCGTTGGTATCTTAGATAGAGTTGAATCAATGAGTTCTTATATCAGCCCGTTAGCTACCGAAGTCCGCTCCGCACTTTATGATACGAATCCCAAACCATTGACTCCGTCTTATGTCTATGGATTAGGCGGTCGCGAGATTTCACAGGAAGATATCAAAATGGTCTTTGACGAACTATTCAAGGTTAAAGAGACTGGTAAAATAAAAGAAGATGTATCGTATGTAGGAGTGAGGTAAATATGCCATCGATTAAAGAACTTTGCAAAGAGCCGGAACTGTTTTCATCAGGTCATCGAGCTTGTACTGGTTGCGGTGAAGTGTTAGCTGTAAGGCAGATTTTATTAGCCGCAATTAAGCCAGTGGTCTGTGTAATGCCGACTGGATGTTTAGAAATCGTTTCGACAATCTATCCGCACACTGCCTGGCAAGTGCCGATGTTTCACAATGCGTTCGAGAATGCCGCCGCAACCATTTCCGGTGTCGAAGCGGCATATAATACATTTAAGCGAAAAGGCGAGATTGCCGAGAATATTAACTTCATCGCATTTGGCGGAGACGGTGGGACTTATGACATCGGATTTCAAGCGCTGTCTGGTGCGGTCGAGCGAAACCATCGGTTCTTATATGTCTGTTTAGATAATCAGGCATATATGAATACCGGTATTCAGCGGTCATCCGCAACACCAATGGGTGCCCATACGACAACTTCTCCGGCAGGAAAAGTTAAACCGGGTAAACCACAATGGCGAAAAGATATTGTTGAAATCATGATTGCACACGATATCCCTTATGCAGCACAAGCAACGGTCTGGAACTGGAATGATTTATCCAATAAAGTCCGTAAAGCGCTTTCAGTTCAGGGTTCAAGCTTTATTAATGTTTTAGTGCCTTGTCCATTAGGCTGGAGCTATCCACCCGCACAAACGATTGCCCAGTCAAAAATGGCGGTCGAGACTTGTTTCTGGGCCATTTATGAATGTGAGAATGGTGTTTATAAAATAAACTATACACCGAAGGAAAGACTTCCGGTTATCGAATGGTTAAAAACTCAAGACCGATTCAGGCATCTATTCCGACCAGGCAACGAACATCTATTAGAAACGTTCCAGAAAGAAGTTGATAAACGCTGGGAGCGATTGAATAAAAAAGTAGTTCATTAATTTTAGGATACACCGAGGCACCGAGGTACAAAGAAACACAGAGAAGAAACTCGGTGGGTTCTGAGTCTCCGTGTCTCTGTGGTTAGGGAATAAAGATGAAAAAGAAAAGCGAAATAAAGAAGATTGTCAGAGAAGGGTATGCTCAAATTGCGAAACAGAATAGTTCTTGCTGTGCTACTACTCAACCGTGTTGCGGAAGTAGTAATGGAGCGATTGACATCAGCAAAAAGATTGGATATACAAAACAAGAACTCCAATCAATACCAGAAGGGGCAAATTTAGGACTTGGTTGCGGTAACCCGCTTGCTTTTGCTTCATTAAAACAAGGACAGGTTGTGCTTGACCTTGGCTCTGGAGCAGGTGTTGACTGTTTTATTGCCGCTAAAAAAGTTGGGAAGAAAGGCAAAGTCATCGGTGTTGATATGACAGCTGAGATGATTGAAAAGGCAAGAACAAATGCGAAAAAAGGCGGTTATAAAAATGTTGAGTTCCGACTTGGTGAAATTGAGAATTTACCGGTTGCGGATAATTCGGTTGATGCCATAATCTCAAATTGCGTCATTAACCTTTCGCCGGATAAAAAGAAAGTTTTTCAGGAAGCTTTCCGAGTGCTAAAACCAGAAGGAAAAGTGATGGTATCAGATATCGTATTGCAGAAGGAACTTCCTCGTATTGTAAAGAACTCGGTTGAAGCATATGTTGGATGTCTTTCCGGTGCGATAAAAAAGAATGAATACATTAATCTTATGAAAAAGGCGGGCTTTCAAGATGTCAAGGTTATCGATGAGGCCATTTTCCCGCTCGACTGTATAGCAAATGACCCTACTGCCAAAGCGGTTATCGATAAATTGAACATACCATTGGAAAAAGCAAAAAAATTAACCAATTCAGTTTTAAGTATAAAAGTTTCCGGAATCAAACCGGTTAATAGTCTTTAAGAGTAATTTATTTTAAATCAAGATTTTTCAATCAGAAACTTTTGACTTTTGGCTTTTGCACTTCTATGGGGGGCTAGCCCCAGGGTGACCCTGACCTTTATGCCCTACCCCTAATTAGCTTTCTCGTAAGAGTTCTAATTTCATTACTACTTACCCGTCTAATTTGATAAGTAGTATCATTCCAAGTTTTCCTCGTCGTATTAAGACTCGTAAGGCAAGTAGAGGATTTCCTGATGCCGAGTGCAGTTTAAAGAGTGTATAAGAGGGATATACTCGGAAAATTATTTGTGCTGGGGGTCATTGCAAATAAATGTCTGTAACCAGTGATTACACCGATAAAATCGATTGTCCTGATTAAAAAAATATAGGTTTGCTTTGTTTTCATTCTGATTTATATTCAGAAATTTTGTTTTTACTTCTTGACTAATCTTGAATTAGAGTTATTATTGGTAAATGACTAAAAAGGACTTTTTAAACAAGGTAACAAATAATCGTAAAGATATTCTTCAAATACTTCTTAATACCTTAAAAGAAAAAGATATAAAATTTTGCATAGTGGGAGGATTGGCGGTAAATGCTTATTGCGAGCCAGTCGTCAGCCTTGATTTAGATGTCGTTATTACTGCTTCGAATGTTGTTGAGCTAATCAGAATTTTATCTCAGAAATTCTCAGTTACGGAACAACCACACAGTATCAATATTTCCAGTCCTGATTCTGACTTGCGAATTCAAATCCAGACCGACCAGAGATATCAGGAATTTATTACGAGGGCGGTCGAGAAAAATGTTTTAGGTTATGAAATATCGGTTGCGTCAGTCGAGGATATTTTACAAGGGAAGATATGGGCTTATGAAGATACGACTCGCCGACCGAGCAAACGGCAAAAAGATTTAGCCGATATAATGAGATTAGTCGAAACTCACCCGAGATTGGTGTCAAATTTGCCTGCTACGTTAAGAAAACGAATAACAACCGAAGAGTAGACTTACCAACTAAATTATTTCTTAAATATCTGTAACCATTGTTGCTACGGATTACATTATGTCGTTCTGGACTTGCTCCAGAATCTCATATCGGCACATTTGAGACCTTGAATAAATTTCAGTAGGGAAATAGGTGTGTCCCGAATTTATTCCCGTAAAAGAATTTTAGGCCTAAAAAAGTATGGTTTTAAAGTGAAAATTGGGAGTGTCTAAATTATCCCTATGTCTTTTTATCTTGAATGACATCATATATTTTTAGTATTCGGATAATTTGCAATAAGATAGAATCGTATCTGCCCTTTCTATCAATCTTTCTTATTAAGTCTGTTATTATATCCTCAAAATACACAACTTCTAGGCCATTCTTTCTAAAAAATTTTTCGTGAAGGGTTCTTTTCTTTTTGCTCTTCCCTAAGAATATTATTGATGTTATTAGTATTTTTGAATATTTTGTATTCCCAATTATACCTTTAATTTTTTCTATACGTTCCTTTCTTGTTAATTGCTTTATAAGACGATTCAACATTTCTTTGTCTGCTGTTGCTATTGTATAGACAGAACGCCATTTAATTTCATAATCGTAATAATTCCCTTTATTGTCAACTGCCAACCTTGAATATTACTACATAATCATTATAATCTACATCAAATGTTACATTATCGACCGATTGATATTAAAAAGGATAAGAAAATTCTTTTAGAGTTGCAATGCCAAATTAATTATGCGTGCGAATCGCCGTATTTTCGTGATAAATCTTATGAGAAGTATCAGAAGAAATGGATATCAACCGAACAGACCAAAGTTTTTCTTTCCCGCCTTGCTAAATCGATAAGAGACAAAAGAACTATTGCTAAAATAGTTGAAGAAAATAAAAATGTCATCGGATATTTCTGGGTGCAGTTTTTTGATATAATTGGTTATGATGTATCCTATGCCGAAATTTCTGAACTTGCAGTTATTCCAGAATATCAGCGCAAAGGGATTTCGACTAAAATGATAAGTTATATAGAAAAGGAAGTGCGTAAAAGGGGAGTAGCTGTAATTCGGTCTGGCACAGGAATTCTTAATATCCCATCACAGAAACTGCATAAGAAATTAGGCTACCTGCCAATCAGATTTTCTTACGAGAAAATACTCAAGAGAAAATGATGTAATATTATTTTTATTAAGGGGATATTTTATAAAAAACGGGGCTTGGTTTTACCAAGCCCCGCTGTCATTTTGTTATTATGTTAATCAGTTAAGACTATCTTATTAGTTTTCGTGTAGTCTTGAGTTTTTAGAGTGTAGAAGTAAACCCCTGCAGATAATTTCTGATTTCGTGCAGTTTGACCGTTCCAGTTCAGAGAATAAATACCCGGTCCTTTTTCTTCATTCACTAATGTACTAACTAATCTGCCGGCAACATCATGGATTAACAAAGCAACATTAGTCTTAGCAGAAATCGCATAGCGAATAGCAGTCAGTCCTCGAAATGGATTTGGTTTGGCTTGATAGAGTTTGGTTACGATTGGACTAGTTTCAATTATCTCGTCTTCTTTGTCCTCGGTAATGCCAGTTAAAATTCCAGGATACCAGAATCCGATATATGCTAAAAGATTAGTAGAAGTTAAAGAACCAATCGCAGTCTGGTTGACAGTCGAGAGTGACTTATAATTTGTCGATTGTAAATTTCCACTGCCATCACTGAAAGTGCTCCAGTCACAAAGATACTGGCCGAATGCAACTGAAGAAGTTATTATTATTAAAAGAAAGGGAAGAGCTAATTTTTTGTTGTTCATTCTTTCCCCCTTTGCCTTACTTCGGTCGAAGCACATTGTTTCTTGCTTTTGCTGCGGCTCGTTTAGCATCTCGTTCTTGTATCATCTTTTGCCACTGCGCTTGGGCTTCAGGTGAGGTCTGATATTCTTTGAGTGTTCCAAAAGCAATCCAGTCAAAAGTAACGTTGGTTGAATTCTTTTCAAGTCCTGGGATAACTTCCATATCAACCTTAAAGCCGGTTACCTTCGATTCGGTTACGTATAAAAATCCAGCTGGTTTTCCTTTAGGTGTTACGGTGATTCTTATCGGAACATCAGCTCGAATATTTTCCGTGAAGAGCGGATCGAAATTGATTTCTGCTTCACCATTATTAAGTGTGCCCGTTCCCGCCGTAACGATGCCCAGTTCAGTGCTAATTAAGCAAGGCGCTGATTTATTATCTAAAAGACCGCCGGTATAGAACCCACCGGTTGCGTATCCTTTTCCATAGGCCTGAATTGCGGTGTCAGTGGAGACATCGCCATAGGAATGAGCAACAAGTCCGGTTGCACCAGCATTACTCGCGACAAAATTGCCACCGGCAAGGTTGCCATAAGCATAGGTGCCGTAGCTTGCCGAACTATCAACTTTTACTCCGTTATCACCAGCGTACATCGTGTAGAGTGCATTATAACCAACCTCGTCAACACCAATTCCATCAAAATTAGCGTAAAAAACACGGATACCACTACCACCGGCTGTATCGACCGAGAATCCAGACTGGTCAGTACGTGCAACATTAATACCATCAGAAAATGCATACTTTACCTGTAATCCGACATATCCAGCACTATCTATTGAAATGCCTTGACCAGCTGCGCTATTTTTAACATGAAGAACTGCATTGGGCCAACTGGCTGTGCCATGTAATGTCAAAGGTTTCGCAATATCGGCACCGATAATCGTTCCGTCCTGGATTTTTGCTGAAGTAATTGCGTTATTGGCAATGGTCGGGCTAGGATATGTACCGGTTAAATCACCACCCGCAGAACCGGTTGGCGGACCGCCGGTAGTATCAGTGCCCGGTACCCAAGCTGAACCATTCCATCGTATAACCTGACCAGTCGTGGCACTGGCTTGATTTATTTTTGACATTATGACTGCACCATCCTGAATCATACCAGTCGTAACCGCGTTAGTTTGCCCCTCGTCAACAAACTTCGCACTTAAAGCGACCGTATCCTTGCCTTGTAATTTGTGTGCATTAGTAGCGATTCTTGCACTATCAACATATAGGACATTTACTGCACGAGCAAAATCGGATGTATCAGCATAAGGTGCTTTAAAATTACTTGCGACATCTGCTCTTACGATTGTTCCGTCAGAAATTTTTCCGCTTGTTACAGCATTGTCAGTAATCATTGTATTCGTTATCGCATTAGCTTGACCTTCGTCAACAAATTTACTACTTAATGCTAATGTGTCTTTTCCTTGTAATTTATATGCGTTGGTCGCAACGCGACTACTATCAACATATGCCAGATTGACTGCTCTTGCATAATCAGAAGTATCGGAATAAGGCGCTTTGAAATTATTAACAACATCAACTCTGGCAATCGTTCCATCTGAAATTTTGGCACTTGTTACAGCATTGTCAATAATCATTGTGTTCGTAATCGCATTAGCTTGACCTTCATCAACAAACTTTGCGCTTAAAGCAATTGTATCTTTACCTTGTAACTTGTGTGCGTTGGTTGTAACTCGGCTACTATCTACATAAACTAAGGTTACGGCTCGGGCATAATCAGAGGTATCGGAATAAGGTGCTTTAAAATTAGTGGCAACATCTGCCCTTACGATTGTTCCGTCAGAAATTTTTGTGTTCGTTACCGCATTATCGATAATCATCGTATTAGAAACTGAATTTGTTTGTCCCTCGTCAACATATTTTGCACTTAACGCAATGGTGTCTTTTCCTTGTAATTTATGTGCATTGACCGCAACACGACTACTATCAACATATGCCAGATTGACTGCTCGGGCATAATCAGAGGTATCGGAATAAGGCGCTTTAAAATTAGTGGCGACATCTGCTCGCGCAATTGTGCCATCAACTATTTTCCCTGAGGTTATTGCATTATCGGCAATTTTTACATTGCTAGCTGCAGAATCGGCAAGTTTTACAGTATTAATTGCGCCATTTACAATCATAGTATTAGTAACTGCGTTCTCTTGACCTTCGTCAACATATTTTGCACTTAATGCAATGGTGTCTTTTCCTTGTAATTTATAGGCATTATAAGAATTAACCGACACACGAGCACTATCAACATATGGCACACTTACTCCCCGAGCATAATCTGCCGTGTCAGCATAAGGTGCTTGAAAAGTATTTATTACATCTTGTCTTGTAATTGTACCATCAGAAATCTTTATAGAATTAACTGCGTTGTCAGCAAGTTCGGCGGTTGCAATCGGTGGTGTAATCGGTCTTGTTAACGGAGCGTTTAGGGCATAACTTGCGGTATCTGCCTTTTTTGCTAAAAACGCATAAGCAGAACTAACAATTCTGATTCTGGGTGTCATCACGGGATTAGGGTTAACCTGCATTTCAAGATAACAATTACCATCAGCGGGTATTGAAGTTATTGTTGTAGTACTCCCCAAAAGGCAGTTGAAAATGCCAGCATGGGTCTGTATTGATTGGGTTTCAGTCCACAATGCGGTGCCACCAGCTGGGGCAGAAAACATCCGAAATGTGATTGAATAAGTTGAATCAGCAACAGGATTACCATTGGTTTGAGTCAATTTACCTTGATAATTCAGTAACTGTGGCACAGATAACTGGTCAGGTGATGATTCGACCGTTGCTTTTTCCATCGCGAACGCAATCGCGCATATCGCAATCAATACAAACATAATTTTTTTAAACATACATCCTCCTAACTTATTTTGTGTTTTATGCATCATTATCTTCACTATAGCTATTCTACTTACTAAAATCATATCGTCAAGAGAAAATTGTCAAATGTATTTGACATAATAACGACTGAACCTTATTGCCTCATTTAAGGATCTATACGAAATAAACATCGGTTGCCTCATTAAATTTATACACGAAATTGTTATTAAGTTCAAGGTTAATTTTATCATTTCTACCCATTTGTCACTTTCGTCTGTCTCCAAAGCCGGCGCTTCACTCCTTCAATCTTTCGTTTAAGTACCACAGGATTCAGTTGAGCATATTCCTCACGGAGTCGCTGTTTGTTTACATCCGAAACCTGAGATAACTCAATCAACCGCTG
>Ga0315291_10002203_pt1 | contig 25663 bp, 26 predicted proteins | sample YL17G12_20_MG_FD_203070 | JGI IMG/M metagenome (GOLD analysis project Ga0315291, IMG submission 203070) | Sediment microbial communities from Yellowstone Lake, YNP, Wyoming, USA - YL17G12_20 | ecosystem: Environmental > Aquatic > Freshwater > Lake > Sediment | place: USA: Wyoming | collected...
CCGCTTGTTATCATTTTTGTAGTCTCCGTTGAAAGGAAAATTGTGATTTAAATGTCAAAGAGCTTAAAATATATCATAAATGCAATAAATTGCATGTATGTTCGTTAATTTTTAGAGATACCCTTAATTCTTAATTCTTTTAATATGTCTTTGCTTTTGTGCCGGAGGCCAGGCTCTCATAACCAATGAAGTTTAGAAATCTTTTTACGCCAAAAACGGGGATGAAGAGGTCCTTTGCCTGGTTTTTGACTTCCTGATAGTTTTCTGAAGCCTTGATTGATGCTTCATATCTATCCGTAGCCATAGGGTCTGTTTCTATTTCATCGAGCGTTGGTTTTTTCTTTACTTGTGGTGGAGCGCCGAGCACGACAAAATCTGTATCTATTGTTGCGACATCTTCAACTTTTCCGCCCCAGTTTTCAATAAGCTGTTTGATTTTTGCAGCACCGTCTGAGTCGATATTTCCATCGCCGTCGAAATCAAACTCTCCTGCAACAACGAACCTGTTGGTAGCCTTGCTGTCCCAGATAAGGTTTATAATTACATCACCTTCGGCAACAGGATTTTTTTTGGTCGATTTGTTTATTCTTGCGGTAGCGGTATTTTTATCAACGTTGAAGACTTCGATTTCAGCCTTGCCTGAACCGTCGGCGGGAACAGGGGCGTTTCTGTCATAGACGGAGAAAGTCAGGCCGGGATAAACCTTATCTTCGCTTCCGATATCGATGAATACTATGTTTGTGAAGGTATCGACGGTAATAATATGTCCATCCGGCTGATAAGCGGCGATATCTTCTTTGGGTCGCGGTTTTAATACATCAAGCCTGCTCAGAGCATCTTCGAGTCTGTTTTGTATGATGCTGAGTTTGCTCAAGGTTGTCAGCAGCTCCTGTCTGGTTTTGTTTTTCTCCTCTACGGCCTCATCTCTCTGCTGCGAAAGCATCTGTACCTGCTCGGTGGTTTTTTTGTCCATAATTTCGCGAAGCTGGTTGTAGCTCTGCTGGACGCTGTCGGCCTTTTCCTGCTCGGTGCGGATTTGAGTTCTCAGTTCTTTTTCTCTTTGCGCCGCTCCCTGTTTTGCAAGGTCGTATTCATTGTTAAGGTCACTGAGCTGCGAAGTCAGCTGTTCGGTAAGTTCCTGTTTTTGTTTCAGCTTGTTGTCGCAACTTTCGATTATGCTGATGGCACCCCATCCGTTGGCATCGTTAGCATCGGCAGAAAATGTCATTTCCTGCGGCAGTTTTGCCAGAACATCCTTGTATTTTGTCTGCATTTGGGCCATTTTTACTTCTGCGCTTGTCTCCTGAGGCTGAATGCCGATAAACATAACATACAACTGGTCGATATATCCGAGAAGCTGGCCGAGCCTGCTCTGATTTCGGTCTTTTTGTCCGACAAGCGAACCGATATTTCGCACCTGACTTTGCGAGGCAAGTTCAGAGGTCTCCTGCTGGCTGGTCAGGTATTGATTCCGCCAGTCCTCCGACTTCAGGTAGAATATAACTGCAAGAATCGCAGCAATAATAAACAGAGCAACAAACGTGATAACGGTATAAAGCATCGTGTTGCTTTGAGTCTGACGAACGATAGCCATCTGCGATCTCCTGAAACGGAAATAAAATCAGTTAATTTCGACACTTATGCACCAAAGGCGTTTCATAATTATCGGCCAAAATCGGTGTTTAGTCAACTAAAAACTTGCCCAAATTCTCAAAGTCTTTGTGGCATAAGTAGCTTTTTAATTGTATATTCAGATTAAATCCTTTTGAGAGTTTGATTATGGCCACAGAAAGACTGCACAAGATTCTTGCCGCTGCAGGCGTTGATTCCCGCCGAAAGTGTGAGCAGCTTATTCTCGATGGTCTTGTCAGGGTCAACGGCAGGATTGTCGATACGCTGCCTGCCTTTGCTGATATAGGAACTGATATTATTATGGTTGACGGCCAAAGGCTTAAGCCGGAGAAAAAAGTTTACTATCTTTTGAACAAGCCCAAAGGCATTATATGCACCAACTACGACCCCGGCGGCAGACGCAAGGCAATAGACTTAATTAACTGCAGACAGCGGATTTTCTGCGTCGGCAGACTTGATACAGATACGACCGGAGCAATAATTTTAACCAACGATACTTCTCTTTCCGACAAACTGACGCATCCCAGATACCATCTTGTTAAGACATACGTTGTTGATATACAAGGTAAAATTACATCTGAGGTGGTTGAAAAATTGAAAAAGGGCATCTGGCTTTCAGAGGGCAAAACGTTTCCTGCAAAGGTAAAAATCTTAAAAACTCACCATACTCAAAGTCTGCTCGAGATAAAAATCACTCAGAGTCTTAACAGGCAGATTCGAAGGATACTGGCCAAAGTCGGCTATAAGGCAACTGCACTGAAGAGAACACAGATAGGCAGAATCTCTTTACATCGCCTCGGCGTTGGCTGCTACAGAGAGCTTACAAGCTCCGAGGTGGATTATCTTAAAGGAATTTAACTTTGTCCCCCTTCAACTTTGAGATGTGCTACTCGGCCTTTTTATAATCTCTTTTCAACGGCTTTTGAACAAGTCCCATTTTGATTGCCTTTGCTGAGACTCTTATTTTGCAGACCTTGCCATCGATGACGGCACGAACTTTCTGGATGTTCGGCTTGAATTTTCGTCTTGTTACGCCGGTGGTTTTCACACCGACACCGCCAAGATATTTTGCCTTGCCGCGGCGGGCAATAGAATTACCGCTGACCGTCTTTTTACCTAAAAAATGACAAACACGTGCCATAATTTAGCGCTCCATTTTAGTTAAGCTTTGTTAAAACCTTTAGAATCTTGTAAGTATAAGGATTTGACGGGACTTTGCAAGGTTAAAAATTAAAATGCCTATAAGTGCCTGCCTTTAAGCAGGTTATATTAAATCACCGGTACCCCAAAGCAATCTGGTATTTTTTGTTGTGTTTAAGGCTTTCTCTGCCGCGGCTGCAGGATGTACTTATAACAACCTGGGCTTGTTTATTCCGGCTGCTTTCTATCGTAACGCTTAATCGTGTGTTTCGTGCATCTATGCCAGCGGTATCAAGTTGAATTTCCTCCCCCATCTTTTTTATATTTCCCTTTTCAGTATTATATTTTGCCCAAATCAAGGCGCTCGAAATCAGATTTTGCTGGACCGCCTCGAGAAGAGCCCGGTTGGTCTGAAATGTAATTTTATTCGAGCTGCCGGTCAGGACAAACAATTCCGCTCCCATCAGGCCGATTATCATAATAACAATCAATAAGACAAAACCCTTTTTCAATTTACCCTCACACCAATGTGATAAGCTTTGAATATTTTATTTTCATTTTTCGATACTTCCCCCTCGCACCAATACATTGGTGTGAGGGTTTACTGCCTCCTGCCCGCCCGCAGGCGAGGTCTCGCCAAAAGCGGAATAAGCACCTGCAAAATACACATGGGAATTGGGCATTTTCTTATCCACACGGTTGTAGCTTTTCAGTTCTACATACTTTTTTATTTCCACTGCGTAGCCGATGCCGTTCTTTCGCCATACCTGCCATTCGATTTTTCCGTCCGGAATCTGCCATGATATGTTTTCCCCCGTATCTCCAGAACCGTTGCCGGATATTATCAATCTTGATATCCTTCCATCCTGCAAAAGATAACAGACTAAATTATTTTTTTGCTCAATGAGAAGACATTTTTCGCTTGTTGAATATATATGAAATGATTTGGGAAACCCTATTGCCGAGTTGATGTCTTTTTTTATATATTTCAGTGCATCGAGGATACTGGTATTGGTTTCGATGATTTTGTCTGATTTTGGAATATCATACATCATAAATTTCGACAGTCTTGCAAGGGGTATGGATATAACTGCAATAACCGCCAGCACTGTAATACATTCAACAAGTGAAAAGCCCTTACGCATTATTAGTTTTTTCCTTTCGGGACAAGAAATCTGGCCAGTTCGACCGAAACATCTTTGTTATCAGCTTTTGCTGTTGCATTTACTTTAACAAGTTTCATGCCCTGCCACTGCCCGGCCCCATTGGATTGTTCAATTTGAAAGTTAATCTTGGGCCATAACCTTTTAAAATCTTTTTCGCTGATTGGTTGCCCTGTAATAGCAATACTATCAAGCTGCCCCTGCGCTGCTGAAATGCACTGCTGTCTGGTTAATTGATACTGATTGATTTTTTTGAAGGTCTTCAAAGCCATTGCCATACAGGCCAGAATAACCACCAGAACGGCCATGGCAACCATTAGCTCCGTCAGCAGATAACCATTATGTTTGATATCTTTGCTCATACGATGTCCGCATATTGAACAATAATTGACACTATTGCAGAAAAGATTGAATAGGCAACAAAACCGACCATTGCTCCCAGACATATTGTAGTTGACGGCAGTATTATAAATCTTGCAAGATTTACTCTGTAGCTGTAATTCGAACGATAGACCGATTCGAGCATTTCCAGCACAGGCAGCGTATTTTCCGGATTTTCCTGCCTGCCGCGACGAGCCACCGGCACGGCGGGCTGCTGGAAAGCCCAGGAAAGCGAATTTGCCAGTCCGCATTGTCTTGCGGCGTCGGCAATGTTATCGCCTGCTTCAATTTGCCTGAGCCATTTTTGAAGTTTTTTTCTGAAGTAGTAATTGACATCAAGATTAATTGCATTGGCGACAGCGCTATTAACAGTGCAACCGCTATTGAGAAATATTCTTAATACCTCAACAAGCTGCAGGGTAGAATAATTATTTTCAAACCAATGAAGAATCGGCAGATGCCATTTAATAAAATCTCCAATTCGCGAAATCAGCAGCGGCTTTTGAGGCCTGCGAGGCCGGAACCTGACAATGACGTAAATAACAGATATTAAAAAGATGATTCCAACGATTACCAGCCAGCCATATCTGAAACAAATATAATCAGCAATAGCCATAAGAACCTTTGTGGATTTGGGTAGATTACCTCCTGCAATTTCATGTATAACCTCACTAAATTTAGGCATTACGGCTGTCATAAGTCCCAGCACGATTAACGACATAATGGTTAACACCACAATAAAATAGGCGGCAGGATACACAGGTTTAACTCTTTTGCTGTCGTCGGCTTTTTGGAGCAGGTCTTTTTCAATGCTCCCGATGACCTGTGGCACTTGTCCTATTTTTTCGCCCGCGACTATCAGGGCGGTTATTCTTGCAGGACATCTGCGAAAGCCTCTCTTAATTGACTCGCTCAGTGAATATCCCTGAACCAGCCATTTGGATATCTGCCGTAAAATTTGTGAGTGTTTATATTTGATATTTTCCACAGCCGACTGCAGGGCCATCGGCAGAGGCAGATTCTGCCTGATACTTGCTCCGATGGTTGAGATTACAAAAGCAACTGTGGTATTACGCTGCGTAACGGCAACTCCTAAACAATAGCTAAACAAAAGCCCCAGAAAGCCAATAGCGGCGCCGCCTAAAGGAGATGATATTGCGAAAAATCCAATCAGCAAAATTATGGCCAGAAAGGTTATTATTATTCTTTTTGCCCATCTTTTCGGCCAGGGAACAACGTCAGCTTCATGCCGCATGAAGAGTATTGAAATGAGGGTAGCAGGAAAAATACATAACGCCACTCTTGCCGGTGCAAACAACTCGTTGTTCACAGCCAATATAAGCAGAATTGACCCGACAACAGGCAGGGTAATGATAGCAAATCGGGGCGTTTTAAATCCCAGAAAGATATACAAAACAAGAACAAATATTGTTATGGCCAGCAGCATCTTTTTTATCTCACATCAGAGACGTAACAATCTTTATCATCGGCAGGAAAAGGCTCAGTATCGTTATGCCCATGAATCCGCCTACGAAAATCAGCATCACAGGCAAAAGAATTGCCTGCAGTCTTGCCTGGCTGCACCTTACCTGTTCGACATACATCTCTGACAGGCTATGAAGATTATCTTCCAGTTCGTTTCGCTGTGAGCCTAACTGAACAGAATAGAGGAAAAGTTTTGGTATTATCCTGCAGAACTGCCCTGCCTGCATAATATTAGTCCCCTTTTCTATCTGTTCGGCGAGAAAGGCGGTTTCATAAATAAGTTTTTCACTGCCGCTTGCTTCGGCACTTAACCTCAAGCAGTTCGGCATATCGCTGCCTGTCGCAATCATTACCGCCATTGATTCAGCCATCTTGGCCAATATGCTGCTGTGGTACAGCCTGCCGATTATCGGGATACTCAGCAAAAACGACTCTTTGACCCTCCTGCCGGCAGATGTTGCCGACAGAAGAATATTTAAAATAATTACACCGCCGACCAGAGCAGCAATGCTAACCCAGAATGGTATAATGTTTTTTGCCATACTGAAGATAAGCAGCGTTATCGCCGGAAGGTCGCCGCCGGTCATCTCCCGAAGTACAGTTATAAACTGGGGAATAATCATTATATACACAAAGCTGATTACGACAGCAGCCATCGTCAGCACAACAGCCGGATAGGCCGTAGCCTCGAAGATGATTTTTCTGGTCTGATTTGACATTTCGATGTGCCGATTAAGATTTGTAAGCATCTGACTTAACCTGCCGGTCTCAACACCGGCCTTTAAGATTCTGCCGTAAAGCGGCGGAAAATGTTTTTGCCTTTTCTCAAATGCCTTTTCGATACTCTGGCCGCCTTCGAGGTCGTCTGCGATATCGGTAACAAGTTTTCGCATCTTTTTTGAGCCGATATCTGCCGCAAGTTCGCGAAGGCCTCTTTCCAGAGGAATGCCAGCCTTTGTGATTGATGCAAGCTGCTGATTAAAAAGCAGAAATTCATTTCTTCCGATAGCTGTTTTTATTTTTTCAGGCCTGGCCTTTTCGAGTGAATTGACAACAAGCTTCATCTCCTTAAGCAGCTCGGCAGCTTCCTGTGGTGAAGCCGCTTCGACAGTTCCTCTCATCAATCTGTCTGCTGATGTAAGTGCACTATATTCAAACATTGCCATTTTTTATCTCCCAACCATTCATTCAGATTCTAACATGCCGCAAACTCTGTTCAACTCATCGACAGTAGTAACACCTTCTCTGATAAGTCTTTTGCCGTCGGCAAGCATATTTGTATGTCCCTGATTTTTAAGCAGTGTCTCGAGTTTTTCGAGGTCGGTTTTTTGGACGATTGCCTTTCTAAGCTCGCTGTTAAGCTCGACAATTTCCGAAATCAATACTCTGCCTTTGTAGCCGGCATTCAGACAATCTTTACAGCCAACAATCTCAAAAGTCGCGGTTTTTTCATTTTTCTTTTTGCATTTATCACAGAGCTTTCTCACAAGTCTCTGGTTTAAAATTGCACAAACGCTCGATGTTACCTGATAGGGTTCAATACCCATTTCGAGCAGTCTGAGGAATCCTGCCGCCGGCATACCGCTGTGCATGGTACTCATCAAGAAGTGTCCCGTAAGCGCAGCTTCAATTGCAATCTTTGCAGTTTCTGCGTCGCGTATTTCGCCAATCATCAATACCTGCGGGTCCTGTCTCAAAAGAGACCTCAACGCCGTGGGGAAAGTCATTTCTCCGAAAGGTGTAATCTGAACCTGTGTAACGCCTTCGACCCTTATTTCCACCGGGTCTTCGAGTGTTACAATGCTCTTGCCGGGGAAATTCCTGAGGATAAATCGCAACATAGCCGCCAGCGTTGTGCTTTTGCCGCTGCCTGCAGGGCCGGTCAGCAAAAGCAATCCCTGATTTTTAAAGGCAACACTTTTGAGTGTTTTATATACCGCTTCTGAAAAGCCTAACTGCTGAAGTTCCGTCAGATTTCTGTGCTGGTAAAAAATCCTTACAACAGCCCTCTGGCCGTGTATCGTGGGAAAGACGGCGAGTCTTTCATCGAGGACACCCTGGCTGTTATGCCCGGTTATTTCGATTCGGCCTTCCTGCGGTATGTCGTTTCGATAAGTCAAAAGCCCGCCCAGCACTTTTAATCTTGCGATAATATTTTCCGACAGAAACTTTGGCAGTTTTTCCACCGTTTCGAGAACGCCATCAAGCCGATATTTGACAACAAGCTCGGCCCCCGTCGGCTCAAAATGAATATCACTAGCCCCTGCATTCATTGCTCCTTCAAGAAGGTTGTCAACCAAAGCTACAACATCCTGAGCCTTGTTTTTGGGATTTTCAGGGTCTTTATTTATATTTTCGGTATTCATTATTTTGTGATTTTCCGCAATTATAGAGTTCTCTACAGGATAGACGCGTATTTACTCAAAATGTTAGCTGGGAAATTGAAGTTTTTTTGAATTTTCTTAAGATTTTGGATAACATAAAGGTATCCTGTACGTCTCTTTTATTGAGAATATTGATGATAAGCAAGGCGGAAAGCTGCAAACTATTATGGGATTTTGCCCTGCCGGAGTCGCTGACTGCGTCTCAGAAATGGGTTCTGGGCACGATGCAGTCTTACGGCCCCGAGCTGATTACGATGTTATGGCGGATACTCGGCAACGAGCAAGACGTCTGCGATGCGTATCAGGACACCTTTTTACATCTTGCTCATTGCGACAACGGCTGCAAAGTACGCAATACCAGGGCATATCTTTTCCGTTCAGCAAGCAACACGGCAATCTCAATTTTAAGGCGCAGGATTATCGAACAAAAGAATCTGCCTGAAATTGCCGCCGTTCAGAGAATCGACCCGACAGCGAATGATTTGGATTCGAGCCATTTACAACAGCAGCTTCGATACAACATTGCTCGACTGCCGGAATATTTGCGGGATGTCATTACCCTGCATGATTTGGCTGAATTTCCGTATGCACAGGCGGCAAAGATACTCGGAATAACCGAAACCAGTGCAAGAGTTTACAGACACAAGGCAATACAATTATTGGCCGTATGGATGAATAAAGAAGAATACTAAAATGAAAAATAAAGAAACAACAAACTGTAAGGAAACAAGGGGCCGGCTGAATAAAATAATCGCGAGCTTCATAAGTTTTGACGCAGCATGGGTTCAGAACCATATCGTCAATTGTCCTAAATGTCAGCGCAGGCTTTCTTCTGTCGGCAGAGTGTATCTGGCGATGTCGCTTCTCAAATCCAGGCCGCATCAGCTTGATTTATTAAAGCAGGCAAATATTCAGACCATAAATACGCTTGCTCATTCTGTTCGCAGTACAGCTAAAGCCGATAAGCTCAGAATTGCCCAGCCTGAGCCGAAACTGATTGAGAGATTATCGCCACTTAAAGGCTCGCTTGCCAATACGGCAGCCTGTATTGCGATTCTGTTTTTTGCAAAGACGGGGATATTTTCCTCAATGGAGAAATTCCAGGCCGACAGCCAAAAGGCGATTGAGCATTATTATGAAAAGCAGGTAGGTCAGGAACTCTCAGACGAAATTTTCTCCGGCTGATTTTCTTCGTTTTGCCATTTCGTCAAGGCCGCCCAGGCACAGATTCGACCATGTTTCCATTGAGTCCCGGACCTGCTGCAATTGGGCCGGCGTCATAAAAGCCATTTGTGTAACCATCTGCTCACGCCTGGCGACCTTCGGTTCAGCCAGAGTCCAAAAGTGGACTATTCCGAGGTGCACGCTCCCCACTTCGTTGGATTCATCATTGAGAAGTGCAACTATGCAATCAGTATGGCTCGCTTCAACGGATACTTCCTCTGCCACTTCGCGCTCAACAGCGGCAAGATAAGTTTCGTAAAAATTGGCATTGAATAACGGCATATCGTCTGTGGGATTTATATGCCCGCCTATCCCGATTGACCTTTTTGCGACAAGTCGTGTTTCGCCTGCCCGCGTGCCTCTGACATAAGTGAGATATTTGCCGTTATGACTCATAATTACATAAGGAATAAGCTGCTTGAAGGAAGGGTCTTTTTCTACCTGCGACCTCGGCATAAAACGCGGAACGCCTGAAGCAAAGAGCTTACGGATATATTTATCTACGTCAAATTGCAGGCCCTGGAATGTCCCGACATCTTCAAAAACCTTTCTTTCTACAACTAATACTTCTTCCTGTTGTGCCATTTAGATTCCTTTATCCAATTTCGAGTTCAATATCTTCGCAACCACCTGCGGATTTGCCACGCCTTTGGTCTTTTGCATTACCTGCCCCATCAAAAAGCCATGCACCTTTTTGCTTTTTTTATCGCCGCTTCTTATATCCTCAACTGCCTTTGGATTTGCTGCTATTACTTCATCGACGATTTCTTCAAGTTCGCCTGCATCGCTTTTCTGCAGGAGATTGAGACTTTCTGCAATTTGTGCGGGAGAACTTTTGCTTTGTATCATTTTCTCAAATATTGTAACCGAAGCAGTAGCGCTTATCTGCCCGGCCTCAACCATTTCAGCAAGCTCAGCGAGCTTTTGCGGGCTTATTCCAAGTTCTGATACCTTGCAGCCCTTCTCGTTTGCGATTTTTAAGCCTGTCTGCGTGATAAGATTACAAAGTCTCTTTGCATCTCCACCCGCCTTTACAGAGCTGTCGAAGAATTCTGCCGTTGTTCTGTCCGCTGTCAATACAGCCGAATCATAATCGCTCAGGCCATATTCGCTGACGAAGCGATTTTGCATCTTCAGCGGCAATTCACAGAGTTTAGTTTTAATTTCAGCCAGCCATTTTTCATTTACCACAACCGGCACTAAATCCGGGTCGGGAAAATATCTGTAATCGTGCGCCTCTTCCTTTTCCCTCTGCAGAACGGTTACTTCTCGTATATCATCCCAGCCGAAGGTCTGTTTGTTGCCGCTTTGCAAACAAGTGCCGCTTTCGAGAAACTCATCAAGCTGTCTTTGGGCCTCGAATGCCACGCTTTTTCCCAGAGCCTTGAAACTGTTGAGATTTTTAATTTCTGTTATCGGCGTTTTGTATTCAGCGTTGTCTTTCTTTATTACGAGATTAACATTCGGCTCAAACCGCATATGTCCTTTTTGCATATCCGCTTCGGAGACGCCGAGGAATCGCACAATTCTTTGCAGCTCAACAGCAAGCAGTCTTACCTCCTCAGCGCTGCTTATATCAGGCTCGGTTACAATCTCAAGCAATGGCGTACCGGCCCTGTTAAGGTCAACCTGAGAAAAATTCTCTGCGGTATGAAGATTTTTTCCTGCGTCTTCTTCGAGATGGACCCTTCTGATTCTGACTTTTTTCATTTTTTCGTCTGCCAGCGGAATTTCTATAAACCCGTTTGAGCCAATTGGCAAATCATACTGGCTAATCTGATAGTTTTTCGGCAAATCCGGATAGTAATAACTCTTTCTGTCCCATTTGGTAAGCCCCGCGATTTTGCAGCTAAGAGCGGCAGCGGTAAGAATCGCAAATTCGACCGCCTGCTTGTTCATCACCGGCAGCGCCCCCGGCAGACCCAAACAGACCGGACAAACCCTGCTGTTCGGTGTCTGGGCAAATGCAAGCTCGCATCCGCAGAACATCTTTGTCCTTGTGCACAACTGCACATGAATTTCGAGACCAACAACAATTTTATAATCTATATCAGTCATAATTATTTAATAACAGGACTTTTTGTATGAAAGTCTGTCTCGTTTTCAAACATACCGGCTACTTGCAGAAGTTTCCCCTCTGCAAAGGCCGGAGCAATTATCTGCATTCCTACCGGCAGATTATTTTTATCAAAACCACAGGGAATACTAATTGCCGGCACACCTGCAAGATTAACGGCAATGGTATAAACATCCGACAGATACATCTGCAACGGGTCGTTTGTTTTTTCGCCGACCTTAAAAGCTGTTGTCGGACTTGTCGGCATTATGATACAGTCGGCCTTTTCAAACGCAGCGGTAAAATCGCTTCGGATAAGATTCCGCACCTTCAGTGCCTTGAGGTAATATGCATCATAATATCCGCTTGAAAGCGCGTATGTTCCAAGCATAATCCGTCTTTTGACTTCCTGCCCGAGCGCCTCGTTGCGTGACTTCGTATAAACCTCGATATAGTCCGCCGGTTTTGCAGTTCTGTATCCATAATGCACACCGTCGTAGCGGGCAAGATTGCTCGATGCTTCAGCTGTAGCGATTAAATAATACGCAGCTATAGCATATTCAAAGTGCGGCATATTTATTTCGACAATTTCAGCACCGAGTTTTTTATAAACTTCGATTGCGCCTTTAATAGCATTGACAACCTCGCCGTCGGCGCCTTTGAATAACTGGGGCACAACAGCAATTTTTAATTCAGCCACAGGCTGTTCGATTTTTTCGAGCCAGTCACAAAGCGGTGCGGTTTTTTCATCGACGCTGGTACTGTCTTTCTCATCGTGCCCTGCGATAACATTCAGCAATAGAGCGCAGTCAACAGTATTTCTCGCCAGCGGCCCAATCTGGTCGAGACTTGAGCCGTAGGCAACAAGCCCGTATCGCGAGACTCTGCCGTATGTGGGTTTAAGACCCACAATTCCGCAAAAGCTTGCCGGCTGTCTGATAGAACCGCCGGTATCTGAACCCAGCGCCGCAAAGCACATCTGCGCCGCCACAGCCGCTGCCGAGCCGCCGCTGCTTCCGCCGGGAACACGCGAATAATCCCACGGATTGACCGTTTTTTTAAGGCCGGAATTTTCAGTGCTCGAACCCATCGCAAATTCATCGAGATTTGTCTTGCCGATTATGACAGCATCAGCAGCGAGTAATTTTTCAATTACCGTTGCATTATACGGCGAGCGGAAATTTTGAAGTATTTTTGATGCACAGGTGGTTGTGCCGAAAGTTGTGCACATATTGTCTTTAACGGTTATCGGCACACCAGCAAGTGCGCCAACAGGTTTACCTTTACCGATTTTTTCGTCAACTTCATTTGCTTTTTTCAGGGCATCCTGTTTGAAAGTACTTAGAAACGCCCCGATTTTGGCATCGTGTTTTTCTATCTGTTCGAATACTGCCGAGACGGCATCGCTGCTTTTTACTTCGCCTTTAGCAATTGAATCCCGCAGGCCTCTGCATGTAAGTTTTAGAATATTTTTACTCATGATTAGTTGTCAGAACCCACCCGGCTCTTCCAGAATTTTCGGCACCTTGAAGAACTGCTCATCTCGCTGCGGCGCATTAGCAAGTGTCTTTTCAGTACCGAGCGATTGTTTAACTATATCCTCTCTGAAGCAATTATTTATCGGCAGACAGTGCGCCAGCGGCTCGACATCTGCCGTATCGAGCTGATTGAGCTTTTCGACATATTCGAGAATAGCGCTGAGTTGAACAGCAAACTGAGCGATTTCGGCCTCGCTTAGAGCCAGTCTGCTCAGTTTTGCCACCTGTCTTACCTGCTCGATATCAATTCTTTTCTGACCCATACTTTCAATCAAAAATTGAGGTTCTTTGTTTTGCTCATACACTACTCCATCGGCGCTGAATTTTCAAGTATTGACAATATGCTTTTATTAAAGTATTTTCTCGGGTTCATTAAAAACAGGAAATAATATGGCTAAAGAAATCAAACTGCCTCGGCTTGGCGAAACAATGGAAGAAGGGACTATCGTAAACTGTCTGGTCAAAGTCGGTCAGAAAGTCAAAAAAGGCGATTATTTATTCGAAATCGAAACCGACAAGGCTACGCTCGAGATGGAATCGCCCGCCGAAGGTTTCGTCAAGGCCATAATTGCCGAGCAGGGCCAGACCCTTTCGGTTGGAGAAATTCTTTTAATTCTCGGCGAGGAAAACGAAAAAGTTAACATAGAAAAATTTGTCAGTAAAAAGACAACAACTGCTCCTGCCTATACTGAAAAAATATCAGCGGAAAAAATAACCGAAGCGGATTTAACTGCTGCTGCACAAGGCCAAACCAACTACAAGCTCGGCCAGAAAGTGCCACTAAGCAGGCTGGCAAAAATCACCGCAGAAAAAATGCTCCGGTCAAAACGTGAAATTCCATGCTTTTATCTCAATATCACCGTCGATGCAACTGAGCTGGTCTCATTTCGTGAAAAACTGAATAAATCAGCCAACATTAAAATATCATTCAACGATTTTTTAATGAAAGCCTTGTCCCTCGGCCTGAAACAATGGCCGATTATGACAGGCAGGCTCGAAGGCGACAGTATTCTGCTTGCCGATTCGATAGGTATAGGTCTCGCCATAGCTACCAATAAAGGGCTGGTTGCCCCGATTGTAAAAGACGTTGACAAAAAAAATCTTACTCAAATTACACAATACAGTGCTGCTCTTATCGAGCGAGCCAGGGCGGGAAAACTGACACCAAGCGACCTCGAAGGCGGATGCATTACCGTAAGCAATCTCGGTGCGCTGGGCATAGATTCATTTATCCCTATCGTTGTGCCGGGCCAGTGCAGTATTCTCGGCGCAGGAAAAATAACAGATACCTGCGTATCGCAGAACGGTAACATCGCAGTTCGCAAACTTATGAAAATGACGCTGGCTGTTAACCACAAGGTAGCCAATGGCGCAGAAGCAGCACAATTTTTAAGCTATGTGGGAAAACTGCTCGAAGAGCCGGAAAAGCTAACATAGAAATCATTTAGCCAGAAGTGGTCATTTTGAGGTGTTTATAAGTTTTAAAATCATTATTGCCGTTCTCGGCGGCTTTTCAAGAATATATGTTATATACTCAATCAAAATATTCTGTATCGAAGCAAGCACGGAATTGTCGGCCTGCAGGAGGCTTTGGGGCTGATTTAGACACTTTGCAGTTTCTGCGGTTATCGTCTTTTTGTCGATAAAAGCAGATTCACAATCGCGACAGACAAGACCGTTTGCCGATACGCTGAAGTAAAACTGTTTCCAGTTCACATCAAACTTTCTTTTGCAGTTCGCACAGCGGTCGCAGACGGGCTGCGAGCCGGCTTGGCCCAAAAGCGTAAACTCAAAAAGAATCAGCAAATGCAAAACTCTATCGTTCGGACTTTTTTCGAGCCTTTGCAAAAAAACAAGCGCCTCGTCAAACATTGCAGGGTGCGGGTCGAGCTCTTTGGTAAACAAATTCAAAAGTTCGCAGGCAAAAAGTGCACAGTTAAGAGCAAGAAGTTTTTTGCGAATCTCAAAACCAAAAAAAGTCGGATTAAACTCGGTCAGCGTTGCAAGCTTCTCGCTGTCCCTGAAAGAAAAAACCATATCCCCCGCAGAGAAAAGCCCGACAGGCCCGCCGAAAGGCGATTTGGGTCTTTTTGCGCCTTTGGCTATTACGTTCAACTTGCCCGTATCAGCGGTAAAAAAGGTAAGTATCTGAGAACTTTCAGAATAATCCGTTGTGCGAATACATATACCTTTGTCTTTTTTCAGCATTAGTCGTAAAAGCCGCAGAGAATTTTTTAGCCACAGAGAACACAGGGGACACAGAGATAAATTATTGAAGAATGAAGATTGAAAATTGAAAATTGTTAAAAATAATTCCGCCGAAGGCGGCTCCACAAATCTTCAATCTTAAATATTCAATCTTCAATGCTATCCGTGTTCATTCGTGGTTAATTTATTTTTTCTGATTATATACAACACCATATCCGAACTTTTTAAGGATATCATCTTCTGTCTTGTGCATTTTTGTTGCTTCTTTCGCCGTCGAGTCGTCGAAACCGAGATTGTGAAGAAGGCCGTGAAGAAAATAAAGTGCAAGCTCCGATTCCGGCCTGTCTCCTCTGCTTTGTGCCTGCCGCCGTCCCATTTGGGCATTCACGGCAATATCAAAAATCCTTGCATCATCCGCCTCATCGGAAAGGTCAAAACTGATAACATCGGTAGTATCGGTTTTGTTGAGAAACTTTCGATTCAGACTTGCTGTTTCCCGGTCACCTAAAACGGCAAAATTTATCTGAGCTTTTTTTATCCCGAACTGCCCGGCAACTTTTTGAATCATCTCAATCATCTTCTGCCGGTCAAAACGGACAGTATTACAGTTTATATTTATATTAACTGCGATATCAGATACGATGTTTTTGTCAGGCGTTTTCTTTCTCATTTTCAGCGGTCTGCCGGCTTTGCTCGGCATGTTTCGGATAGGCAATCCGGCCGTGATGATGGGCTGCAAGGCTTTTCGAAAGCAAATCCTCTATCCGGCTTAACTCACGAAGCGTAAGTTCGCACTGGTCAAACTGACCGTCCTGCAGCCGCCTCATGGCCATATTGTGAACCACCGTCTCTATCTTTGTCGGCGTTAACTCCGTAAGGGCCCGAACCGCTCCTTCCACCGTGTCGGCAAGCATAACTATCGCAGCCTCTTTTGTCTGCGGCCGCGGGCCGGGATATCTGAATCCCGCTTCTGTTGGCGGTGAAGTCCTGCTGTCGGTCTTTTTCTTCGCCTCCTCGTAAAAATACTCTATAAGCGTCGTGCCGTGATGCGTCTCAATAAACTGCATTATCACCGCAGGCAGCCTGTATTCCCCGGCCATCTCGATGCCGTCCTTGACATGGCCGACAATTATCAACTGACTCATGGCCGGCGAAAGCTGGTCATGACGGCTTGCAGTGCCCATCTGGTTTTCAACAAAATAACGGGGCTTGCCGATTTTGCCGATATCGTGATAATAAGCGCCGACCCTGCACAAAAGACCGTTTGCTCCGATAGCCTCAGCAGCGGCCTCTGCCATCGAACCTATAAGCAGACTATGGCTGAATGTGCCGGGCGCTTCCATCGCAAGTTTCTTCAGCAGCGGCTGATTGGCATCGCTGTAATCCAGCAGAGTCATGCTGGTTGCAATTCGGAAAATCCTCTCAATCAGAGGCAAAAGTGCCTGGATAATTATACCCACAAAAATCGTCGCTGCCGCCATCCTGCCGGCAAAAGCAAAAAGCGAACCGGCCAGTCCCCTCTCGAAAAGACCCGTAGCAAAACAAACAACAAAAACCGCCGCACCGGCAAAGACACCTACCTCAAGAAGTTTTATACGCGTTCTTATCTCCTTGAGCAGAAAACAACTCGTCAGAATTCCTGCGGCCATCGTCAGGAAAAGGCCAAAATCGGTTTCGTGACCGGCGGCAAAACAGACAAGCGGAGCAAAAAAAAGACTCATGCCGATTGCAAACCGCTGGTCATAAGCAATTACCAGAATTATTGCACAGGTTATCGAACAGGCCGTGGCAAGATAAATGCGGTTCGGAAAAAAGTAGCCGAGCCTTGTAAGGGCCAGCAGCAAAATAAACAAACCGCAAAGCACAAGAGCCCTTAAAGGGTTTTTGATTATCCTGTAATTGTAATGATAAATATATACCGCCATTGCAAAACCGGTGCCGACAACAACTAAACATACCGAAATTATCTGATGCCATGCTCGAAAACCGAATCTGTCCTGCCCGGCAACAACGCTCAAAAGCAGAGAACATGCCGCGACAAAACCGATGAGTATCAGAACAGCCGCAGGAATACCGCTGTTGACAAGTTCGCTTATTCTGGCGAATCTTTCGGCTGCAATGGTTTCTCTGAGCTGCTTGCGGCGGGGGCTTATCTTTTTTTTGAATATTGTCATAAACTATTGATTATGTTTTTTCTTTTTTGCCTCGTAAGCCTGAACGATATTCTGCACCAGATTATGCCTTACAATATCGGTATCATCAAGACCTATCAGAGATATTCCTTTCGTGCCGGCGAGCGTCTCCATAGCATCGAGCATGCCGCTTTTCTGTCCCCTGTCAAGGTCAACCTGGGTAATATCGCCGGTGATAATCATCTTCGAACCTCTGCCCATTCTCGTCAGAAACATCAGCATCTGCGTCGGCGAAGTATTCTGAGCCTCATCACAGATAATACACGCCTCATTCAGGGTCCTGCCGCGCATAAACGCAAGCGGAATTACCTCTATTATATCCATCCCCATCAACTTGTGCATCTGTGGAAATTCCATCATGTCCTCAAGACTGTCGAACAGCGGCCTTAGATACGGATTAACCTTCGCCTGTATATCGCCCGGCAGAAACCCGAGTTTTTCGCCCGCCTCCACTGCGGGACGAGCCAGAACAATCTTTCTTATCTGTTTCTTCCTCAACATCGAAACGGCAACGGCAACAGCAAGATATGTCTTGCCTGTACCGGCAGGACCGGTGCAAAAAGTCAAATCATGATTCAGCATTGCTTCCATATAACGCCTCTGGCCGCGAGTGAACGGCTTTACTGTTCTTTTCGGAGAATAGACCTGAATACCGAAACCTTCATCAGGCTCAATACTGACTTCCACTTTGCTTATCAAACCAACTACGTCATTGGCGTTCAGCTTGCCGAACTTCGCCAGATGATTCTGCATCAGCTCGACCACTTTCGCAGCCTTGCTGACTTCCTCGTCGCCTCCCTTGAGAGTGATTTCGTTATCCCTTGCGGAAATCTGAACGCCGCAGCGGGCACGCACTATCCTTAAATGCTCATCACCGGAACCGAAAATCTCCAGCCGATTGCCCACAGAATCCAATTGTATTGTCTGTTCCAACGCCCTGTTTTAAAAACCTTTAACAAACATAAAAAACAAATACGCAAACACGCCGGTGGCAAGCGGCGAGTCAATAACATCCAGCACTCCACCGAAACCGGGTACAGAGTTTGACGAGTCCTTCTGCTCGGCGGCACGTTTGAGCATTGATTCGACCAAATCGCCATACTGACCTATAAAGGCAAAACTTGCGCCAAATAAAATCGCCTGCCACAGCAGCATTATACCAGAGGCCAGAGCAAATATCGAGGATACAACCGAGGCAAAAACGACCGCTCCAGCCATGCCCTCCCATGTCTTTTTAGGGCTCAATACCGGCGAAAACTTGTGCCTGCCGAAAAGCCGGCCGATTGTATAAGCCCCTATATCCGCACACTTTACGACAAAAATGTACATCAACAATGCAATCGGGCCAAAATCAATTCTTACCGCAATAACAAAACTGGCCAGCGCACCAAGATAGGCTGTTGCAAGAAGGTTGGCACCGCAGTTGGCAAAGACGCCGACGGCAGCGAATGCCAGGCCCTGCCATAAGAAAACCGCAAGAAGGGTAAAACAAACAACAAAGATAAAAAAGAATGCGGCAAATTGATTCCTGTCGGCAAAAAATTGCGACCAGTACCATGCTGTAGAGAGCAGAATGGTGCTTATGATTGCAACGGGCAGAAAGATTTTCGCACCGCCAGAATTTACCAGTCTGGACAATTCAAGATTTGCCGGTATGGTCACGGCAATCAGAAAAATCGCAAGCAAAGTCGCCTGCACCGAGCTGTCAGGTTTTTCCAAGGTCAGACTGCCGTCAAGCCAGGCGTCAAACAATACCAGCGCAACAAACCCGATAGTCATTAATGTGCCAAAAATCAATCTGTGCCGAAGCATAAAATAATCCCTCAATTAACTGAAATCCGAAACACGAAATTCGAATTTTGTATTTATGACGCTTTCAGTTGGTTCTAAATTATTGTCGGCTTAACGTCTCCCAGCCGTCTTGAACGCTTTGAATAGTCGATTACAGCCTTGTCGAGGTCCTCGGCAGTAAAATCGGGCCACAGCGTATCAGTAACATAAAATTCTGCATAGGAAATCTGCCACAAAAGAAAATTGCTCAGTCTTTTTTCATTAGAAGTTCTGATAAGCAAATCGGGGTCCGGCAGGCCGGCGCCACAGAGATTTTCACTTATGCAATGTTCATCAATTTGTTCAACAGCCAGTTTTTGGTCGATACAGTTCCGGCAGATTTTTTTTACCGCATCGACAATTTCCTCCCGGCTGCCGTAATTCAAGGCAAGGGCAAGCGTCATCCCCGTATGCTTCGAGGCTATCTCAACAGTCTTGTTCAATTCCCTGATAAGTTTTGCACCAAGTCGTTCTGTTCTGCCCAGGTGAACCAGCCTTACGTTGTGCTTTTTAAGTGTATTTCTTATGCCAACAAGATACCGGGTATAAAGCTGCATCAGAAAATTGACTTCTCTTTTCGGCCTTTTCCAGTTCTGCATACTGAACGAATAAAGCGTAAGACAGTCCAGACCGAGATTGACGCAGTGATGCACAATCTTTTCTACTACCCTTGCACCCTGTTGGTGGCCCTGAAATCGCCCAAGGCCGCGCTTTATGGCCCATCTGCCGTTGCCGTCCATTATTATCGCCACATGGCGGGGCATCTTCTCAGCTTCAATGCCGAGCCTTTTTGCCGCTGCGACGCGATTTTCCTGCAATTCCATTTTCTCCTTCGGACCCAAAATCCTACTTCCTGAAGATTGTCTGGTTTCTGCCGGCACCTACGCCAATAATCGTTACAGGCAGACTGAGAATTCCCTCAACCACCTCAATATATTTTTGCCCCTGCTTCGGCAACTCATCAAAGCTTCTTGCCTGTGTGATTTCTTCGCTGAATCCCTTGAGAGTTTCGAATCGGCATTTTACCTTCGCCAGCCTGTCGATATTCGATGGAAACATCCCGACCTCTTTGCCGTCAATAGTATACGCCGTGCAAATCTTAACCTCCTCAAGGCCTGCAAGCGTATCGAGATGCATCATTGCTATTTCATTTATACTGCCGATTTTAGCGGTATATTTTACTGCCATAGTATCGAACCAGCCGCAGCGTCTGGGCCGGCCGGTTGTTGTGCCATATTCGTGTCCTTTGTCGCGGATATATTGGCCGATTTCGTTGTCAAGCTCTGAAGGAAACGGCCCGGCTCCGACACGAGTCGTATAGGCCTTGACAACGCCGATGAATCTGTCAATCATCCCGGCAGGAACGCCGCAGCCGGCTCCGACGCCGAGAGAACTGGCGTTCGAGCTTGTAACAAACGGAAACGTGCCGTGGTCAAGGTCGAGAAGCGCACCCTGAGCGCCTTCAAAAAGGACATTTTTGCCCGATTCAATTTGTTCGTGCAGATATTCTGTGGTATTGCAGACATATCCTGAAAGTCTTTGTGCGTATATTTTACATTTTTCAAAAATCTCTGCTGCTTTGATTGGCTTGGCATTATACAGTGCCGCGAAAATTTTGTTTTTGTAATCAACTATTTTCTCAAGTTTCTCCCTGAGCCTTTCGAGATTGTGAAAATCAGCCATTCTGACCGCATAGCTTCTGCCGACCTTGTCGGCATAGCAGGGTCCGATTCCGCGAACCGTGGTGCCGATTTTGCTTTTGCCGAGCGCCTCTTCCCGCAGTCTGTCTTCAGCCTTGTGGTAATCGAGCACAACATGTGCACTTTCGCTGATAAACAATCTGCCGTTGACCGTTTTCCCTTTTTGAGCCAGACCGTCAATCTCCTCCAGCAGAACCTGCGGGTCAACAACTACGCCGTTGGCGATAACACAGATGGTCTTGTCTCTCACCGCGCCGCTGGGCAGAAGATGCAGTGCAAATTTCTTATCGCCGATAACAACCGTGTGGCCGGCATTTGCTCCGCCGCCATAACGCACCACTATGTCATTCTTCTCGGCAAGAATATCCACAACCTTGCCTTTGCCCTCATCGCCCCACTGCAGACCTGCAACGCAGGTATTCATAATCTTTCCTCACAAAACGGGCCGTACAGGGCCGCAAAATCTCCCGTTACGGCACAAATCTTTGTTTTAAAAACTACTAAAGACGGTTTTTTCAGCCTGTGATTTTTGACACAAGCAACTCAAGGACGGCATCGAGATTGTCATAGTCCCGGTCGCTGATTTTGCGCTGCGATTTTCGACCATCAGGCGACTTGTACTCTATCACAAAAAAACCCTTTGATTTATAATTATCTTTTATGCCCTCGATTGAATTATACGGAATTTTGTCCTTCTGGCCAAAGATAAGTTCCTCATTGTCGGCAACCAGCTTTTTATCCTTCACTTTCCAGAAATAAATCGCCAAAGCTGCAGCACCGGCAAGAAAGAACGGCGGAGATTTCCGGTGAAAGATAAGAGTATGGTCGGCCTTGCCGGCAAAAGTGTGCCTCGCCTTGAATTTCTCGTTGAAAAAACCATCATAGGCAAACCATACTGCCGCAACAAGCAGTATAACAATATATATCTTGAAATTTGTTTTTTTGTACTTACAGAACGGTGCAACTACCGCCATTTTAACCTCCAAAAACCTTTCCTTTATTTTTGGTCATTCATATTTTGAATTTCGAATTTGTTTCGAATTTCGGATTTCGTGCTTCGAATTTTTAAATGTTATCTCCTGTGCGCTATGGCATTGGTCAGGGGCATCACAAAATTCGGCACAACTTTTTCGTCCATAAAATCAACCGCTTGCCTGCAGAGCCTGTCAAAAGCGGCTTTAAGGTCAAAATCCCTGCCGGGATGCGGATACTGCCTTACCGTAAGATACAGACTTATGGGTTTATCCTGGTCGAATCTCTTGCCGCGAATTTCGGATTCGTCTGTTTTAGAATCCACCGTCAGTCTGGCGCGGGTCGTGCAATCATCGTCGAGTGCAATTATTACCGCAGGAGAAAGGTTGAGCGGCCCGGCTCCGGCACAATCGAAAATCTGAGCAAAGGCCGAACCGCTGAACAAGGCATCGGCTATTATCTCGTTATGATTGCCTGCATAATCAAAATCCATCCCGAAGGTCAAATCGACACTGTCAACATCCAGACCCCGCACTCCCAGCATATATGGCACAAGGTCGATTATCGCCTTCGGCAGCTCAAAGGCCTGCTCGAAGCTTTCAGGATTCACAAAACCTGCTCCCACCCTGTCGACATCGACGCTCACCCAGCGGTTCCGGCCGGATTGCGCATCCTCTTCAAGACAATAGCTGGCACCGCTATCCCGCGTTAGAGCCTTCATCGAAGGAAACTGCCTGGTTATTCTTTCAAAAAACGTAAGCAGAGTCTCCCTTTCGCTCGGCAGGTCGAAACGGGTATTTATATACATATCGATGTAAAAATCATCACACAACGAACTATAACTAATCGACATAAAGCCTCGCTCCATAAAATCGGTACAGCCTTATTCTCCCATAAAACACCGGCAAAAACAAGTATTAAAATCCGCAATGCTTTTATGCACGGTTTTCGACATCCGGCAGGGACAATTCAGTCAAAACAGCCCCGATTACCGATATTAGGGCACAGCTAAAACACAACCATAGGGCGGGTACTATTGCTTTTGATACAGGCACATGGAAAACACGAAGGGCCAAATACGTGTAAAAGACAGCCGTCAAAAGACCGGCCAGACCCGCAGTGAAAAACCTTTTCAAAAGGGACGCCCTGCCGCAGAAGATTGTTGCAAAGGCACCGCAGATAACAGAAACCAAAACAGCAGCCAGCCCCAAATGCCACCTGCCAAAATACATCAAGGCAATTGAAGCTAAAATGGCTATCGGCATGATATGCCAGTATCGCTGGCTCAATTTTTCACGCAAAACCGCCCTTGCCCGCATTCGCCTGCGAATCGTCAGCGGCCAGTTATAAAAAATACAGAATACCCAATGTTCAAACAGCGCGCCCCTTTCACCGAAGACCGGCACAATATGAACGGCATCGGTCGCCCAGTGCGCCGCCATAAATCGAGCCAGTGCCGGATAACGATAGGCCATCTGGATGGGAAAGGCCAGATAACCTATCATCTTCAGAAAACTCAGGAAAACCGCAATGTTGTAGTCTTTGAAGGACCTGTCCTTTATCATCACATATATTACATAAAAGCCGCGAACAAGAGCACCGGGAGAAACAGGAATTACCTGAATACCAGCGATTATACCCAGACTGACCGCCCACGCATTAGACTGGTGCCGATGCATTATAAAATAAACGGCTGCTATAGCCAGATATATCGGTTCAGAAACAAACAGCGTGCAGACATGAACCGCAAGACTCTTTAGATACTTGTCAATGAAAGGCTCATCAATCTGTGATAAAATTTTCTGTGCGTCTTCATTAGTAAGAATATGTTTTTTCTGGCCCTGTTTTACCATATCAAAGAGCCACTGTCGGCGAAGTGCGGCATTAAAATATAACCTCACCGGTCTTACCGTAAAGAAATAAAGTTTTTCTTTTGCAAAAGTCCAGTCTGTCAAAAACCTGTGCAGGCCCGGCGAAATTAGAAGCAGAAACGGCAGATGATAAATAATCCGCCAGGGCTGTTGTAAAAACCTTTCAGCTTTAGTCTGCGAAATTCTGCCGCCCCTGTGCCAGGATGTAAGTAATTCAATGACTTTGCCTTTGAGAGCCTTCTTGAAATATCCCGCACTTGTTAAAATACCGATATAATGCTTTCGCCAGTTATTATGACACCAGAACTTCCGCAAACAGGCGCCCAAAATCGGTAATAAACCAATCAAAAAGAAAATAAATGTTTTAAATCTGCTCTGCTGTAATTTCTCAAAACTACTTTCGTCAATGATATCTCTCACCTTCCAGCCGACAACAGCACTATCAAATATAGTCGTCCATAGTTTACCGCTGTATAAAAGGCGAATGTGGTTATGTGTAATATCCGGCATAGAATTTCTATAAATATCTTCAGTCTGGACGAGTTTATCAAACAGCCTCTGCATATCACTGAAATGTTCTTTATGGCTGTCGATAAAGCTTTTTAACTTATTTAAATCACCTCTGTCGAACTGAACGAGCGAGCCGCGTTTCAAGCCCTGCAGGATTAACTTTACATCGCCCGGACTCATCGGGAAAAATGGCAAAAGTGCCAGGCCCGGCCTAAAATCAACCGCTACAAGACTCTTATCCGGCTCGGACTGCGTATCAAGACGCTTGAGGCAGTTAGGCTGACTCTTGAGCGTTGTCCATTCATACTGGCGGGCAAATTCATAGGCCCCTGTTTCGTGCAGCAGCTCTACAAATTCGTGCATAAAACTGTATTTTGCGCGGTACTCGGGCGAACCGAGCTTTTGAGGGTCGATTTTCTTGTTCTTTCGCCATTTCTTCAGCAAATCGACATACTCATCAACTTCCAGCCACCATGTTCTGCCTTCTATCCATTCGCTCAGTTCCCCGCAACTGCCCATACCCTCGTCAACAAACGTTCCGAAAATATCGACAACGCTTTTTTCATCGCCGAATTTTATTTCCGCGGCTCTGCGAATGAATTTCTGCCACAGCGCTCCTGCCTTTGCCGCTGCAGGGTTTACCTGAAGCTGAAACGGTGCAGCAAAACCTGTCCAGTAAAGAAGATTGCGAAATAGTTTTGCAAAACCGCTCGGCGGAACGAGAATCTTCATTGCGCAGATTTTGCCGCTCGCCAAATCCGGGCAAAGCTTCGGCCTGTCAACTTCGAGAATTTTTACCCTATAAACCTGTCCTGCAAAACCGCCGCCGATAAAATTTTCGATAACCAGTTTTACTTCGGCCTTTTCGCCACTGCCTACAGGCTCAAAATCGTAAACAAGCTCCGTCTGCGGCTCATATCGGCTGATACGAGCAGGTCGAAAAAGCCCCAATTGCTCAAAAACATTCTGCAGATTCTTGCAAAATTCTACCGAATAATCCAAGGCCATAAAATCTCTTGATAGTTTAAAAATTTATGAAATGATACTTTGTAAGAGGCGAATTTTCAATCCCGCACCTTCTTTCTGTTCAATTTTCTTTAAACCTGTTATAATTCTATTATCCTTTCGACTCTTCAAAAGATATACTTGATATATTGAATATTTAGAAGGTGCGGGATTCAATCACTTATCGGAAGAATGTAAAAAGGTATAAAACAACCCACAGTGCTACCGCCGCCATAAGGCCTGCAATTATATCGTCGGCAAGGATGCCGAGTCCGCCTTTGAGCAGCTCAGATTCGCGTACCGGCGGCGGCTTTAGAATATCAAAAATCCTGAAAAGCACAAAGCCGGCTACAGCAGCAATCAAAACCTTTT
>Ga0315291_10002204_pt1 | contig 25662 bp, 18 predicted proteins | sample YL17G12_20_MG_FD_203070 | JGI IMG/M metagenome (GOLD analysis project Ga0315291, IMG submission 203070) | Sediment microbial communities from Yellowstone Lake, YNP, Wyoming, USA - YL17G12_20 | ecosystem: Environmental > Aquatic > Freshwater > Lake > Sediment | place: USA: Wyoming | collected...
GCCGTCCAGTTGGCCCAGAAAGTTCTGTTGGAACTTGGCGGGTACGATTTTGTGTTTCCGTTTCCGTTTCATCGTCCGTCTGCCTTGCCATGCGGGATCGGCACGTCCGCCCTTCTCAGCAACATATAAATACCCTGTGTGGTACAGCCCTTTTCACGGGCCACCTCAGAAATCCGTTGGCCGGATTCCAACATGGGCAGAATCTCTGAGATGAATAATTTGGGTTTGCGGCCGAACTTGACGCCTTTGGCTTTGGCGGCTGCCAACCCACGGTTGGTATTTTCGATGAGAAGTTGACGCTCCATTCTGGCAAGGGCAAAGAAGATCGCGGCAAGCATTTCGCCCAGCGGTCCGTCAAAGTCGAGTTGTTCTGTGACGCTTACGATGCGAATTCCTTTTTTCAGCCAATCGGCCAGCAGGTTCAATCCCTCATGGGCACCCTTGCGGGATATGCGGTCCAAACGCCAAACCACAATAGTGCTGATGCGGCCTGCAAAAACCTCTTTCTGCATTTTATCGAAAGCCGGTCGCTTCGATGTGGCACCACTGATGGTATCCCGAAACCACGCCACGGGCGCAAGGGCATGGTTGCGGCAGTATTTCTTCAATGCCTGAACTTGGCTTTCCAAACCCTTCTGCTGGTCATAGGTCGAAACCCGAACATACGCCGCCACGACTTTTTCTTTTCTGTTCTTCATCTTTCATACTCCATACTGCCAACTCTATATATCGCCCATCTAAACGCACTGTGCCATATAATTTAATGTAAATCTGGGTCTTGTACCACTGAAATCTTGGCATCCTCTATAAAATAAGGCAAATTCCCTGCCAAAAAAATGTTGGGAAAATAAGCCGATGCGGCAAACCTTCCGTCATGGTACGGAAAAATCCGTATACTAAAAGATGGGAAATAAATCCGATGAAATATCTGGAAATCAATCCGTTGAAATAATCCTGAAAAATCCTGCTGAAATAATTTGCTGAAAGTTCCGATGAAATGTGGCAGCCCTTCCCGTTCCCGTTCCCTGTCGCTTTCATCTGCGATTTGGCTCGCCCGCCACGGCTGGCTCGGCAAGGCATGGCGTGGCGTTGGCAGGATGTCCCTCGGTTATTGGCGTAAATCATACGTCCGTTTGTTTTTCTCCAGTTCGTTGTATCGTAAATGCCTGAAAATAAGGCATTGTAAACACGCTATCGGCGTAGCCTTTTGTTTACTGCCCTGTGCCTGTGCCTGAAGCCCATGCCGTCAAGCCCTGTGCCTGTGCCTGAGGCGGCTTGCCTGTGCCTGAAGCCCTGCCCATGCCGTCAAGCGGCAATCCTGTACGTAGGTTCATTGCGAGCGCGGATGTGTGTCGTAACTTTTTCGCTATTGATATTTTGGCAACTTCCCTCGCTATTTGGCAATTTCGGTTGTAGCCTTTTGGGCTTTATTCTGCTCGTGCGATTTACTGGCTTTATACTGGTTGTGGGCTTTTCTGCCTTTATTCTGCCTGTGGGTTTTCTTCTGGCTTTTGCGGTTGCCTGCCCTATTTTGACTCTTTCGGGTATTCTGGCTTTTTCGGCTTCCCGATAGCGTGCATATCCGTGGCGTATGGGGTGGCCGTCCTTTATCTGGTTCCTACGTTTTTTTCGGCTGCGGGAATAATTCCTTATTTATTCCGGCTGGAAATATATGCCTGTATTGACCGGATTTTGGGGTCTTGTGAAACAATCGCACCTTTTTTTATCTTTTTTCCGATTTTCGGCTGGACAGGTTTCCGAATCGAGATATATGGGGTCTGGTGTATCGTGTATCATGCAATAGGAACCTATTCAGAAAGGAAACAGATGAGTAAGAAGAAGCAGAACGCCACAGAGTCCGAACTGGTCAATTTCGTCAATGCCAAAGCCGAGGGGCAGAAGCCGGAAGCCGTCCAGGTAAAGAAAACCGCCAAGGCGAAAACCAGCACGCCGAAAGCTGAGAAGAAAACCGCCAAGGCGAAAACCGGCGGCAAGGCCAAAGCCGGGAAGAAAACCACCGCGGTCGATGCTTTCGGCAATCGGGCCGGCAGTAAGGTCGCGCAAGTGAACGCCATGCTCAGTAAAACCAAACCCATCAAGATGAAGGCCATCAAGGAAAAGATGGGCGATACGTTTTACAATCACATCGGCGACCTGATGGAAAAGAAATTGGTCAAACAAACGAAAGAAGGTTATCTGATCGCGTAAAGGGCTTTTCCGCCCGATACGAAAAGGCAGGCTCCATGACCTGCCTTTTTTCGTTCCTGCCTGCCAAACCAAGCCAACCCAAACCAAGCCAAGCCAAACCAGCCGCACCTTACCTCACCTAACCCGACCTCACCGGACCTTACCCGATGTAGATATTATCGTACAAGGTCCGGCGCGCCGGCCGTCAAGCCGGTGCCCTCCGCCATGATTTTCCGGCCGTGGCAGGGATTAGGCCGACAATCCGGGTCCTTAATGGCCGTAATCCTGCTTATACCTTGCGTTTTAAGGCCCCTGTCGCGCGCCACAAGCCATTATCCGGCTAAAACGGTACGGTGGCGGGGTCCGGGCAGGCAAAGCCACGACAGGGCACGACAGGATAGTTCCACGATGGCCACGATCATCATGGCTCATCAGGCTCCTCATGGCCTGCCTGATAGGCTCACGTGGCGCAGGCAGATGAATACAAGGGCCAGACGAATATAGGTTTGAATGAATACACACCTGGACGAATACAAATATCCGGCTGGAAATAAAATGGGGCTGGGCGGCTGCGGGGGTGGATGGTAGGAAATCAAGCCGCACGGATACGGTTCACGCGTAGCCGCGTTGACTATACTGCTCAAAACATCTGTGAGAATCTATTTGATAGAGTCCAGCTTTTCCTTGGCTTTGACAATCATGGCCTTGATTTCGGCCAATTCTGCCATTGTGATTTTGCGGGATACAGGCACTACGGACCCACAGGTCACGACTGCTATGACCGTCCCTTTATCGTCATCGTCATTTTTTGTTGAGATACTGAAAGACCCCTGATCCCTGTAGGTAGCCTCAAAACGGGCGAGTTTGCTCGGGCTCGCTCTTACCTTGGCTATGTAATCAATCCCCTTGAGCAAAGGTTCGATCCTGTCATAGTCAATGTAAGAGACTACCGATTCCTTCGAGAGGGACCTAACGCCTACCAACGTCCATAGTTCAATGGTCATGCCGGTCCATCGCGCATGGGTGGAGAGGTCGGCCATCTCAACACAATTCACCGAAACCACGGGTGAGCCAGAAATGTAACCCGTTTCCGTGTACCCTTTGATGACCACCGTACCCGATTGCGATTGCATGGGTTCCAGTTGGGTCTTCTGCTCTTGGCCTGCCGACCCTGTGCTTGGCGGCTTGGGTGGTTGGGTACTTGCACTCGCGCAAATCAACACTGCGATCGCGCCTACGACACAGAACCAATTGATGTGTGTTCGTTTCATTTCTGTTCTCCCTTCCCCTTATGGTTTCTTGTTACTGCGGCGCGATTTACTTAGCTTCCGTCTCGCCACACGTTTGATTTCCTCAAGCTCTTCCCAACTGTCCCCGTAAGGCACGCCGTTCGCATCCACTTCCGGTTTCTCGTATGGCGTTTCCGTCACTCTCGCCACCACCTTCCGCAGTTCCCGATACCATTTGGGCCAGAAGTAGTGGAAGAACCCTTCCTGTAAGATTTCCAGTTCATCCCTCCTCAACCGCTTTACCTCGTCGGCGAATTGTCGGCGTATGCACTGGCGCCACTGTGACTCCCATTTCTCCTTCTCCGTCATTCCCGCGCTCAGGTCTACAGGCTCCTTCTTACCTTCCTGCTCGGCGAGCTTCTGGTATCGGAGCAGCTTCAACACAGTCGCGATGCTCGTGGCGGTGAATCCCTTGGCCTTGGCTTCTTCGACGATAGGCCACTTGCGCGAGATCCGCATGTAGATTTTGGCACTCTCGTAGCTACCCCGGAAATTCCCTTTCAGCCATCGCTTCCACTTCGGGCTTCGGGCTTTGAAATACTTGCGAGCTGCGCACAGGGCCTCCCCGCACTCCTTGGCATAATCCAGCATCCGACCGTAACATTTTTCCGCTTTGCGGTATGCCGTATTTGCCTGGGTGGCCAGCTTCGGGAGTTCCGTCACGGCCTTCCTCTTCTGCTTCCGCCAGTAGTAATCGTAGCTCAGCCGCTTCTGTTCCACTTGTGCCATCCTCGTGCCTCTCAACTATGACGGATAGGGTAGAATTCTACCTTATCGCATTTTCCCATCTGGGGAATCTCGCGTCAACCGGGAATTATGGCGGATATTGGCGGTCCCAAACCGCCGTTTAATGCGTGCGACAAGGCTTCTGTCGTGGCCTACAGTCAATTATCTGCCCGAAAAGGTACGGTGGGCAGGGGTCCCCCGTTTTTGATAAATTCCCGTTGTGTATGTCCCGCCCGGAGGGGAGAATGCGGCGGTGCAGATAACCCTATTTGATGGAGGCTCGAAAATGGCAGAGGAACCTGTCCAGAGAAAGCATTGGTCTGATCTGTTACCCTTGCAGATAACTCCGGAGCAGTGGGACACAGTGCAGAAGGAATTTGCCGAGGCATTGCAGGCTAAGGAGCGCGTCGAAGGGATTGTATATATGTGCTCATTGGACATGCACCTCGAGTTGCTGCTGAGAACTGTAATGATTGACGACAAGTCCGTCGATGCATTGATGAGCGATGGTCAAGCCCTGCAATCGTTCAGTAGCAAACTGAGATTGGCGTATGCTCTTGGGCTTATTCCGGAGGCGGTTAGAGAAGACCTCTATTTCCTCAACAAGATCCGCAATGCGTTCGCCCATAAGGCCGATGTAACGTCATTCGACAAAGCCCCTGTATGTGACTTGTGTGGCAACCTATCGACCGCGAAAGGAAGAGATGGGGTGGCACGGTCACCGGTGTCCGCCTACCGCCTGGCTGTCGTTGATAATGCGCTTTTTCTGGCGTCCGAGATTGGCCGGAGAGCGAAGGAAAAAGCCTCGCTTCAAGGCCAACTTGTTGATTCGGTTGAGTCACGATACGCTGCCTATCGTGACAGATGGTATAAACCGGCGAAATGAATTAGCCGTGGGCAGCAGGGGTGAGAGTGTATCTCCGTGGGTGATTTAATTGGGTGATATTCAGGGAATTATTTGTTTAGACGGTAGTAACGGTTTTCGGCCCACAGGGAATAAAACCTTATGGCGTGATCTGCGTAGCAGATTTTTGCTCTTGCTACTGGCGGCGGGCAACACCACCGAACCTTTAGTGGCAGATATACAATTACCAAAAGAGAAAAATAATCCCACACACCGTCGCGTCACTCCGTTGGCGCGACGGTCTATTTTTTTATTTTCTTTTTTAATCTACTCTCTATCTACTGATGTCTATACAGTCTTGTATAGAGGGCTATATACAGTCTTGTATAGAGGGCTATATACAGTCTTGTATAGACCCTATGAGCAAGTTTGGCCATAGCCCCTTTTCTGAAATCGGGAAAGTGAAAAGGAAAAATCGCCATTTATTCCACCACGTCAATTTCCTCGAACGGACCCCTCTCAATGGAACCATCCGTCACGTTTGCCATCTGGCCTTTCAGATACCACCGCAGCTTCTTGGTCCTCAGTTTGTAGTATTTCTTGTTGCCGTCCGCCTTGTCTACCGTCGTCTTCAGGATGCCAAGGTCCTTGTATTTCTTCACGAGGTTTCGGAACGTGTGTGCGGACAGCCCCGTCTTCCGGCAAAACCGTTGTGGGTTAATCCAGAAGCCGCGATCATCTTTGCGATAGATATACCGATCGTCGTCGTCCCGCTTTGCTAACCACAAATGCAGCATGTAAGGGATAAAGACAGCTTCTGAGAGGCTCGTGGCCCTGACGATAGGTGCGTACACGCGATTCATGGGTGGCCAAACTCCTATTTCATTATAGAGGAAGTTTTCTAACCAATGCTCCGGAACCAATTTCTTCCAGTCTGCACATTTATGGTGCTTGCTCACTACGAATTTCCTTTCACCTTGCTCATCGTTTCAAAATCGGGCGGGTCCAGGTGGCCTGAGCAAGTGAGAGCCGCCTGCGGCTCGCGAAGCCGTGGACCCGCCCATATTCAGACCGTCATACCTTTATTATCGTAGGGTGCCAAACCGCGATAGCCTGTTGGCGGCTGGGGCTTGCGGTGGGTTGGCATTTCGGCTTTAATGTTTGCATTATGCCACCCCCATAACTGGAAGGGTAATGGTATTTTGGAAACGAATAATGTTCGTGAAACCTTTAATGCTTAATCCATCAAGAATCCCTGGCTGGTGTCCTGGAGTCGGCTATGAGAAGGACTGCGATTGGAGTCGGTTTGCTGGTAGCAGCGGCCGTCCTGCTCTCGTGCGGGAAGACCGGGCCGAAAGAGCGGGCGCGCGGCGCCCCCTACACCATCGCCACCATCGTCAAACTCGATGGCATCGCCTGGTTCGACCGCATGCGCGAGGGAGTCAAGCGCTTCGGCCAGGAGACCGGCCACAAGTGCTTTCTCCTGGGTCCCGCACAGGCGGACGCCGCGTTACAGGTCCAGATCATCGAGGACGTGATCGCCCAAGGCGTCGATGCGATTTGCGTCGTGCCGTTCTCCGTCGAAGCCATCGAGCCGGTCCTGCGCAAGGCAAGGAGCCAGGGCATCGTTGTCGTGTGCCATGAAGCCTCCAATCAAGTCAACGCCGATGCCATCATTGAGGCGTTTGATAACTTCGCTTATGGGGCACACCTGATGGACTATCTCGCGCACTACATGGGCGGGAAAGGTCAGTATGCAGTGTTCGTCGGGAGTCTGACGTCGAAATCCCACAACGAATGGATCGATGGGGCTATCGCCAGACAGAAAGAGCAGTACCCGCAGATGGAGCTGGTGACCGAGCGGATGGAGGAATACGACAACCAGAACCTGGCCTATGAGAAGACGAAAGAGCTGATCAAGGCCTACCCCGAGCTCCGGGGCATTCAGGGCAGCGCCTCGACGACCGCCGCGGGCGCGGGCCTGGCGGTTGAGGAAAGAGGCCTCCAGGAGAAGCTGATGGTGGTCGGCACGGGCCTGGTGTCACAATGCCGCCAATACCTCGCGAGCGGCAGCACGAAGCTGATCAGCCTCTGGGACCCGGCGGACGCCGGCTACGTCATGAACAAGATTGCCGTCATGCTGCTCGAAGACAAGAAATTGACAAACGGTATGGATCTCGGCGTGCCGGGCTACAACTCAATCCGGCAGGACCCCGAGAAGCCGAATCTGTTCTATGGCTCCGCCTGGGTCGACGTCACCCGGCAGAACATGGATGCCTACGACTTCTGATCGGACCGTACGACATGCCGCAAGAGCTCATCGCCGCCAGGAGAATCTGCAAGGCATTCGGCGGGGTCCAGGCACTCCAGAATGTCTCGGTGACGCTCCACCGCGGGGAGGTTCGCTGCCTGGTCGGCGAGAACGGCAGCGGCAAATCGACCCTGATCAAAATCCTCGCCGGCGCCGACAGGCCGGATGCCGGCGCGATCGTCGTGGGCGGCCAGTCGTTCCCCTATCTGGAGCCCATCGCGGCCATTCGCGCCGGTATTCAGGTCATTTACCAGGATTTCTCCCTGTTCCCGAATCTCACGGTGGCGGAGAACCTTGCCCTCAATACCGAGTTGGAACGGGGCAGCGTCGTGGTAAACTGGCGACGGATTCGCCGCACCGCGATGGAGGCGATCGAGAAGCTCGGATGCCCCATCGACCTGGGAAAAGAGGTCGGCGAGTTGTCCGTGGCGGAAAGGCAGCTTGTCGCCATCTCCAGGGCCTTGCTTCACAACGCGCGGCTGATCATCATGGACGAGCCGACCGCGGCCCTCACCCACAAGGAAGTGGACACGTTGTTCCGGATCATTGCGGACCTGAAAGGCAAGGGCGTCTCCATCCTGTTCGTCAGTCATAAGCTCCGGGAAGTTCTGGAAGTCAGTGACGCGATTACCGTGCTGCGTAACGGGCAGAAGGTGGCGGAAGGACAAGTGTCGGAATTCCGCCCCAGTGATCTGGTCTGCCGGATGACGGGACGCCGGCTTTCCCCACGTTCGCCGTCCGCCGCGGACCGTGTGGGTGCCAGCGCCGTCCGGGTGACGGGCCTGTGCAGGAAAGGTGCATTCGAGGACGTGAACTTCGCAGTCGGCGCGGGCGAGATTGTCGGGATTACGGGCCTGCTGGGCTCGGGACGGACGGAACTCGCTCTGGCGCTGTTCGGCCTCGCGCCGGCGGACGCGGGACAGATTCGCATCCACGGACAGGCAACCCGGATACGGAGTGTCCCCGACGCCATCCGGGCGGGGATCGCTTACGTGCCCGAGGATCGCCTGGCGGAAGGCGTATTCGCCGAACAATCGATTGAAAAGAACGTGGCCGTCTCCAGCATAGGGACGCTCGCCAACCGCGTCGGGTGGATCCGGTTCGCACCGTTGCGGGCTCTCGTCGGCCGCTGGATGGAGAGCCTCAGGATTCAGGCGACTTCCGCGCGGACGCCGGTCGGACACCTCTCCGGCGGCAATCAGCAGAAGGTCGTTCTCGGCCGGTGGCTCGCCACCCGGGCCAAGGTCCTGATTCTGAACAGTCCGACCATCGGGGTCGATATCGGTGCAAAAGCGGATGTCCACGAGAAGATCAGGGACCTGGCCGGGCAGGGAATGGCCGTGATTCTGATCTCGGATGACTTGCCCGAATTAGTGGAGGTCTGCCAGCGCGTCTTGATCATGCACCGCGGGCGGATCGTGAAAGAGCTGCCGGCCGCGCGCTGTGGCGAGGAGGCACTGGCGGCGGAGCTGGACGCGCTCCCATAATCAGGCATCGGACACACGTGCGAAAGCTGCTGCGAAGACATGAATTTGGTCTGGCGACGATCACAGTGATTCTGATCGTGGGGATCGGACTCACGAATCCTGCGTTTTTCAGCAGGGCGAACCTCTTTGATCTCTGCCGGAGCAGTACCGTGATGGGGTTGTTCGCGCTGGGCGTGCTGATGGTTCTCATCTCCGGCGGAATCGATGTCTCGTTCGCGGCCATCGGCGCCTTCAGCATGTACACCACGAGCCGGATCCTGCCGGTCGCAGATTTTTCGGGATCGGCAGCGGTCGCCTTCATCCTGGCAGGCGCAATCGGGGCATTGTTGGGTCTGTTCAACGCGGTTTTCATTGGGTTCTATCGATTGCCCACGCTCATTGTGACGTTAGGCTCGGCGAGCATCTTCCGCGGCTTTCTCTTAGCTTTCCTTGGCACGGCGATTGTGAACAACCTGCCGGAGGGTATGGTCCGCTTCTCGAAGCTGACGATCGGCAACGCGGGTTCGCCGACCGGCGCGACGGCCGGCTTGCCGTTCTCTTTCATCCTGTTCGTGCTGGCCGCAGTCGTTGTCTGGTTCGTCCTGCGGCATACGATCGTCGGGCGAGGTCTCTACGCCCTGGGAGGCAACCTGGTGGCCGCCGAGCGAGCGGGTTTTTGCGTACGCCGGCTGCAGCTTTTCCTCTATAGTTTTGTGGGGTTGCTGTCCGGCATGGCGGGCATCGTGCACGCCTGCATGATGAGAAACGCCAACCCGTTCGATCTGGTCGGCATGGAGTTGGTCGTCATTGCGGCCGTCGTGTTGGGAGGAGCGAGCATCACGGGCGGGCGTGGAACGGTCTTCGGCACGGTGCTGGGCGTCTTCCTGATTGTTGTCATCAACAATAGCCTGATTCTGCTCGCGATTCCCTCCTACTGGCAGAAAGTCACGGTGGGCCTGGTGATTATCATCAGCACGGCGATCCGGGTTCCCAAACGCCGTAGGTCGCGTTTGGGGTCCCGCGCCGCCCAGCGAAATCCACCGCGAATCCAAGGAGCGGGATTGTGTTGACGAACCATACCCACAGGACAGAGAGAGGACAGACTCCGAAAAATGGAGAGCGGAGGACAGAGGGCGGCTATCTGTCACCTGCCGTGCGTCAACTGTCTGCGGTCCTGCGTTTCGATCTGATCCGACTGCTCGGCGTCACCCTTGTCGTTTTCGCCCTGATGAGCATTCTGAATCCGGGGCGATTTCTCACGTATCGCAACTTCGCATCCATGTGCTTCCAATTCCCCGAATTGGGCGTCCTTTCGGTGGCCGTCATGATAGCGCTGATCACGGGCGGCATCGACCTGTCCATCATCGGCGTGGCAAACCTGGCCGGTTTGTCCGCCGCTTTTGTTCTTGCCCGCGTGGAGGCGGGCGATCCTGTCGGCCTGCATATCGTGATCGCTGTATCCCTGGCTCTCGGTGTGAGCGTGTTGTGTGGCATCCTGAACGGCTGGCTGATCGGATTCGTCGGTATCACGCCGATTCTGGCAACGCTCGGAACCATGCAGCTATTCACGGGGGTTGCCTTCGTGCTGACCAGGGGACACGCCGTAGCAGGATACCCCGAGGCATTCCAGGCCCTCGGCAATGGGACCGGGCTGTACGTGCCACTTCCATTGGTCGTGTTTCTCGCTTGTGCGTTGGCGGTTCAGCTTATTCTGACTCGCACGACCTTGGGCCTGCGCCTGTGCCTGACGGGGACAAACCCTACCGCCGCCGTGTTTGCCGGCATCAACGTCCCGCGGCTACAGCTCAAGACGTATGTTGTGAGCGGCCTGCTGGCGGGCATCGCCGGGCTCCTGATCATCGCCCGGACCAACTCGGCGAAAGCGGACTATGGCAGTTCCTACCTCTTGCAAGCGGTCCTCGTTGCCATTCTGGCGGGTGTAGATCCTCGCGGCGGATTCGGCACGGCCTGGGGAATCCTGCTGGCCGTGCTGGCCCTGCAATTTCTGTCCAGCGGCCTGAACATGCTGCATTTCCACGAGCTCGCCGGGCCCTATATCAACAACTTTACGAAGGAGTTCACCTGGGGCAGTCTTCTGCTGCTCGTGATGGTCATCAACCGGCGAAACCGCCGGGTGCCAAGCCCAGGCTTGCGCAGGTCAGTAGCGTGAAGGGACGTCCATTTCGAGCGCGTGTTCGATGCAGTAGCCGCGGATCTTCTCGATCATGATGCGGCCATACTGCTCACATTTTGTCTCACCCACGCCTTTGACATCGAGGAAGCACTGGAGCGTCGAAGGCCGCCGACGCGCCATGTCCCGCAGGGCCGCGTCGCCGAAGATGATATAGGCGGGAACGCCGCGCTCGCGAGCCAGTGAGGCCCGTAATGTTCGCAGCGCCTCAAACAGCCCCTTGTCAACGCCTTCCCACGACTCGGCGGCCACCTTGGCCTTACGCTCGCGCTTCTCGGCGGGTCGAAGCAATTGGGGCGTCCGTTCACCCTTGAGCACCTGTCGTCCCTCCGGCGTGACGGACAACACGTTGTACTCGCCGGTCTTCTCCAGGAACCCCTGGCCCGCCAACTGCTCGATCCAATCGTGCACGGCCCGCTGGTCGCAGTCCCGGAGCAGGCCGTACGTGCTGAGGCCATCATGCTTGTTGTCGAGAATCCGCTGATCGCGCGAACCGGTCAGAACCAGGGCCGTGTAGGCGCCGCCGAAGCGCTGGCCCAAGCGCAAGATGCACGAGAGAATCTTCTGAGCTATCACCAAGCCATCGTCGATAGTATCCAGATCGCCCAGGCAGACATCGCAGGTGCCGCAATCCGTCTTATGGAATGCCTCTCCGAAGTATTCGAGGATCGTTCGGCGGCGGCAGGTACCTTGCGTGCAATAGCCATACATCCGGCTGAGCTTGGCCAATGCGATTTCCTGGGCCTGCGGGTCGGCCTCGGTCAACAGGCTCTTCCAGACGCCGTAATCGCCGCCGGAGTAGAAGAGGCAGCATTCGGCCTCCAACCCGTCGCGGCCGGCGCGGCCCGTCTCCTGCTGATAGTGCTCCAGCGACTTGGGCATGCCCGTGTGGACGACGTAGCGGACGTTCGATTTGTCGATGCCCATGCCGAACGCGATGGTAGCGACGATCGTGTCGATCTTCTCGGCCACGAAGTCGTCCTGGTTTTTCTTGCGGGCCTCGTCGCTCATGCCGGCGTGATATGGCGCCACACGATAGCCTTTGGTGGTCAGGGCCGCCGCCATCTGCTCCACGTCACGGCGCCGGATGCAGTAGATGATGCCGGATTCGTCGCGGTGCCGGTCGAGCACTTCACGAACCTGCTGAGTGACTCGATTGCGAGACTGAACCTTATAAATGAGGTTGGGCCGGTCGAACGAGCCGACGAGCACAGCAGGGTCCTTCAGACGCAACTGCTCCGCGATGTCGCGGCGCACCTGCTCGGTCGCCGTGGCGGTATAAGCTCCGATGGTCACGTTCGGGAAGGTTTCGCGCAGCGCTCCGAGCTGGCGATACTCCGGCCGAAAGTCGTGCCCCCACATACTGATGCAGTGAGCCTCGTCCACGGCAACAAACGATAGCTCGAATGTGCGCAGGAGATTGCTGAAGCTCTCCGACGCCAAGCGTTCCGGAGATACGTACAGCAGCTTGAGCTGACGCTTTCGGAGCCGGTCCAGGGCGGCATCGCGTTCGGCGGGATTCAGAGAGCTGTCGATCCGCGCCGCCGGCACGCCGCACTCGGTCAGAGCGTCCACCTGGTCTTTCATAAGGGAGATCAGAGGCGAAACGACCACCGCCAGCCCGGACGCGGTAACCGCCGGAGCTTGGAAGCAAAGGGATTTGCCGCCGCCCGTGGGCAGAACGACCACCACATCCCGGCCGCCGGCGAGATGCTCCATCGCTTCCCTTTGCAGGGGCCGAAACTCTTTGTATCCCCAGTACTTCTCTAAGACCTTTTTGAGCCGCTCAACCATCTTTGGGATTTACGATTTACTATTTATGATTTACAATTCAGCTTTGCCAGTTGCGGGAGATGCCGCCCATCCTGCCCCGGCCGCAGTGCTAATAGTAGACAGTAAATAGTAAATCGTAAATAGTAAATGCCCCTGCCGGCACGAGTCTTGCACCACTTGTCATCTGGTAACGTATACAGGATTGATAAATCGTCAATTGTAAATGGTAAATCCTGAAGGGTGGATTGCGATGGATAGACTGTGGAACAACTTCAAGACGGCTCTCCTGATGGGCTCGCTGATGGGTCTGTGCCTGGCGGTCGGGTATCTGCTGGGCGGCCGGGTCGGGCTGACATACGCATTTGGAATCGGCGCGGTCATGAACCTCTTTGCCTATTTCTTCAGCGACAAAATCGCCCTGGCGACAATGCACGCGACGGAGATCACGCCGGATGACGACCCGGTGCTCTGGGGAATTGTCCAGCAACTCGCCCAGCGCGCCGGCCTGCCGATGCCGCGTGTCTATATCTCCCCCGCCGCTGCACCGAACGCTTTTGCAACCGGCCGCGGGCCGCGGCATAGCGCCGTGTGCGTGACCGCAGGTCTGCGGCAGATGCTCAACGAGGAGGAGTTGGAGGGCGTCCTCGCGCATGAGCTATCCCACGTCAAGCATCGAGATGTTCTGATCAGCACGATTGCGGCCATCATGGCCGGCGCCATCAGTTGGCTGACCTATATGACTCTGTGGGGCGATCACGACAGGCGATCCAATCCGCTGGTCGCTTTGTTGCTGTTGATCCTGGCTCCGATGGCCGCCGGCCTGATCCAATTGGCCATCAGCCGGTCGCGGGAGTTTGAGGCAGACCGTGCCGGGGCCGAGTTGGCGGGCAATCCGCGCGGTCTGGCACGATCGCTCCAAAAGCTCGAGGCCGCCAATCGGCGAATCCCCATGCACGTGCCGGATGCCCAGAGCAGCCTGTTCATCGTCCAGCCCCTGACCGGCAGCGATTTCGCCAAGCTCTTCAGCACGCACCCGCCCACCGAGGAGCGTGTGGCAAGGCTGCTGGCCATGGAACAAGGGCGTTAATCAATCTTCAGGGTCCACGTTGGCTCCCAGCCCCAGGAGAGATCCAGTAGCGGTCCGCTTCGCGCGTTTGGAAACTCACGGCGTAACGACTCGTCGCTGCCGCCGATCACCGGCGTATCCTGCCGGCGGATGATGGCCATCCTCGTGCGGGAGTTGTCCACTTTGCCGAGATCCACTTCACTGCGGGTGAACAAGACGTATTGTCCGTCGGGTGATACGCAGCCGCCGTACATGTGGCGGCCCTGCTCGGCATAAAGAAGCTGCCTGTCTGTGCTGCCCGCCTGGGCCGTCCACAACTGTGCCCAGCCGGGCTGGCCGGGAACGATGCCGCGCGAGTAAATGATGTGGTCGGAATCCGGCAGCCAGTCCGGCGTGCAGTTGTACCGGTCCGTCTCGCTGACCGCGTGGATTTGCCCGCTCTCCGCGTTCAGACACCCGATGGTCCATGCCACTCCTAACCCATTGGCCGTGCCGGCGAACCATTTGCCGTCCGGCGACCAGACCAGTTGCTGCACAATCCCATTACGTGGTATCTGCCGCAGAACCTGCCGGCTCGCCAGATCGATGATCTGGATTCCCTTCTTATCTAAGCAGGCGATCTGACTGCCGTCGGGCCCCCACGATGCCCAGGGAAAACCCCTGCCGTAAACTACCGGATTGCTGCCATCGCAGTTGGCTATAATCAAGTCGTAGGTCCCATAAGTGTTATTGTCGACCTTGTCCGTCTTGGGCATGCGGAAGTACAGCAGCTTCTTTTCATCGGGCGAGAACTTCACGCCGGCTTCGTTGTACTCGCGGGTGTCTGTCATTTTCCTTCGCTCGGAGCCGTCGGGCCGCATGAGAAAGAGGTCCCAATCGCCCGCCTCGGTCGCCGCACTGAAGACGATCCAGCCTTTCTCGCGCACCTCCGCCGCCAACTCCCGTGTCGAAGGCGTCTCGCCTTCGGACCGCGGGCGGGACGCCCGCGACACGAACTCTGTGAACGTCCAACAGGGCTCCCAGCCGGCCGGCAATACGAGGACGGGGCCGTTCTTCGCGTCGGGATGCCGGGCCCGCAGCTCTTTGCTTTCCCCGCCGATGATCGGGGCATCCGCCAGCCGCATCAGGCCCATCGGCGCACCGGCGTTTTCCGGATCGCCGTCCTCCCGCAGGTTGCCGGTGAACAGAACGTATTTGCCGTCCGGCGAAACATGGCCGCCATAGACGTGCCGTCCATCCTCGCCGTAGACGAGCTGACGAGCCTTTCCTTCCGCATCAGCCATCCACAACTGTGTCCAGCCGTTGCCACCGTTTTCCTTCTGGCCCGGCGGCCGGTTGGAGAAAATCAGACGTCGGCTGTCCGGATACCAGTCCGGCGTGCAGCAATCGACTCGGCTCACCGCATTGGTTTCCCCGGTTGCGGCGTTCATTCTTGCGACGCTCCAGCCGCTGCCGAAAGAGTTGGCCACCCCGCTGAGCCATTTTCCATCCGGCGACCACGTGAGCTGCTGAAAGAAGCCTCTGCGTTCGAGCGTGCGCGTCACCCGCCGGTCGATCAGATTCACAAAAGAAATCCCTTTGATGGAAAGACACGCAATCTCTTTGCTGTCCGGGCTCCAGCTCGCCCAGGGATATTGGCCGGCCTCGCCGTAGACCTTCGCACCTGTGCCATCGCTGTTAGCGAGAACGAGCTGTCCCTGCTCGCCGTAACGATTGCCGCTCATGGCCTCACTTCGCGGCAGCCGACGGTAGAGCAATTTGCGACCGTCGCGCGAAAATTGCGGTGCCGCTTCATTATATTGCGGTGTGCCGGTGATGTTGCACAAGTCCGACCCATCGGGCCGGCACAGAAACAGGTCCCAATCCCCTGCCTCCGCACGGGCACAGAACGCAATCCAGCCTTTGCCGCGCACCTCCCCGGCCAGCTCTCGCACCGCCGGATCATCGGGAGCAGATGAAGAGGATTGTCGCGTTTGCCCCCGAGCCGGTGCCATCGCACATATCACGATTGCTGCTACCAGCGCAACCGCACGGGCAATGCCCCTTGAGTCTGAAGAAAATGACTGTCTCATGTGTGATCTCACTCTAGCGCCGTTCCATCGACCAGAACCGTATCCCGTATGGTGGCAAGGAAGTTTCCCATCCCGCCTTATCGGCCTTCAACTCGACCGGCCGCTCGGACCGGAGCCGCGCATTCTCATCGTTGTTTGCTGTCACAGCATCGAGGACGACGGGATGCACCTGAAGGTCGCTCGGCGCATCGCTCAGAACCAGGCTGACCCGGGCGGCGGATGGCGAGAAGTTCCAGACGAGGACGTTGTATAGCTGCAACTGCTCATCCCAGGTTGCCAGGCCGTGGACTGTGTCCTTATTCGACGATAGACGCAGACGTTCGCCCGTCAGTCTCGACAGCAGCTTGAACGTGAAGTACGCTGGCCGAATCACGTCCTGGTAATCGAACAGCCCGTCATACTGCGGCCGGCGATTCCACCACCGGTACATGAACGCCGCACCGGTGGGCGACATGAACTTCAGGAACGGTTCCAGCACGACGTGATAATCGCGGATGTGATAGTAACAGGAGAAGTCCAGGCCACCTTCCTTCATCTGCCAGATCACCTCGGCGACATAGCACGGCTGGAAGCGCGGATCATCCGGCGGATGCGACAAATCCACGTTCCACTCGTCCAGCATCGTCTGGGCCTTTAGCGCTGGATGCTTCTTCAAGAGAGCCTTGGCGTACTCGATCGTCCCGCGAATCTGCGGCGGGCTGCTGCTGTAGATGTGCCAGGAGACAAAATGCAGCGGAATCTTCTCCTTGTCACAGGATTCCAGCAGGGCCGGCAGGATGGGCGAGCGCACACCGGCCAGGGCCGGTCCACCGACCAGCGCATCCGGATCGGCCCGCAGGATCGCGTCAACAGTATGCTTGTAGTAACGAACGTAGCTGTCCGGCTGGAAGCGATAGGGACATCCGCCGCTTTCGCCGATGTCCGGCTCATTGGCAACTTCCCAGTACCGAATCCGGGCGCCGCGCTGCTTGTAGTGGCCGACGAGGCGAAAGATCAGCTCTTCCCATTGCCCGTAGTCGTTGGTCTCAACAATATCCTGGTTGACGACCGGAAAGAGCACATGCGGCTTGAAGCATAGGCACATGACCGGCTCCGCACCCGTCTTGAGGATGGTATCCACCGAGCGGTCCAAGGTGTCGAAGTGATATCGCCCCCGTTCGGGCAGCAGATCGAAATACTCCTGGATGAACAGACGAATCAGCCGGGGCCGCAGGGCGCGAATCTCGGCGATACGGTTGTCCCACATCGGTTCCGGCGATAGCCCACCCTGCCCAAGCGCCATGCGGTCGATGTCCATCGATCCCAGCCGTTCGGCCAGAGAGACCGTCACCTGCACCTTCTGTTCCTCGGCAAGTGCCTGCGATACAATCAACAAGGCGACGGCAACCGATAAGATGTGAATCCTCATAGGCTTCTCCTTATATCAGTACTGAGCCACAATGCTATAACGTTCCTGGACGGGGCTTTCGATGACGACCCATTCCTTCCGGACGTCGAAGCCGGGCCAGTTCTGCCCGTTGACGGTCACGGATTGCATCGGTTCGGCCTCCGGATGGCGGAACCGGACGAGCAGACGCTTGGGAAGCTGCCGCTTCGGCATTTCAATCCGGGCGGCCAGGGTGCCGGAGGCGGTGTGACTTTCGACGGTCATAGAGATATCGCCGTAGTATGTCGGTGCCCTTTCCACCACGATCTGCTGACCGTCGGCCAGCCACTTTCGCGGTGTGGCCTGCAGCAGCAGGAGCGAGCCATCATCAAGCTCGCGGATGAGCATGTTCCGATACAGCTCAAACCACGCCCCATCCGTGCTCGGCGGGCCGAAATACTGGCCCCAGGTCCAGCGATGCTCCACGGGTTCCAACGCCGAATGGCTGAACGCACAGGCCATATAGCTGTAAAAGGCCCTGACCACCGCCTTCGGATCGTCCCGCAGCAGGTAGGCGGTCGCCTGCGGATTGTACACCGGCTCATTGGCCATGCCCCAGCCGTGCAGGTAGAGGTTGTCCTCATGGTCGTTGAGGAGCGCGTCCGCGAGCACACCCTGCACCGGCAGCGCCTTGAGCCGCAACAGATGCATCGCCCCGGTGTCCACGTCGGCCGGATACCACTGTTCGAGCAGACGCCGTGGTGTGGTGGCCTCGCAGGGCACATACGGCATCCACGTGTGGTCCCGCAACGGCACCAGAGGAGACGCCGTTGCCGCCGCACCAAAAGCGCGTTCGACCGACTTGCGAAAAGTCACGGCAGCTTCGCGGCACTCCCGTGCACGCGGATGTCCGGCTTGTTCGAGCGCTTGCCCCAGCGTCTCCAACGCCGCATACACATACGCCTGCGTGAACGCCCACATGCCCTCGCCGGTCAGATCGTTCAGCGGCGCGCGAAGGAGACCGCCGGCAGGCCCTTCCTTCCGGGAAGGCTCGCGCATCTCGGCGAGGCACCAGTCGAGAGCTTTGAGCGTCTGCGGCAGAAGTCGCTCGAAGGCCTCCCGATCGCCCGAAAGCAGGTAGTTCTTTGCAACGGTGTACATCATGGAAGGCGTATAGACGCCCCAGTTGGCGTAGCCTTTGACGTGCCCGTTGGGCTCCTGATTGTTGCGATAGATGGTCAGCAACTCTTCCGTGGCCACATCGTCATATCCGCGCAGGGCATAAATCATGTAGTCAACATAGACGGCCTGATTCACCGGCCAAGGCGTGCCGTGCTGGTCGTAGGCGAAATTCGAGTACGGCAGATCGATCTGGACCCCGTCCTCACCGCCGCCGTGCCGTCGGGGCAAACGTAAAGCGTGCCAGAGGCTCGCCCGGAACAGATCATTGACCGCCTTCTCGGGCACCTGGAACTGCGCACCACGCCGAACCCAATCGGCCCAGAATTTCAGCGTCGCTTCGCGAGAAGCGGCATAGTCCAACCCGACAAGTGCATCACGGCCCTGCGCTGCGACCACGGGCGACGGCAGCTTGACCACGAATTCCCTGCCGGCGTTTGCGGGCAGATCGAATGTCAGCACGATCTCGCATTCCTTCCAATGCTTTTCCTTCTGCGGGGCTTCATTCCGTGTAACGCACGATGTGACTGTCAGACCGGAGCCTTGGACAGAGAACAACACCTGATTCGATACACCCTCCTCGAACAGAATGGCATCGCCTTCACGCCGCCACACCATCTCGGATGTATCACTGGATGCGAATTCCCGCCGGTGATGCACCGTTACAGAGACCGTGCCTGCGCCGCCCTGGGCTCTCGTTACGGCAACCTTCTGCATCAGTACCATCGGGATATCGCCACGCCGCTCTTTCGGCGGGCCGTGCAAAGGATAAGCGAACTGCTCCACTTGATAGCGCAGGCCATCTCCCTCTAAAGTCGTCGTGATGACGGGCAGGCCGTCTTCGAGCCGCTGCCCTTTCCAAGCGTCCTGAATCCCTCCGGATAAATCGGCAAAGTCGAACCAGAATCGAAAGCGGTCGGGATTGCCGTAGTCGTTCCAGACGCCGGCCCCGCGATCCATGCCAAACTTGTACAGAGCGCTGTCCCAGGTCAGGCCGACGATGTGGCCGGGCGCCGGTTGGGACGGGTGCTTGTACGCCGGACTTCCCATATCCTCCCAGCGGGCCGTGTACTGCTCATACGAGGCTTCCGGCTCTTGCTGAATTCGGTCGAGAATCCGCCTGCCTTTGGATTCGCCCAGTTGCTTCTGATGGTCGGCGAAAGATGGTGCAGCGTCCCCTGCTGCTACGTAGACATGATGCGAGGGCACCCAGAACACCTTCGTTTGGAGCAGTTGGTCTACCGTGATGCTGAAACCCTGCGTTCCCTCGCGATTCATCTGTACTGTCAACACGCGGGGATCGGGTCGATAGGCCGGGTCCTGTTGCAGCCGGTGGGCCGTATCCGCGTCACTCTGCGAGACCAGGTCCTTCCAGAACCGGTGGATCTTCTCCGTCGGCTTCACGTCCCGGGGAGCGTATTGCAACACGAACTCGACACCGTCCACGTCTCCGGCGCCCGAGCGGGTTTCGCACGTCATGTCCTGCAGGTGGTCATCCGTCTCCAAACCGATTCCCGTTGCCTCCGTGACCGTTGCATCTTTGGTCGCAAGCCGGACATAGAAGGCTTGTGTCTCAGGCGACGTGTGGCCCCACGAAACCCTGACTCTCCATTGCTCCTGGCCGCTGGCCGCGGGAAGAGCAAATGTCACGAGAACTGCCACGCAAGTTGCGAGAAGCCCCGTTCGTACCATGCATACCTCCTGTCAGCCGGCATCTACTTGCCGATGCAATAGAGATTCTCGGCGGTCCTTACGAACAGGTGACCCTGACCGATGGCAATCGACGATTGAATCGGCCCCTCACCCATCTTCGCCTCCGAGACAACCTCGAACTTGTCCCCGCCCGCCCGGAGTACGACCGTCTCGCCGGCCTCACTGATGCAGTAGAGCTTGCCGTCACCCGCGGTCAGGGACGCCCACCACGGGCTGCGGCCTCCGAGTTCCCCCTGCCAGAACTTCTTGCCCGTCTTCGGGTCCATGCACGTGATGACCTTGCCGCGCCTGAGCCCGTCGAGCACGTAAAGCCGACCCTGATAGAAGAGAGGCGTGCTGCAATCGGGCGCCGCCTCGTCGAATTCCCAGAGGATGTGCCCGGCATCGTCGGCACCGGTGGGCGGCCGGAGAGCGAAAACACCCTTGTGTTTATGCCGCGTCCCGAAGATGAGTCCCTCGCCGGTCACCAGCGACGGGATGATACGTGAATCCCGCACTTTCTGGCGCCAGTATTCGAACCGCCAGAGGTCCTTTCCAGTCGCGGGATCATGAGCCGTGACGAAGTCGCCGCCCGTCATCAGTAGAGACGCAAGATTTTGCGTCTCGCCAGTCTTGCCGTCACGAACGAACGGGATCGGCGTGCTGTAGGTCTCCATGCCTTCATCAAAGGCGTTGGTTTTACGCGGCTGCTTCCACAGGGTCTTTCCGGTGGCCGGGTCGAGCGCCGCGATAAACGAATCGAGGGGCGCGTCCGCCGGCGGGTCGCGATAGGGCTTGTCACGCCGGACCGCTACAACGTACAGCTTGCCCTCGTAGAGAAGCGGGCTGCTGCTGTAGCCGAACTGCAACGCCAGGTTGCCGTATTCCTTTTCGACGTTCCGCGACCACAACTCCTTGCCTTCGAAGTCAAATCCGATGAGCGTGCCATCTCCGTACAGGAAGAACACCCGGCTCCCATCCGCCGCCGGCGACGGCGACGCCATGTTGTTCCGCGGGAGTTTTCGGGAATTGGAGCCCGCCTGCCTTTGCCACAATTTTTCGCCGGTCCTCGCATCGAAGCACAGCGCCACGAAGTCCGCCGTCCCTTTGACGGTCGAGGTCACGAACACCCGCCCGTTGGAGATCACGGGCGTCGCTCCGCTCGGCCCGGGCAAGGAACTGATCCAAGCCACGTTTTCCTTCGGGCTCCAGAACGTCGGCAGATTCGGCTCATCCGTCGAGCCGTTGAAGAACGGCCCCCGCCACTGCGGCCAATCCGACGCCCAGCCGGACGACGCGACTACCAACACCAAAGCGTTCAGCAATAGAACGCCTCTAAAATTCCTCATCCCGTACACCCCTCTCTACTTGTTTTCCGGATTCGAAGACGAGGTCAGGGCAGCGCGCACGGGCTCGACCCATTTCTCATTCTTGACGTCGTACAGGACGAAATCGCTGTCGAACTGCCAGTACGCCCAGCTCCAGCCGAGCTTCTGGGCCGTCCCGACAAGAAACGCCAGATACCGTGCGCGTGACTCCATCGGCGCCTTATCGTACACGCCGAACTCGCCCAGGAAGACAGGCCGATTGTGCTCTTTCGCCCAAGCTTGGGCCTTAGCGAAGTCCTGCTCGACCGCTGCCTTTTCAACGTCGGTGCCCTTCCACTCAACACCGACCTTGTCCGCGCGGCCCGCCCAGGACGCACCCTGATGAGTGAAATCCATGGGCGAATAGTAGTGGACCGTCACAATGATGTTCCGATCATCCTCGGGCAGCTTCAGGTCGGCGAGTTGACCGATGGCGTTATAGCCCGCCGGGCCGATGATGACCGTGCGGGTCGGATTGGTTTTGCGGATGATGGCCAGAGCTTCCTGAAAATACTGATTCCACATCTCCGCAGTGAGCTTGCGGCTGGGCTCGTTCAGGATCTCGAACAGCACCCTGTCGGGGGCGTCGCGCAGCCGCTCGGATACCTGCCGCCAGAACGCCAGAAACCGGGCCTTGTTCCCTTCCGGGTCGGTGCCCATCGCACCGAACTCGTGCAGGTCCAGGATTACCATGAGATCGCTTTGCAGGGCGTTCGTTACGGTCCAGTCGAGGACTTCCCACCAGGAAGCAGGCAAAGCGTAATCTTCACCCTGTTTCATGTGGCGGAACGGATGCAAATTGATCCGCACGTTGCTGAAGCCGGCATCCTTGAGCATGCGAAAATAGCCGGCCTTGAAACGGGCCTTCTCCCGAGAGTTCCAGATCGGATCGTACCCGATGATGTTGACGCCCCGCCCGAGCTTTTGATTCTGGACAAACGGGTCAACACCCCGCCTTTCGCCCGCCGTAGCGACTCCATAAGTCGCTGTTATGAGCAGGACTGCCGAAACGGCGCCGACGCAAACCCACACTACTGGCGACCTCCGTTCTTCTATCATTAGGGGACTCCTTGTGATCATCAGGGAAATTGTCGACTGCTGCTGAATCAAACCTCTGTCCACTGACCGGGGATGGGGACCGGGTAGCGGCCTTCGGCGTCGGCCTTCACCGGTGCGGGGCTCTCGGCGGTGAAGTCCACGCTCGGGCAGAATTTGAAATCGGACGCCAGCATCTCGTCCCAGGTGATCACTCTGCCCATGTGGATGGCGGCCCGTCCCATGATAGAGGTCAGGTTCGCGTACGCCGCCCGCTCGAGCTCGTTATACGGCTGGTTTTGCCGGATGGCCGTCAGAAGCTCATCCCACTCGACCTGATACGGGCTCATTTTTTCGTCCGGGGGCCGCCATGCGATGTTGTCCTTGCCGGCCCGCTGGTCTTTGTAAATGTGCACGGTCGGGGCGTGCACGTTGCCCGAGAACTGGGCCGCACACTTGGTGCCATGCACGAACGTGGCGAACTCATCGTGGCAATTCGACTGGTTGCGGCTGTTGACGAGCGCCTTCGTGCCATCGGGGAAGGTGTACTCGATGGCGTAGGTATGCAGGTTCTGGCTGCAATCGGTGCTTCCCGGCTCGCGGCCGCCCAGGCCCTCCGCCGCAGCCGGCCAGGCATCCTTGATCCAGCAGCACTCGTCCACCTGGTGAATCATCATCTCGATGAACCACGCCGACGAGACCCAGAGGAAAAAGTACGGCCGCCGAATCTGCCAGAGCAATTCGCTCTCGCCGCCCTTGAACGGGCCCATTCGCGCGCCGGGGTCCATGCGATAGGCGCGAATCAGCGTGATGTCGCCCATCGCGCCGTCGCGGATCTTCTGGATCAAGGCCCGCCGGGAGTACGAGTGCCGGCACATCAGCCCACAGCCGATCTTGAGATTCTTCTGTTTCGCCTGCTCACCGAGACGCAGGATTTCGCGTGTGCCGCCCGGATCGGGTGCAAACGACTTCTCGATGAACGCATTGACGCCCTTCTCCACCGCGTACTTCAGGTGCGTGGGGCGAAAGGCCGAATGGGTGGCCTGAATCATGACGTCGCCCGGCCGCAGACAGTCGATCGCTTTGCGATACGCATCGAAACCCACGAAACGCCGCTCCGGCGGGACCTCGACCCGGGCGCCAAACTGCTCGCTCAAGGCTTTGTGCGAGCTCTTGAGCCGGTCCTCGAAGACATCGGCCATGGCGACCAGCTTCGTCGGTCCGGTCTTCGAGGAGAGAGCATTGGCCACGGCGCCGCTGCCCCGACCGCCGCAGCCAACCAGGGCCAGCCGAATCGTGTTGTCCTCGCCTGCCCAGGCCCGGGACATCAGAGCGCCGGCCAGAACCGAGCCCGCTGCTATTCGACCACTGTTCGCCAGGAATTCCCGACGCGTGGGGCTGACGTCGCCCGGCCGTGACTGAGCCAATGTGCATTGTTCGTTTCCTCGTTTCATAGTACCTCCTGGGAAGCACGCCGTAGGGGCAGGTTTCAAACCTGCCCTGCCATCAAATCTTCACTGGGCTCGCCTGTACGCCTCGGCCCCGATGCCCGATACACAGGTGCCCTCCTCTTCCGCCACCGGCAACGAGGGCCGTCGATTTCCATCCGCGTCGCACCACACGTTGTGACGGAACTTGAATGTCTCCGGGGCCGTGCGGGCTCCGACGTTCAGAAAGACCTGCACGCGCGAGTCGTAGAACACAAGGTTATTCTCAAACACGCCGTCGTGGCACGGCTTGAACTGCGGATCGCTGGTTTCCTGAAGGATCCGCAGCACCCACTTATCCGGCCGGACGATCGTATTGTGGTGGACATGCCCGCCGTCGGCCGTGACCCATGCGACCGCCGCCATACTCCCCTCGAACCGATTGCCCGCGACGGTGATGTTCTTCGCCTCATAGTCCTGCACGCGCGGGCGAAAGAATTGCAGGCCGGTGCTGCCGCCGAGATTGATGGCGCGCTGGCCGGCGTCCTTGAACGAGCAGCACTGCACAAGGACATCCTCGGTGCCGCCCTTGAGCTGCACGCCGTTGTCTTGCGAGAAGCCCGCGCGCCCGATGAAGGAGCAGTCCTCTACGACGCCGCGGTGACAACCGACCATGTCGATACCCGAGCCGCCCCAGGCCTCAAAGTGACACTCGCGCACCGTGAAGTGATCCACTCCCGACATTTTCAGCGCGTCGTGATTGCCTTGGGGCCCGGTCTCGAGAATAGCCACGTTTTCGAGGACGATGCCGTGGGCGGGGGTCTCAAACGAGCCGCCGTCGTCGATGTTGATGCCGTTGCCGGGAAAGCCTCTGACCTCCAGATATTTCAGCATCACATGGCGGCAGCCGGAAAGGTGCAGCGCGGTGCCTCCGCCCCGAAAGACGGGCGGACGGTTCGGGTCGGCCCCCTGAATCACCACCGGGGCCCCTTCTTTGCCGGCCACGTTCCGCAGATAGAGGCTGCCCTCGTAGACACCGGGTTCGAGCAGGAGCGTGGTCCCCGGCGCCAGGTGCGTGACCGCCGCACGCAGTTGGGCGGAAGCCCCGACGCGAATCTCATTCTCATCCGCCCCAATGTCCGGCCTGGCGCCTCGTGGTTGCCCGTCCACATCTTCCGTGGCGTCCGGCCGCACGACGGCACTATCGGTGACCCCCGCTACGTGCCCCTTCAAATGCAGGTCGCCGTGGTCAGGGTCCACGAAGGCATCCGTCATATCCCGGATCAAATTGCCGGTAAGCTGGATGTCGCTCGGCGACTCGTTTCTCATGCCCGGCCCGCTCAGCAGGTTGTTGGCAACCACGAGGCCGTCGTTCGTGAAAACCGTTCGGACCAGCCGGCTCATCCGGCTCTGCGGGTCGTGGATGGTGTTGTGCAGAACTCGGCAATCCTTCGTGTATACCGTCACGACGCCGGCTTCGGGTGCCCGCGTGATGAAGTTGTTGCGGGCAATGCACCCGACGCAGTGATACTCCACGCCATCGACGCGGTGCGGATTGCCGAGTTGCAGGCCGACGTCACAATCGATGATAATGTTGCGCTCGACAATACAGCCCTGCGCATCGAACCAGAGGAAGACAGCGCCGCGGCCCTCGTACGTTCTGCCCTGAAT
>Ga0315291_10002205_pt1 | contig 25653 bp, 24 predicted proteins | sample YL17G12_20_MG_FD_203070 | JGI IMG/M metagenome (GOLD analysis project Ga0315291, IMG submission 203070) | Sediment microbial communities from Yellowstone Lake, YNP, Wyoming, USA - YL17G12_20 | ecosystem: Environmental > Aquatic > Freshwater > Lake > Sediment | place: USA: Wyoming | collected...
ATTAGATTTTTATTGAAATTTGTAATAACCTCAGGAAGTTTAACCAGATCCTTGATCACCTTATCCGGAATTATCGGAGCAGTATAATCTCTTCCCTCTTTATATTTTAAAACACCTCTCATTCCTGAATTCTTAGCTCCCCCGACATCTTCAATCAGCTTATCTCCAATAAAAACTGATTCCTCTGGCTCAACCTTTAACCTGTTTAGAGCCTGAATGAAGATTTCAGGATGAGGTTTTTTGTAACCTACTTCCGAAGAAAACAAAACTGAGTCAAAATAAGGTAAAAGTCCAAATCTTTCAAGCTCTTTCAGGTGATATCTAGCTGGAAATATCGTATTCGAGATCAGCCCCAATATATAACCCTCTTCTTTGAAATATCTCAGAGTCTCAACTGCACCCTCGATTAAGGTAAGCTGTTCAGTTACCGGTTGATAATACGCATTTAAAAATCCATCATAGTTGCCATCTTGCAATTCAAGGCCAAGCTTTCGGAAAATATCTTCAGCTAAATCCTCAAACCTGAACTCTTCTAAGTTCTGCTCTGATAATTCAAAAGAAGAGGAGAGTAACTCAGACAGAAGAACTGTGAAAAGATTAAAATTTACATCTCTCAAACCTTTGTCTTTCAAAAAAGTGAAACTTCTCTCTGCTGACCTTTTCCCCAAAATTACCCAGCTCGAGTTCTCAAATTCAATCAAGGTGCTTCCCATATCAAAAATTATTCCCTTTAGTTTCTTCATGACCCTTTAACCCTTAAACTTTTGAACCCTTAAACCTTTTTATCGCTAATTTAGCAATTGCATCCACTAATTCAGTAAATTCAATTCCTGTAGCTTTAGCCGCTTTCGGAACTAAACTGGTAGCTGTCATCCCCGGGAGGGTATTCACCTCCAGACAATAGAATTTATCGTCAGTTCCGTATCGAAAATCAACTCTGGCATAACCTTCACATCCTAGAACTTTAAAAGCCCTATATCCTGATTCCTGAATCTCACTGGTCTTTTCTTTTGAAAGCTCAGCCGGACAAATATAGCGACTTTTCCCTTTAGTATATTTGCATTCGTAGTCATAAATCCCATGCTCCGGTACTATCTCGACTACTGGAAGAGCAGAATCCCCTAAAACCCCTACAGTCAACTCCCTTCCCGGAATATATCTTTCAAAAAGAATTTTCTCCGAATAAACTTTTGCATCTTCGATCGACTTTGCCAGATATTTTTCCTTTTCAACCACAGTCAGACCAACAGTTGATCCTTGATCATTGGGTTTTACCACCAGCGGGAAGTTAAACGAGTCTTTTATTTTATCGATAATTATTTTTAAATCTACTGAATCAGAACCTTCTAAAAGAAACCATTCCGGGGTAAGAATCCCTTCTCTCTCAAACAATTTCTTAGACATTGCCTTGTCCATTGCTAAGGCGCTGGCTAAAACATTAGAGCCAGTATAAGGCATACCAGATAACTCTAAAAGAGCCTGAATCGTGCCATCTTCCCCCTGTCCACCGTGTAGAGCTAAGAATACTACTTCTACATCTGACAGCCTAAAAGATTCTATAGTTTTCAAAGCAAGTTTTTTCCCTTCAGATTGTAAAGCTTTTATATCCGGTGGTTTAGTTTTAACCCCTTCCGGTAAAAATTTCTTCTGCTGATCAGGTAACTCATAACCTTTTGCAGTGTCTATTGCCAAAACCTGATGACCAGCTTCCCTAAGCCCCTGAACGATAGCTTCTCCCGATGCTAAGGAGACATCTCTTTCCGCTGAAGTTCCTCCCATCAAAACCATTATTTTCATTTTCCCGTTCCTGAAATATTTTTATTTGACCTTTTCCTTACTATCCAGATAAGCCATAAGATAAAAATTAAAACTACTACAATAAAAATAAAACGATTATATAAACTTAAAAATTTGTAAAGTTTCTGCCAGTTCTGTTGGGTAAGAGTACCCAGGCTCATAATAAATCCATTCCAGGCAAAAATACTTATCAGGCTATAGACCGTCATTTTCCATAATTCTATTTTACCCAGACCAGCTGCTATAGCAATCCCGGACCTGACCCCGGGTATGAACCGGCTAACTAATATAACCTTCCCCCCATATTTTCTAAACCAATTTTCTATTTTGCTGAGCTGAGCTTTATTTAATATTTTCCCCTTATCTTTTTCGAAAAGTTTTCTTCCTTTTTTCATTCCAAGATAATAAAGTGCCAGAGCACCGAACAAGCTTCCCACACAGGGAATAAGGAAAGCTAAAGGCAAACACAAAACTCCACTGGAAGCTAAATATCCACCCATAAAAGTAACTGTATCTCCGGGATAGGGTGGAAAAAAAGTTTCTAAAATAGAGCTAAAGAAGAGAAAAAAATAGATCCATAAAACCCCATGAGAAGATATGAAATTGAGAAGCTCCGCTCCTCTACTATTAAAAAACTCTTCCATCGCCTATCACCTGTTACCTATCACCTTTTTTTATTAGAACCACCGCATAAGCTCCAATCCCTTCTTTCTTTCCAGTAAACCCCATCCCCTCAGTTGTGGTAGCTTTGATCGAAACATTTTCCCTGGATATGCTCAAGGAATCTGCGATATTTTTTCTCATCTTCTCAATATATTCAGCCATTTTCGGCTCTTCTGCCACAATCATCGAATCGATATGCAGAATCTCAGCTTTTCTAATCTTCTTTTTAATCAACATTAGAAGTTTTAAACTTGAAATACCTTTAAATTTCTTATCAGTATTTGGAAAATGTTTGCCTAAATCACCTAAGGAGAGTGCCCCTAAAATGGCATTGCCAATTGAATGCGAAAGAACATCCGCATCCGAATAACCTAAAAGCCCCTTTTTATAAGGAATCTTCATCCCACCCAAAATCAAATCCCTACCCTTCACTAATTTGTGAGCATCATAACCAAAACCTATTTTTAGCATTTTTTATACCTCTGGATTTATGTCATACTGAAGTGCATCAGCTTGTCGAATTTGACCTTGAGACTGATGCATTCACTAAAAACGCAAGAGCAAGCTCTTGCACTCCGGTTCAAAAAAACAAAACCTATTTTAAGCATTTTATACCTCTTTACAAGTGAAGCTGTCCAAAGATTAATCTCTTTAAAAATTCTACTATTAATGGATGAGAGATTAGATCTTTCAATTTGGAAAGCAAGGTTTTCTTTTCTTCATCTTTTAAATTTGAATTCGTTATTTCCAACTCCAGCCTTTGAAAAATTTGCTCGTAAGTTAATTTTTGCATAATATTACTACTACCTTGTTGTATGACTCCTGTTGTTATATCTCTTCCCGCATTAATCACAAATTGATTTAATTGATATAGTGGAGTATTAGGCATTTTTCGTGTTTCATAAGCATCAATTCCATCGTTCGTTAAGTATATTCCCCCTTGCTCATCATGCCTAATAAAGTTTTTGACATTAAGGTAATTAAGGGTGGTTTTAGATAATACTTCAGATATACCATTTTTTTTACCTACTTCAAAAACATTTACTTTTGAGCCATAACCATATTCCGTCATTTTATTATAGGCTTCTTCTAACAAAATTAATACAATTTCTTGTATTGTCATTTTAGCACTCCTTTTTTAATATTATATGTTATAACTTTCTATGATCTTCTCCGCTAAAACTAAATCCTCTTGAGTAGTGATTTTTATATTCTGAGATTCTCCTTCCAGAACCCTCACTTTAAATCCTAATCTTTCAACTAAAGAGGAATCGTCTGTTCCTATGAAACTACCTTCTATCGCTTTTTTATATGCCTCCAAAATTAATTTATATTCAAAAGTTTGAGGAGTCTGCGCAATCCAGAGCTTTTCCCGGTCCAGAGTAGTAACGACATATCCCTCATCCACTCTTTTTACGGTATCATTCACCGTCAGAGCTAAGATAACTGCTTTTTCTTTTTTACACATCTCGATAGATTTACCAATCTTTTCTGTTGAGATAAAAGGCCTGACCCCATCGTGAATGAGAACTATGTCTGTATCCCTGGATAAAGCTAAAAGCCCTTTATAGACTGAATCCTGCCTTTCTTTCCCGCCGGAGAGAATCCTCTTTACTTTCTTGAAATCACATACATCCACTATGTTATAGGAGCAGAAAGACATATAATCCTCAGGCACCACTAAAATTATCTCATCTATTAACTCGCACTTCTCAAATTTCTCTACAGTATAAGCCAAGACCGGTTTCTTTTTTATCTCCATAAACTGTTTGGGCAGAATACCTCCAATCCTCTCACCCCTACCACCCGCCGCTATTAGTGCTTTTACTTTCATCTTTTTCCTACTTCCTCCTACTTTTTATAGAATCAACATCGCATCACCATAACTATAAAATCTATATCTTTCTTTAATCGCCTCTTCATAAGCCTTAAAGATAAGCTCTCTCCCCGCAAAAGCACAGACTAAAAGAAACAGGGTTGATTTAGGCAGATGGAAATTGGTAACCATTCCATCCACTATTTTAAAATCATAAGGAGGATAGATAAACTTCTCCGTCCACCCTCTATCAGACCAAAGCTCATCCTTGGCTGCAGTTTCTAAAGCCCTCACCACAGAGGTCCCCACTGCAAATATTTTTCCTCCATTTTCTTTAACCGAATTCACCTTCTTAGCAGACTCTTCACTTATCTCAAAAAACTCCTCCTCCATTTTATGTTCTTCTAAATTTAAAGCTCGGACAGGTTTAAAAGTCCCCCAGCCGATATGCAATGTGATCGGGATTACTTCTATCCTCTTATTTTTTATATTTTCCAGAAGTTCTTCTGTGAAATGCAAACCAGCGGTTGGAGCTGCAACTGCACCTTTCTCTTTAGCATAGACCGTTTGGTATCTATCTATGTCTTTTATATCAGGCTCTCTTTTAATGTAAGGTGGTAAAGGGGTATTGCCTATTTTCTCTAAGAGATTAAAAATATCTCCGGAATAATCAAATCGGGCTAAGTTTGCCCCGGAAGAGCTTTTCTCCAAAATCTCACAAGTTAATTTCTCTTCATTAAAAACTATGATTGAACCAACCAGATTTTTCTTTTTAGGTTTTAGCAAAACCTCCCAGATTCTATCTTTTAAACTTCTGAGCAAAAAAACCTCCGCCTTTGTTCCATCTTTTTGATTTATCCCGAAAAGCCTGGCTGGGAAAACCCTGGTCTGATTTACAACTAATGCATCTTCAGGCTTTAGATAATCGATTATTTCATAGAATATTTTGTGCTCTAACTCGCCCTTATTACGATGCAAAACCAGAAGCCTGGAAAAATCCCTTCTTTCGGAAGGATATTGAGCGATTAATTCTTTGGGCAGTTTGAAATCAAAATCTGTAAGTTTCATATCCTTATAGTCGCCCAATTCATTGGGCTATTTTACATTATGTCTCACTGTGCTTGTCAACCGCCACAGGCGGACTAACCTGGTTCGCCTATGGCGAATCGGGTCAGTGGACCCGACGGTCACATGAATTTTATTTACATAGAGACGCATGCGATGCGTCTCTAAAGTTTCAAATCATCCCATTTTTTGAATATCTCTAAAATCATTTTCCTGATTTTCTCCGCCACTTTAGTCATATAGACTTTTGCCTTTTTCTCATCGAAATCTGGATAACCTTCTTTTTCTTTATAAAGGATTATAGAGGAAGGCGTGGGCATAACGTTCATGGCTTCATCGTATTTGTAAGCCATCTCTTTTTTATACCTTTCCTTTTTTACTAAAGATTTATCAATAGCTAAAATTCCGGCAGTCTCATCGACTCCTGCATGACCTCCAGTTACTCCATAAACCTGTTTGGTAATGTCATCACATAAAAGCCACCAATGAATTACTGCTATTTTAGCTTTCCTGGTTTTATAGACTTTCAGGGCTGCATTTTTGAGCTCGTTCAGATGACCTCCATGTCCGTTGATTACCACGATCCTGGAAAATCCTTTCTCCGCCATAGAATCCAGGATTTCATAAAGGTAATTCTCGAAAGTTTGCGAGGTAACGCTTAAAGAGCCAGGGTAAAAATAAAGGCTCCGGGTAACGCCATAATAAACTGGTGGTGCAATTATCGCTTTTAAATCTTCAGCTATCATTTCGGCAATCTTCTGAGGGATCTGCACATCCGTTCCCAGGCTAATCACACCATGAGCCTCAATCGTTCCCACCGGCAGAATTACTGTCTTTATTTTCTTGGGAACCAATTCTTTAAACTCCATCCAGTTAAGATTTTCCAGTTTGTAGAGCATAAGAACTCCTTTGTTGGATCTAAGGTTCGTCGGGTCAGGGGACCCGACTACCACATGAAATTATGGAATATTCGTCTCACTTCTTACGTCTTACGTCTTACTTTATTTGTAATCCAGAACATAAACCGTCATCTCTTTGGGCAGAGCATCTTTTTTGAGGGTAATAGAACTTTTTCCAACTTTATTTACATTTTTCTTCCCTTTCAAAAAAGGCTCGATCCCGGAAATAGGAAAACCAGAGCCCATTGCCGAAGTTTTATAATGCATAGGAAAAACAATTCTGGGATTTAATTTGTTGATTATTTTGGTTGCCTGTTCAGCGTCGATCGTAAAGTACCCTCCTACCGGTATGAAAACCACATCCACTGCGCCAACCTCCTTGAATTGCGAAACGGTCAAATCAACTCCTAAATCTCCGAAGTGAGCAAACCTTATCCCTCCAAGCTCCCAGATGCGGATATAATCATCACCCCTGCCAGCACCATGAGAAGCTTTGACCGCTTTGAAAGTTATTCCTTTTACAGTCTTATCCCCAGCACCTCTGATAACTTCTGGTTTCCCGCTTATAGCTGAGATATAATTATGGTCAAAGTGCTCATGGCTTATCAGAATGATATCTGCACTGACATCAGGCAGAGGGTAACCCACGCTTTTGTCAAATGGGTCGGTAACGATTTTGACTCCATCTGAGACCAAAAAGCAGGAATGCCCAAACCACCTGACAGTAAGTTCTTTGTTATCCATCTTTACTCCTTTCTCCTCTTTTTTTTGAGCTTGAGCAAGACTAAAAATCAGGGTTAAGTAAAACAACCCAAAAAATAACATCGATATTTTGATTTTCTTAAACATAAAAACCTCCTTATTTGTTTTGAGGTAATAAGGGTGGAAACAAGCTCCACCCTTACGCGACTAATCCTTTAGGTTTAATAGGCATCATCACGGACGATGGACTCTATATCCTGTTTCCAATCATATAGTTTGTCGAACAGAACCATCTGGGATGAATAATAAACCAGCCGGTAAAACGATCTGAAAAGGCTATAAACCTGTTGTAAGATAAATATTGAGAGTATAAGAAACTTCTCCATTAGTATAAAATGCAAAAATCTGTTCAGTCCGAAATAGACTATCAAACTACTCAGAAAAATAACACTTAAAAGATAATACAGTAAAACCGATTTGTTGAAATTTTTAAAGATAAATCCTAAAGTTGGCACTATCATCCTTCTTAGTTTTTTCTCCTCGAAATAAATCCGGTAAACTCGCAGATAATCGCTCCACATATCCACCCCCATAAATAAAATCGCCAGGACAAGAAGGTCTAAGACGAGTATTACAATGTGACCATTGTATGAAAGTTCTTTTCCGGCTATAGTAGAGATTAAGGAAAAAATAAGCAGAGCCAATAAAAAAGCCAGTATGTAGATTAAGCTGATGAGGATGAAGATTTTCAAAAAACTCCAGAAATATTTAGCGCAATCCCCAAAGAATTTTTCACCTTTAAATTTCTGTTTCCCTTCTTTTAAATCCTGAAAGAAAGCTCCCCACAGACCTCCGGAGAAGAATATATAACTAAGTATGGAAATCAAGCCAATGAGTAAAAACCAGATAAAGTATAAACTTATCCCCTTTCCCCAATGAAAAAGGAAATCTATTAATAAAGAGAAATCATAACCTTTTAAATATTTTACTGAAGAAGGAGAAAAAGAAAAGGTTTTTGAAAACATATAATAGGCTGGGATTAAAAGGAGAAAAGAAAAAAACAGCTTGAACAGAAATAGAATCAAAGCCAGGATTTTATTCTCCCATACTTTTTTGATTCCATCTTTAAATGAACTCCAGATAACCATTTTTATACCTATTACCTGCTACTTATGACCTATAACCTATCACCTAAAACCATTTTTTAATAAAAATCTATCATCCACTGAATAACGCATTCCATCCAGAATAGATAATCTGAGAAAAACTTAAAAACCGGCCAGCGATAAGGCTTATTAGAAAGTCCATTATTATTCAAATTAATATCTAAAACCATTTTATTCTCTGGATCAAGCAATGCTGATCTGATTTTAGCTTTAGTTTCAAACTTAAGTTTAAACCATTTATCTTTCCCATTCCAGCTTTCTTTGAGTTTCTCTCCATTCTCCAGTTCAATCTGAACTTCTACCGGTATAATTATCTCGCCATTCCGCCACAGCTCAACTGTAGTCTCATAGAGTTTTTCTTTTTTATTCTTGGAGCTGCCCAGTTCTTCGCTTTTTATTTTTCGCACTTCATAATCACAAGTTTTCGTCGAATTAAGCCAATCCTCGAAAAAGCCATCTAATTTTTGACCGGCTATCTCTTCTGCAATTTTTATGAAATCCTCTGTTTTCGGATGTTTGAACTGGTATCGGTTATAATATTCTTTAAGGAGTTTATCCATCTTCTCTTTTCCAATGGTATTTTCCAGAAGTTCTAAGACCAGAGAGGCTTTATAATAGACGTTTGTCGAATAGCTGAATAAATTTACAGATTTCCAGGATGGAGTGACAACCAGGTCAAGTTTGGGAGCAGATAAATAAGCCAGCCGAGTTATATCCTGGTCAGAAAGCATAACTCCCCAACTATTTAAAATGTTTCCTTTCTCTCCGAACTCTTTTTCCATTATCTTGCGTGTGGTATAAGTAGTAAAACCCTCATCTAACCAGGCTTCCTCCGTTTCATTGGAAGCCACTATTCCATACCACCATTGATGAACCAGCTCGTGGACTATAACCCATTCATCAAAATTAGTATAATTTAGTAAGAAAGGTGTTCTGGGGATCATAGTAATCATCATAGGGCATTCCATTGCCCCTGCACCCATACCGATAGAAGCATCAACTATCACTAATTTAGCATAAGGGTATCTGCCAAAATGAGAGTTGCAGTATTTTAAAGTAAGCTCGGTTGCTTTTGACCATCTTTGAAATTTATATAAATCCTCAGGTAGAATTAGGAAAATCACATCGATTCCATCTATATTTATTTTTCTTATTTTAAAATCAGGAGAGGCACAAAAAGAAAAGTCATGCACTTTTTCAGCGTGAAAAGTAACAGTTTTGGTTGTGTCAGTATTCTTTTTTTCGGAGATGATATAACCGGTTCCTTCAATTACATATTTTAAAGGTAAAGTGATGGCAACATCATAGGTTCCGAAATCTGAAAAATGTTCAGTCAGGAAATGTTGAGGTTGAGACCTCCAGGATCCATCTTTTTCCAAAACCGCCATTTTAGGTAACCAATCGCGCATAATATAATTATCCTTGTCATATCCCAACTCAAGGATTATTTGGGGTAGCTTCAGCTCAAATTCCAGCTCAAATTCGATATTCTCTGTCGGTTTCAAAGACTTGGACAAAAAGATTTGCATTATGGTTTCATTCACTTTGTATTTATGTTCTTCTAAATGACTATTAATCTTTTTTATTTTCAGATACCCTTTATATTTCCCTTTCTCCATCAATTTCTTCAGATCTCCGCTTTCTTTAATAAAAATGGTTGAATCCGAGGAGAAAGCGTTAGCATTGAGATGAAGATATAAGGTATCGATATTTCTTTCAGAGGTATTCAGGAACAATACCTTCTCCTTTCCAGTGAGTATCTTCTCTTTATCATCCAGCCTGACGTCTATCTTGTAGGAAGCCACTGGAAGATATTCTGATTGAGCTCGGGAAAAATAAAGGAAGAAGAGAAAAAATAAGAGGGGTTTAATAATTCTCAGAGTTACACTCATCTTTTCACCGAATAAAAAGCGAAAAGTCAATTCGAATTTTTGTATTCACCTTGATTTTTATCCATTAAAGCCAGAAGATGCGCTTCAACTGAGCAGGCTAAGGCTTTGAGATTATACCCACCCTCTAAAACTGAAACTATTCTTCCCTGACAGGTTTTATCTGCTAATTCCTTTATCACCTGAGTCATCCCCTTAAACCCATTTGACGTTAGTTGTAGATTGGTCAGAGGATCGTTCTTATGCCCGTCAAAGCCTGCAGAAATGAAGATAAAATCTGGAGCAAATTTTAAAGCAGCTGGATATAAGATTGTCTCAAATACTTCTTTGTACTCTAAGTCACCACTTCCGGCAAACATCGGGATGTTTAACGTATATCCCATGCCCTCTCCTGAGCCTTTCTCACTTTCCTTTCCTGTGCCAGGATAGAAGGGGGACTGATGAATGCTGAAGTAATATACTGAAGGATCCGAATAAAATGCTTTCTGGGTTCCATTGCCGTGATGGGCATCCCAGTCAACGATCAATACTTTTTTCAACCCGTATTTTTCCTGAACGTATCTGGCGCCTATGGCTACATTATTGAAGATACAGAAACCCATCCCCCGATTAGGCTCCGCATGATGACCAGGAGGCCGAATTGCGCAGAAAACATTATTAAACTTACCTTGCATCACACCATCTACCCCTGCCAGTACCCCTCCTACTGCCAGAAGGGCTATCCTGTAAGTTTCTGAGCTGATAACTGTATCCATATCCAGATTCCCCGGGGCATGTTTGGAGTATTCCTCAATCAACTGAATATATTCAAGCGGATGGATTTTATTCACCCATTCTAAAGAAGGATTATGTGGTTCAATCTGTACCAGTTCTGCATAATAATTTTTTCTCTCTAAACAATCTAAAAGAAAAGATAGTCTGGTAGGACTCTCTGGATGAATTTTACCAGTCTCGTGCTTAAGATAATCCGGGTGATATACTAATCCAGTAATTGACATCTTTTCAACTGTTGTGCATTATCTTTTAGACCTAACAGCCTACATTTATATAATAATTAAATCTTTAAAAATGAGAAGTCAAGTATGTTAGAATAAATATTTTGCTTCTTTTTTTAAAACGACTTACCCTCCGTTGCTGGGGATACCAACGGAGAGCACACACTTACCAGTCGTTGATCTCCTGACCAGCGACCTTTATCTCGTTGGTACGGAGAGTTTTTTACACCTTCCTGCTTTTCCATTTTCCCAATTTAAACCAGAAAGCTAAAACAATCCCTTTCACCATAGAAGTTAAAGTTATTGCCCACCAGACACCCGACACACCTAAATTAAGCTTAATTGCCAGTAAATAATCCAGAGGAATCCGAAGAATCGAGCCGGGTACAGAGACTATCATTGGTGGAAGGGTATTACCAGCTCCGGAAAAGGCTCCTTCCAAAACTATCTCTATAGCCATAAAGATTTGAGATAATCCTAAAATTTGCAGATATTTAACCGCTATCCTGACCACCTTTTCATCCGATATGAAAAAAGCTGAAATATATTGGGGAAAGGAGAAAAACATCAGCGAAATAAAACCGGTTATAAAAACGACAATCAGGACCGTTCGCCAGGCAGATTTTTCTGCCCTCTCCGGTTTTTTGGCACCTAAATTCTGACCAACTAAAGTAGCTGCAGCCATAGAGAATCCAAAGCAGGTAAGGTAGGATAGAGATTCAGACCTGTTCCCTATGCCCAAAGCTGCAACCGCCTCAGTTCCAAAATTAGCGGTTATCTTATTGAGAAAAAGATAGACCAGACTAAAAACAATACCTGCAATTGAAGTAGGTATACCTATTTTTAAAATCCGGTAAACAGTTTTAAAATCAATTTTTACTCGTTTCATTATATCTAACTTGAAAGGAAGTTTCCCTTTATCTATGTGCCGTTTAAAAAGGAGTACTCCTAAAAACTGTGAAGTAACTGTAGCTATGGCGGCACCTGTTGCTCCCAACTCCGGGAAAGGACCTAACCCGAAAATAAGCACCGGGTCTAATAAGATATTAAAACTGACTGCTATCAGAGCCACCCTCAGTGGGGTCTTAGTATCCCCTGAAGCTCTGAACACACCACTTAAGGTATCTATCAAAAAGAAAAAAGGAGCTCCCAAAAATATAATGCGGAGATATTTCGTTCCTATCAGAGATACTTCCTTTTCAGTTCCCATCAGATTGAAAAACTGGGGTGTCAGAATTATCCCTGTCAGAGTTAACAAAGAAGCACTGATTATCGCAAACTGAAATGCCTGACTGGATATGTAACCCGCTTGTTCTGGGTCCTTTGCCCCAATAGACCTGGAGACTAAAGCTACCACTCCCACCATGATAATCGAGGATAAGGAATATATGATCCAGATTACAAAGACAGAAGAAATCACCGCAGCCAAAGAAATTGCTCCTAATTTCCCTACCCAGAAAGCATTAGCTATTGAGAAAAAGGTCTCCAGAAACATCGAGGTAACCGCGGGCCAGGCAAGATTGAAGATGTTTCTGGTTACGTTACCGGAAGTCAAATCTAATATATTACTCTTTGTTTCCATTATCTCAGTCATATTTAAGCTTTAAGCTTTTAACTTTTAGTTTTTGACTTTAGACTAATTCAGAAGCCTGCTTTTTCGCATGGTATGAGCTTCTAACCAGAGGTCCAGATTCAACCTTAATAAAACCCATCTCCTCAGCTATTCTTTTAAAACTGGAAAAATCCTCAGGGGGATAATATTTCTTGACAGGCAAGTGTTTATCTGAAGGAGAAAGATACTGCCCTATAGTAAGTAGATTGCAATTTACCCCTCTAAGATCCTTAAGCAATTCAACTATCTCCTCCCATTCCTCCCCCATCCCGATAATAACCCCGGATTTAGTAATAATCGAACTATCATATTCTTTTGACTTCTCCAGTAAAATCAAAGACCTCTTGTAATCCGCACTTTTTCTAACCAGAGGATAAAGTCTTTTCACCGTCTCTAAATTGTGATTCAAAACCTCCGGTCTTTCCTTAAGTACAATCTTCAATGGTGCAATCTCACCTTTAAAATCCGGGACCAAAACCTCGATTTTACAATCAGGATTCAAATTCCTAATCTCCCTTATCACCTGAGTGAAATGTGATGCACCCCCGTTTTCTAAATCATCTCTGGTAACAGAGGTTATCACTGCATATTCCAGACCTAAGTTTTTTACTGCTTGAGCAATATGCAGAGGTTCTAAAGGGTCTAAAGGTAGAGGTGCTCCTCTATCCACATCACAAAAATTACAACCCCGGGTGCAGATTTTTCCTAAGATCAGAAAAGTCGCAGTCTTCTCCTCAAAGCAGGTACCGATGTTAGGACAATTAGCCTCCTGACAGACCGTGTGTAAATCTAATTGAGCTAAAAGAGATTTGACCCTTCTATAATTTTCTCCAAAAGGAGGTTTAGCTTTTAACCAGAGAGGCAATCTTTCTCTTTTGATTTTCATATCATCGTTCTATTCATTGTTATTGCAAGTTCGTAGCATCGGGCTTTATGCCCGACGTTTAACTTATTCACGGATAAGAAGGTCGAGGAAACCTCGCCCCTGCAAATCTAATCTTTCATTGGTTATTCGTAATTATCATTTTTTGTCTTCCTTTTTGCATTTTCCTTCTTCCTTTAAATTCATATTGACAAAAATAAAAAATTCCTGTAGAATTAAAATCCGAACCGCCTTTGGCGGGAGAAGTAAAGTTTTTTTAATTTAACTTATAAAGACTTAAAAATCAAGCCAAACCAAGGACTTATATGTTTAAAACACATTATTAACTTCAGAGGATAAAAAATGACAGAACTGTTTTTCAAAACCCCTTTCGAAAAAAAATCACCGCAGGATAAAGATAAAGTTTATGATCTGATAATCTTAGGTGGAGGACCTGCAGGTTTAACTGCAGCTATCTACGCCACCCGTGCCAAACTGGATACCCTATTGATTGAAAAAGCCGTGCCCGGAGGATACGTCTCTTCAACTGACTGGATAGATAATTATCCCGGTTTTACAGAGGGCATCTCCGGGATGGAGCTTTCCAAAAAGATGGAAGACCACGCTAAGAGATTCGGAGCAAATATTATCCAGGAAGAAGTTATAGATATGAATTTAAAATCAGAGCCAAAAACAGTTGAGACCAGCCAGGGTAAATACCAGACTCAAACTATAATCCTTGCCACTGGAAATGAACCCAAAAAGCTGAACGTACCCGGAGAAGAAAAATTCAGAGGCAGAGGAGTATCCTATTGCGCAACCTGCGATGGACCATTCTTTAAAGACAAAGACATTGTCATCGTGGGATGTGGAAATTCGGGAATTCAGGAAGGGCTTTACCTTTTGAGATTTGTCAAAAGCATCACCTATGTAGAATTTCTACGATTCATGACTGCAGAAAAAATCCTGCAGGAAAAAGCCCTGCGGGAACCGAAGATGAAATTCTATTTAGAGCATCAGATTTCATCCATCGATGGAAAAGACAGGGTTGAATCCGTTACTATCCAGAATCTAAAAACTAAAAATAACATTATAATTCCTACCCAAGGTGTATTTTTCTACGTGGGCTTAGTGCCAAAAACTGAACTTTTAAAAGGTAAAATTGATTTAGATAAGGATGGCTATATTATATCTGATGAAAATACAAAAACCTCGATACCTGGAGTTTTCGCGGCTGGAGATGTACGACAGAAGAGCCTCAGACAAATAGCAACTGCTGTAGGAGACGGCGCCATTGCCGCAGTGATGGTGGAGAAATATTTGGAGAGCAGAATGTAGCGGTCCCACCTTTGGCGGATCAGATCTCCATAGATTTTTTTTCGTAGTGCGAATCTTTTCCTATCAACGGATCCATAGGACAGGTTCGCCCAAGCGAGGCTAAAAGCCTCGCACTACAAAATTAAAAATGGAAGGCTGAAGCCTTCCACTACACTCCTCGTCCCGCATAAATGCGGGACGCTACATTTTCTCGTCTCACGTCTTACTTCTTACATCTTACTTTTTCAGTATTCAATCCCCTCCTGCGCTAATATCCCCTTTCTGAAAGGATGTTTGATCTCTTTCATCTCTGTAACCAAATCTGCGATCTGGATCAGTTTTTTGGGAGCATCTCTACCGGTTAAAACTATATGAACCTTATTCTGCAATTTTCTTATGAATTTAATCACCTCATCTATCTTAAGCAATCTCAATTTCAGAGCTATATTAACTTCATCTAAGATTATCATGAAATATTGTCCCGATAAACCCCGTGTCTTGGCAAATCCCAAAGCTCTTTTAGCTGCTTTTTTGTGTTCAGACAACGGAAGTTTATCACCGAAGATTCCCACGTAACCTTTGCCCATAGAATAAATCTCTATTTTACGTGGATGTTTTTTACAGAACTTTATCTCCCCATAATCTAAGAAATCTTTAATGAACTGAACCATTAAAACCCTTTTCCCCTGCCCGGCAGCCCGCATCGCCATCCCCAGAGCGGAGGTGGTCTTCCCCTTGCCATCTCCGGTGAAAATCATCACCAAGTTTTTTTGATTTTCTTTTGATCTTTTTTTCTTCATTTTTACATCCTCTGTAGAGATGCATCGCAATGCGTCTCTACTTTTCTACGGTGTCAGGAATTGTAGGGGCACGGCATGCCGTGCCCCTACAGATTATCTGGGCAGGCACGGGGGCTTGCCCTTACAACTTTTATCTATTATCCCTAATATGTCATTTTTTCTTTTTTATCTTCCATTTTCCATCTTCCTTTTATTAAACGGTATACCCACCTTGCCCGCAAGGTGGGAGAACTATCTGGGCAGGCACGGGGGCCTGCCCCTACAATTTTTATCTGTTATCTATTCTATCTCTTTTTTCTTTTCTATCTTCCTTCTTCCTTTTTCTATCTTTTTTATTCTTCCGGTGGCTGTGGAATAATATGTGAATCCATTAAAACTTCCGCTTGCTTTCTGGCTCTTTTAATCATCTTAGTTGCCTGCTCCAGAAGCTCAGATTTAGATGGCTTTACCCTTGCCAGACCCTGCTCAATTGCTTTTAATCCCACTGCTACTGCTTCTCGTGGATATACCTCCCAATCCTCCATCGTGGGAATAAGATATTCCTCATGTATCCCTTTATCCTGGGCAGTTTGAGCCAGTTCATATGCTGCAGCAATTACCATCTCATCCGTAATCGTCTTAGCCCTGACATCTAATGTTCCTCTGAAAATACCCGGAAAACCCAAAGAATTATTTATCTGATTGGGAAAATCAGATCTCCCGGTAGCGACTATCCTGGCACCAGCTTCTTTTGCCTCCCAGGGCCAGATCTCGGGCACCGGATTGGCACACACGAAAACTATTGGGTTTTTAGCCATATCCGCAATCCACTCTTTCTTAATAACACCAGGGCCAGAGGCAGAAAGAGCAATAACTACATCCATGCCCTTCATCGCCTCTGCAATCCCACCTTTTCTTTTATCCTTATTAGTTATCTGACAGAACCTGTATCTGGGATCATTTTTTTCAAAATCTTTCCTGTCCGGATGAAGTGTCCCATTTATATCTGTCATAATTACCTTGCCCGGATCAACACCAGCTGTCAGCAAAAGTCTTAAAATGGCAGTATTAGCCGCCCCAGCTCCGATCATGGAAATTTTAGCATCCCCTATCTTTTTGCCTATTATCTTTAAAGCATTAATCAACCCCGCTAAGGTTACTGCCGCAGTCCCCTGCTGATCATCATGCCACACTGGAATGTGAGCTTCCTGCCTAAGTCTATCCAGGACATAGAAACATTTGGGTTGAGCAATATCCTCTAAATTTACTCCTCCGAAAGAGGGCTGAATCAATTTCACTACACTGATCAATTCATCCGGGTCCTTAGTCTCAACGCAGATCGGGTAAGCATCCACTCCACCGAGGTATTTGAATAATAAAGCTTTCCCTTCCATCACTGGCAGACCGGCTTCAGGTCCTATATCTCCTAAACCCAAAACCCTGGTTCCATCTGAGACCACTGCTACTGCATTCCCTTTGTTGGTATGTTCATAAACCTTGTTCGGGTCTTTGGCTATTTCTTTACAAGGTTGTGCTACTCCGGGAGTATACCAGATGGCAAAATCGTTAAAATCCCGGATAATGCATTTCGGGGCTATTTCTATTTTACCCTTATAAAAAGGATGCAATTTTAAAGCATCCTTACCCGGCTTTTCAGCATTAGCTATCTTCTGCTCTTTGGTTAACATATACTAAAATCTCCTTTCTCTAATCTACTCCTATCTCTTCTTCAACTCACCAACTATTATGCTCTTTCGTAGGGCAACTCTCAAGATCCATTCTGGACCTTCAGGGTTGCTTCTCGCAAGGCTGAAGTCTCGCCCTACATTTACTCCTTTCTTTAATTCACACTAATCTTTTCGACAGCTCGTTAACGTTTTATTATCCTTTATAGTAAGAAAAGGTTAAGTCAAACTCTACTCCTAAACGATCTTTTTTATTATAGAATTCCATTTGTATACCTAAAGGTTTACACTCCAATCCGCCTTAAGCGGATCTGCTCGTCGCTGGTCTCCTGACCAATGACGATTTTCTCGTCCAAATGGACAAAGAACCAAAGGAGGTCTATCACTCTCTCCATAAGAACAATAGCACAGGTTTATTCTAACCTGTGCTATTTATTTCAGGAGAATCAATTCAATTACATTAAATTGAACTTCTTGATATTCTCATCTGCCATCGCCTGAATCCTCTTCAGCTCTTCCTCAAATCCTTCCTTTCTAAAGAGATGCTTAAACCTTCCCTGAAGTTTCAAATACTCTTCAACCGGCTTTTTCTGGGTTATCTTTCGGACTGAGGTAATAACTCCGTTTTCCATCTCATAAATTGGAATAAGTCCGGTTTGAACTGCAAGTTTAGCTACCTTTATAGTATCATGAGGCTCATGCGCCCAGCCTAAAGGACAGGGACAGTGGATCTGAATATATTTAGGTCCAACCATATTTAAAGCTTTCTCGACCTTCTTCTCCAAATCTTTTAAATAGGCGATAGAGGCTGTAGCCACATAGGGTATGCCGTGTGCAGCCGCAATGGCTGGCATATTCTTTTTGTCAGTCTGGTTTCCCCAGGAAACTCTTCCTGAAGGGCTGGTAGAGGTCCAGGCTTCAAATGGGGTTAAACCGCTCCTCTGCACGCCGGTATTCATATAGGCTTCATTATCATAACATATATATAATATATTATGCCCTCTTTCGAACATACCGGAAAGACAACCTATTCCTATGTCAGCGGTTGCTCCATCACCACCCTGAGCAATAATTTTAGCCTCTTTTTCCCTTCCCAAGGCTATGAGAGCTACTTCGACACCAGCGGCAATTGCAGCCGAATTCTCAAATAATGAATGAATCCAGGGCATCTTCCAGGCAGACTGAGGATAGGAGGTGGAAAAAACCTCTAAACACCCGGTAGCTGCAGTTACAATCACATCTTTTCCCGCAGTATTCATAACCGTCCGGGCAGCTAATGCTAAGCCGCATCCAGAACAGGCTTTATGACCTGGTGCAAGCTGACTCTCAGTTATCTCCTCTTTTACCTTTTTACCGATAGTAAGTTCTTCTTTTGCCATCTTATTTCCCTCCTCCGCTTATCAGGGATTCTTTCAAATCGACAAAACCATTCTCCACTATGGAAGTTTCACCCTTCTCAATCACCTTCACAATAGACTCCTTAGGAATATCTCTCCCACCCAAACCAGCTATAAATCCTGAGACTTTGGGCTGAGTCGGTTTACCATATAAGGCTGCCTTAATATCATCATACAACATTCCAGATGCTCCTAATGATATAGCCTTTTCGATCACGATTACGTTCTTGATATTTTTAAGAGCATCATAGACCGCTTTTTTGGGAAATGGTCTGTATGACCTGATTTTTAAGACTCCGACCTTTTTACCTTTATCTCTAAGCTCATCCACCACTTCTTTTATAGTCCCCACAACTGAGCCCATAGAGACAACAGCAGTTTCTGCTCCATCTAATCTGTAATTTTCCACCAATCCACCCGAATACCTGCCAAAGGTTTTATTGAACTTATTTGCTACTTCCTCGATCATATCTGCGGAAGCTTCAATCGCTTTCTGCAGTCTATACCTTGTTTCCATATACCAGTCTGGCTCCGCTAAAATTCCGAAGGTTAAAGGATTTTTAGTGGTTAGGTATAACTCAGGTTTATATGGTGGTAAAAATTCATCTGCTGTCTTCTGATCCATTAGCTCAATCGGCTCAAAGGCATGAGTCAGGATAAACCCATCCATATTGATCATTACCGGGAGCATTATCTCCGGATGCTCACCGATCTTGAAAGCCTGTAATTGCATATCTGCGGCTTCCTGATTATCCTCAGCAAAAAGCAAGATCAAGCCGGAATCCCTGACTGTCATCGCATCCTGCTGGTCGTTCCAGATATTGATCGGAGCAGAAATCGCCCGGTTAGCGCAGGTTATAACCACCGGCAACCTCAAGCCAGCTATATTAAACAAGACCTCAACCATCAAAAGAAGACCCTGGGCGGTTGTAGTTGAATATGCCCTGGCACCAGTAGCTGAGGCACCTAAGACCACTGAGGCTGCACCAAATTCGCTCTCTACATTTATAAACTGGGATTTAAGTTCCCCATCTGCTACAAATTGCGAAAGATTCTCCACAATATGAGTCTGGGGAGTAATCGGATAAGCTGAGATCACATGGGGTCGGCAGACTTTTACCGCCTCCGCCACGGCCATTGATCCTTCGATAACTTTTCTCATCTTATTTAACCTCCACGATCATCTCGATATCTTTAACCGGACACTCCTCAGCGCAGATCCCGCATCCTTTACAGTAATCCAAGTCTGCCCAGTATTTCTTGTTAGCGCCAAAGACTACTCCATCCGGACAAACTGCCACACAGATCCGGCAGTCGTTACACTTTATCTGCTTGAAAATAGGTCTTTTAGTTCTCCAGGCACCGGTTTTATACGCTTTACTTGAGCCCGGCTTGGAAACTGTTCCTTCAGGTTTAGGCATTTTTAGCTCCTTTCATTATACCATAAGCTTTTTCAACTGCCGCTACATTTTTCTTCCCCAGCTCACCAGGAAATCGCTCCATAACGCTTCTTTTGATAGCCTCAAGTGAAATAAGGCCAGTTGCTCCGGCAAAAGCACCCATTAAGGTGGTATTTTGAATCGGTCTTCCCAGGATCTCCATAGCGATCTTTGATGCGGGAATAGTTAAAACCTTGGCTTTGGTCTTCAAACCTACTTCTTCTGGGGTTTTCTCAGTATCGACGATAACCAATCCATTTACCTTAAGACCCTTCAGCAGATCGACCGCACCTATGAGCGTATAATCCTGAATAATCAGGAAATCCGGCTCGTAGATCTGGTTTCTGGCTCTGACCTTATGGTCTGCAATCCGTACAAATGATTGTACCGGCGCACCCATCCTCTCGCTGGTAAAGGTAGGAAAGGCTTGAGCATATTTGCCATCCTCAAAAGCAGCTACCGCCAGAAGCTCAGCCGCGGTAACTACACCCTGACCTCCTCTACCATGTATCCTAATCTCTTTTAACATATACCTCCTTTAAAGAATCAATTAAATTTATACGCTTTTTCTTCGTTTCAATTTGCTTTACTTCTAAGTCTTATATCTTTTAGAGTTTACTTGTCGAAATTTCCAGTCTTTTGAACTCTTCTTTAAACCCTTGAACTCTTAAACCTTTGTCCCGCCAAAGGCGGGATTGAACTTTTTTCGCTCACGAATCACGAAAAACGTTCACGTCTTTTCACATCCTCGGCAGAGTGATCTTCTTCTGAGCCTGATATTTCCCTTTTTTATCTTTATAGGATACCTCACATTCTTCATCCGCTTCAAGAAAGATTATCTGGGCGATCCCTTCATTGGCATAGATCTTGGCTGGAAGGGGCGTGGTATTGGAAATCTCTAAAGTTGCATATCCCTCCCATTCGGGTTCAAATGGGGTAACGTTGACAATTATACCGCAGCGGGCATAAGTAGATTTTCCTAAACAGATTGTCAAAATATTGCGGGGGATTTTGAAATATTCAACTGTCCGGGCAAGAATAAAGGAATTGGGGGGGATTATACAATAATTCCCCTTTACATCAATTAAAGAACGGGGATCGAATCTTTTAGGGTCAACTATGGTAGTATTGGTACTGGTGAAGACTTTAAATTCATCTGCCACTCTTATATCATAACCATAAGATGATAAACCATAGGAGATCTTTTTTCTGGAAATCTGGTTTTTAGAAAAAGGTTTTATCATGTCATATTCCAATGCCATTTTTCTTATCCATCTATCCGATTTAATAGACATAAAAATACCCCTTTAATCTCTTTTATTTATGAAATGTAAAAAAAGAATAAGTACTATTGTAAAAATCAGGTAGAGATCAGGTCTGCTAAGGTTTTTTTCTCTAAAAGATTGTTTAGATAATCCTGGGCTTTAACCCAGACTTTCCTTAATGAGCAGGTATCTTTTCTCTCACAGGGATCTACATCATTCATACATCTGGTTAAGTAGATTGGACCCTGCACGCTCTCTAAAACGTCCTTAACGGTGATCTTGTCCGGTGGTTTAGCCAGTGAGAATCCGCCTCTGGCACCACGATGTGATTGTACCAAACCAGACCTGGTGTAGCCCTGAAAGATCTTGGCTAAGAATTTCTCGGGAATATCCTCATTTTCGGAGATTTCCGACAGACGAACTATCCTTTTTGCGGGCTGTTGAGCTAAATACAAGATACCCAGAAAACCATAATCTCCTGCTTTGGTCAACTCCATAATATCCTACCTTTTAATGGTAAAAGGACTTTAATAATCTTAATAGTAAAGATACTAGTACAATTAATTATGTCAATAAAAATCTTTATTAATTTGTTACTTTTTTCACAAACAAAATAAGGCTAACTTAGTCTTTATTATTAATAATCAACAACTTACAAAGATAAAATCCAATGTATAACTTTAAGATACATATAAGGTTACCTTTTATCCCAACTTCTCAGGAATTCTAAAAACAATCTGACTCCAAACCCAACCGGACCTTTTGGTATATACGGTTTACTTTTTTCCTCCCAGTCTCTTCCAGCAATATCTAAATGTGCCCAGGGAGTTTTTCCTATAAACTTCTTTAAAAAAGCGGCTGCTGTTATTGTTCCTGCTGGTCTGCCACCTGAATTCTTTACATCTGCTAAATCACTCTTTATCTGCTCATCATATTCCTCATGCAAAGGTAATTCCCAGACCTTTTCGCCGGTTTTCTCTGCAGACCTTTTTACTTTGTTTATTAACTTCTGATCATTACCTAAAAGCCCGGCTACAATATGTCCCAAAGCAATTACACAGGCGCCGGTTAAAGTTGCAATATCTAAAATCGCTTTAGGCTCATATTTCTGGGCATAAGCTAAAGCATCTGCCAGGATCAAACGCCCTTCTGCATCAGTTGAGATTATCTCAATCGTTTTACCAGAGTAGGATTTGATTATATCCCCCGGCTTATAAGCTGTTCCGGAGGGCAGGTTTTCGGTGGCTGGGACTAAACCTATCAGATGAACTGGAATACCTTCTCTGGCTGCAGAAGCCATTGTTGCAATCACTGCTGCACCACCTGCCATATCCCCCTTCATCTCCCACATCCCCTCTGATGGCTTTATAGATATCCCGCCAGAATCAAAGGTTATGGCTTTGCCAACTAAGACTATTGTACCCTTTCTCTTTTTCTCCGGCATATGCTCCATAACGATGAATTTAGCCGGCTGTTGGCTACCCTGAGCCACAGCTAATAGTGCCCCGAATTTTAATTTTTCCAAATCAAAGACAGATAAGACTTCACATCTGAATTTATATTCTTTAGAAAGATTTAAAGCGATTTCAGCCATCTTGCCTGGAGTCATCACATTACTCGGATGGTCCACCATATTCCGTGCTAAATTAGTTCCCCAGGAGTTTATCTCACCGCTTTTCATCCCTTTTTCTATAACATTCTTTTTTGTTTTATCCTCTTCAAAGATGGTCATGCTTTCGACTTCAAACAGTTCTTCTTTCCCTTCGGTTTTATACTGGTCCAGATGATAAGAAGAAAGCAAAGTCCCTTCAGTCAGGGCTTGGGCAGATGCCTGAAAATCGATCCCTTTCTGCCCTCTGCCATAGAGGTAGCTAACATAGTTCTTTATTTTTAGCTCCTTAGCTTTTTTATAAACCGTACCTGCGGCCTGTCTTATTTTATCCAATTCAAACTTATCCTTTTTACCCAGCCCAACTAAAATAACCCTCTTCGTTACAAAACTCTTAGGATACAGAACCGCAGTCTGGTTCAACTTTGCGGTGAAATCACCACTTTTCAGAAGCTGAGAGATTGCCCCCTCTAACTTTTTATCTAAAACCTTAACTTCTTTAGATAATCCCTGTCCTTCAAAAATTCCTAAAGCCAGAGCTTCAGCTTTTAGCTCTTCCATTCGCCCTGATTTAAGCTCAACTTTCATTTTATACTCCTTTTGAAGTTGGTTTTTAACCTGAATAGGATTATAATAATTCAGAAAGAGATAGGCAAGTAATATTTAAAAACAAACTGCGCCTTACAAATAACGATAATCCCACCCTTGTCCACAAGGGGGGGGTTTATGTTGTAGTGCGAGGCTTTAGCCTCGCCAAAGCGAACCTGAAGGTTCGCACTACAAAAATAATCTTCCCTCTCCTTTTAGGAGAAAGTCAGGTTGAAAATCCCGCAATAATCGGGGGTATGTTCAAAAAAACGTAGGGGCGTATTGCTATACGCCCCTACCACAAACTCTAAACTGTATTCAAATACAAGGTGCTGGTCCAAACTTGAATAGATAATTGATTAAATAGACAATATCACCCAGAGATACTTTTCCATCACAATTGGCATCCCCTGACTGAATCGGGTCAGGAGCAGGACCAAATTTGAAAAGATAATTTATCAGATAAACTATGTCTGAAAGACTTACCTTTTTATCACTGTTAGCATCCCCACGCAAGAATTGAACATATTTTATGGTGAGATAATCAAAGTATGAACCAAATCCAAAGCTTCCTCCTGTTACATAGACACTTCCAAAATCATCCACCGTTATGCTATAAGCTTTATCGCTATCGCTTGCTGGTCCGTCATATAATCTTTCCCAGAGCTTATTTCCATTCGGATCATATTTCAAAGTAGCATAATCCCATCTTATTGAGTCATCCCGGCACTGGCTAAACCCCGTAACATAAGAATTGCCTGACCGATCTATCGCTATGGCAAAGGCGTTATCCCCGCAGATAGGCGTTCTGCTGTATCTCCTTGCCCAGGCGGTATCTCCATTGGGGAGATATTTTATGGTAGCGTAGTCATATGAAGTAGTAGCATCTCCCTTGCTTTGACCCGTGACATAGGCATTACCTGCGCTGTCTAAGGCAATTGACATGACGACGTCAAAACCGTTTCCAGGTCCATTATATCTTCTGTCCCAGAGCTTATTACCTGAAGAATCATATTTTATAGTTAGATAATCGAGAGCGGTTCCGATGCCGGTACTTGTTCCAGCCACATAAACGTTACCAGATGCATCAAAAGCCATTCTCAGAGCGAAATCCGTAGAATCTCTGGGCCCGTTGTATCTTCTCACCCAGGCAGTATCACCATTAGGCTTATATTTTATCGTGGCAATGTCATAATCGGTCCCGATACCATAACTCCATCCGGTGACATAGATACAGCCAGAGTCATCTACAGCTATTGCACTTGCGGAGTCTTGAGAGTTGCTAGGTCCGTTGTATCTTCTTACCCAGACAATGTCTCCGTTAGGGTAATATTTTATGGTCGCATAATCACCAGATGTCCCGTTCCCATTACTGTGTCCTGTCACATAGACATAACCAGAATCATCCACCGCCAGACCATAAGCCCGATCGTTCCCGGATGCCGGACCATTATATCTTGTTACCCAGGCGGTGTCACCGCTGGGGGAATATTTGATAGTAGCATAATCATTTTCTGACACGCTACTCTTACTTCCTCCTGTCACATAAACATTACCGAAGCCATCTATCGCAATAGCTGAAGGCCAGTCACTGGCATTCCCTGGTCCGTTGTATCTCCTAACCCAAGCAGTATCTCCATTAGGAAAATATTTTATGGTGGCATAATCATCGTTAAGCCCACCACTCGAACTATTACCAGTCACATAGATATTGCCGGAATTGTCTATAGTTATTGCCTGAGCTATATCTGTTGAGTTTCCAGGGCCATTATATCTTTTCACCCAGGCAGTGTCAACCGATTGGGCAAAGAGAGGTAGGGTAAGAAAGAAGATGCTGATAAAAGTTAAAAGCACTCTGCTCATAAATCCTCCTTATTAAAAGAGCTGTTAGGTAACTCATTTTCAAGATTAATATAAGCAGTTTTTTAATTTTGCAAAGGGTTTTTTAAATAAAGGGAGACGTTAGATGGAAGACGTGAGACGAAAGAAAAGCTCAAGGGCTCGAATTATAAAATACAAGATACCGTCTTTCATGTCAAGCATTGAATATCCGGGTTAAAAGGTATTTTTTGAATTAGTATAGCTCTGATCATTATCAGTAATTTTTT
>Ga0315291_10002208_pt1 | contig 25626 bp, 18 predicted proteins | sample YL17G12_20_MG_FD_203070 | JGI IMG/M metagenome (GOLD analysis project Ga0315291, IMG submission 203070) | Sediment microbial communities from Yellowstone Lake, YNP, Wyoming, USA - YL17G12_20 | ecosystem: Environmental > Aquatic > Freshwater > Lake > Sediment | place: USA: Wyoming | collected...
GCTCCTCCTCGAGAACAATCTCATCAAGGAACACTGGCCGCGCTACAACGTGAGGCTCAAGGACGATACCACCTATGCCCATATTCGTCTCTCCGTCAACGAGGAATACCCCTCCCTGACGATCACCAGGAAGCTTCGTAAAGATGGCGCCCGATATTTCGGGCCGTACTCGTCGGCGGATGCGGCGCGCACAACAGTGCGGTTTCTCCAGAGGGTCTTCCCGCTCAGGAACTGCAGCAGTGCGGAGCTCTCGCGGCGGACGCGCCCCTGCGTCAAGTATCAGATCAAGCGGTGCTCCGGTCCCTGTTGCGGGATGATCAGCATGGCCGGCTATCAGGGGATCGTCAATCGCGTCACCCTTTTTCTCTCGGGCAAAACAGGGAGCCTCGTCTCGCTGCTCGAGAAGGAGATGAGCACGGAAGCGGCGAGGATGAACTATGAGCGGGCGAGGGAACTCAGGGATACGGTCGGAGCGATCAGGAAAACCGTCGAGCAGCAGAAGAGCGTCTCTCCCGATGAGGCTGACCGGGATGCGATCGGCGTCTACCGGGAAGGGACACGCGGGGAGGCCGTGGTCCTCTGCGTGCGCGGTGGGAGGCTCATTGGGAAGAGGGCGATTGCCCTGGAGGCGACCTCCGGCAATGAGGTGGCCATCGTCCGGGAAGTCCTTCTCGCCCACTACCTTGGAGGCGCCTGCATACCCCCTGAGATCCTCGTGCCTGCTCTTCCGGATGATCGTGTCGCGCTCGAGTCGCTCCTCGCGGGTGAGCGGGGAGGAGGGAAGGTGCGCATCCTCGCCCCTCGCCGGGGTACGACGGGGGGGCTTGTCACCCTGGCATGCACGAATGCGGAGGCGTCGTTTGTCTCGCGCGGGGCGAGGGATCTCGAGTGGGAACAGATGCTCGATGAGATGCGACGCACATTTCAGCTCCCCACTCCTCCCAGGAGGATTGAGTGCGTCGACGTTTCGAATATAGGCGGCGCTTCAGCGGTGGGGGCCGTGGTGGTGTTCGGGGACGGGACTCCGCACAAGAAGGAGTACCGGCGATTCCACATCAGGATGGAAGGGGGCGCCGATGATTGCCGGATGATCTACGAGGTGCTCACGCGCAGGATGCGGCGGGCGATGGAATCAGGGGCGCTCCCCCATCTGATTGTGGTAGACGGCGGGCGGGGGCAGCTCCATGCGGCCGTGAGAGCGCTCAGTGATCTCGGGGCGAGAGGGACAGGCGCGATAGCTATCGCCAAGGAGCGGCGCACTGGCGGGCGAACAATGCCGGAACGCGTGTTTCTCCAGGGGAGGAAGAACGCTATTCCCATGCCCCCCGGCTCGAGGCTCACCCTCTTCCTCCAGAGAATTCGGGATGAGGCGCACCGGTTCGCGATAGGCGGCCATCGGGGGCTGAGAATGAGACGGCTCCTGGTTTCAGAGCTTGAGGGGATCGAGGGGATTGGCGAAAAAAGAAGCGCCCTGCTCCTGAGCAGGTTCGGCGACATCCAGGGTATCTCTCGCGCTCCCATTGAGGAGCTCACCGGGGTGCTTGGCGACAGGGCCGTCGCTCGAAGGGTGCATGAATATTTTCATGGCAGGAGGGAGAAACGGTGATTGTATGGCTGTCACCGGCGGTGGGTCAGTCCGCGAAGAGCCAGCCCGAAATGGCGGGTAATGTAGGGGTCGGATTCATCCGACCCGCGTTACGGGCTTGATAAATCAAGCCCCTACAGGGAGAAGTACTTCTGATTACATTTCACCCATCAGGTGAACGTTTCAATCTGTTATCCGCCATTTCGGAGCCAGGCTGCACATTGCGGATTGGAGATGGATAGTATATACTATACTCACCGTGCCCGGAGAACGAGTGCAACGGACGCGGCTGCCCATGAGAGATAACAAGGATATACTGGTGGTCGATGATGAACCCAGTGTGCGGGATATCGTCGCACGGGGCCTCGGCCTGAACGGATACACGTGCGCCGCGGCCGCGAGCGCCCCGGAGGCGATTTCTCTGATGGAGGCACACCCCTCTGCGGTGGTCATCAGCGACATCAACATGCCGGGACAGAGCGGATTCTGGCTTCTCCACCAGATCAAGAACCGCTGGCCGGACACCTCGGTCATCATGCTCACGGCGATTGACGAGACGCAGAGCGCCGTGAACTGCCTTACTCAGGGGGCGGATGATTACATCGTCAAGCCGATCAATCTCAAGGAACTCGCTTTTTCAGTGTCCAGGGCACTTGAAAAGCGACGGCTGATTCTCGAAAACAAGGAGTACCAGCACAATCTCGAGATCCTGGTTGAGGAGCGGACGAACGATCTGAGGAAGACGCTCCAGCAGTTGAAGCATTCCTACGATATGACCCTCCAGGCGCTGGTGGCGTCGCTCGATGCGCGGGAACATCAGACGGGCAATCACTCGCAGCGGGTGAGCATGTATGCCATCCTCCTCGCGAAGGACGTGGGGATCACGAGCAAGGATCTGGGCGCAATCTCAAAGGGGGCGATGCTGCACGACATCGGAAAGATCGGCATCCCCGATAAAATCCTTTTAAAACCGGGTAAGCTCACGCCGGCGGAGTGGAGCCTCATGCGCAAGCACCCGGAGATTGGCTACAATATTATGAAGGGCATTGACTTTCTGGAGCCATCCCTTGGCATCGTGCTCAACCACCACGAACGATTTGACGGCAAGGGATATCCCCGAGGACTCACGGGGAATGATATTCCACTGGAGGCGAGGATATTCTCCGTCGTGGATACATTCGATACCATGACCACCAACCGCCCCTATCGCAAGGCGGTTTCACTCGAGCGGGCATTCAATGAGGTCACGCGCTGCGCGGGAAGTCAGTTTGATCCCGATATCGTCGCGTGCTTCAGGCGTATTCCCGAGCAGCAATGGCAGCATGTTCGCCGGTTCACCCTCGCGCAGTAGGTGGACCTTTTCTCCTCATCGCGCTCGCCGAAGAAAGGAGACCCCAATGGCGGAGTGCACGTATGAACGCACGAAGACATGGTGCCGCTGCACCTATGAGCCGTGCAGCAAAAAAGGAAAGTGCTGCGAATGTCTGAGGAGCCACCTGCGGGCGGGTGAGCTCCCGGCCTGCGTGTTCCCGGACGACGTGGAAAGGACCTTCGACCGCAGCATCGAGCGGTTCATAAAAACCTACCAGCAGCGGGGGAGCTGGTGGTAGCAGGTAGGTAAGCGGTAGCAACTGATAGATAAAACGCAACCAGAGGGATAAGACCACTCGATTGTAAATGAAGTACTGTAGCACTACAATCGCCCCCCACTGAATGATCAATCATATGAAGAAGAAAGCACTCAGCAACAGCCCTGATGTGATATTGATTTACATGCCTCCTTTCTCATGTGAAACTCCTCCATTAGGTCCTGCATATTTGAGCTGTTATCTTAGGTCAAAGGGCTATAAGACTGCGATTATTGATTTAAACCCCTCCTGTTATAAGATTGTCCCTGATGATTTAAAAATTTACTGGCATGGCGATAACGGGAGGTTATGCCCTGAGGCAGATGTGCACGATAAGATGGTAAAGGCATTAAGAGTCCCATTATTGGATCACGTTAATGCCGTGTGCAAAAGTCCGGCTAGAATAATCGGCTTTTCTGTAATTTGGGCTAACATATTTCTTTCTGCTGAAATGGCGAGAATGATCAGACAACGCGCTCCAGAAAAATGGATTATTTTTGGAGGGCCTGAATGCAATTGGCACCTTGAAGATAAGTGTATCCCTAAGTGCTATTTTGGAGGGGTAAATGACGGTCGTTACCCTGTTGAGCTCGTGGATGCATTTGTAGTAGGGGAAGGAGAAGAAACGCTCTTAGAGATCGTGGAGAGGGCCAAAACCGGAGGTGAACTCATTAATATCAAGGGGGCGGCTACGCGTGCCGCAGGCTATAGGGATTATCATCCTCGACCGCTCATCGAAAATATTGATGATATTCCTTATCCGACATTCGAAGAGTTTGATCTATCTCATTATTCTCCCCATAAGCTGCCGTCGATCATGAGCAGAGGATGTATTGGAAGATGTTCTTTTTGTAGCGATCACAAGATGCACAACAGGTTCCGCCATAGGAGCGCAACACACATTTTTATGGAATTGGAGCATCATATCAATCGATATGGCATAAAGGAGTTCCTTTTCTGCGATTTGCTGATAAATGGCGACATCCATGAACTTGAGCGTCTCTGCGATCTGATAATAGGATCCGGGAGCAGTATCGTTTGGTACGGTAGCGCAAGAGTGAGGAAAGAGATGACCCCGGCATTAATGCATAAGATGAAAAAAGCGGGTTGCGCGACTATCGCATATGGGCTTGAATCTTTTTCGGGACCTGTGCTCAAACTGATGAATAAAAATACGGATTTGGAAATGATCAGTAATGTGCTAAAAGCCACGCACGAAGCTGGGATAAGAACCAGTATCAATCTTATAGTCGGATTTCCCGGGGAATCGGAATCAGACTTGTGCAAAACCATTAAGTTATTGAGTCATCATAGGCGCAACATAGATGCCATTGCCACTTTGAGCACGTGCATGGTAGGACCCGGTACAGATTTGCAGGAACACGCAGGGAAATATGGAGTGGATTTTAAACGAGGGATTCATCCTGCTTTTTGGAGAACATCTGATAACAAAAATACATATCTCATCAGGGTTAAAAGGCTAAAGAAGATTCTGGCGGTTGCAGGCGCCCTGAAGCTGCCGGTAGAATATACCAATTTGACCGAGGTGGAGAGGGATGGCAGATTGGCAATGCTTCTCTCCAAGCTGAAAGATATATTTAAGGTGGGGAATCCCATGGGCCTCAGCAAATCTCTGAAAATTGTCTATGAGTATTGTTTGAAATCTTTTGAATGAACCTAATCCTCATCCAACCACCACTTCCAGCGAACGAGCGCCATAAGAGGGTACTCCCTCTCGGGCTCGCCTACCTCGCCTCGTATGTTCGGACGAAAATACCTGGCATTTCCATTCGGATTATCGATGGACAAATCCGCAATATGACCCCCCAGGGGGTCGTTGACTCTGTCGAAAAGATACCGGGGCAAAATAAGCTCGTTGGCATAACCTACTGGACGTGTCAGGCACCTGTCGCGTACACGATTTCAAGACGGCTGAAAAAAGCTGACCAGTCAATCGTCATTATCCATGGCGGTATCCACGCCACGATCTTCCCTGAAGAGGCGCTCGAGAGCGCGGATTATTGTGTGCTCCATGAGGGGGAGGAGACCCTGCGAGAACTCCTCCAGTGCCTTCAGAAAGGAGCTTCCGGCCTGGATAGGGTGCTCGGTATAGCGTATCGAAAAAATGGGGATAAAAAGATTAACCCGCCGAGAAATTTTATAGCTGATCTGGATAGTCTTCCGTTACCTGCCTGGGACCTCCTCGACATGGAGGCCTACGACTCGCCACTGCACGTAGTTGGGGGAAGGAGACTCCCGATCATCGGCTCGAGGGGCTGTCCGTACGGCTGCACCTACTGCGGTTCCCCTTTCATGTGGAGGCAAAGAGTTAGGTGGCGAAGCCCGGAGAATGTCCTTTTCGAGATTAAGGCCGCAGTGAGCAGGCTTGGCCTTTCCCAGTTTCATTTCTGGGATGATAACCTCATGCTTAATAGGGAGTATATCGAAAAACTGTGTCACATGATCATAAGCGAGGGCTTATCCATTAAATGGACCGGGCTCACACGTGCTTCGCATATTGCGCGGAACGCCGATCTGATGAGGCTGATGAAGGAGGCAGGCTGCATCGGGCTTGAGGTGGGGATTGAGAGTGCGAATCCCAGCACTTTTTATGCCGTTCAGAAAGAGGAAGACCTCCAGGTCATACAGGAGGTAGCGAAACTCCATAGGGAACACGGTATGTCCCCCCTCTTCACGTATATGTCTTTCAATCCCGCCGAGACGATATCGGGTTATTACGAGCAGGCAAGGTTTATTGACAAACTAATAGAGGGATTGCCGTGGTATGAGCACTTTCACCCGATGCCTTTCCCCCTCTATACCGGACAGTTCTCCACGGCCCATCCCGGCACTAAGTTCTACGAGGAAGAAAAAAAGATGGGTATGGTGCTCTCCTCGGGATGGGAAGATTACCATCACCACCAGATAAATTTCGTGCCGTTCTCACTGCTTGAGGATATCCCCGTTCACAACCTTCCCTCTCTTTCTCCCCACTACTACACGCTGTGCGGTTTCGCCCTCCAGGTGGCCTTCTGGTCGCAATTTAATGCGTCACTGCCCATCGAAGAGCAGAGGAAGACCCTCGCGCGCTACACGGAGTGTCTCTCTCTATTCTGGAGGTATTCCAGCGGAAGAAAAAAGGTAATTGATATAGCCAGGATAGTAAGCAGAAAACAGGGCCTGGATTACGTTGAGGCAGTGCGTTTCTGCGCCTTTACTTGTTTGATCCTCGGCCAGATTGGGGTTATCAAATCGGCGGTTGCCGATCAGGACCGGGATAGGAAGGTGATCGAGGTCGCGCGGCCTGATGAAATCCCGCGCGGGCGGCTTGAGCCCCTAAACTCAGAACGATGTGGGAGCGGGATGGGAAAGGTGATCATGGCTGTGCTGAAGAAAGGCTTCGACAGGAGTGTGCTTCCGCTCCTCTGTATGGGAGTTGCGACAAACGTCAGGCGGATTCTACACGCAATCCTATCGAGGTTCCCCGAGTGGGTGAGAAGGCGGTGTGGCGGATACTACGGGCTGGGTTGAAGAGGATGAAGATACTCTATCTGATTCCTATGGACATCTGGACTGAGCCCTGGGCTATCAGGGCGCTCAAGATCTGTGAGAATCTCTGCGCCCGCGGGCACGAAATTACCCTTTTTTATTTTTGGAACCAGTGCAAGAGGCTCAGCGCGCCGGTCGTCCTCCACACGTTGCCTGACGGAGTGGGTGTCAAGACATTTCCGCTGTGGAATGTCTGGTATGACACGTTTTCTCCCAGGCTATTCATGCGTCTGCTCAGCGATATCCGATCCATGGCCCGCGACGCCGATCTTATTCATGTGCAGAAGGCCCTTCCCTGGGCGGCGCTTCCCGCGGTCCTGGCGTCCCAACTTGAGAATAAAGCACTCCACTACGATTGGGACGATAATGAGTCAGCAATCGCCTCTGAATATGCCCCCGTGCTTTTCACCGCCGAGATCAAGCTTTACGAAACTTTACTGCCATTCATGGCGGATACCATATCGGTTTCAACGACGAGTTTGAGGAAGAAACTGCTACGGTGGGGATTCCCGGAGCACAGGGTCTTCGATGCGCCCGTGGGGGCCGACCTGCGGGTTTTTTATCCGCGGTTGAAGGGTAGCAGTATCAAGGAGAAGCTTAAACTGAAGAAGAACGTCGTTCTCTACATGGGACAGATCGAGTGGGGTTCGTATGCGGAGTGTTTTATAGACTCTTATCCCGTCGTGGCACGCGAGATCGGGGACGTCTCCTTTCTTGTTGTGGGAGGCGGAGAAAAGCTTGCACAGCTCAAGAAGAGGGCCGAAGGCCTTGGCACCAGAGGCGGGGTTGTTTTTACCGGCTACGTGAATCGAGAAATAGTACCGGACTATGTGGCGTGCTGCGATGTGGCGGTAGCGTGCTTTCCCGACAATGAGGTCACGCGCTGTAAGAGTCCTTTGAAGATTGCTGAGTACATGGCCGCAGGGAAGGCTATTGTCGCAAGCGATGTCGGCGATGTGCCACGCATGCTTGGCAGGGGCGGGATTTTGGCAAGGCCCGGGGACGCGAATGATCTTGCGGATAAAATTGTCCTCCTTCTCAAGGATAGCAGATTGCGTGAAGCACTTGGAAATGAAGGGCGACGGAGGGCAGAATTGATATATAATTGGGAAAATACGGCAGCGCGTATTGAGGAGGCTCACACGCTGGCGATCAGGGGTCGAAGGTAATGAAGATAATAAAAAGATTTTCTCTGCTCTTCGGGGAATACAGGGAACTGCTTTTTCATCTTTCTCTGAAGAACCTGAAGATACAGTATAAATATGCCATACTCGGATTCCTCTGGTCGCTCTTCCTCCCCCTCGCTCTCGCCGTAATATTCTGGTTTGTGTTCGGCGTCGTCTTCAACCGATCGGTCGGCCCGCTCTACCTCATGATCGCCCTCTTCCCGTGGAATTTTATACAGATGAGCATCACCGGGGGAACGAGCTCGGTCCTCGAGGGGCGGGATCTCATAAGAAAGGTCTACTTCCCGAGAGAGATTCTCCCCCTCTCCGTGGTTATTTCTAATTTTATCAATTTCATATTCGCGATGGCAGCGATCATGCTGCTCATAGTAGCGAAGCGATTGTGGGTGGGAGAGGCCGGTCTTATCAACTTTGGGTTTCTGCTCGTGCCGGTATTCATGCTCATCATTATGGTGTTCACCTGCGGGTTTAGCCTTATTGTTGCCTGCGGCCAGGTTTATTTCAGGGATGTGCGGTATATCGTCGAGGTGCTTCTGCTTCTCTGGTTTTATATGTCCCCTGTCTTTTATGATATAGAGATGGTGAGAAAAGGCATTGCCAGGCTGGGGATGCCGTTTCTCTATCGTCTCTACCTGTGCAACCCGTTCACGTGCGTTCTCCTCTGGCTGCGCCACGTTCTGAGAGTGGGTGACAATCCTGCGTTGACGGTGAATATGAACCTGCTGCTCATCTATGCGCTCGGATCCAGTTTTTGTATTTTCCTCTTTGGCTACTGGCTCTTTACCCGGTACGACCGTGGGTATGCGGATATGATATGAGTGACGAATCTGTCATCACGCTTGAATCGGTGAGCAAGTACTATCGCGTCTATTTTGAGAAACCTGCCCTCGTCAAGAGCATACTCCCTTTTCTGCTTGCTCAGGGGAAGGCGCAGCGTTTCTGCGCCCTGTGCGACGTGAATTTGATTGTGAGGAAGAGTGAGTGCATTGGTATCATCGGATCGAATGGATCGGGTAAGAGCACAATGCTGAGTATCCTTGCAGGTGTCACGCAGCAGACCGAGGGGAGGGTAGAGATACGCGGGAAGGTCTCGTCACTTCTCTCCCTGGGAGCGGGTTTCCACCCGGAGCTCACCGGGCGGGAGAATATTTACCTCAACGCGGCGATACTTGGCATGAGCATGAAACAGATAGACATCATTTTTGACGATATCGTCAACTTCGCGGAGATAGGCAAGTTCATAAATGCCAGGTTGAGCACCTACTCGGCAGGTATGAACATGAGGCTTGGATTCGCGGTTGCCACCGCCGTTCCTTTTGACATCCTTCTCGTTGACGAAGTGCTTTCGGTAGGAGACATGGCTTTTCAGAGGAAATGTTTTAAGAGGATGAAGGAGTTCTACGAGGATGAGGGCAAGACCATTGTCATGGTGTCGCATGACCTCGAAACGCTGAGAGGGATGTGCGACCGCGTTCTCTGGTTTGAACACGGGGCAATTGAGGCCATTGGCAACACCGATGAGGTTCTCGGCCGCTATATTGAAAGGTACCGTGATAAATATAGTGATGTGAAGGCGGGACTTAAGAAGGTTGAGGTAAAAGAGCCAAAGCGCCCGGTGATTACTGTTGATTGCGGCAGGGAGATTCGGGTTATCCCCAAGGATCTTTTTGGGATTGGGATAGATTGGGTGGATGACGGACACTCCCTTCTCGAGGAGAAGGGCCGGCGGCTTAACGAATACATGGTTTCCAAGCTCGGGTTGCTTGAACCCGCCTTCCTGCAATTTCCCGGCGAGTGGGGTGCGGATACGTATCATTGGCAAAACGGCATCGGGAGGGAGCGATCACCTATTTCCTACCCTCTCAGTGAGCGGGGGCTCTATCCCGATTTCGGAACGGATGAGATGATTGAGCTCTGTCGGAAGCTCAATGCCCCTTCGGCTTTGATGCTTAATGTCGCGACGGCGGGCGAGGATGAGGTTATTGACTGGTTGAGATACCTCAAGGAGAAGGGCTGCGCTCCACGCTTCATCGAGTTCGGATGCAACATTAATTTCAATGAGCTCAGTGTACTGGGGAGGATTGTGCATCTCTCCGTTCGCGAGTATGCCAGGAAAGTCGTCCTTTATGCGGAAGCAGTGAGGAGTCTGCTCCCTGAGGCGGCGATTGGTGTCCCCGCCTATATTGACACCGGCGATTTCAAGCGTTACAGGGACGGTGATTGGAATCGAGCAGTCATTGAACGAGCAGCGCACGCCATTGATTACCTTGCCGTGAGGAGCTTGGTTGCTCCTGTCGTCGAAATATCGAGGGGATATCGCTGTCCGACGGCGGAAGAGGCTTTTAAATCCATCCTTGGGGCAGCGGAGTTCAACAGGAGGATGCTCGAAGAACTTGCGGATTGTATAAATTCAGCCGGTAAAAGGAATCGCCTCTTCGTCGCGGCGGGGCCATATGGCAGCATGTTTGATTGTTTTCCGGAGGTTATTGATGGGCGCCATGTGAGCTTTCGCCCGTCAGAGGGTGAGATTCGCTTTAGGAGCAGAACGCTCGGAGCGGCACTTTACGATGCGACAATTTTGAATCTGCTTATCAAAACGGAGGATATAAAACTTGCGGCAAAGCCATTGCGCCTCGGGCCAGATAGGTCCGCCTTCTATACGATGTACCCCCATCATGTGGTGGAAAATCCTGTCTATCACGTCTGGAGGCTGTACAGGCGCCTCGCCGGACACATGCTTGTCAATTCTGAGTGTTCGAATATGGATTACTATGATGCGGAGGCAGTGGGTATTGTACCGCCATTATCGAATGTCCCAATCCTGGATGCGATTGCGGTCAAGTCTGCTACGGGTGACAAACTGGCAATCTATATTGTGAACCGGGCTCTCGAACACGCGATTCAAGTGGAGATAAACCTGAGCGGATTCCCCGCCGGGCAGATCACACAAAAGTTTTTAACCGCTGATTCGATTGTTGCCTCAAACACGGATGCCGAACCGTTCAGGGTAAATGTTGGTGAATGGACAAGAACCATGGCAGAGGTAGCTGACCCGAAAACGGGGAAGGTGGCAGTTCGTCTGCCCAAACACTCGCTCAGCGTTATATTCTTTGATCGCAATGTATGGCTATAAATCTCCGTTAAACCATGTCTAAGATTGCCGTTGTTGACCTTCTCTTTAACTGGCCGCCCGATGGGGGGGCGCGCACCGATATCAAGGAGATTTCGTCAAGGCTCGCGCGCACGCATGAGCTGAGGATGTTTGTCCCCGATTTGCTGTTCCATTTTCCGCGCGGGAGAGTGCTCGGTGAACTCGGCTTCCCGGTGGTCAAGATCCCCTTTACCCCATTGAGCTTTAATTTCATCCAGGCCGCTCACCGCTTCAGACTGGCGGTTGATGAGTTTTGCCCTGATCACCTCTTTATCGCGGACGGGTGGTTCCTTAAGCCGTATATCGTCAATGCCCTCAGGAAGTATCATCCCGTCGTGAGGTTGTACGCGCACGAGTCATTGTGTTTCAATTTCCATGGGACATTCATGAGGAAGGGGAGGCAGTGCGCCATACGCTGGCTGCGCTCCGGGATTGCCACGCAGCTCCTCTGCGTCGAGTGCGGGCTCACGGCAATGCGGGGAAAGTGTAATGCGCATTTCATTCAGGAATTTTTTGCCTCACTTGCGTTTTCTCCGACATACAAAATGGTAATGCGGTCATCACTAAGGAATGCGCGGGCGGTCATCGTCTATAATTCTTTCATCCGGGACATGATCGACGATTGTGCGAGAGATGTGCGCATCATCCCCTCCGGCGTCGACCACGTGCGCTTCTTTTATCAGCAATTTCCTCGCGGAGATATCAAAAAAATCCTCATGGTGGGAAGAGTATCAGATTGGACGAAAGGCTTTCCGCTCCTCCAGCAGGTGTGTAGAGAGCTATGGAGGAAGAGAAAGGATTTTCGGCTCATCGTCACGGTGGATGGAGAGCAGCGCTATGGGGAACCATTCATCGAAACCCGCGCCTGGATGCCGCAGGAAAAGCTGCCATCTCTTTATGCTGAAGCCGACCTCTGCGTTTTCCCTTCCCTCTGGCAGGAACCGCAGGGAATCGCTCCACTGGAAGCGATGTCATGCGGAAGACCAGTGGTCGTCACGCGTGTAGGAGGTCTGCAATGCCTTGTCGAGGACGGCGTGCAGGGATTTGTCGTCCCACCAGGCGATGCGAACGCCCTGAAGCAAGCGGTCTCCCGGCTGCTCGACGACCAGGCTCTCCGGGAGCGGATGGGGCGCGCCGCGAGAGAAAGGGTAGAGGAGCGCTACACCTGGGACATCATCTACGATCGCTACTACGCGCACCTGTTCGAATAGGGGAAGGATTGAAGTTCAAGTTTCGGACGCAGATGGTGCAGATTGCCGCAGATAAATTCTTCCGGAACTGGGAATCAGTAGCATTTTTTAATCCAGCGGGAACTCCCCGCCTGTGAAGGCGGGAATGAGAGCAGGTTCCTGTTGTCATTCCGGACTTGATCCGGAATCCAGAAAGGCTGGATTCCTGCGTTCGCAGGAATGACGACAGAGCTTGCCCCGTACCTGATACGGGGACGAGCGAAGCTCGTTCCAACAAGTACCACGCCTGTAAAGGCGTGGGTATCTATATCTGCGTTCTACAGTGAAGCCATGAAAGTTCTCTTCATCGGCATCCACGGGTACGATTTCGCCTACACGCGAGTGCGATGCTACAACTTCGCGAAGCTCCTCAGAGAGCGCGGCATCCCGGCCGAGGTGCTCACCTTCCAGGAGGCGTTCTCTCCATGGGTGAAGGACGACGGCATGCTTCGCCTGGGGGATAGGGAGAAACTTTTCCAGTCGGGAAGGGCGGTCGCACGCCTCCTGCGGGAACGGGGCACCATTCTTTACGTCCAGAAGGCTCATTGGCACGCCGCCGCGCCGTTTCTCTTCAGGCGCCTCGGACTCAACCGATTCATCCTTGACTACGATGACTGGGACCTCGATCGCTCCCCCTTTTTCAGCCGGAGTTGCCTGAACAGGCTCATCTTCGGTGCGACAGGGATGGAGCAGGTGACCGCAGCCATCGCCGCACGGGCGGACGCGTGCGTGGCCTCAACGTCACCGCTCTATGAGCTCATGCGGTCGTATAACCAGGACAGCTTCCTCATCCCGACGGGCGTCGACACGGAGAGGTTCAGGAGGAAGAGCTTGCCTCCGGAGAACGGAATCACCGTCGTGTGGAACGGGAAGATCTGGGGAAGGGTTGTATATGAGAACGTCAGATTCTGTATCGATTGCTTTACCGAGGTAAGGCGCGTTCATAATGTGATAAGGCTTTTCATCGCGGGAGACGGGGACTGGATGGGGAAACTCCGAGACTACGTCAGGGAGCACAGGATCGGCGGAGTCGAGTTTGTGGGGTGGATCGAACCCGACCGAATGCCCGAGTTCCTCGCGCAGGCGCACATAGGGCTCCTACCGCTCATCCCTGATACGGAGAATGCCGACTGGATGAGGTGCAAGAGCCCGACAAAATTTTTCGAATACATGGCCATGGAGCTGCCGACCGTGGCGAGCAGGTACGGAGAAGTGGAGTCCATCGTCACCGACGGCAGAGAATCGTTCCTCGCCGCAAACAGGCAAGAGTTCGTCGACAAACTGTGCGTCCTGGTCGAGAACGAGTCCCTCCGCAGGGAGATGGGTAAGAAGGCCCGGGCACGGGTTGAGGAAAAGTACTGCCATAAGGTAATGGGTGATGGTCTCGTGAAGGTGATAGAACGTGTTATGCGCAGGGGGCATCATGAGCGCTAAGGCTGATATCCTCTTCGCCGTTGTGCCGCCGAGCGATTCCTGGCTCCCGAACCTCGGCATCGCCTGCCTCCAGTCTTACCTCAGGGAGCGGGGATTTGTCCCGTCATTCTTCGACCTCAACCTCATGTTCGTGGATACCCTTCCCGAGCCAGACCGACAGGTATGGGTTATGAGGACAGACAGATACTGGCGGGATGCCAGGCAGCGGGAGCGTTTTTTTAAAATCTTCTGCGCGGCCGCGGATGGTCTGGCCGATGCGATCCTCGCGCGTGAGGCGCGGCTCATAGGCTTCCACGTGCACAGCCTGAACCACAAGTTCGCCGTCGAGCTCGCCCGGCGTGTGAAGGAGAAGGATTGCCGGCGGGTCATCATCTTCGGCGGCCCTGGTGTCACCGACCCTGCACTGTGCGCCGCATTCCCTCCCTGCGTGGACCATTGCGTGGTCAACGAAGGGGAGATCACGATCGCCGAGGTGTGCGCCGCCGTCAGGGCGGGCGGCGACCTCTCGCGTATCAGCGGGATTTACACCAACCTGGCGGGAGGGGGATCCGCTTTCCGTCCACGCGACTTCGTCAGAGATATCGATGCGCTTCCGATACCCTCCTTTGATGATTTCCCCTTAAACCGGTACTGGGGAAAGCGAATACCCATTCTGCTGAGCCGCGGGTGCGTGGGACGCTGCGCGTTCTGCGACGTCTATAGCCGATGGAAGGGATACCGCGTGCGGAAGGCGGAACACGTGTTCAGGGAAATCGTTACCCAGGTAGAAAAAACAGGCTGGAACATGCTCCATTTCAACGACGCGCTCGTCAATGCGAACCCGGTGGAGCTGGAAAAGCTCTGTGACATGCTCATCGCGAGCAAGATGGAATTGAAGATCGAGGGGCTCGCGCGTGCGAAGCGCGACACCGCACGGGCGCTGCTCGACAAGATGCGGGCAGCGGGGTTCTGGAAGCTCCAGTGGGGGATAGAGTCGGCTTCTCCCAGGATCATGCGCCTCATGAACAAGGATCAGTTCGGCGATATTGCTATAGTAAAAAAAAATCTGTCTGACTGCCACGCGGCGGGCATCCTCACCGCGATCAATATCATCGTCGGCTTCCCGGGAGAGGCGGAGCGCGATCTCGATGAGACGATCCGCTTCGTGGTGGAGAACCAGGAGATCATTGACCAGGTTGATGCCCTCAACACCTGTGAGGCCCTCCCGCTCACCGACCTCACGCTCAATCCAAGGACATACGGGATTTGTTTCCCGGGAGGAGAGGAGAGCGGTCAGCGCTGGTTGGGGGACGATGGGAATGCCTACGCGGTGAGGCTCAAACGTAAGACGAAAGTCATCGAGGCGCTTGCGAAAACGAAGCTCACCTTCGGCTTCGACCTCGCCCCGGAGATAGAGAAGGTGAAGAAGAGGGCGGTGTGGCAGCGCGTGGCAGGTTTTTTCCGCGGCCGCAGCGGGCGGTGACGGATTGTCATGATCGATTATTACATCCACAGAAGGATGATACTGCTGCGGGGCAGGCTTCCTACGCGAGAAGATACACTCAACGTTGGGTCTTCCCAGAATCCGTACATCGCGCCAGCCGGTTGCCGGATTATTAATGTAGATTCCGAGCCGGCCACAATGCCGCATGCCGTGAGGGCGAGGGCGGAACACTTGCCCTTCAAAAACCGTACCTTCGACAATATTCTTTTCTTCGATGTTCTCGAGTACATTGCCGATGACCATGCGGCGGTGAATGAGGCCTGGAGAGTGCTGCGCCCCAGCGGTCGCCTGTACACGACACCCCTAACGGTGGGGGCTAGTAGTTATAAGGCAAGGGATAATCTCTCTCACAGATGCGAATAAATATGCGCAGTGGTGCTTCAATCATGGGGGTGGGATGGGAAAAAGGTACTGGGAAAGGAGGGTGAGAAACCTGACCTCGACGTTGTGTAGTGTGAGATGTGAGGTTGATGCGTATCGTTAATCTAACAATCAAGGAGTTTATCATGCAAAACAATGGTTCAATCGGCATGCTTTTCGATCTGTCCTTCACGGAATTTGTCACAACGGGTATTATTAAGATTCTCTTCATAAAATGACGATGAATTCGTGTGTCCGGGAGAGCCGCGCGTGGCTTCACCGCCTCTTCCGCCAATCGTGGTATGCGAATTTCGCGTGGGACGTATCATGGCTCATGTCCTATGCCTGTAATTCCCAGTGCGAATACTGCTTCGACCCCCATGCCGACGCCGTGCCGTTGAACATCCCCCGGACAATGGAGACCATCGTCGGGTTCAACCCGCGGTATCTCAACCTAACGGGCGGTGAGATCTTCATCATCCCGGAGATAGAAGGCATCCTCAAGGAACTCCGGGCCAGGTGCCAGAAGGCGTATATCTTTGCAGTCACGAATTTCCACGTGCACCCGGAGAAGCTGATGGCGTGCCTCCCCTCGATCGACTGCCTCCTCGTCAGCATCGACAGCTTCGGCGCACACAACATGATCCACCGGATGATCGACGGGGACGTGGTGATGGAAAAGCTGCGCGTCCTCCGGACGTGGACCACGCAACAGGGCATCGCCGTGCGTTTCCTGACGAATTCCGTGGTTACGGTCAGTAATTACATGCATCTCGAGGAGTTCGTACGCCGCATGCAGCGCATGATCCCTGGTCAGGAGATGGGGTTCACCACGGTGAACCCCTACACGTCCCCCTTGTCCCTCGGGTCGAACAGGGACAAGGCACGGGAGGTTCTCTCCTCCATCAGGACGCTGTCGGGGGAGGGGTATCCCGTCTGGTTCTCCGAGCTCTCCTTTATCATCGAGTCCTCCCGGGGGGAGGGTGCATATGTGAAAGCCAGGGAGGTCGATGCGCTGAAGCTACCGCGCGAGGTGATTTGCAGGCGGCAGTATTTCAGAGTGCAGGTCCTGCCGGACGGGAGCGTGGTGACGTGCAAGCCGCACCTGCATATCGACGCCTATCATCGGGTGGTCGAAGAGGCCCTCAGTGGGAGGCACTACCTGGGGGCGTTCCGCCTGTACCTCGCGATGCTCAGGTCTCTGCTGATCGCACGGCATGACCCCAGATGCCTCGCACCGTGCAACTGCGAATATTTCATGGAGGGCCTCTTCAACGAAAGGTTCACCGGCGAGCAGAGGGACGCGTTCCACGTCTTCGGGGGGAAATTCACGCGCGCCGAAGTAGAGAAGGTCGAGAGGTTTCTCGTCCGGAACTACGGGAAGGGATTCCCACCGGCGATACGGGATGCGCTGCCCTGCTCCCGTGAGCGGTGAGGTCGTGCGGCCATCCCCCGAGACTGGTTCGGGCGGGAGACGCGGTGCAGCCGTCGCAGAGGCGTGCGTGGACGTGATGCAGGTGCCCTAGACCGCTCAAAAACAATCCCTCCGAGTGCGCCGAAGGGGAAGTACGAGCTGGCGGTTCTGTTCTTTGACGCCACAAAGCCGTATCGGAGCCGCGCCGACGCCTTCCTCGATGTGAGCGCGAGGTTCACGATTGAATAGTTATATCTTATGCAGCCGGTAAGGTGCCGCCTGTGCGGAGCATAGACGAGTTGCGCCCCGACAGCCTCTATGTGATCATGATGGATAAGAAGATGGTGACGGCAGGGCCTTGAGATAAGTTCATACCGGCTAGGTAGCCGAAGTGTAGCGGCGGGGCTCTGAGGTTTGTATCACTTAATTGGGATTATGGGAAACAAATAATGAGGGAATGATAGGGCGGTTTTTAGGGGAGGATGAGCGGAGTATCGAGGGGTAGACCAGCTCCCTGGCGAGACAGAACGACTGGGAGCACCCGGACCAACACCACCCACGCACCCGCCCAGAGTAGATAATACGGCATGGTATAGTCACTCATACTGATGCACTCATGGGGGTGGGATGGACAAAAGGTACTGGGAAAAAGTACCAGTGATAATACTCAAGAGTGAATGAGATCGTTCATTATAGCGCGAATGGTGAGGCCGTTTCCGAGCACGCCATGATCGACTACTACACCCATAGAAGGATGATGATGATGCGGGGCAAGCTCCCGACGTCTGGGCTCACGCTCAACATCGGCTCCTCTCAGAATCTTTATATCTCCCCGTCCGTCAGAAAGGTAATCAACATTGACATCGAGCTGGCCTGTATACCGAATTTCTTGCGGGCTCAGGCCGAGCATCTCCCCTTCAGAGAGCGAGTGTTCGACAACATCATCTTTTTTGATGTGCTGGAGCACATTCCCAATGACAAGGCGGCGGTGCAAGAGGCATGGAGGGTGCTCCGTGCAGGTGGTCGCCTGTACGCGACGATTCCCTGCAGGGAGGATGATTTCTTCATGATTGAGTTCCCGAGGTTCCTCAAGAAGGTTGACTGGAAGGAAATGGAGCGGGTGTGGGGTCACGTCAGGCGCGGTTATACCAGGGATGAGGTCAGGGAGTTGTTCGGGCGGCGCTTCGCGCTCGTCCACATGGAGCGGGGGATCGCGAATTTCAGCCGGATTGGATTGCAGCTCTATTTCCTGAGAGGCTGGGACCGCTTTTATAATCGCTCTCCGCTGGTCCGCTCATTTCTCAGGATGTTCAACTATCTGGACCACTGGTTCTGCCGGAACAAGGGGCACTGTATCTTTGCCATATTCGAGCGCAGCGCGTGACTATCGGTTGCCGTCACGCCGGGCTACGCGGGTGCCCGGCACCCATAGCGAGGCCAGGTCTCATCCGGCAGGCAACGCCCCGCGGGCATTGAGGCTGTCGGTGATGTGGCAGGAGAGCCAGCAGTGCGGGCAGTGACGCTTTTTGATCCTTTTTCTCGCCTGCCGCATCTCTTTTGAATACCATATCTCCTCGAGCGACTTCTCGTAGAGGTTCCCCACGGGCGGCAGCAGCCAGCACGGTTTCACCTCCAGCCTCACGCTGAGGTTGACATTCAGGAATCCCGCCATGCAGCGCAGGGTGTGGCTCTTCCCGGCGAAGTAGTCAGGGATAAACTTCAGATAATCCGGATGCGAGGCGACCGTGCCGCGCTTCTGCTGATAGTCAATGAGCCAATTGATCAGCCGCCGAAGCTTCTCCATCTCCTCGCGGTCGAAGGTGAGTGGGCCCCCGCGCACATTGTGGTCCACGATCTCGTGGTAGGGGTCGAAGCAGACATAGAGTCCCCGCGCGGCCATCTTCTCAACAAGGGGAATGACGTCGTCGAGATTCGTCCTCGTGATCACGCAGTTTATGCCCGCAGACGTGCCGGGATACTGCGTTTTGACCCACGCGAGGCTCTCGAGGGCCTCCTCAGCTACTTTAAAGTCGACTCCCCGATTCTGCCGATAGTGCTCAGGATTGAGGGTGTCCAGCGAGAGGAGAAAGGTGTCGAGCCCCGCCTCGGCGAGCTCGCGTGCCTTTTCGTTCGTGAGCAATATTCCATTGGTGACGAGGAGGGTCTGCAAGCCCCGCGATTTTGCGCTCCTGATCAGATCGGATAAATCAGGGCGGAGTAAGGGTTCGCCGCCCGTGAAGACCACAAGGGTTGCCCCGAGCTTCTTCACCGACGAGAGCGCCTCTTCCAATTTGTCTTTTGCTGGATCGGGCGGCGGGTTCGGGTTGCCCCAGTCAAAGCAGTAGCTGCAGCGAGAGTTACATCGCTTGGTAATGGTAAACGTGGCTGTGATCGGGCGGACTAACGGGTAGGAGAAAAAGTAGGATAGACTGGTGCGGTTGATGCAGAGGCGTTGGAGTAATGTTTTTATCATGACGTCATTTTTGTGCCCGCTAGAGTAAAACACTTTAACATTTTGACGCAGATTATCACAGATTATCAGGATATTCGCAGATTGTACTTATTACTCAGAGCACAAATATCTTTACATCAAAGAACCATTGTCATTCCCGCGGAAGCGGGAATCCAGCATTAATGCTTCAAAACTGGACCCCCGCGTTCGCGGGGGTGACAGAAAAATGTAAAGTATATTGTGCTCTCCTTAATAAATCTGCGTATAGACTGATTCAAAATTGCCTGTATCTGCGTTTACCCGTGTGCATTTGTAGGTATATGTGGTTAAAGTCAATCCACTTGTATTCTGCGCTAATCTGCGCTTTTCTGCGTCATCTGCGTGCTACGTTAACAACCGCTCTTTCCATTATTATTCTTTTACAAAGCTTTGTTTCTTCTCCGTCTTCTCCGTGTCTCCATCGTGTAACATTGTCGTTTCACTTCGGGATCAATCCCGCCGCAGCCCTCAGGAACTGCTTCTTCCAGCCTGGCATACGCGAGAGTTCCCTGTATATTTCCAGGCATTCGAGGTAATGAGGGCAACGCGTGTGACAGGCAAACGGTGCGAAGTATTCGTCGGATACTGAGCGCGGGTGCGCGCTCGCGCGCTTCCTGAATTCACGGTAGCGCGGCGAATTCCAGATCTCCTTCAAGGGCTGCCGCACAAAATTTCCCATCGGCCGTCCCGAGCCATTGCAGCAGGCGAGCACATCGCCATTTGCGAGCGTGACCACAAATCGCCAGCCGATGGTGCACGGGATGCGGTGAACCATGCCGAGATCGTAATCGCCGCTCGCGTGACGCGCGGATGAGATGCGGGCGAGGTACTCATCGATGTTCACAAACTTAAGCGGACAATTCTCCACCCTGCTCCTGAGGCTGATGAGCTTCTCTCGCACGAGGGCGGCTTCATCATCCGAGAGGAGGAGAGAATCCGTTTCTCCCGGGACCGCCATCATCGGCTGGAATATGACCTCTTCCGCGCCTGCCTCGATTCCGAAGTCGATCATTTCCTCGATGTCGGTATGGTTGGCATTGCAGATAACGTTGAGGATCTTGACGTATGGTACGTCGAGGCCTTTTTCTCTCTTGAGTTCCTTGATTAAAAGCAAGGCGCGGCCGACGCGTTCGAAAATTTTTCCGCTGCACCCGGGATGGGTTTTAACATATGAAGCCGCAGAGCCCGCCCATACGCTTACGTCGAGACGGTCGAGTCTCATATCTATGAGCTCATTGACCATGCGCTCAGTGAGGAGGATGCCGTTCGTGCATACGCCGCAGTTGAAACCCATACGCTTCGCCTCGGCGAGCATAGTTATGATTCTCTGGTGGAGAAACGGTTCGCCGAAGCCCACGATGATGATATACCGGCAGCCGAGCTTGTGGAGCCCTCGCAGCAGGCGGCAGTAGTCGTCAAACGAGAGCTCCGCGTGCTGGGATCTATAGGGATTGTCACGGATAAGAGGGGAATGAAACCAGCAGCAGAGGCAGTTCAGATTGCACCTGTCCGTGACGCCGATCTGGGCATAGATGGGGCCGGTGAATGCGCGCCGGCCGTGAATAATGCCTAGCTTCTGCGCGAGGGTGAGCGGCGCGAATTGGTTTTTGATATAGCGATTATCTGGGGAGCGCATTGCATAATCCGGTAGTGGGTCAGTTTGGGCACTAAATTCACATGTCACTCCTGCGAAAGCAGGAGTCCAGCTCAGAATCACGGCACTTCAACGCTGGATACCCGCTTTCGCGGGTATGACATCTAAAGATTCGGTGTAACTGAAGCCACTACCCATAATTCGGGTGACTCGATTGTGCTATAATAGTATACCATGATGACTACTATAGCGGAATATTCTACCAAGTTTCTCCGCAATAGGCTATGTGAGATCGGTATGGTATCCGGCGAGTGGGCATTTATCGGACCCTTCCGCTGCGAGCTTCATCCAACCAATAGGTGTGATAGTCGCTGCATCGCGTGCTGGAAATATTCTCCCCTCTTAGCGCACAGGGGTGCGACGAAGGAGTGGATGAGGCAGCAGCTGACGCTCGACGAAATAGAGAGGCTTGTTGATGACCTCGCATTACTGAGAACTCCTCTGGTGAATGTGGCGGGAGGTGGGGAGCCGTTAATGCACCCGCGGATCATGGAAATATTCGAGTTGATAAGGTCAAGAGGCCTTTGTTGCTCGATATGTACGAATGCAGCCAAACTCGATGATCACACCGCTCGCAGGCTTGTCGACCTTGGGCTGGATGAGGTCGTGGTGAGCGTGTGGGCCGGGACACCGGAGACTTATAGGAAGCTCCACCTTAACGCGAGAGAAGATACGTTCGAGAATCTCGTTCAAACGATAGGGCGGATGGTCGAGTATCGGAATGCACGCGCGCAGCGCTCCCCTCGCATTGTTCTCTACTTTGTAATATCCAACATCAACTGCCGTGAAATCAGGGAAATGGCCATGCTCACGAGGAAGATCGGAGCGGACGAGTGCCGTTTCTCTCCGGTGGACGTGCCTGCCGAGGAGGCGAAGACGCTTGCACTTTCACAGGCGGATATTGCTGAGGTGAGGCGCCAGTTTGAGGAACTTCGGAGGGATCCTCAGGTCTCCGGCTTGGGGGAGCAGCTCCTGGGCTGGAACGATGCTTTTTTGAGGAGGATCGCGAGCCCCTGCGCCCACGAGGGGATCTATGATGGCGAGGCGGTGAGCAGGGCGAAATGCTATGCAGGCTGGTGGTATAGCGAGGTGTTTGCGGATGGCTCGGTTCACCCATGTTGCAAAGCGGAGTTTATCGTCTCGGGGAATATCAAGGAGAAACCGTTCAGGGAGATCTGGAATTCACCGATACAGCGGGAGTTTCGCCGGTTGAGGAACATGGAATTCGAACGCTACGCCCTCCCGCGAGGCTTGAGATGCGATCTGGTCTGCGATAATTTTTATGACAATGCAGAAATGAGAACGCTCTTGAAAAAAATGAAGACGCCTGTCGGCCACCTCGTCGCGGGCGCCGCAAAGCTCTGCCGAATCTTTCCCGGATTCGCGTACAGGAGGTCGTCTCGGTGAGAGAGGATCCCGTCATCAAAGGGATACGCGATGGCGAGAAAGCCTTCGCGGGTCCGGAGCTTGTCGTTCTCGACCTCACGAACCGCTGCAACCTCGCCTGCATCGGTTGCTGGAATCGATCTCCTCTCTTATCGGATGAAGTTCATGGTGCGTCGCAGCCCGATGAAGATCTTCCTCTCGGGCTGGCGAGGCAGTTGATAAAGACGCTGGTACAAATGGGTGTCAAGGAGATCAACTTCAGCGGCGGGGGTGAGCCGTTACTCTATAGGGGGCTCCTCGAGCTTGTGCGGGCGGCCAGCGGTGAGGGAGTATGCTGCACCATTAATACGAACTTTACGCTCATGGATGAAAAGTTATTACGGCGTATTATTGAGGCGGGCACGAGAAAGATCCTCGTGAGCGTCTGGGCCGGGAATCCAGAGGTGTATAGGAGCACACACCCTGGGGCAGCGAGAGGGGCGTTTGAACATGTGTGCCGCATGCTTGTGGAGTTGGTGAAATTGAGAGGCGAATCAGTATTTCCACGCGTGACACTTGTGAATGTGATCTCCAGCCGTAATGTTCCTGATTTTGAAAACATGGTTAAGCTCGCTATAGAGCTAGGCGTTGAAAGTGCGTGGTTTACGCCTGTGGATACCCCTTTGGAGGGGATGAATGAGCTCCTCCTCAGCGCCGAGCAGCTCCGCGGGCTCCGTGAGACGGCACTCCGCTGCGCTGAGAAATATGATCAGCTCACCCTAGGAGATGGGCGGGTCTTCCGGATGCATCAGATCGCTGGTTTCATAGAAAAGATATCCTCCAGCAGAGCCGCGGAGGGGTGCTACCATTGGGATGTCATTGATACGTTGCCCTGCTACGCCGGCTGGGTAACGGCGCGCGTGCGCGCGACTGGTGACGTGTGTCCGTGCTGCAAGGCTGATCGTTTCCCGCTCGGGAATCTGCGCGAGAAAGACTTCGACAGGATATGGTACTCCGAGCGATACAACCAGTTCAGGAAAAAAGCAATCTCCCTGAGCAAGAAAGACTGTTATTTCTCCCGCATTGGATGCCCGCGGATATGTGATAACTGGTGGCAGATGAGAGAAGTTCAGGCACGCCTCGAGGGTGAGGGGCGCGAGCCTCGATAGAAGTCCCGTATTTTTTTCGCCGCTTTGATCGGGTCACGCATCAAGGCCGAGAGATATTTGAGCTTCAGGTAATTTCTGCGCTCACGCGTGATCCCCCGCTTCTTTACGTGGGCATCCCAGGCGCAGGCCGCCTCACTCCTCAACTCTTCCAGCTCCCTCGCGGTCAGATTCTCGGTAGTGATCACCGCACGGGAGTACCCGTCGTACTCCTCCCAATTCTTATTCACGATACGCCCCGCTTTATCAAGTTCCTCGTAGAATTGGCTGCCGGGGAACGGCGTCGTGAGAGAAAATTGCACGGTATCGGGATCCATAGTGAGGCACCAGTCGATGCTTTTCGTGATGGAGTCGCGCGTGTCGCCGGGGAGCCCGAAGGTGAACGTGAGGTGGTAGCGAATGCCGAGCTCGCGCGTCTTGCGGATCATGGCTTCGGTCTTTCGCATATCCAGAGCCTTGCCGGAGCGATTGACGACCTCCTGATCCACGGATTCAATACCGTATTTGAGGGCATGGAGTCCCGAGGATTTGAGTGCCTCGAGCATTTCTTCATCCATGAGATCAGCCCTCGCCATGATTGCCCAGGGGACGCTAAGCTTCCGCTTCGCGATCTCTGAGCAGATTGTGAGAATGCGATCCTTACCGATGTTAAAGGTATCATCGTCGAAGTAGACGGATTTAAAACCCATTTCCCTGACGAGGTATTCCATTTCATCAACCACCTTGACCGGATCTCTCGCACGATAGCGACGGCTCCCATATATGATTTGCGGCCAGGCACAGAATGTGCATCGGAAAGGGCAGCCGCGGCTGGACCACATCTGAACACTGGGCTCAGGGATTTGCCCCGGGGTGTCATGATAATTTTCCATTGGGGTAAAATCGCGGACCGGCCATGGGAGGCTGTCGAGCTCTTCAATGAGCGGACGCCGCGCATTGGCGCGGGCGTTCCCGTGAGCATCGCGGAAAACCAACCCTGCTAGGTTCTGCACGTCCCTGCCCTCTGCGAGATAGGTGGCGAGTTCGAGCAGGGTGAGCTCGTATTCGCCGATGAGCGAAAAATCGATTATAGGATTCACATTGAGGAATTCCGGTTGAAAGGCGTGGACGTGCAATCCGCACACCGCGATTCGCGCTTTTGAACCCACCACCCGCCGAACACGATCTATGATGCGCATGTCATGGGCAAAAGATACTGTGGATATCTCATGGAGGACCAGATCAGGATTGAAATTGGAGAGCCGCTCGAGATAGTGCTCATCGCTCATCCGCTCAGCAATCCCGTCCACCAGGAGCACCTCGAAGCCATTCTTCTCGAGGAGCGCGGCAGCGTAGGCGAGCTGGAATGGGAAAGGCATGTAGCGGCTGCCCTCGCGCTCGAAGTGAGGCCAGCGCGATCCCGCCCGTACACCGTAAAAGCCTGGTTTCCGCCATGGGGGATTGCCGAGGAATATTTTCATATCCACTATTCTCCAAAAAATAGCGCCTCATGTATAGGCTAAATGAGGTTGCCTTGTAATGGGTCAGTTATGGGGGGCACTAATTCACGCCACTCAGTGTTTTCATCCACGGATTGACACGGATTTACACTGATAACCCGTTTATTACTGAGAGCAGGAAATGTTTGACACGTCATTGCGAGGAGCGCAGCGACGAAGCAATCTCGACTTATTGAGGGGCAAGAGATTGCTTCGCTTCGCTCGCAATGACAGCGCGTGGATGTGTAAAAGATTAGGCACTCCCATTAATAAAATCCGTGCTCATCCGTGAAATCAGTGGATGATCGTCCATACTGTTTCCCCCCTATAACTGGGAAGGTGTGAAAAAATCCGGTTTGTCGCTTCGGCGTATGCAACCCATCGTGTAGGGGCTTGATTTATCAAGCCCGCCAAGCGGGTCGGATGAATCCGACCCCTACAAAAAAGGCCGC
>Ga0315291_10002212_pt1 | contig 25604 bp, 20 predicted proteins | sample YL17G12_20_MG_FD_203070 | JGI IMG/M metagenome (GOLD analysis project Ga0315291, IMG submission 203070) | Sediment microbial communities from Yellowstone Lake, YNP, Wyoming, USA - YL17G12_20 | ecosystem: Environmental > Aquatic > Freshwater > Lake > Sediment | place: USA: Wyoming | collected...
CCCACGTTGATCGCCGCCACGCCGTCGTCCGTAAGGTGGTCATAGACCTCCTGGAAGAATTCGCGGGTCGTCAGATGGAACGGGATGTAGGGCGGGCGGTAGGCGTCTATGGCAATGACCGAATACCGTTTCGGCGTGGTTCGCAGGAAGTACCGCCCATCCTGCGCGATGGCGTGAAGGCTCGGCTCGTTCATGGCGAAGTACTCTCGCCCCACGCGGATGATTTCGGGGTCAATCTCAACCCCGTCCATCGGGATGTTGCCGTAGACCAGCGCGTACTGCTTGGACACCGTGCCCGCCGCCAGCCCAATCAGGCAAAGGCTCTCCACTCGCGACGGCGCAAAGACGGGCGGGTTGAAATACGGCGCGACCAGGAAGTAGTCAAAGACCTCGCCCGTCAGTTCCTCGTAGGGATTGTATACCGACTGCACGCCCTGACCCTCGTTCAGGCGCAGGTAGATGTCGTTGCCCCAGCGCACGACCTGGATATAACTATAGGCGGATTCAGTCTCGTAAACCAGCCCCTCGGATGCTTTTACCAGTCCCGCGGGCACCAACGTCGCCCCCGCCAGGAGCAACAATGCCAGCAGCAGATAGACCCATGCGCGGCGCGAGCGGGCCAGCGCCAGCCCCGCGATGGACACCGCCAGCAGGAGGAACGAGAACAGCCAGAACGTGCGCCGCGTACCGATGGATGGGATGAACACCAGAACGGGCAGGAACGTGCCCAGGATGCTCCCCAGGGTGGAGACAGCGTACATGCGCCCCGAAGCCTTGCCCGCCGAGGCTACGTCCTCCACGGCCAGGCGCACGGCGAAGGGTGACACAAACCCTAGCAGGATGACTGGCGCGGCGAAGAGAAGCAGCACCCCGGCCAGTGACCCCGCCAGCAGGCCCACGTCGTAATCCGCAAACCCGCGCACCGAAAGGAGCAGCACGGGCCGGGAAATGAACGGAACCAATCCGACGAGTGCGCCTGCGGTCGCCGTGAGGGTGTAGAACGTCCGGGCGTGCGGCGAGCGGTCGGCGATCCTCCCGCCCAGGTAGTAGCCCACGGACAGGTAGACGAGGATCAGCCCAATCAGGTTCGCCCAGACGATGAGCGAGTTCCCGAAGTAGGGGTCCAGCAGGCGGGCCGCCGACATCTCCACCGCCATCGTCGTCATCCCCGCCACAAAGACCGTCAGAACCAGAAACGCTCTCCGCGTCCTCACCCACCGGCTCCTAGTAAGGAAATGAAACCACAGATGAACACAGATGGACACAGATGACATGGCTCAGGTATCCGTGTTTATCTGCGTTCATCTGTGGTTCCGTTGGCGCATTATACCTGCACGGCATGGGATTGGCAAAGAGTTTCGAGTGGACGGCGTAGGGGCGAAGCAGTTGGAAGGAAGGCTTTGCTTGGCAGCGAGTCACTGCTTCCAACTGCTTCGCCCCTACACTTTGACAGGGTCCTGGTTGACGAGAAGGGCCAGGGGAGCGTACACTCCCCCTATGAGTTCTTACGAGAACCCGCCCCGCTGGAGAAGGTGGCTGCGCGCTGCCGCGTGGCTGATTCTGGGCATCGCTATCCTGGCTCTCCTAATCCAATACTGGCAGCCGCTGCTCGCCCTGGTATCCCAGCAGGAGCGGCTGCGGCAGTGGATTGCGGAGTTCGGCTGGGCGGCTCCTCTGGCGCTCATTCTGGTGCAGGCCGCGCAGGTCATCCTGGCCCCGATTCCGGGGCAGGCGGTTGGGCTGGTATCGGGCTACCTGTTCGGCACCCTTTTGGGAACGGTCTACAGCATGATTGGCGTCCTGCTCGGCGCGTGGGCGGTCATGGCGCTGGCCCGCCGGCTGGGGCGGCCCTTCGCGGAGCGGTTCGTTCCCGCGAGGCACATGGCGCGGTTTGACGGTCTTGCGGAGAGGGGCGGGCCAGCGGCCTTCTTTCTCCTGTTCCTGCTGCCCTTCGTTCCCGACGATTCCATCAGTATTCTTGCGGGGCTGACGCGCACCCCGCTGGCACTTCTGATGATTCTGGCGGCTATTGGCCGGTTTCCCAGCATCCTGGCATCCAGTTTCATCGGCGACCGGTCTGGGAATCTGACACCACTGCAGTGGGCGGCGCTGGCGGGAGTTGCACTGGCGGTGGGCGTCCCCATCCTGGCGTACAAGTCGCGGCTGGGAGCGTTCGTGGAGCGGCTGGCAGTGAGATTCGGCAAGGAGAGATAACATGCGCATCGTCGGATTCGTCGGAAGTCCGCGCAAGAAAATGAACACGGACACACTGGTGAGCGAGGCATTGCGCGGGGCGGCAGAGCATGGGGCCAACACGGAGATCATCTACTTGAACGCCCTCAACATCCGCCCCTGCCAGGCGTGCCGCAAGCATCCGGCCCCCAATCACTGCTTCTTCTTTGACGACATGCAGCGAATCTACGAGGCACTGGAAAACGTGGATGGAATCATCGTGGGGTCGCCCATCTTCTACGGCACGGTCAGCGCTCAGACGAAACTTATGATTGACCGCGCCAATTGCCTGACGTGGATTGAACACGACTCCGATGGCAAACCTGTCTTCACCCCCAGGCTGGAGAAGGTCAAGAAGGGCGCGGTAATTCTGGTCAGCGACATCATTGAAGACCCCTCGGCGGCCCGGCTTCCCATCCGCCTCTTCTTTCACGACGCGCGGGTGGAACCTGTGGGCGAACTGTTCGTCCCCCACGCCGACGCGGGAAAGGGGGCGCGCAACAACGAGGAGTGGCTCAGCCGCGCCTACGACCTGGGCGCGAGCCTCGCCGAGGCGATTCAGAGCGCCAACCACAAATGACGCGAATGAGCGCGAATGGCATTTGCCCACTCGCGCTCATTCGCGTGGATTCGCGGTCTCTGTGGGAGCCTTCTAATACTCAAACAGTGTGGTCATGGACTGGCCCGCGTGGATGCGCCGGATGGCCTCCGCGAACAGAGGCGCGACCGAAAGGACGTGCATCCCCGGAATCTGCTTCTCTTCCGGTATCGGAACTGTATTTGTCGTCACGATTTCGTGAATCTCAGGAGTGTTTTTCAGACGCTCTATTGCCGGCCCGGAGAGCACCCCGTGCGTGCAGCACACGCTGACTTCCGTCACATCCATCTCTCTGAGCCGAGCGACCGCCTCTATGGCCGAACCCGCCGTCGCCACTTCATCGTCAAAGAGAATCACCCGCTTGCCCTGCACGTCCCCGATGATATTGTCAATTTGCACGGTCTCGTCCGTGAGCCTTTTCTTTGTGCCCGCAGCCACCGGCAGGCCGAGGTTTCTAGCAAAAGAGTAGGCTCGCTTGGCGTGTCCCATATCGGGGGCAACGACAACCATGTTGGACAGGTCCTTCTGGCGGTAAAAGGTCGCCAGCACAGGATGGGCGGACAGATGGTCCACCGGCATCTGGAAAAACCCGTGCACTTGGGGGGAGTGCATGGTCATCGTCAGCACGCGCTCCGCGCCCGCCGTCTGGATCAGATCGGCGACCAGTTTGGCCGCGATGGAGATGCGCGGTTCATCCTTCTTGTCCGAGCGGCTGTAGGAGTAGTAAGGGATAACGGCGGTGACGCGCTTGGCCGATGCGCTGCGCGCCGCATCCAACAGGAGCAGCAGTTCCACAAGATTATCACTGACGGGGACGGTCAGCGGTTGGATAATGAAGATGTCCTTTTCCCGCACGCTGTCCCGCAACTGGACATAGATGTTGTCATTGCTGAATTTGCGCGTCACCGATGGAGACAGCGGTATCCCTAGGTGCTTGCAGATTTCTTCGGCCAGCGCGGGATGCCCAAGCCCGCTGAAGACACAAATCTCTTTCTCGCCCATACCCTCAAGCCTCCAGAATCACAATGTAGGCGACGACGTTTGATTCGCGTGCTCTTCTTCCGTGATGAATGCGCCGCCCTCAATCTCACGCTTCACGGGGTTGCGGCGGGCGTCAAAGGTGAGCCGGACCTCAACCTGATTATAGCACTTTCCGCTGCCCACGATGACCTTACGACAGAAATATATGGTCTCTTCGCGCCTCTCGCCAAACTGAGCGCTGAGATCGTTGCGCAAATCCACGCGCGCCCGCAAAGGCTCGCCGCACTTCTCGCAGCGGGCGTAAACCCAGTATGTCATAGGGTCTGGGACCCCCTGACCCTTCGTCAAGAAGCCGAGCACTCGCTCCCAGAAACTCATCTCACTTCACCTCGCTCCCAAAAAGAACGGAATGATGAACCTGTACAGGCACACAAAATCCAGCACCACCAGGGCCAGATACACCCCAACTTGCCACACCCGCCCCCAGCGCGGGCCTAGCCTCCACACGACCACATAAGCCAGACCCGAAAGGCCCAGGAGCAGGGACAGCGTCTTGAACGTGCGGCCTGTAATCAGAATCACCGCCAGGCTGGCCGCAATGCCCAGCGCACACAGCAGTGCAAACAGCCGTGCTCTAGTTGGACGCAGAGTTTCCTCCAAGCCCAGCATCATCGCCAGGGCCAGCGAAGGCAGCGCGGGAAACAGATATCGCCCCTGGTGCTGCACGAACTGGAAATTGTACCATAGGTACGACGCCGCAGTGAGGAGTAGCCACAGCCCCAACACGCCCAGAGCCTTCCACTGGAAAGGCGTCAGAAGATCGTGGTTGACGGCGGCCCGCAGTAGGTAGAGCAGAAACCCAAGACCCAGCAGGATGCTGACCAGCGCCAGCGCCTGGTAGATGCGCGCGTCCACCAGAACGCCCATCCAGCCGAACTGCGCCCAAAAACTGCGGAACGATGTGGCGAAGAACTCCCGCGCCAGGCCGCTCCACCCTATGCGGGCGACCCACTCCGCCGTGGTCGGCTGGCCCAGGACGATGGCGCCGTGGCGCTGGAGGCCGAGAACGTCTGTCCCGCCGTACACCAGGACATTGCGGATGTACCAGGGCAAGTTCAGGAGCAACGCCGGACCAAACAGTGCCAGCACGCGGGTCGCAATCGCCCGCGCCGCCGACGCCCTCCAGCGGTGTCCGACAACGATGACCAGGCCGAGCGGGATGGCGACGTAGGCCGACGACTTCGCCAGCATCGCCAGCCCCATGACGACACCGGCCCAGACCCACCGCCTTGCCACAACCGTGCCGCTTCCCCATTCTGCCCGAACAGCGCGGAGCATGAGAACGACGGTGGAGACCAGCAGCAGATTCGCCAGGCTGTCATTGTTCACTGCTGCGGTCAGCGCGATGTGCATGGGAACAATCGCTGCAAGGCCTGCCGCCAGCAGGGTCAGAAACCTGTTCTCAGGAAAGATCAGCCCAAACAGGCGGTAGGAAACCCAGAGAAAACCCGCGCCGAAAGCGATGGACAAGAGCCGCAGGGCCAGCACCTGCGAGCCGAGCGGAAGTCCCCTCGTCAGCCCGTAGACCGGGGCGGCAAGCAAGTAGTACAACGGCGGCTGGTGAAACTCGTAGCGGATGGGGTCTACGGGCATATCAGGCGGGAACTGCCTGGACTTGATCTCTTCCAGGTATTCGTGCGGATAGTCGCCCATTTGCAGCACAGGCAGTTGCCCCGTGTCCCAGATGTAGCGGACGTAGTTGAAGTGGGCCGGCTCGTCGGGATTCTGCCACACAGGAGTGCGGGCGGCATACAGCACAGCCGTGAGAACGAACACCACGAGAATCAGCAGGATTCCCAGGCTGTGAGCCTTCTCCCTGGGCCAGTTCAACGTCCAACCCTCCATGTTGGAGCGCAGTGGCATGCAGAGGCGAAACCTTTGCCCACGCAACACGCACGATACCGTGCGCTGTGACGGGCAAATGCTCCGCCCTCAGGTTTCATGACATCAACCTCCGCCTGCCATGCGCGCCACTTCCTGCTCCACGATGATGTCGTCCAGTTTTCTGAACAAGGGCATGGGCGGCAGCAGTTTCTGACCCGGCAGAAGGCGGCTTGGCTCCCATCGGCCAGCCAACTTGCTGGTGTCATACCGCAAAACCAGATGCGAGCGCGTCGCCTCCTGGATGACCTCGGTGTACTGACGCCCGAAGATATCGCTTTCGTATCCCAGAAGGGCGTGCAGTTTCTGCGACGAGAAGGGCATGAACGGAGCGAAGAGTATCTTCAGATCGTCAATCACCTGCAGGCTTGTGTACACCGTCGTGGCCGTCGCAAGTCTGTCCTGCTTGATCTGGAACCAGGGCGCTTTGCCGTCCAGGTAGCGGTTCGCCTCGTGGGCCACGGCCATCGCTTCGGTGATGGCCGCTTTGAACTTGCACGCCTCGAGCAGGTCACCCACGGTCCCGAAGGCAGCCTCCACTTTTTCCAGAATGGCAGCGTCGGCTTCGCCCAGCGGGCCGGGTTCAGGCACGCGCCCGTCAAAGTAGCGTTGGGCAAAGGATAGAGTGCGGTGAATCAGGTTGCCATAGGTGGCGACGAGTTCGTCGTTGTTGCGCCGCAGGAATTCTCCCCACGAGAAGTTGGTGTCCCGCGCCTCCGGCATGTTGATGGAAAGCGTGTATCGCAGCGTGTCAGGGTCATACCTGGACACAAAATCCAGCGCATCAATAACCCAGCGGCGGCTCTTGCTGAGAGTCCTCTCCTCCAGCGTCAGATACTCATTGGCGGGCACGTCGTAGGGCAGACTCAAGTCCCCGTAACCGTACAGCATCCCCGGCCAGATGACCGTGTGGAAGGGGATGTTGTCCTTGCCGATGAAGTAGTAACTGCGGGTATCCGGATTCTGCCACCATGCGCGCCACGCCTCCGGCTCGCCGATGATCTTCGCCCATTCCTTCGTGGCCGACAGGTATCCGATGACGGCGTCGATCCAGACGTAGATGCGCTTGTCCTCAAACCCATCCACCGGCACAGGAATGCCCCACGGGATGTCGCGGGTGATGGGCCGCCCCCGCAGGTCTGGATCCTTGATCATGTTCGTCGTGAAGGCGAGCACGTTGGGCCGCCAGTGCTCCTTGCCGTGGCTCAACCACTCCAGAAGGGGCTCGCGCAGTTTGGGCAGGTCCAGGAAAAAGTGCTCGGTCTGCCGAACCCTGGGCGCATTCCCACAAAAGCGGCAGTGCGGGCCGATGAGTTCAATGGCATCCAGCGTGTGCCCGCATCGGTCGCACTGGTCGCCGCGCGCCCCTGGATTGCCGCAGTGGGGGCACGTGCCTTCCACATAGCGGTCGGGCAGGTACTTATTGCAGTGGTCGCAGTACAGCGCGTCCTGAATGGCCCGATAGAGGTAGCCATGCCGCAGGAGCGTCAGGAACACTTCCTGGGTCACGGCCCAGTGATTCTCGGTATCGGTCTCGGTGTACAGGTCAAAGGTGACGCCGAGTTTGATGTACGCCTCAATATCGCGCGGGTGGAAGCGGTCCACCACTTCGCGGGGGGATATGCCTTCTTCGTCGGCGCGGACGGTGATGGGCGTGCCGTGGGTGTCGCTGCCCGAAACCATCAGAACGTCGCGCCCCTTGAACCGATGGTACCGCGCGAAGATGTCGCAGGGGATGTACGCGCCCGCCAGGTGTCCCAAGTGCAAGTCGCCGTTCGCATAGGGCCACGCGACGCAGATATGTATCTTCTCAGTCATCTTGCTGCTCCTCATTCCTGTCTAGCGACAAAAGGGTTCTCATCCGTGACTGCACTGAAAAGACTCGGCGATTTCACCGCAGAGTACGCAGAGAACGCAGAGTTTCTACTTGTTTTTCTCCGCGCTCTCTGCAGTCTCTGCGGTGAATCAACCTTTTTCAGCGGAGTCATCCGTCATTCTGAGCGAACTCGCCTCTCACTCTTCTGGGGGGCGGCCCCCCATCATCCCCTTTGCCGCGACAGTCTGGCGGTACTTGCCCGCCCAATCGTTCAGCCGCACGCGGACGACATCGCGGAACATGCGAATGGATTCCCGAACCGGGTGAACCTTGCTGCTTTCGCCGTAGTGCCACTCCACGGGCACGTCCGTGGCGCGGTAGCCGGACTTCACCGCCAGGTACAGAACCTCAACGTCAAAGCCGGTCAGAGTGCCGCCCTTCGCCAGTTTCGCATTCTCTCCGTACAACCGCAGGCGCCGGAACAGGTCGTGCGCCGCTTCCCGCGTGAATAACTTGAAGCCGCACTGCGTGTCCTGGAACTGCGGAAGCGTGACCATCCGCACCACGAAGTTGAACACGCGCCCCATAAAATGACGGTACAACGGCTCGCCCACGCGCCGGGCGCCCAGGCCTTCCCTTGAACCGATGACCACGTCATAGCCCGACGTCGCCAGGTCAAGCAGTTTCCGCACTTCCGCAAGAGGCGTGGGCAAGTCGGCGTCGGTGAACAGGATGTACTGCCCCTGCGCCGCCAGCATCCCCGTGCGGACGGCATAGCCCTTGCCGCGGTGGTCATTCTCTATGATTCGGATGCGCGGATATCGCTCGGCATAGGGGCGCAGCGCGGCCACTGTGCCGTCGGCACTCCCATCGTCCACGATGACGATTTCGGATTGGTACGGCTGGGCGCGCGCGTATTCCAGCACCCTGTCCAGATTTCCGGGGAGCCTCTTTTCTTCGTTGTATGCGGGTATGACGATGCTCAGAAACGGCTGGTCAGAGGTCATGTAGTCTCCTGTCCAGACCTCTCGTCATTGCGAGCAGAGCGAAGCAATCTCGCTCTAGACGAAGGATTGCTTCGTCGCCCTGCTCCTCGCAATGATGCTTTGACTAACCCTGCTTGACAAGGATTTGTTCCAGATACTCCGTGGTGACTCGCCGCGCGCGCTGCACCTCTTTGCGCTTTCGCAGGGCCAGCGGAATGCGGGCAATCCCCGCCAGAATGCCGCGAAGCCTCGCGCGCGCTGCTTCGCCCCGCCATGCGGCCAGCGCATCGCGGGCGATCTTCCACTGCGCTCGGATAATATCGCGCCAGTGCTTTCTTAGCAAATCGCCAGGATAGTCCTTCGCGATGACGTAGATGGTATTGCGTCCCGTATGGAAACTGGCGATCTTGCCGCCGCCTGTGGCGCTGAGCCGATGATAGATGATGGCCCTGGGCGCGAAGATGCATCGGTGCCCGGCCAGTTGCGCCCGCCAGGCCATGTCCACGTCCTCGCAGTACATGAACAAGTCTTCGTCAAACAGGCCGATTTCGTCCAACAGCGAGCGCCGGTACGCCGCCGCGCCGCCGCACGGGCCGAAAACCCATACATCTTCATCGTATTGCCCGGCGTCTTCCTCCCACACGCCTCGGTTGCCGGGGATGCCGTCGGCGCGGTAGGTGTCGCCCGCCGAGTGGATGACGCTACGGCGGTCAAACAGGCGCATCTTGGTCGCGGCCATTCCGGCCTCCGGGTGCGCAGCCAGCGCCGCCGCGAGTTCCGCCAGCCAATCTTCGTCCGCCTCGGTGTCGTTGTTGAACAAGACGATGATTTCCCCCAGCGCCTCGCGGATGCCCGCGTTGACGCCGCCCGTCAGCCCCAGGTTCTCTGGCAGGCAGACCAGCCGCACCTCCGGATAGTCCCGCCGCATGAGTTCTACGGACTCGTCGGTGGAAGCGTTGTCCACAACGATGGTCTCAAAGTCGCGGTACGTCTGGCGGCGCAGGCTGTCCAGGCACATGCGGAGAAAGCGCGCCCCGTTCCAGTTCGGTATGATGACGGACACTCTCGGCTCAGACAAGTCATTCCCCACAAAATGGAACCACAGATGAACACAGATGGACACAGATAGGGAAAAGGAAATCAGTGTTTATCCGTGTTCATCTGTGGCTTCAAAGTAGGCAGCAAGAGCCTCCTGCCAGGGGCGCAGGGTAATGCCCAGGGCGGCCCCGCAGAAGTTCCGAAGCGGCGCGTATCGCGGCGGGTTGGAGGCCCGCTTCCATTCCGACGCAAGGATGGGCTTCACGGACACACTCCCGCGACCGGCCAGTTGGAGAATCCGCGCGGCCCATTCGTAGCGGGAGCAGACGCCCTCATTGATAAAGTGGTAGACGCCATAGTGGCGCGTGCGCAGCAGTTTCACAATCGCCTCGGCTAGGTCGGGCGCGTAGGTCGGCGAGCTGAACTCATCGCTGACTACGTTGAGCGCGCCACGCTCATCGGCGGCCCGGATAATCTTCGCCACGAAGTTGTTGCCGCCGCGCGCGTAGAGCCAGGCCGTCCGCACAACGTAGTACTTGTGCAGAAACCGCTGGACGCACTGCTCGCCCGCCCACTTGGTTTTGCCATAGGTATTGATGGGATTCGGCGCGTCCCATTCCAGATAAGGCGCGTCTTGGGTTCCGTCAAACACCTCGTTGGTGCTAATGTGAACCATCTCCGCGCCGCACTCCAAGCACGCCAGGGCCACGTTGTGGGTTCCCAGCGCGTTCACGCGGTAGGCGGTGTCGGGGTCGGTCTCGCAGGCATCCACGTTGGTGAACGCGCCCGCGTGGATGACCACGTCCGGCGCGAAATCCAGGATGGCCTTGCGGATGGCCTGCGCGTCGGTGATGTCGTATTCCGGCAAATCCGCGCCGCAGAGGATCTCGCCCGCCAGGATGGCTTGCAGGCTTTGGCCCAGTTGTCCCTTGCAGCCGGTGATGAATACGCGCATGCGAGACCCCCCAATAAGGATTGATTCACCGCAGAGGACGCGGAGAGCGCAGAGCGTGAAGAGGATTTACCACAAAGTCACCAGGGCACAAAGAAAGAACGGGGAAACCGATTCTATCATTCTTCGTGTCTTTGTGTCCTCGCGTTTTTCCTCTCTCTGAGTTCTCTGCGGGTGCGTTTGACAATGTCTCCCAGCCCACGCACCCAGGTGCGAACGAGCGGAGCCGCTTTCCACACCGCGCGGGGAAGAACTCCGTTCAGTAGCAGCGGAGCTGCCGGCAGCACAATGCCCAGCGCCGCCACAAGCACCCACTGCGCCATGCCGGTAAACTGCAAGAATGCGATAAAGAAGTTTGGCAGATGCCAGGTCATGGTGAAGCCATTGTAGAAGTACCCGACCGCGATCTGGGTGCCCAGCAAGTACAAGACGAAGAACACGAACCCGTAGGCGGAAAGGGCAATGTCGTTCCACGCCCTTTCCTTCTCCACCCACAACCGCGCCGTCACCAGCAGGAGGCCAACGCCCAGCCCGATGGCTGTGCCAGTCAAGGTCTGAATCAGGAACGGCTCCAACCCCGTGATCGTGCTCAGCGAGTAGACGTTGCCCGTCCTCACGAAATAGACGTGGTAGGATAGAACCGCAACCAGCGCCGCGAAGGCCAAGAAAAGCAACCTGACACTCCACTTGCGGTACACCAAGTAAAGCGGAAGGATGATCGCGACGACGGCGAAAATCCGCCGGTAGTTGCGCTCCTTGAGCAGCCTCTTTTCCGTGGCGATTTCCATTTCAGAGTCTACTTGGTCAATGGCGTAGGAGGACAATTCCGCTGCGCTCTCGTAGTTCTGGACTTCTATGGAACTCTGGGCCACGGCAGCGTCGCCGGGAGCCACGTCGCTCAGCTGCCCCTGCTCAATGCTCGCCAGATACAGGTTCCCCAGGGCAATCCGCTGGTGGGCCATAGAAACCAGTTTCTCGGTCTCCTGCTCCAGGGGCATGTCCAGCGCGTCTTTCAGCATGTTCCCCTGCGTAGCCGAGGGAGGCGCGGCTCCCAGCAGGGCGGCGATGGTAGGCGCGACATCCGCCTGCTCGATGTCCTCTATGTTTTGGGGGATCACGCCCTTGCCGACCATGACGAACGGCTCGCGCAGCACGATGGCATCCTGCCCGCCGTGGCCGCCTCTGTCAATGTGGCCGTGATCGGAGACCACGATGAGCACGTTGTCTTCCAAATCCATCGCTTCCGCAATCTGACGGATCATGGAATCCACAATGTAGGCCGCGCCGGTGTATTGAAGGCTTGCGCCGCCGTACATATGCCCTGCATAATCTACCTGGTCCAAATGCACCAACAGGAAGTTGGGGCGGACGGTTCCCAGGAACTCCAGCGCCTTTTTCACTACCTCGCGGTCTGCCGCATCGTCCTCGCCTTCTACGTAGAAACTGGCCTGGAGGAGGTCCTGTGGGACCATCTTTTCCCACCAGATGTGGCCGGCGACCGCGCTGGTCATCCCTGCACTGCGAATGGTTGCGAAAAGGTGGTCCACCTGTATAGGTTGTATGTCTTCGTACTCGGCATTGAGGGGCGGGCCGCCGTTGATGTCCGGGCGTGCGCCTGTGACCAGGGTCGTCCACGCAGCCTGCGAGAAGGACGAGGGCGTGCTGTGCATCACTGCCGTCACGCCCTTCTCCCGCAATTCGGACAGATAGGTCATCTTCAGCGATGTGTCGTAGCGCAGGCCGTCCACGATGACGAGAACCACCTGCTGGACGATGGGACTGCTGGGCTGCGCCTCCGGCAGCGCGCCTTTGAGCGGGGATTGGAACTTCTCAAAGGAGCCCTGGAACCGCATCATCATGAAATAGCCAGCCGCCGCAAGCAGAGGCAGGAGTATCAGACTGAGAATGAGGCCGCTTCTGCGTCGCATATCTCTCCCCCATCAGGCTAATATGTCATTATACCAGGTTTTGGGCATCAGCGCACCTTCTCGAGTTTGGCGTAGCGGGCCACAAGTGTCTTCACACCCCCTTTGGGAAATGCGACCGTCACCTGTTCATCGCCGCTCACGATCCCCGAATTCACCACCGTCCCCTCACCAAACACGGGGTGCCTGACGCGATCACCCGCGCGGAACGAAGGCTCGGCTGACGCGTTGGCCGCATCCTTCCTCTCGCCAGCCAGGTCCACAACCGACGGCGAGCGCCATGCCACTGGGGACGCGGGCCGCTGCTCGCCGAACCCTGGGCGCGGGGTATGCCCTCCCTTCGCTTGCATCAAGGAGGCGGGGACATCCGCCAGAAAGCGGGAGGGCTTGGAAACGCTCCCCCGCCCATACGTGGACCGTCGGAAGGCATGAATCAGGTGCAGCCGGTCTTTGGCGCGGGTGACACCCACGTAGAACAGCCGTCGTTCCTCCTCAAGCCCTTCGGGGTTCTCGCGGGCGGAGGATGACCAGCCTTGCGACCACGAATTCCGCTTCTCCAAGTCTTCTGGGTAAGCCAGCGAGCGGCCGTGCGGCAGGATGCCCTCTTCCAGGCCGACGATGAAGACGACAGAGAACTCCAACCCTTTCGCCATGTGCAGCGTGAGGAGCACGGGGACGTCGGGCTGTTCCTCCAGATTGTCCACTTCCGAGACCAGCGACACCTCTTCCAAGAAGGCCGACAGCGAGTTTGTCATGCCGGAGTAGTTGTCCGCCGCGGCGAGCAATTCCTTGATGTTGTCCCAGCGCTCATCACCTTCGTCCTTGTCGCTCCGAATGTGCTGCTCGTATCCTGTCGCTTCCAGCGCTTCTTTCAGCAAATCCGCCGCGCTCATGGTTTGGCTGGCGTCCACCAGTCTCTCCCATAGTTCCAGGAATTGCAGGAGCAACTTGGCGGCGCGCGCCGAAAACGGGCTCTCGGCCCCGTCCTTCAAAGCGCGCAATGCATCCCAGGCAGAGCATCCAAGTTCCCCCGCCCACGAGAAGAGCGCTGCCACCGTCTGGTCTCCCAAGCCGCGCGGAGGGACATTGATGATGCGGCTGAGGCTGACGGAATCGGCGGGGTTATGCAGGATTCGCAGGTAGGCCAGGGCATCTTTGATTTCACGACGCTCGTAGAAGCGAATGGCTCCAATCAGTTTGTACCGCTGGCCCGCGAGCACAAACGCATCTTCCATGGCGCGGGACTGGGCGTTGGTGCGATACATCACGGCGCAGTCCCCGGCGCGGCACTGCTTCTTCGCAACCATCGTCTGGATGGTGTCCACGACGAACCGACCTTCCTCCCCCTCGTCGTAGGCCTCGTGGACGACAATCGGCGTGCCCGTGCCCCGGTCGGTATACAGGTGCTTCGGGATACGCTGCACGTTGCGAGAGATGACCGCGTTCGCCACATCCAGAATGGTCTGGGTGGACCGATAGTTTCGCTCCAGCAGGATAACGCGCGCCCCTGGGTAGTCCCTGCGAAATCTCTGGATGTTGCGGAAGTCGGCTCCCCGCCAGGAATAGATGGACTGGTCCTCGTCGGCCACAACGAACAGGTTTCGGCGCTCTGCCGCCAGCAACTTGAGCAGAACATACTGGGCCATGTTTGTGTCCTGGAATTCGTCCACCAGAACGTACGTGTACCGCGCCTGATAGCGGCACAGCGCGTCGGGATGCTTCTGGAGAATCCAGGCCACGTACATCAGGAGGTCGTCAAAGTCCAGGGCATTGCTTTGCTTTAGCGCCTGCTGGTAGCGGGCATAGATGCGCCCAACGATTTCTTGGCTGAACGAGCGAGGGCGGAATTCCTCTGGGGCGACCAGTTCATTCTTTGCCCTGGAGATACCATCCAGGATTGCACCCGGCCTGTGGATTTTGTCGTCCACGTTCATTTCGCGCATCACGCGCTTGACGACGGCCAGCTGGTCGTCCGTGTCGTAGATGCTGTAGGCGGACGTGAAGCCCAGGAGATTCCCCTCGCGGCGGAGGATGCGCGCGCAGATGGAGTGGAAGGTCCCAATGGTGAGGGCGTCGCTTTCGGGGCCTAGCAACTGCAGCAGCCGCTCTTTCATTTCGCGTGCGGCCTTGTTCGTGAAGGTGACGGCCAATATCTCGCGGGGCGAAATCCCGCGCTCCCTCACGAGATGGGCGACCCGGTGGGTGAGCACGCGCGTCTTGCCGCTGCCGGGGCCAGCCAGCACCAACGCGGGCCCCTCGGCCCATTGGACTGCTTCGCGCTGCGTTTCGTTGAGTTCCGCCAGCAAATCCATGCCCTCTCCTCTTCTCCAGACTCCCGATGTCTCTGAGACATCGGGAGTCTTCGGAAGTCTATTCTAACATCCCGCCGCGATTTCTCCAAAGCCGCAGAACCCTCCCGCTGGTTCCAATACGGTGCGGCGTCCTCTGGCAACGCACCTGCGGGAGGGTGTGAGCGAATCCCCGTGCGCCCAAGAAACGGTCTTTCGCCCTCCCGCCGCCGTTGTGATATAATCCCGCGAACAGCAGTCAGCAATCAGCGGTCAGCCGCTGGGCTGATTGCTGAAAGCCCAAACCATCTGTGTCCAGCCGTGTTCATCTGTGGTTTCGTTCTTGATAGACTGCTATGCCATTCTCCTTTGACCTCCAACACGAAGACAACAAAACCGCCGCGAGGCTGGGTGTGATTCACACGCCGCACGGAGAAATCCCCACGCCCGCGTTCGCGCCCGTGGGAACTCAGGCCACGGTGAAGACGCTGGCCCCGCGTGACCTGCATGACCTGGGCGCGACGCTGATTCTGGCGAATGCGTATCACCTCTACCTGCGTCCCGGCGCGGAACTCATCGCCGAGGTGGGCGGGCTGCACCGGTTCATGGGCTGGGACCGCCCCCTCCTGACCGACAGCGGCGGGTTCCAGGTGTTCAGTCTGAACAGCCTGCGCAAAGTCACGGACGAGGGTGTCGTCTTCCGCTCCCACGCGGACGGCTCCGAGCACCTGTTCACGCCGGAGAAGGTGTTGCAGATCCAGGAACTACTGGGGGCCGACATCATCATGTGCTTTGACGAGTGCGCTACGCCGATGGACTACGAGTACAACAAGTCGGCCATGGAGCGCACCCACCGCTGGGCCGAGCGGTGCAAGTCGGCCCACACGCGGCCAGACCAGGCTCTCTTCGGCATCGTCCAGGGCGGCGTGTTCCCAGACCTGCGACGCCAGAGCGCGGAGTTCATAACAAGCCTGGACTTCCCTGGCGTCGCCATCGGCGGGTTGAGCGTAGGCGAGACGAAGCAGGATATGTACCGCGTGCTGGAGGAACTGAATCCCCACCTGCCGCGCTGCAAGCCCCGCTATCTGATGGGCGTCGGCGCGCCCGAAGACCTGCTGGAAGGCGTGGCGCGGGGAGTGGACTTGTTTGACTGCGTGCTGCCCACTCGCCTTGCGCGGAACGGGGCGGCCTTTTCGCGACAGTGCCGGCTGAACTTGCGGAACGCGGCCCATGCCCGCGACCCCAGGCCGATTGAGGAGGGCTGTGCCTGCTACGCCTGCAAGCACTTCTCGCGGGCCTATCTGCGCCACTTGGTGATGAGTGACGAAATCCTGGGGATACACCTGGCGACGATTCATAACATCCACTTCCTCCTGCAACTGATGCGCGACATCCGCACGGCCATCGCCGAGGGGGAGTTCGCGTCTTTCAAGGAGGAGTTCCTGGCTACCTACCCCATCATTGACGACGAGGTGCGGGCGCAAAGCCGCGCATCCCGCGGCAGCCGGAAGGAATCTCACCGCAGAGACGCAGAGGCCACAGAGAAAAGAAATGAACCGCAAAGACGCGAAGGACGCAAGGGAGAATAAGGGCAAGAACCCTTTGCGTTCTTTGCGTCTTCGCGGTTTTCCTCTCTCTGCGTTCTCGGCGTCTCTGCGGTGTAAGCATAGTTGAGGTGAAACGTCATGGATTCATTGCAGGCAGTAATCTTGGGGATTGTGCAAGGGCTGACCGAGTTCCTGCCGGTCAGCAGTTCGGCGCATCTGGTGCTGGTCCCGTGGGCCTTCGGCTGGGGTGAGCCGGGGCTGTTGTTTGACACGCTGGTTCACTGGGGCACGCTCCTGGCCGTAGTGGTGTATTTCTGGACAGACCTGTGGAAGATGATCAAAGCGTGGGTTGCGAGCATCGCGCGCCGCAAGATAGACAACGCCGAGGCGCGCATGGCCTGGCTCATCCTCGTTGCCACGATTCCGGCAGCCGCGATCGGCTATCTATTCGGCGACTTCTTTGAGGGACTGTTCTCGTCCCCGCGCGCCGTGGCCGCGTTCCTCATAGGCACTGGACTTGTCCTGACACTGAGCGAGGCCTTCCATCCGAAGATCAAAAAGATCGGCAGCCCACGGCTGAGCGACGCGCTGACCATCGGCCTCGCCCAGGCGGCAGCCATCGCGCCGGGCCTGTCGCGCAGCGGCCTGACCATCGCCGCGGGGCTGTTCCGGGGGATGCGACGCGAGACGGCTGCGCGGTTCAGTTTCCTCATGTCCATCCCCATCATCCTGGGCGCGGGGCTGACGCAGGTTGTGAAAGCCGCGGGCGTGCCGACCGGAACCGCATGGTTCCCGCTGGCTCTGGGGTTCGTCGCCGCGGCCCTGTCAGGCTATCTGGCGATTCACCTGCTGCTGGAATTCGTCCGGCGGCGCAAACTGTGGCCCTTTGCTGTCTACTGCGTCGTCGTCGGCCTCGCCGTGCTGATCGCCACCCTGGTGTAAGATAATCTACCACCAAGACACGAAGGCAGTAAGGATTTCTTTCTCTTCGTGCCTTTGTGTCTTGGTGGTTTCTCTGCGCCCTCTGTGGCTCTGCGGTGAACCGGTGCATCTCTCAGGTCAGGAAAGGGTTGTCCCGCCGCTCCTGGCCGATGGTTGTGGCGGGGCCGTGGCCGGGGTAGACGACGGTATCGTCGGGGAGCGCGAACAGCTTCTCGTGGATGCCTGCGATCAGTTGCCCAAAGTTGCCTCCGGGGAGATCCGTCCGGCCAATGCCCATCTGGAACAGGGCGTCGCCGGAGAAAATCGCGCTCTCGCCGGGAACGTAGAACGCCACGCCGCCGGGCGAGTGTCCGGGAACGTGGAGGACTTTGAGTTCCAGGCTGCCGACCTTGAGCGCGTCGCCTTCGCGGAGCAGAAGGCTTGCCGATGACCTGGAACCCTTCATCCCGAACCAAGCCGCGCCGCCGCCCAGGGCAAGCATCGGCGCGTCGGCTTCGTGGATGGCGAGCGGCGCGCGGGTCGCGGCGACAATCTCGTCATTGGCGAGGGTGTGGTCAAAGTGGCCGTGGGTGTTGAGGATATAGACGACCTCCACGCCCATCCGCTTGATGGTGCTCAGAATGTCCCTGCCGTCGCCGCCGGGGTCTATCACAGCGGCCTTGCGGGTCTCCTCGCAGGCGACGATGTAGCAGTTGGTCATCACCGGCCCCACGTTTAGTGTCTCAACAAGCATATCCGCTCCTGAAGGCGATTTTCGCACCGCAGAGACGCAGCGCGCGCATAGGAAGCAAAGAAACCACCAAGACACAAAGACACGAAGTATTCTCCTGGTTTTTCTTTGTGACTTGGTGTCTTTGTGGTAAATTCCTTGCGTGCTCCGCGTCTCCGCGGTGAGACTATTTGAGATGCAAGCAGACAGATTATAATGGAGACAAAGTGGCTGTCAACAAGGAGGCAATCATCGTGAATGCGCCAGCGCTTTCTACCATGTGGATGCAGCGGCGGCACTCGCACGTGCGCGAATTCATTGAGGCGGGCAAGCGTCTCGGCTTCCGCAAGTTTGAATTGGGCCACGTCGTCAGGCCGGAGATGCTGGACGGCGTCACCCGCCGCGACGCCGAATTCCCGAGCCTCCACGCCCCATGCCCCACAACCGTCGGGCTGGGCGGGCAGCAGGGGCTGCTCCTCAGCGCGCTGGACAAGGACCTCCGTCTGGCCGCCGTCGGGATGACCATTCGCACACTGGAAGTGGCCGAGAGGCTGGGCGCGGGTGCGGTGGTCGTCCACATGGGCCGCGTGGATGTCACCGCCGGGCGCGAGAACGTCCAAGAACTGCGCCGCCTGTACATACACCAGCAGGAGGATTCCCCCCTCTTTGAGTTGCTGCGGAAGCAGGCGATGGAGCAGCGGGCCGCCCACGCATCCGCCCACCTGGACGCCGCACGCCGCAGCCTTGAGGTGCTTGCGGATGAGGCCGAGAAGCGCGGCCTGCGCCTGGGCCTGGAGAATCGCGATTCCTACTACCAGATGCCCACGCTGGATGAGATGCAGATTCTCCTGAGTGATGTGGACCCCGCCGTCGCGGGCTACTGGCACGACGTCGGCCACGCCCAGATTCTGGACAGGCTGGGATTCATCCCGCACCGTGCCTGGCTGGACGCCTTCCGCGACCGTCTGGTGGGCATCCACTTCCATGACGCGCTCGGCGTCCGCGACCACCTGGTCTGCGGCCTGGGCGAAGCAGACTGGAGCATGATCAAGGGCTACCTGACCCCCGCCACCCTCCGCACCTGCGAGTTTGACTGGTACTTTGAGGGCGAGCACTTGTGGCAAGGCGTGGAGTTTCTGGAGGGGGCAGGGTGCTTGTCGTCAGCGGATTGAGCAGATTGTAGCGGATTAGCGATTCACCACAGAGGGCACAGAGAGGTACAGGAACCGCAAAGAGCGCAAAGGGAAGAACCTGAACAGCCTTCGCGTCCTTCGCGCCTTTGCGGTGGATTTGCACCTGAAATCTGCTATAATCTGCTCAATCCGCTGACCATCCCAGGAGGCGTACCATGCGAGTATCCCAACTCTTCGGCGCGACGCTGCGCGAGACTTCGTCCGATGTGGAACTCCCCAGTCACCGGCTGCTACTGCGCGCGGGGATGATCCGCCCCGTCGGGAGCGGCATCTTCGCCTTCCTCCCGCTGGGCTGGCGCGTATTCCAGAAAGTGCAGGGGATCATCCGCGAGGAGATGAACCGCATCGGCGGGCAGGAACTCCTCATGCCTGTCGTCAACCCCGCCGACCTGTGGCGGGCGACGGGGCGATACGACTCCGTCGGGCCGGAACTCGCGCGCTTCCAGGACAGGGGCGGGCGCGATATGGTGCTGGCGATGACGCACGAGGAGGCCGTCACCCAGTTGGCCGCGAGCGAAATCCGCTCTTACCGCCACATGCCCGCGCTGGTCTATCACTTCCAGACCAAGTTCCGCGACGAGCCGCGCCCGCGTGGAGGGCTTGTCCGCGTGCGCGAGTTCGTGATGAAGGATTCCTACTCGCTGGATGCCGATGCCGAGGGACTGGACAAACAGTATCAATCCCACTACGGCGCGTATCAGCGCATCTTCGCCCGCTGCGGGGTGAAGGCAATTCCGGTGCAGGCCCACACGGGCATGATGGGCGGGGCCGTCTCGCACGAGTGGATGGCCGAAAGTCCCCACGGCGAGGACACCCTGTTCCTGTGCGATGCCTGCCGGTACGCCGCCAACGCCGAGGTGGCCGAATTCACCCTGACGCCGCTGCCTCCTGAGGAAATCCTGCCGCTGGAGGAGGTCGCCACGCCGGGGTGCAAGACCATCCAGGCCGTCGCGGACTTCTTACATGTCCCCACGAGCAAAACGATGAAAGCCGTCTTCTACACGGCGGGCGACAAACTCATCTTTGCCATCATCCGAGGCGACCTGGAAGTGAACGAGGCGAAACTGTGCCGCGCTATGGGTGTCGGCGAGGTGCAACCAGCGGACGAGGCCGCGCTCCAGAAGGCGGGCATCACGGCAGGCTACGCCTCGCCCATCGGGCTGCGCGGCGCCGTGGTGGTCGCCGACCCCAGCATCACGACCGGCGCGAACTTCGTCGCGGGGGCCAACCGCCCCGGCTATCACGTCCGCAACGCCAACTACCCGCGCGACTTCCAGGCTGACGTCTTCGCCGATATCGCCGCCGCAACCGAAGGCGCGCCCTGCCCCCGGTGCTGCGTGTCCCTCCGGTCGGCGCGGGCGATTGAAGTGGGCCACCTGTTCAAACTCGGCACGCGCTACAGCGAAACCGTCGGCGCGACATACCTGAACGCCGAAGGCAAAGAGCGCCCCATCGTCATGGGCTCCTACGGAATCGGCCTGGGGCGGCTGATGGCGGTCATCGTGGAGCAGCATCACGACGACTTCGGCATCCTGTGGCCCGCGTCAGTTGCGCCGTTTGACGTTCAACTGGTGGGCTTGAACCTGGAAGACGACGAGGTGCGCCGCGCCGCCGAAGAGGTCTACGAGGAACTGCAAGGCGCGGGCATGGAAGTCCTGTACGACGACCGCGCCGAAAGCCCCGGCGTCAAGTTCAGCGACGCCGACCTGATTGGCATCCCCATCCGCCTGACCGTCAGCCGCCGCGCCCTCAAGCAGAGCGGCGTGGAGGTGAAGCGGCGCGGGGAGAAGGATGTAGCGGTCATCCCGCGCGGGGAGTTGCTGGCCGCAACAAAAAGGACGGCGGCATAGTCAGCAGATTGAGCGAATGCAGTAGAATATTGCCCTAAGAACACCCGCGCGTTGACTCCGGGGTGAAGAGTGTGCTATATTAATGCCAAGGTGGTTGCTGCTTGCCAGGGCGAGGTCTGAGAAGTGCCTGAGAGGGGCAGGATAGGCCACCTTAGGATAGTCATCTGGCATTCCTGCCGAATAGTAGATCGCAGCACAATGCATGGCTCGGTGAGATACTTCACTGGCCTCACGCGCCGCTAGCCCGTCTGCAAACAGTTGCCCGCACGTGAGACATGTTAGGTGGGTATTCTGAGGAGGAAGCGACATGTCCAAGCCCAAGTTGCCCAAAGTGCCCAAAGCGGTGAGGCGTATGGGGTACCGGCCCAGTGGTCAGTGGGAACGAGGGACCCTACCAAAGATGTTCTGTAGGAGCCTGGGCTTCGCGGTCGTCGTTGGGATTGCCAGCCAGTTTCTGGGATTGGGAATTCCATTGCTGTTGCCGTTGTGTGCCAAACTTGGTGACTGGGCTGTCTACCACACCGCCGCGTCAACGTCTACATGCGGCATGTTTATCATTGGCTTGCCGGTAATCCTCCTCTTCTTCGCTGTTGGTGCACTGCTTGTGAGTGGGTATTTTTTGTTTCCCCTGGCTTTTGGCTCTGTGATTGGCGGCCGCGTGAGCGATTTGGCTATCAAGAACAAGACCCGCTCTCTTCTATGGGTGTCTCTTCTCGGTCTCGTCAGTGCGCTTGCGGGTTATGCAGTATGTCTGGGCTTGCGTGCCCTCATCCTCGGCTCTGTGGACTGCTCCTACAGTTGGAGAGTCTTGCAGACGCCACTTGTGGCCGATTGGATGGCCGAACTCCACCTCCTCAAGGGGAGTGCAGATGCATCCGCCGCCCTCGAGAACGACGTCTATGCCCGGGTGGCTTTCTACGCTCTCTTTCTGCTCGATGTACTGCTTGTTCACGGCTCGGCCATCCTGACACCCTACAGGGAGATACGAAGGAAGCCGTTTTGTGGCCAGTGCAACGAGTGGTACACGCCATGGATCAAGAGGGACACCAAACTGGATGTCTTGCCTTGCTTGCTACGCACTCTGGAAGAGGGACCGTCCGCAAGCGCTGTTGGTCTTCCTCTGGTGGAAGGATTGCCCAAAGCCACCGTAGAATTGGAGCAATGCCCCTCCTGCCAGGATGCAGACCTACATCTCACCATCACGGTCACGTGGCAGGAGACAAGTGATAGCGGCAAGCCGGTTGGCCAGCCCAAAACTAAGCAGTGGCTGCGTGTGATGGTTCCTGCGGCCTTCGGTCGGGGATTGAGTGAGCCAGTGGTCTCTGATGCAGGGTGCACATCCTAGAAGACGGCTTGTAGCGTGCCGGGGCGGGTATAGGCTCGGCTGAGATGATCCGAGATGCAGGGCGGAACGTTCACCGATTGGCTCCGCATCCATATTCGCCTGTGCCCATGAACGCTGACAGCGCAGGACATGCGGAAATGAAGCGGCGCAGGGGATTGGCAGCAGCGATGAGGTGGTGAACGCATGAGCAAGACCATTGAGCGGATTGAGCGCGACATAGGAATCCCCGGCCTCGTGTCGCTGCTCGCGGAGCGCATGGAACCCACAGACTTGCAGTCCATCCTTCTTGAGGTCTATCGTCACCGGGCGCGCCAAAGGCAGCCATCGGATGTGCTATCGGACTACGAAACCAACCGCTTCGTACGGCCCGCGACACTGTCTCCGGCGCGCCTGAATGATTGGGAGCGGATCGCCTTCTCGCAGCTGCCTGTTGAATTTCGGCTCGTGGCATTGTCGCCGGTCTGTCCGCTGGGTACGAATTCTGCAGTGGCCTCGGTTGACCAAAACTGGGCGGTTTCCACCATTCGCAACACAGAGGTCGTCTCGGATTCGTCCAATGTTCTTGCACTGGAATGCGCGGCCCGGCGTAGACAACTCCAACGCGAGCAGCCGAAATCAACAGAGCGTGTTCATTTAGCCGCGAGCCACCGGCTTCTGCGGGCGCAGCGCTATGACAACCCTGCTCTTTTGCCGCACTTCAGCGCGCTGACTTTATGCAGTGCGGGACGAGACCAGGGAAGCCTCCGATTTGAACTTGAGTCCCTCTCGCTGCACATCCGTTTCTACCTGGGTTCGCTGCGAGCCTTCCTGGGTGCGAGTGTCCCCTTGCGCCTCGCCGTGAGTGACTTCGCGCCCCAAGTCCGTCAGTCCGCCATCATGTCTCAGCTCATCGCTCCGATTCAGAGCGAATTCGGCGGAATTGACGGCGATTTTGACAGCCAGCGCACGAGCGGGCGAGGAGACTACCTTGACCTGTGTTTTCACATCTACGCCCTGGCGACTTCCGGCAACTGGCTTGAGCTCGCTGATGGCGGGTCAGTGGACTGGACGCAGCGGCTCCTGAGCAATTCCAAGGAGCAATTGGTGATCAGCGGAATCGGAAGTGAGCGCGTATGTACCAAGTTCGGCAGCGGCGATGACGTTTTTTCTCCAGGGTTTCGTTGATGTGCTGTACGGACGCTCGCAACCACACGCGCGACTGCGGGTTATCGTGCAAGGAAGGAAAGAGTCTGAACAGCCAACACGATGCCAGGAGGAATCCATGAGCAAACTGAAGAACTTGCTGGGGCCGATGCGCGTGCCCTTCCTGATTCTTGCTCCTGCCTGCGTTCTGGCGGGGCTGGGGACGGCGGTCTGGTCGTCGGGGCCGGTGAACGGCTGGCACGCTGTCCTGGCGTTTCTCGGCGGGCTGTGCGCCCACATCAGCGTGAACGCCTTCAACGAGTACTTTGATTTCAAGAGCGGCGTGGATTCCCGCACGGTGCGCACGCCTTTCAGCGGCGGGAGCGGCACGCTGCAGGCGCACCCCGAACTGGCCCCGCAGGCACTGGCGACCGCGAGCATCGCCGCCGCCATCGTGGCCGCAATCGGGGTGTACTTCTTCTTCGTGTGGGGGCCTGCCATCTTGCCCCTGGGCATCCTGGGACTTTTCGTTGTTATCGCCTACACGCCCTGGTTCACCCGCAGCCCATTCCTGTGTCTGATTGCGCCAGGGCTGGGATTCGGGACACTGATGGTTATGGGGACAGATTTCGTCCTGACCGGGCATTATTCCTGGACGGCGTTCATCGCGTCGCTGGTGCCCTTCTTCCTGGTCAATGACCTCCTGCTCTTGAACCAGTTCCCCGATGTGGAGGCAGACCGGAGCGTGAGCAGGCGGCACTATCCAATCCTCATCGGCAGGCGGGCGAGCAGCCTCATCTACGGTGCGTTCCTGCTGCTGACGTATCTGAGCATCGTGGCCGGCGTTGTCCTGGGATTGCTACCCGCGACCGCGCTCTTCGGCCTGCTCACCCTGGTTCTCGCCGTCCCTGCCGCCCGCAACGCATACCGGTACGCCGATGACCTGCCGAAACTGGGCCCATCCCTGGGGTTCAACGTGCTCATCAATATCCTGACGCCGGTTCTGCTGGCTGTCGGATTGTTTATTGGTTAGGTCCTCGCGTAGGGGCAAAGCATTCGGAAGTGGAGCCTCGCCAGGAAGCGAACCCTTCCTTCCGAATGCTTTGCCCCTACCGGCGACATCGGCCTGTTGAGTGACTTTGCAAGGCCCTGGTTCTAAGGAGACGGTCCGTGCGCACGACGCCAGAGGACAAGAAACAGCAAGTCATCGCGGGCTTGGTGGATGCGAGAAGTAAAATCCTTGCGTCCGTTGCTGCTCTACCCCCAGCGCAGCAAGACGTGGTCTTTCTGGGCGAGTGGTCGGTGAAGGATCTTCTGGCGCACCTGATTGGGTGGGACTTCGCCAATCTGGAAGCAACAAAAGAGGTGCTCGCCGGCAAACTCCCCAGTTTCTACGCCCACCACGACCACGATTGGAGAACCTACAACGCCCGCCTGGTCGCGGAGCACAAGAGGGAAGATTTCGCTGCACTCTTGGAGGCAGTAGAGGATTCCCACCGGCAGTTGGAAGAATACCTGCGAACGGTCCCCGCGGAGGAATTTGGGAAAGACCGCGGCCTGCGCTTCAGGGGTTGGAGGGTCACCATCACGGCTCTTCTCAAAGCAGAAACCAGCGACGAGCGGAAGCACCACGAGCAGATAGAGGAGTTCAGGCGCAGGGCTGCCGCGGATCGCTGATTCTATTCCGCCTCCGCCACAATCAGCCGGACAATTCCTCTGGCCCACAGACTGTCGTTCTTGAGCACCCGCAGCCCCGCGGCCCGCGCGTTGGCCGGGGTATCGCGGTTGATGTCCTCGCCGATGACGCGCTGCGCCAAGGGGTTGAGTGCGTCCATCGCCTTCGCCAGCGGCTCCCAGGCCGAGCGCATGTGCTCAAGCAGGATGATGTGCCCGCCAGGACGCACGACCCGCGCCAGTTCCCGCAACCCCTGGATGGGATCGGGCACGCCGCAGAAGACCAGCGTCGCCACCGCGCAGTCAAACGCGCCGTCGGCAAAGGCCAGATGCTCTACGTCCATCTGCGCCAGGGCAGGGATCGGATGCTCCCTGGCCGACATCTTGTCTCGGGTCCGTTGGAGCATCTTGAGGCTGACATCCACTGCCGTGACCAGGGCCGAGGGCGGATAGTACGGCGTGTTG
>Ga0315291_10002214_pt1 | contig 25596 bp, 35 predicted proteins | sample YL17G12_20_MG_FD_203070 | JGI IMG/M metagenome (GOLD analysis project Ga0315291, IMG submission 203070) | Sediment microbial communities from Yellowstone Lake, YNP, Wyoming, USA - YL17G12_20 | ecosystem: Environmental > Aquatic > Freshwater > Lake > Sediment | place: USA: Wyoming | collected...
TCCCTCAGATCTTCAAGAAGGCAGGGACTCAGGACTCCTGAATGAGCCGGACGAGCTGAGAGTCGCAGAGCCTGTCGGTGTGCCCCCTCTTGTGGCGCCCGATCTGGCTCTTGCCCGGCGCCGGGCCTCCGCAGCGGGTGCAGACGCCCTGGCCGTGCCTCCTGAAGAGACCATCCATCTTGCGGCGGTGGGCGGCCTCCGCCGGGGTCTCCCCCGGGGCGGTCTTTACGGCCTGCCTCGGCGCGCAGACGGTGAACACGGGCTCCGCCCACCCGGCCGCCGGGAGGCGCTGGGTCCAGCGGATCGCCCCCATCGACTCGAGCTCGTGGACGGCGGCCGTCGCGAGGGCGCGGGTGATCTTGAAGTTCAGGGCGACTTCCGTCTTCGTCATCGACACCCCGTCGAGGTGCTTGATCACGTTGTCGGCGAGGAGGCGGACGGCCGTCTTCTTCGGGACTTCGATGAACCTAACCTTTCCGTTCTCAGCTACGCCGCGCATGGCTTCTCTCCGATGAAACGAGTGGGGTGACCACCGGGAATTGAACCCGGACCTAGAGATTCACAGTCTCCCGTGCAGACCTATACACCATGGCCACAGTCGGGGCGACTGGAGTCGAACCAGCGATTGCGAGCACCCAAAGCTCGCGCCTTACCACTTGGCTACGCCCCGTAAAGAAACACCTACGAGCGGAAGGAGGCGGAGTCGAACCGCTCACCCTTTCGGGTGCAACCGGGTAGCAACCGGTCGGGCCTCCACAGGCCCGTCACCTTCCAAGAGACGGCGGAAGACGGAGTACTCGAAACTCAGCGCCCTGAGGCGCCCATCTGCTTTCGAAACAGCGCCGGGCCCCGCCCGGTTCGTCTTCCATGAATGTACGATGCGGGGATGCAGATCCCCGAAGAGTATCTGATGATGTGGGACCAGCCGGTCATCGCCGGCGTCAGGACGTCCCCGAGGATGGACGCCAACCTCTGGACTCGGGCCCTCAGGGACCATGCGGACCATGCCGAGTTCGCGATGGAGGACTGGCCCTACGAGCGTCTCATCGGCTTCTCCTGCGCGTGCCGGGGGGAGGACGACGAGGAGCTCTGGTCGATGCCCCTCACGGAGATGCGGAGGCTCCACAGGGACGTCCGGAACTTCTACGAGGCCGTCCGTGCCCGCACGTGGGTCCCGGGCAACCCGCAGAACGAGAGGCGGAACGAGAGGAACCAGAGGCTTTTCAGTACGATGGAGGAGGCCGACCGGAAGGCTATGGAGCTCCTCGTCCGGCACCTGACGGAGGAGCAGCGGCTCGAGGTCGCGGCTCGCAAGTGCTTCCACATGAGGGCGGGGGACGGGAGGACGTACCGCATCGAGAACGGGAGTGCCCACAACGTGGTCCTCGTCGACGAGGCTGGGGACGCCATGCGCTACTGCGTCGTCTTCGGGAGGCACGACAGGCTCCCGAACGCTGACCTGATGCTCGCCCAGAAGCTGTTCCTCGAGGCCGATCCGGAGGCGTTCCTCAAGATGGCGCGCAGGCAGGACCTCAGGAGGCCGGACATGACGTGCGCGGTCGTAATCGAGGAGGTCCCCGGGGCGGGTCCGCAGCCGTACGAGATGCCGGCCGGATTCCGGCTGGAGGCCGGCGAGGACGGTGTCCAGCAGGTCGTGAGGGCGGTGGAGGAGGGCGGGGTGCGCCACATCGCCAGGGCCGACGGGGTGCGCCACATCGCCAGGGCCGACGGGGTGCGGAGGGCGGGCTGACGGTCAGCGGCGGCGCGGCACGTCCGGGTGGACGAAGCGCCTGCGCTCCTCCGCCCCGATCCGCCAGGACTTGGCCGGACCGACGCCCCACCCGGCCTTCGGTCCGGGCGCCCTGCGGAACGCCACCACGGCCCCCTCGTGGGAGACCCGGACCGACTCATGGGTGAGCTCGACGAGATCGCCCTCGGCGCCCACCATGCGGCCGCCGTCGAACTTCGTGAACGTGATCTTGTCGCCGGGGACGGGGTCCATGGGAAACGTTACACTAGTAGGCCCGGCCGGGTTCGAACCAGCGCTTCCTCCTTGTAGGGGAGGCACTCTTCCACTGAGTTACGGGCCCGTGCGGTCAGCCTGGCGGGAATCGAACCCGCTGCCTCTTCGTCCCCAACGAAGCGCGCTACCGATGCGCTACAGGCTGATGAAACCTTTCATGAGTAAGATCGGTCCTATGGACCGAGTTCAGTGCAGCAGGTGCGGATCCAGGGCGAAGGCCCTGAGCGGATCCGTGAAGAAGACCAGGTTCGTCTGCACGTCGATCAAGTGCGACGCCCCGCCGTTCGAGGCGGGTGCCGCGACCGTCCCGGACGAGGCCCCGACCCTGAGGTCCCTGCCCCCGATGTTCGAAAAGATGGTGCCGGCGACAGGAGTCGAACCTGCCTGAGCTTTCGCTCGCTCGCTTCTGAGGCGAGTGTGTCTGCCAAAATCCACCACGCCGGCATGGTAGGAGGACGAGGAATCGAACCTACGATCTCATGGTTATCAGCCATGCGTGTAGAACCACTACACTATCCTCCCGTGTAACGTCTTCAAGTGTCCGTGCTGATTGTGTTCGCCGACAACCTTGGACCCGGGTCCCTTCCGGTCTACAGCGTCCCGAAGGACTGGCCGTTCCCAGTGCTGTCCGTGTCGAGGGACGGAGATACGATCCTTCGCCTCCGCCCGTCAGGCGATCGCGTGTTCCTGGAGACCTTCGAGATCTCCGGTACGGAGGAAGAGATAAAGGACAGGATCGGGCTGGTACTGACCAGACTGATAACGACGGCGGGCTTCGCCGGTCGCGCCACGGTGGCCGTCCGGACCGACTATTTCACTCTCGTCGAGGGCCGCCCTCTCCACGTCCTGGAGATAGGGGTGATGTTCACGGCCGACTTTGACGAAGAGCCCGAGACCGAAGTTGTCCAATGGAACGCCCCGGCCTCCTGGCGGCCGAGGGGGTTCCCGGAGGTGGAGGCCGTGGCTGACCAGCTCCTGGACGGGCTGGTCATCGCGGAGGTGATGCTGTCGTAGGGCGGCCCTGCACGGCCAGGACCAGGCGGTCCACGCCGATCGCCCAGCCGATCCCCTCCCTGTACCTGCCGCCGCCGGCGATCTGCTTCTGGGCGCCGAGGTACTGAACCTCGGCCTCGAAGCCGTCCTCGACGTAGTAGGTCAGCCCGCGCTTGACCGCGTCGTTCACGGAGTACGGGATCCTGAACGGATCCAGCGCCGCGGCGAGGGACGACAGGGCGAGCTCGCGGTCCCCGTCCTTGCCGCCGAGGATCTCGACGCCGGCCTGCGTGAACTCCCGGTACCGGCCCGCCTGCGGGCGCTCGTAGCGGTAGCACCGCTGGACGTAGAAGACCTTGAGCGGCCACCTGAACTTCTTGGACCAGGAGTCGTTCCACATCCTCTGGACGATTGCGGTGCACTCAGGGATGAAGGCACACCTGGCGCTCGGCCTTGTCCTTGAACGTGTACATCTGGTTGACGATCTCCGGGCCGGCCTTCTCGACGAAGGTCTCCTGCTCCCAGAGAGAGGGGAGGATGACCTCCATGAAGCCGAGGCCGCGGAGGGTGGAGCGGAGCTGGGTCGTGACGTCGGAGAAGAGGTCGGCCTCAGGGCCGATCAGCAGGCGAGTTCCTCGGACCATGGCGGTCCTCCTTTCAGTGTTGGTTGTCGACGTTGGTCGGTTAGTCGGAGCGGCGAGAATCGAACTCGCGAAGTCTTGGTCCCGAACCAAGTGCCCTACCACTAGGCGACGCTCCGATAGGTATCTTTGTGCGTTCTAATCCGATGGCAGTTTGAGCAGATCACGTCGCACTTCGCAATCTCTGCCTTTATTCGTTCCAGTGACAACTTCCTCCTATACGCTGTGCAAACGGGACCCCTTCGGAGAGGAGCTCGTCCGGGTCGTAGTACGCCTCGGTCCCGTCCTCGTGGAGGACCTTGTAGCACAGGCCGTGGCTGTCCGAGCTCCCAACTATCGCCCCGTCGGCAGCCGGCCTCCTGGCCAGTCGGGCGTCCGCGGCGTAGTCGCGGCCGTCGAGCTTGTCCGCGGTGGTGACCCTGGTTCCGGCCTTCGTCCTGTATGCCATGGAAGAGCGTACGCCGGGGACCCCGGGACCTACGGAGTGCCGCCCGCGAGATTCGAACTCGCACTCGACCGGGTTTGAACCGGTTGCCTCTGCCTAGTTGGGCTACGGCGGCATGGAGCGGATGACGGGAATCGAACCCGCCGAGTCCTGCATGGCAAGCAGGCTCCCCACCTTGGAGAATCATCCGCTGGCGGGGCGCGCTCGCGCGAGCGCGCCCCTGGTGAAGTCACTCGACGCTGACGATGACGCCCGCGCCGACGGTCATGCTGCCCTCGCGGACGGCGAACCGCATCCCGGGCTCCATCCCGACCGGCTTCAGGAGCTCCAGCTGCACCTCGGCGTGCTCGCCGGGGATGATCGCCTTCGAGTCGCCGATGTCCACGAGGGTTCCCGTGACGTCGGTGGTCCCGAAGAAGAACTGGGGCCTGTAGCCGGGGAGGATGGGCGTGTGGCGCCCGCCCTCCTTCTGCGAGATGACGAAGAGCTGGGCCTTCGCCCTGGTGTGCGACCTCACCGACCCGGGGGCGATGAGGACCTGTCCTCGGACCACCTCGTCGCGGCCGACGCCGCGCAGGAGCAGTCCGCAGTTCTCGCCGGCGCGGGCCTCAGGCTGGTCCTTGTGGAACATCTGGATGCCAGTGACGACGACCTGGCGGGGCTTGGCGTCCGCGTCCGCCAGCCCGATGATCTCGACGGTCGCGCCGAGCGGGAGGACGCCCCTGGCAATGCGGCCCGTGACGACGGTCCCGCGGCCGGGGATGGTGTGGACGCCCTCGAGCGGCATCATGAACGGCGACTCGAAGTCTCTCTTCGGGTCCGGGAAGTGGGACGCCATGGCGGCGAGGAGCTCGCCGATGCACGCGCCTTCTTTAGCCGGGTCCCGGAGGGCCTTGAGGGCCGAACCCTTGACGATCGGGGAGCCCTCGTAGCCCTGGGCCTTGAGCGCGTCGCCGACCTCCTCCACGACCAGCTCGAGGAGCTCCGGGTCCGCGACGTCCACCTTGTTGATGAACACCACCATCCTGTCGACCCCGACCTGGCGGGCGAGAAGGATGTGCTCCTTGGTCTGGTGCTGCGGCCCCTGCGAGCCGTCCACCAGGAGGATCGCGCCGTCCATCTGGGCGGCGCCGGTGATCATGTTCTTGATGTAGTCGGCGTGCCCTGGGCAGTCGATGTGGGCATAGTGGCGGACGTCCGTCGAGTACTCGACGTGCGAGATGGCGATGGTGACCGTCTTGGTCTCGTCGCGGACCGTGCCGCCCTTGGCGATGTCGGCGTAGGCCTTGGCCTTGGCGAGCCCGGCGTGGGCCTGGACCGCGAGGATCGCCGCGGTGAGCGTGGTCTTGCCGTGGTCGACGTGACCGATGGTTCCGACGTTTACGTGGATTCGATTGCCCATTGTCGTGATCGGGCCTGCCAAGCCCTCTTTCCGTGTCCCGATGCCTGCCCCGCCGGACCGTCCGGCTCCAGAGGCTGTTCTCCGATACAGTCCCGTACGAGGGACTTCCGAGCGTGGAGCGGGTGACGGGAATCGAACCCGCCGGGGCCTCGTTGGCAACGAGGGACCTCACCTTGAGGAGACACCCGCAATCCTGCGCTTTCCCTCTCCGGACCGCCTTGCGGGAGGCCGAGGGAGGAAGCACAAGAACAGAGCCGGTTCGGGGAATCGAACCCCGCGTCTCCTCCTTACCAAAGAGGTGCCCCGCCAACTGGGCCTAACCGGCAAAACTATCTCACGACTCCATGACGAGCTGGACCTCGAAGACGTCGAGGGCCTCCCTCGTGATAGGCAGGAAGGAATCCTGCGCGGTCGATCCGCGCTTGCACTTGTTGCACCGGGGGATGAGCGTCCCGTCCGGGAGCGCGTACATCCACGGCATGTTCGCCCCGTACCCGCAGCCGCAGGTCCCGTTCACGTAGAACTTTCCGTCGTGCTCGGAAATGGACGTGATCCGGTAGCTCAGGACGAACGACATGTTCACGTCCAAGGCTACAGTGGAAATAGTCAGGCGCGCCGCCGAGTCGAACGGCTTCCCGCCGGGGTCGGGGGAGGAGTCGAACCTCCGCAGGGCGTCCCCTGAACGACCAATCGCGCGCCTGGTGGAAGTGGAGGGATTCGAACCCGTCATCTCACGGCTTGCAGGGCCGGCGCTCTCCCGTTGAGCTACACACCCGAATGGAAACCCGCCGGGAATCAAACCCGGAGGGCCGTAACTACGTTCGGCCGCATAGGGCACCTCGCCGCGGTACCACGGCTGAAGAAAACTCCCGTACAGCACTCGCGCGTTCTCCGGCCTGCTCATCAGAGGTCTCAGGCAGTGGAGTCGTCGGGATTCGAACCCGAGTATCTAGCATGCCATGCTAGCCGCATTCCCGCTATGCTACAACCCCGAAGTGGACCGCCGGGGAGTCGAACCCCGATTTCTCCCGTGCGAGGGGAGCGTACGCCCGTTGTACGAGCAGCCCGTCATTGAATCCTCCTGGCGACGGCCCTGATCGTCAGGACCTTGCAGGAGAGGCACGAGCATCCGGCCCTCGGGGGACGGACGCCGAGCCACTTAGCCAGCCGGAGGACGTACTCCCACCTGGCCTTCCAGAGCTTTCGCTCCTCGATGTAGAAGCTCACAACGGCTCCGGAAGAAAAGGGGCTTGAGGATTGAAGGAACGGACGACGCCGTGAGTCTCAGGATAACCGCGGTGATCAGCCGCGGTCGGAAGCACAATCCCTATCCCTCGCTCGCGGACGGCGGGCTGTTTAGGCCCGCAGACCGTTCGGACGCGTGCAGCTCGTCCGTTCCTTCAACCCTCAAGCCGGATGGTGCACAAGAGAGGGTTCGAACCTCCACGCCCCTCACGGGGCACGGGCTCCTCGGGCCCGCGCGTCTGCCGACTCCGCCACTTGTGCATAAACTCTCTTCCTGCTTTCCAGACTCTCTTTTTCTTTTCTCTCCCTTTAGCCCAAAGCTTCGAACCTACCAATCATGTCCACGGCGGCATGTTGTAAAGTAACAACATGGGAACTTACGAGACCTCCTTCACATGCGCGCCGGTGACGCCGGCGCCGAAGGAGGAAAGATGTCGAACCATAAGAGGAAGCGCCCCAAGAGCTCGAGGGCCGGCTGTCTAATGTGCAAGCCGCACAAGGATCAGAGGCGCAAGGACTGCCTCGGTTCCCAGACGATGCAGGAGAGGCGAGCCCGCGTCTCCAAGAGGGAGCAGGTGAGGGAGCAGGTGAGGGAGCCCTAGCCGTCCTTCGGCTTGCCGCGCGGCCAGATCAGCCAGATCTTCACCGCCAGCCACACGATCCCGGCCGCGACTATCCACTTCACGGGGGCTTCACCACGGCGTCGAGCTGGACGCCGGAGATCCTGGTCCCGGGCTGCACGATCCTGGCGACGGGGTAGAGCTCGGCGCCGCAGCCGCAGCGGTCGTCCTGCGGGTTCACCGTGACGCTGTTGCAGTGAACGCATTCGGCCAGCTCGACCGGCCTTTCGTACGGGCGGCGGTCGTCCGTCACGGCCTCACTCCGCTCCGGCTGGCGTACGCCACCCGAGCGGCTTCAAGAAGCCGCAGGTACTCCCTGACCCTCTCCGTGGAGAGCGCTGGGTTCTTCGAACGAAGGCCGACCTCGAGCTTGGACTCGAAGTACCGGATCTCCTCCGAGAGGTCTAGAAAAACGCTCACGCGAGCTTCCCGCCGTTCTTATGAGGGCGGGTCTGGTTGTAGGCGTCCTTGACGGAGACCGCGCGGGCGATGTCCACGCCGTTCTCACGGGCCGTGTCGAGGGCCCGGATGACGACGTCCGCGAGCTCCTCCTCGATGCAGGTCAGGGGCCGTAGCCCGAGCTCCGCCATCTTGGCGGCCTTGTCGCAGGGCTCCCGGAGAGTCCCGGCCCGGAACGACTCCCAGAGCTCCGACACCTCCGAGTGGAGGTTCGCCGTGCTGACCGCCAGGGGGACCGGCTCGTCGTGGAAACCCTTGCCCTTGGCGGTGTTCCAGACGTGCTCGGCGAGCTCGTTGAGCTGGGTGAAGACCTTCATGCCCGGACGTTACACCGGGCGCGAGGCATGATTAGTCGGCTGAGTCTCCGTCGGCCGGCCGCGTCACCTTTAGCGTCCGCATCGTCCGGCAATCCACGGGTCTCTGCCTAGTTGCGGGAGCACGATTTGAACGTGCGGCCTCAGGGTTATGAGCCCTGCGAGCTACCAGGCTGCTCCACCCCGCAATGAGAAAATAGCACGAAACTGGTGCTCGGTCAAGTTGGCGCTCCCAGCGGGAATTGAACCCGCGTATTCGGCTTGAAAGGCCGATATCCTTGCCGCTAGACGATGGGAGCGTAGTCTGAGATGGAGAGGGAACCCGGAGTCGAACCGGATGCGTGTAAGAGCTGCTGTGGGGACCCTCACGGGTCCGAGTGGCAACGCTGGGGAGCTTTTGGCTCCTGCTTTGCTGGCAGGCGACGGACCGACCGTCTGTATTCCCTCAGATAGTTGAAGCGCTCGAGTCAGGGTGCTGGGATGACGAAACGGGAGTTGAACCCGTAACAGTCGCCGTTCAAGGGCGATGCACTACCATTGTGCAATTCGTGTAAGAACCCGTATGTGAGCGCTTCGGAGCCGGATCTTGGAGTCGAACCAAGCGTGCTTGTAGACACTTCCCTGGTGGTCCCGCGAGGGGCCGAGCGGGAGAGTCGGACATTCCTGGTGAGGGAAAGCGGGACCCACGTCCCTATCCGGCATAAGTAAATCGCCTTCGTCCGAGTGCGTGTGCTGACTGCCTTTCGGCCAGTTCCTTCTACTGGTGCGTCTACCATTCCGCCACCCCCGCATTTAGGGGTCCCGAAGGACCTTGTGCGGGGGCCGGGACTCGAACCCGGAAATCCCTTGCGGGATGCTTGTGAGAACGCGCTAGTGGACGAAGGCGGCGCCGGACCCAGGATTCGAACCTGGATGCTTGTAGACACTCCGCGTGGGCCCTTCCGGGCCCGAGTGGGAGAGTCGGACTTTTCTCATTAACAGTGAGGTGGGGACCATCCCCAAGTCCGGCAGTCGTGAACGTTACAGTGAAAAGAGCCCGTGCGTCCGAGTGAGCGAGGCTGGAGATGACTCGTGGTGAACGAGTTGCCTTACCATTCGGCAATTTTCCCAGTTTGGCGGAAAAAGTCGGAATCGAACCGACATGCTTGTGAGACCCTCTCGGGTGGACGCTCAGGCGGTGAGGGATCCAAGGATTCGAACCTCGGCTAGCGTGTTAGAGCTGCCTGGTGGTCCCTCTCGGGACCGAGGCGCAGCGCTGGAAGTGCCTATGGCACCAGATTTACTGTCTGGTTGGGACCCAGTCCCCTATCCCTCGTGTGTCGATATAGTACAAGGAAAGGACGTTTCGCGTGTCTCTCGCCTGACGGCGAGCGGTGAGGGTATCGGGAGTCGAACCCGGGCGTGTAAGAGCTGCTGTGGGGACCCTCACGGGTCCGAGGAGCAACGCTGGGAGCTTTTGGCTCCTGCTTGAAATGGCAGGCGACGGACCGACCGTCTGTATACCCTCGTAACGGAACACTACACTCGAGAATCTCGGCTCACGGCGGCCGAAGTGTGGGCGGGAACTAGCTCCTGGGGGACACTCCCTCTCGCGGCCGGTTACCCGGTTCACGCCCACGCTTCGGCCGCCGTAAGGCCTACGTTACCATGGCGCCCGCGGGCGTCACGCTGTATCCGGTCTTCCTGCCCGTGGCCAGGAAGGCCTGGACGGACCGGGCCATGTAGGCCGCCGTCAGGACGATGAAGGGGAGGTGCTCCCCGTCCTCGCACGTCGCGGCGCCCGTGCTCGGCTCGTCGTCGATGGAGAAGGACTCGTCCCAGATCGCGCGGCCGAAGCCGCCGTCCGGAGCGAGCGCCCCGTGGAGGCAGGCGATCCTCTCCTTCCTTACGAAGTTCTGGACCGTCGCCCTGGACACCCCGTTGTCGAGGCAGTCCACGACGAGGTCGGCCCCGCCCAGGATCTCCCTGGCGTTGTCGGGGACGAGCATGTGGGGGACGACGCCGACCTTCCGGCCGAAGAGGAAGTTCATGGTCTGCTGCAGGGAGGCGGCCTTCCCCTTCCCGACGCCGGTCTTGCCGTGGAACTGCGACAGCACGTTCTTCTGCTCGACCCGGTCGAAGTCGACCGCGACGATCTCGGAGTCCGTGCTGCGCAGGAACTGGACGAGGTGGGACCCGAGGGCCCCGACCCCTACCACGACGATCTTCTTCACGGCTCCGCCCACGCGGCCGAGACCGTGATGACGAACTCCTCCTTCGTGAGGCCGGCCAGCTTGGCCAGCCGGACGGCGTCCTTCAGGAGGGACGCCGCCATGTCATCGAGCCCGCCGAACGGCGTCTTCGGACGCACCTGGATGAGGTTGAACGGGCGCTGGTCGGTCGCGGCGAAGCGGTCGACCACGAAGTCCCGGAAGTCGGCGGCCGCGTCGGCCGGGATGCCCGGGACGTGACCGGTCCGGACCGCCTCGGTCACCCACTGGCGGACGTCTCCGTCCGTCGAGTCGGAGGAGACCGTGTCCGGAAGGTCCCCGTTCTGCCCTGCCCACGTGACGTTCACGCGGGACTCGTTCGCTACGATGTCTACCATGTTGGTCTCCTTTCTACGTTTACGTTTGGACTGGAGGGATTTACGGCCTCAGCGAGCGGCCCCCGGCTCGGGGACGTACGAGTGCTCTCGGAGCTTCCAGACCCAGTCGGGCTCCTGGTACTCGGGCTCCATGACGTACTTGAGGTGCTCCTCATGACCGGCGGGGTTCCACTTGAGGACGACCGTGCGGTCCTGACTGACGATCCACCAGGTCAGCATTCGCCCGAGCGCCTTTTCGACGGCACGGAAGGTGGTCAGATCCTCCATGGAGGGACCAGGCCAGCCGCCTCCCGGGTGGGAGTGAGCGAAGCCGTCCAGACGTCCGCGGTTCTCCCAAAGGACGTCCCAGAGGGACCTGCTGTCCGGAAGGGACCCTGAGGACCTCCCTGAGGGGAGGTGCCAGAACGCCGGCCTCCCTTCCACGATCACGACTCCCGCCTCCATCATGTCAGCCACCCTGGTTCCTTATCCATTCGACGTCCGCCCTCCTGGACTCGAGGACGGCCTTCGCCTTCTCCAGCCTTTCAGAGCCGGTGCACGCCTCCGGGTGATGCCCTTCGACGTCCGCCACGAGGTGTTCAAGAGCCTCGTACAGCTCGTGGACGATCACTCCGCGCCAGGTTCGTGCGCCAGGATCCTTTACATCCGAGCTCATCGCTTTCCCTCCCGCGGGCTCTGCTTTGACGCGATCCAGGCCGCGGCGGCGTCGCCCACGAGGGCCTCGCGAGCCCATTCCTTCAGGGACTTGCCGGAGCCCTCCTGGCGCCAGCGCTTCTTCATCTGCTGGCGGAGGCCCTTACCGATCCCCCGGAACTTCTCTTCTGCTTCCATGGTGTCCTTCTCGACTAGCTCAGAGCCGCGCACTCCAGGCACGTTGGGCTGAAGCGGCTCGAAACCATGAAGAGCCCCTCCAGCTTGACGACCTTTCCGAGGACCCTGACGCTCTCGGGGAGAGACTTCCCGCAGCAGTCGCACGACCCGTCCGCCCGCATGGAGGTCAGGCTGGTGTCGCGGACTCCGACGACGTGCTCGCCCTTGTCCTTCACGAAATGCTTCATGCTCAGGTTCATAGCGCGTGCCTTTCAGTCAACGTGGCGGAAGACGACGAGCTTTCCCTCTCGCTCGGCCTCCAGGATTACACCGGGGAGGGACTCGAGGGTGAAGAACGTGTCGCCGCGGGTCCCCTCGTCGAAGTCCCCATCGTCGTAGTGGGCGGTGAGGCAGATACCGGCGTCCACGATCCTGAGGGTCCTCCGGTCGCAGGTGCACTCGAAGCGACGCCGGTTCAGCCGAAACCGTACTACCATCTCGTTCCGGCCGTGAGCGGCGCGGTGGTCCAGGTACTCGGCGCCGCCGACCGCGAGCGCGGCGCGGGCGGCCTCGGCGAAGTCGGTCGCGGCGATCTCGCGCCGGCCGGCGCCGTCCCCGAGGGTCTCGGCGAGCTTCTTCATGCGCTCCACCGCGGCAAGGCGCCTCTCCTCCTCGATCCTCTGGCGCTCGAGCTCGGCCCTGCGCCTCTCGGCCTCGGACCTCTGCCATGACACCATGCGGAACGCGGCGTCGAGCGCCGGCGTGACTCCCTTGATCCCGTCGACCGAAGGGAGCCTATCCTCGTACGCCCGCAGGACCTCGTCCTCCGGGCCGAGCGGCATGTCCATCCCCTCGTAGACCAGGGGGCCGTCCTCGCAGGACCTTCCGGCCTGGACTCGGGCGAACCTGTCGAGGCCGGGCTCGATGAGGGACACCGGCTCGGAGAACGCCGCTATCCTCCCCGGGTCGGGGTCGACGGCGGCGTCGTCCTTGACGAGCCTGTCGCCGACCAGGTAGCCCTTAATCAAGTGCTCGAGGGATCCCGGAGGGACAGTGCGCGGCTCTGCGGGGGCGTTCGGGACCAGCTTAGCGTCTCGCCCGGAGACGGAGAACGCGTACCAGCCGTCCTCGTCGGGGAGCTTGCCCTTGAGGGCCCACGACCTAGGGCCGGATCGGAGGACCCGGCCGCCGAGCCACGGCAGGACGACCGTCTCGCCTTCCTTCTGAAGCAGATCCTTCCATCCCATGCTCGCCCCTACTCTGTGCTCAGGAGAACTTACGCCTTTACTCGACAGTCGTCAGTATGCTCAAGATCGCGCACCGTGCTGACGGGACTGTCAGGAATGTCCACCTGGGCGGCTGGAGGAAGCAGCACACGGACATGAGGGACGAGACCTACAAGCTCAAGCTCCACGGTGCGTTCACCAAGAACCCCGCGTCCTGCGACAACCGTCCTGTCTGCAGCACGGTGGAGGATCAGGGCGACCTCGGAAGCTGCACGGCGAACATGTTCGCCGCACTGGTGGAGTCGAACGAGATCAGGGGGGCCGGAAAGTCCGGCCTGCATGCGGCGCCCGTGCCGACTGTCACGACTAGCGCGGTCCAGGTAGACGCGAACGGGGCCGTCAGCTTTCTCACGACGGTGAGGACGACAACGGCCCCCGTTCCCGCCCCTCCGGCCCCCGCCCCTCCGGCCCCGAAGCTCGTCCAGGTCAGCCGTCTCTTCGAGTACTATGCGACGCGCAGGATCGAGGGGACCGTCGGCGAGGACTCCGGGGCCACGATCCGGGACGCCATCAAGGCGGGGGTCAAGTACGGCGTTGCGGACGAGGCCGCATATCCGTACGACGTGTCGAAGTTCACCCAGAACCCGCCGGCGGGCATCTGGACCCAGGCCTCGACCCACAAGGTGACGAGCTATCACGCCGTCTCAGACGGCGACGTGGAGACGATGAAGTCGGTCCTGGCTTCCGGATACCTCGTCGGGTTCGGCTTCCAGGTCTACGATTATTTCATGTCCGCGGACATGGCGAAGAAGGGCGTCCTTCCGGTCCCGGGCCCCGGCGAGAGCCTCCAGGGCGGACATGCGGTCTGCCTTGCGGGCTACGACGATGCGAGGAAGGCCTTCCTCGTCAGGAACTCGTGGGGCGCCAACTGGGGCGCCGTCGGGTATTTCTGGATGGCCTACGACTATGTGGCGAACCCGAGGCTGTGCTCGGACTTCTGGGTCGTCAATTCGAGCCCGGTCGGCGGATGACGAAATGAGGGGAGGGACCGACGCCCCTCCCCTCCATTCCATCAGGCAGCCCAAGCCGGCTTCACCAGGACCTTGGTCGCAAGGATGGTGTCGACCAGCGTGACGCGGGCCGCGGCCGCCGCGGGGCGGACGCCGGCGCCGACGGGGGTCGACGCCACGAGTGCGCGGATCGTTCGCGGGATCGCGTACGGATCGGCGAAGGTCTCCTCGCCGATCTCGAAGCACGGGATTCCGAGCCTCAGCGCGGTCTCCCGGACCGCGTTGCCGCGGCCGTACCTCGTGCCGCAGACCGGAACGAGGCCGAACGCCATGGGCTTGATCCCCGACTGCTCGACCGCCTCGGAGAAGTGGGGCCTCTGGTGCCCCTCGTCGCCGACGAAGACGAACAGCGCGTCGTCCCCCTCCTCGGGCTTGAAGCCCTGGAGGACGCGGATCCCCGCGCCGTAGTCCGTACCGCCGCCCGCGACGATGCCGCGGAAGGCGTTCTGGACCCCGGCCGCCGAGGCGTGCTGGATGCGGACCTCGCGGCCCGCCGTGTTGAACACGGACACCTTCACGCGCTCGGCCGGGAACCCCTGGAGGAGGCGGGCGATGTAGCCCTTGGCTGCCTCGATCGCGCCCTCCATCGACCCGGAGATGTCGACCATGAAGTAGACCATGAGCCCCCGGGTGACCTCCTCGACCGCCTTCTTGAGGGCGTTGTCGGAGGCCTCCACGAGCTTCTCCTGGGTCTCCTTGGACTTCACGCGGGTCGCGATGTTGGCCGCCCGCATGTCCTCCGAGGCCTTCACGGCCCGCTCCCAGCGCTCGCGCACGTCCTGCACCTGGAGGAGCCCGAGGTCCTCGAGGGTCGGAGTCGCGATGATCAGGTCCTTGTCCGAGAGGGACCCGGCCTCGATCGCCGCGGCCATGACGGCGCGCGTGATCCCGACGCCCTTCGGGACCAGCCCGACGATGCGCTTGTAGCCGGGCTTCGTGCGGACGATCCGCTCGCAGACCTGCTCCTCGGTGAGCCCCTCCCAGGTCTCGGCTGCAGCCACCTCCTGCCCGATGGACAGGGAGCGACGGCCGTCCTTGGCCTGGGCCTGCTTCCACCGGAGCGCCTCGAAGAACTTCGGGGTCTCCGGCTTGTAGCCGATGCGGCGCGCGAGCTCCATGACCGTGGTCCGGAAGCCCGCCTTCACGAGGCCGTCGAGCAGCTTCGGGTTCTCCTCGCGGAACCGGAGCCACTTCTCGGCCGCCTTGTCCCACCGGCCGGTGAAGGCATGGCGGGCGGAGCGGCCGAACCCGAGCTCGCGGTTGATGGCCGCGATCTGGGGGACGTTCAGGAGGTCGTGGGCGCGGAGCAGGAGCTTCGGGTTGAAGCCCGACTTCTTGTCCTTCTCGTGGATGAGGAACATCGCCTCGCCCACGTCGCGGAAGTCCTCGTCGTGGAAGGCGACCTTGCCGCCGTCGACGACCGGGTCGCCCTTGCGGGACTGGACGAGCATGAACGCGGCGAGGGCGACCTTGAGGTCACGGTGCTCCTGGCCGAAAGCGTACGAGGCCCAGCGGGCTGCGAACTCGTTGTCGAGCTTCCAGACCTCGGCGATCTGGCGGTACATCCACTCCGCTACCTCGGGGAAGATCCCGGCGGGCATGTACTTGCCGGCCTCGCGGCCGGCCTCGACGACCCTGCCGTCGGCCTGCATGACGCCGGCGCGGACCTTCTCGGTCTTCTTGCCCTGCTTGACGAGGCGGTAGACCACCTTGCCATCGGGCTCGACCTTGTGGGTCACGGGCTCCCAGCGGACGCCGACGTTGAGGCGCGCGTCCGGGACGACGATGCCGGGGCGGTTGTGGACCATGTGGTCCGTGTAGGCGAGGAGCGACTGGATGATGCGCTCCGCGGGTCCGAGGTTCTCTTTGTCCATGGTGTGGGTCTCCGCGTGATGCCCGGTCTCCCGGGCGAGTTGCGTTGCTTCGAAGCCCCGTACGCCTTGGCGGAGGGGACTTACGTCTTCGGGGAGTCGAACCCGCGGATCCTCACGTGCCTCGAGGCGACGCGGACCGCGCGGAAGCCGACCTTGGAGCCGTCGGCCATGGTCAGCCTGACCATGGCCTTCCGGTCCGCGGGGCAGAACGTCCACCAGATCAGGGTGGCCAGGTCCCACCACCGCACGGGGACGACGAGCCAGACGGAGTCGTCGGCGCTGCTGACGAGCGCCAGGTCCTTCGTCCCGTGGACGTCCAGCTCGACGGACTTCATGCCTGCCATGGACGGACGTTACAGCGGGCTACGACGCCATGACCCGGAAGACGGACTCCTCGTCCTCGGTCGCCCGGACGAGCTGAGCCTTCCACCTGAGGCCCCCCGATGGGGCTCTTTCGGGGGAGTCTCCGACGGAGAGGATCCTGTACAGGATGGGGTCCTCCGGCCCGCCGACGATCTCGCCCGGCGACCTCCTCTCGTGCATGAAGCGGAACAGGGCCATCGGACAGGTTACACGTCCATGACGCCGGCTACGGCCAGCGTCCTCTCCTGCATGCAGTCGGCCGAGTAGCCGGCCTTCAGGACGGCACCGGTCGGCGGGGTGTCCTTCCCTATGAGGCGCCTCTGCCTTTTGACCGAGGCTCCGCACATGGGGCATGTCCAGACCCAGACGGACGTGACTCCGGACCCATCTCGCTGCATGGACCACCTGTGCGGAGTCATGGAAGGGGACAGTACATGGTTGCGGAGGCAGGAATTGAACCTGCAGAGCTTGGCTTATGAGGCCGAGCCGGGACCGTCCCTCCCCGCGGCGCCTCGTACCGGGATCGAACCGGTCTCAACCCGTAGACAGCGGGTCTGCGACACCAGTCGCATCACGAGGCATGGAGCCGGTTGCGGGATTCGAACCCGCCTTATTCCTGATTACGAAACAGGTGCCATCCCTGGATGGCTAAACCGGCGAAATAGAGCAGACTTTGTCCGGTCTGCCGGCGGCGCCGGGCGCGTGAGAGCGCCGAGCCGAGAGTCCTCAGATGGATGTGGAGCCCCCGCCCGGATTCGAACCGAGCTAACCCGGGTACAGACCGGGGACATCACCGCAATGCTTCAGGGGCGAATTCAGGAAAGCATCACGCAGGCTGCCGGGAGAAGGGCCCTCATGTCGGCGAGGAGGGCATCCCAGAACGGGTAGACGGAGGCGGAATGGAAGTCGGTATGGGCCTGCGATCCGCAGAAGACGTCGCTACGCCGGAGGACGGCCAGGCATGCGGCCTCGGCGGGCGTGGACGCGAGCCTGGAGGGGGAGAACGGACCCCACGAGTCCTTGCCGGACGGCAGGAGGAGACCGGAGTCCGTCTCCTTCGCGGCGACGTTCTCGTTGTCCCCCTCCCTCACCATGCAGAGTATGGCCTTCTCGACGGGATCGAAGAGGAGGTCTATCCTGGCCGTCGGCCTGAGGGGGATGGAGTCGTACGTCTTGAGGAGAATCATGCGGTCGTTCGGGAGGCTGAGGTACTTCGTGTCCCAGGTGACGCTTACAAACTCCACAAAAGACCGTACTGGCTCTAGGTCATGCACTCTTATAACTGGACCAATATCCGATAGGCTTAGTTTGAAGCCCTCGTCGACGTGCGCGCTTCAAGACAGTGACATCCGAAACCCCAAGGCTCTTAGCGATTTCGGTGGCGGGGAACTTGTCGAGAAGCAACTGGAGGTCTTGGTCTGATGGCCAGAGGACAGGTGAAGAGGGTTTCCGTCTCTCTTCTCTGAGCTTGAGCTTATGCGCTCTTTCTTTGCGGACAAGAGTAGCTCTTTCCAAATCCCGAATCTTTGCCGCCGTAGTTTGCTCCACAAGCTCTTTTTCCCATTCGGCGTGTATTTCTCGATGGCAACGGCAACAGAGAAGCTTGCACTTCTCGATCTCCGACCGGACTCGATCCCATCCATACGATCCATGGCTGATATGGAACTCTTTGGCCTTTGGATCCGGGTGGTGAAACTCGAGGGCTTGGATGCACTTATCGTAGCCGCAGAGTTCGCACTTCCCGCCCTTGTACTCGACGGCACGTCGCTTCATTACGCGTCGCCTATCAGTTATGTAAACCCTCATCCATTCTTTGCTCGCCATACGGTTACCTTACCGCATGGCGACTGGCTGCACCGGTAGGAGTCGAACCTACATCTTCCGAGTTAACGGCTCGTCGCACGGCCTTTGTGCTACGGTGCAATGCGGCCTTTCGACCGATCGGATGTTGCGTTCCCTGGCGGGGCGAAACGTCCTGGCTGGGGAATCAGGGATCGAACCTGAATAGCGGGATTCAAAGTCCCGCGTCCTACCGTTGGACGATTCCCCAATACTAGTGGTCACTGAGGGAATCGAACCCCCGACATCCGGGCTTCAACCGGACGCTCTACCAACTGAGCTAAGTGACCGTGCTACGAGGTGCGGGACCTCGCGACCCCGGTTGGCTGCTTCCGATTCAGAGTCGGCCGCCTTCCGATGGCGTCCCCGGGAGGATTTGAACCTCCAGCCTACCGGTTCGTAGCCGGTTGCACGGTCCAGTCGTGCTGCGGGGACATTTGCCCCGAATGGGGCGGTGACGAGAACGGCGCCCCTCCCGCGAATCGAACGCGGAGTCTTACGCTTCGGAGGCGTACGTGTTGTCCGTTACACCAGAGGGGCTAGTGACCGATGTTCGGAGCCTGACAGCAGCGAAAACCGACTTCGTAATACCTGAACTTGTCGGCGTGGCTGCGCACGCCCCACTGGCAGGCGTACTTCTCGCCGGCCCAGAATCTTCCCTTCAGTACGTGTCCGAAGTTCTCCGAAGCCTTGCGGCTCCGGGTCCATTCCTCCACGTTCCCGAGGGTGTCGTGAACGCCCCAGGCGCTGACGCATCCGCCGCGCTCCCCGGAGCGATCGCCCTGCCACAGCCGGGCGACCTCCCGGCGGGCCTTCCGGCCGGGCCACTGGTTGAGTAGGTCCTCCTGCCTCCCCCGGTAGAGCTTGTCGTCGTTGCACCGGCCGGGCTCATGGTCCAGGCCGTAGGGGTACGGCCATTTCCCGGGCCCCTCGCAGGCGGCGGTCCACTCGTCCTCGGTGCAGAGCCTCTTGCCCCTCTCGGAGCACCAGGCCTCCGCCTCGAGCGCGTCGACCATGACGGTCGGACGCTCTCCTTTCTTGTTCGGTGCCTCGTAAAGATCGACGCAGACTGAGTCCGATACCAGGACGGAGTCATCGGGGCACGGGCTCAGACTCGGTTCAGCAGCGAAGAAACTGAAGGATGTGACCTCCGTCGCCTCTGAGGCGAACACCGCTGGACCGTAGAAAGCGCTGGCGTCGTCCGAGAGCTTTGTCGTCTCGGGACGTACAGACGTCATGCAGGCCGCCGCGAGCGCGGCGAGGAGCGCGGCGGAGTACGCGATCTTCATGACCGCACCCTACGCCGGAGGGGCAAGCCCGACGACGTGCTTCGAGTCGACCTCGACGTGCGGGTCGGGGCAGGTACACCCGTCGGGGCGGACCCATGGGCCGTCGTACTCGCCGTCCGGATCCAGGTAGATCTTCACGACCCTCGGGGAGACGGGATCGTCGCCCCTGAAGTGCCTGATGGTGCCGACGACCTCGACGAAGTCGCCGGTCACCTTCATCTGCACGCCGGTCAGGCTGGCCAGGGGCTGCTTCACCCGGAAGAACTGGGCCCTTACCCGGCTTCCCTTGGTTATGTACGCTCCGTCGCTCATTCTGGAAAAGACACTCAGCATGGGCGGCAGGACTCGAACCCGCGTGACTGGAGTTGGAAACCAGCATCTTGACCGCTAGATGACGCCCATATGCGAGGCTTTCGCCCCGATCACCCTCGTCCGGCCGTGGTAGGCCGGAGTCATAGGATAGCGTCCCCACCCGGATTCGAACCGGGGTTTGCTGGATGAGAACCAGCTGTCCTAGGCCAGCTAGACGATGGGGACAAAAACAGCGGGGAGGCCTCTGGGCAGGCTTGCGCCGGACCGCGGGCCTCCCCGCTCACAGATCTCAGGAGAGAAGACGTTCCAGGCGACGACCCGCTGTAGCCCCCCTGCGTTGTCGGGAGTCGATCACGGACGGCCGTCGCTTGTCCCCAGGGTGTTTCGCCCGGGTCAAGTCGCGTCTTCAAGTCCTGCCAGATTGTCAAGGATCAGGCCCCCGTTTCCGGAGGGCTGGCTGGGGAGGAAGGAATCGAACCCTCATAGCTTGCGTCAGAAGCAAGTGTCCTACCGTTGGACGACTCCCCAATGTTCTTCGATCGAGATACAGAGATTCCCCGTGGCGCGCCTGAGCACGCAGTTCACTCCTCGGACATGAGCGCCTCCTCGGCGCCCTAAGAAGATCTATTGACCTTCGGTGGGCTCGGAGGGAGTCGAACCCTCACGGACGGTGTAAGAAACCGCTATGCTTGCCATTGACATCACGAGCCCGAACCTGGTGTGCCTTTGTTCTCGAGCTGTCTTCCGACGATGACAGTTGGCGCAGAGGACTTGGCACTTTCGAATCTCCTTCTCTATCCTGTTCCATCCAGAGCCGTTGGAGACCATATGGCTGACGTTTGCAATCTTCTTCCCTACCACGTGGTCAAAGTCAAGGACTACAGGGTCCTTCTCACCACACTTGCACGGGTGCGCCAGCAGGTATCCGACTAGCTTTGCTGAATTCTCTTCGATTCTCCTTTCTCCGGCTTCTGCTACCTGAGTCTTCATCTTGTTGGAGTTCGCAGCGTAGTACCCCTTACTATGCTTACGGCTGCAGTCTCTGCACTTCGTCTGAAGTCCGTCGGGCTTAGTCTGATTCTTGTTGAACTCGCCCTTGGACTTCGGTAGCTTGCATAGGCTGCATGTCTTCATTCATGACTTTACCGGTTAAGAGCCTCGGCTCTTGTGGGTTCGGCGAGGATCGAACTCGCAATACCCTGATTAAAAGTCAGGAGTGATACCGTTTCACTACGAACCCGAGGTCTCCTTCTGGAAAGTCTTTTTGAGCTTCATCGTCTTGATCTTTCTCTTCGTGGGGCGTGAGGGAGTCGAACCCCTCGCCGATGGCCACTGGTTTACAGCCAGCTAGTGCTCCCGGGCACTGGTCACACCCCTCAGCGGACGTAGGTGCCGGCTGAGGGTCGATAGCTCTCTCGAATCTTGTCAGGTCGCATCTTGACTCCAAAAACGCTGAAGGCCGCCTCGAACTCCTGGTTCGGGCGGCCTTCCTGTGATCCTCTGATGGATCTAGCTGGAAAGGTCGCCCTACGTATCCTCCGGGTTCTGGATCTGGGTCTGGGGCTTGCGCGAGGAGGTCACATACGCAAGCCCGAGTTCTCCTGCAAAGGCGCTCGTACCCAGGACGCACCAGAGCGATGCGGCCGAGGCCGTCGCTGCTTGATGCATTCTCTGTGTGGTTGATCGCAACATTGGGGAACTTTGGGCTTGGTCCGCACCTGTTCAGGATGCGGATAACGCTTCAAGAGAGCTTAGCACACAAGAGGCCTGTGCGCAAGTACCTGCGAACAAAGGACGTTCGCAATGACAAGATCCTGACAGGAGGCCCGGCGGGATCTCGCCTTCCAGGACTCTACACCGGAGGGGCCCGAACTTACGGGTTGTACGCGCCGAAGTCATAGACGAACACCGGGAAGCCGGACAAAGCCTTCTGGACCACGGGCTCGACAACGGACCAGCGTCCGCCGGCCAAAGCGCACCCGATCCTCGGCATATGGACGCTCGCCCCGAGAAGGCCGGCGAAGTGCTTCGCCTTCCCGAGGGCCTTCTCGAGCGCGTCGTACCGGATGGGAGGCCCCTTGGACCCGGTCTTCGTCCCGGCCTGGGCCACCATGTTCACGACGTACGTGTCCGGGAGGACCTGGACGAGCTGGGCCTCGCCGAGCCCGAAGTCGCCAGTCGTGCTGAGGATGCGGCCCTTCGTAGGGTTCTGAAGCTGCATGCCATCGAGCCTGCCGACCTTGTACCACTCGCGGTAGCTCGCCTCGGGCGCCGGCCAGCGGCTCGAGACTGCGAGGACGAAGCCCGCGCCCCACTTCCCCGCGTCGTTGCAGACGTGGACGATGACCTTCGGCCCCTTCGACTGCGGGGACGTCGCGTCGCCCTTGAGGTAGGTGATCATGCGGCCAGGATACAGTACGGTCCTCCATGAAGCGAGTCCTTCGCGTCTACGTGTCGGTGAACAGGGACGGGATTACGGCCTATCCCGAGCACCCGGAAGGCCGGATGCGCGGTCCGGACTCCAGGAAGAGGGTCCTTCTCGGAGGGCCTACGAGCCTCGGGGATCTGAACGAGCTCCAGGTCAGGGCCCTCGTGGACCTGGTCTTCAGGAGGCCCGGAGTCCACAGGGAGGCGGACGAGGCCGTCTTCTACGACGCGGACGCGTGGGCCAGATCCTCGGACTCCAGGCGGAAGGTCGTCCACAGGGTCATCCTGCCGTAGGTCGGGCCTTCAGGATCGGCTTACGACTCCATGACGGTGCGGACGACGCACTCCGGGTGGCTACATCCGGACGCAGGCCCGTTCTGTCCCGGATGGCCCTGGGACGCGCACCATGGCTCGGGAGATGTTGAACAGTAGTAGACGGCCCCGTCCGGCATCTTCTCGACCGGGAACATGGACCTCGCAATGTCGTAGTACCCTATGCGGCCGCCAGGCCTGAGCGGGTTCTCGGAGCGAAGCTTCTCCCTCGACTGGAAGGCGTCGACGATGGAGCGGATCTCGTCCGGAGTCATGTCGACTATCCTTCTCTCGTTCACGACGGCATTTCGTCCGGAAGGACCTCGGCGTCGGGCCACAGCGGAGCTCGGGGGCGGGTCCTTGGAGGAAGCAGGTCCAGGACCGCCGGAGGTATCTCGGGCTCGTCTTCTCCAGGACCGTCCAGTCCGAGGATCCTTGCTATTTCCTTAAGCGCTTCCATGGGGTTCGTCCGGCATAAAACACTGCGCTATCTCATGTCGTTCGGGACGAGTATCCGGGTGGTCCGCCGCAGGTAGTGGTACTCGTCGGTCGACGGATCGATGACGACTCCGCAGCGGTCGCACTTCCGTGGCGTGACCAGGCCGAGCGTCGCCTCCTCACAGTCGGCGGGAAAGCAGGCTCGGCAGAGGAGCTCCAGGCTCGGGTGCCCGTGGCCCGGAAGCGTATCCTCGTTGTCGTCAGCGTCGTCCATGGCCTAAGAATACCGTCCCGATCAGGTGAGCATGACGCGGGCGAGGTCGTGGGACGCAGGGACCTCCTGAACGACCTTTCTCCAGACAGGGAGGCCCCTCATGGAGTGAAAGGCCGCCTCTGCCGAATGCTCGGGCTCCGACAGCTTCTTGTACCAGGAAATACACTCGCAGACGGAAAGGCAGAGAAGGTCATGCGGATCCAGCGGGTCCGTGCAGCCCTTCGGATATGACTTCTTGATGCTCTCCGCCGCGGCCGGGAACAGGAATATCACCCCGTCAAACGAGGCAGCCTGGGAGACTCCCCCTCCCCCGTACGTGACGCGAACCTCTGTCACTCCGCTGATGGAGTGAAAGAGCTTCATCTCGGCTCCGAGCTCCTCGACGTCCCATGACCTGTGGAGATCATGAAGAGGAGGACCCGTGGGGCCCGTGGCTCCCGTGGCTCCCGTGGCTCTCATCGGCCCCTGATATCCCTGCGGCCCTTGGACGCCCGTGGCCCCGACGGGCCCGTAGGTCCCGGTGGGGCCCGTAGGTCCGACGGTCCCGGCGGGGCCTGGAGGCCCGTTCGCGCCCGGCGGAGCCACCGGACTGCCCGGTCCCTCAGGTCCGGAATGGTCGGGGGATCCGGGAACATCGTCGTTCGGCATTCAGGACGTTACATGCGGCCCTAGGACCTCTATCGGCCCAGGAAGTCAGGATGCCCGGACCGACCATCGTCATCGTACAGGGGCTTTCGTCGACGTCGGGGGTGCCGAACTTGGACGTCGTGACGGGGACGCCCGTGGTCGTCTCGTTGACGGCGCTCTTCGGGACGTACCAATGGCAGCTCGTCAGCCGCCCGGTCAACCAGTCCCTCGTCGAGTCGACGGACGTGCTCGTCCCGCCGCTGACGAACTCGTCCGTCACGATAACGCCGACTATGAAGGGGACGTACAAAGTCCGTTTCGTCGCGGACGGCGGCGTCGGCCTGAACAAGGTCGCCGAGCTCTGGTTCTATGCAAGGAGCCCCGGGGACCCGCTCGTCCCGACCGCCAGCTCCAGCATGCCGAGGCGCCACCCGGCGTACACGGAGGGTGCGGAGACCGGGAACCGCGGAGCGACGACGGAGCTCGACGCGTGGCTCTTCCAGGTGGAGGCACTGGCTCAGGCGTCCGGCATGCCGGGACCCACGGGGCCGGCGGGCCTGCCGGGCCCCACGGGGTTCACGGGCGCAGACGGCCCCACCGGTGCGCCGGGACCCGCGGGAGTTACGGGGCCGGCGGGCGTGGACGGAGCGACTGGGGCCACCGGGCCGATGGGGACAGTCCCGTCCTCCTTCACTGCGGCGAACTTCGTGCAGCCGAGCGTCGGATCGACGGTCTCCATCCAGTTCTCGTCGGTCCCGTTCGTGAACGGGACATACATATCGATAGATCAGGCCGGGATCTACCTTGTCTCGAACGTCGTATCTCCGACGTTCGCGTTCTGCGTCCTCCAGACTCAGTTCGCTCCTCCGGCGTCGACCGTCACATTCCCGAAGACGGCAATACTGTCAGGGCCGCCCGGGGCCACGGGCGTTACGGGAACCGCGGGCCCCATCGGCCCCACTGGAACCGCAGGCCCCACAGGGCCGGCCGGCATCACCGGGCCGGCCGGACTGGCTGGCGTCGCAGGCCCCACGGGCGCGACCGGACCGAGGGGGGCCACGGGGGTCACGGGCGCGCAGGGACCGACGGGGGCCACCGGACCGCAGGGGACGTCCGGGATATGGACCACCGTCTACGACGTCAGGTTCGACTCGATCGGGAGCCAGACGTTCTCCCCTGGCGCAAACTCGATATCCGGAGTGACGTGGCAGGCGGACAACGTCGGGAACGCGACGACGTTCGACGTGCTGAGCGGGACCGGCGTGAGGGTGTTCCCGAGCACGACGTCCTCGGACTACAGCAACGGGACGAGGACCGCTCCGGTCCTGACTGTCCCGATGGCGAACCTTTTCCCGCAGTTCGACATCGCGAGGCACAGGGTCCGGGTCTGGGTGTGGTTCTCGCACAACGTCGCCGCCAACTTCGAGACCGCGGTCTTCGGGTTCGAGCGCGGAGGGAACGGGACGATCCAGAACTTCCAGACCGGCAGGGACTTCGCCGGCGGGCAGCTCTGGTTCTCGAACTCCACCGTCAACTCGACCACGACCGGCTACACGGAGGGGACCGGGCTCGGGGACGACGTCGCGGTGTTCGAGTTCTTCGACTATATGGAGTTCGCGGCGTGGTCCGCCCTGTACGGGCCGGACTGGCCGACGGACCAGCAGCTGACGCTCAGGAACAGGAGCGATCAGAACGCCAACCTAGCGGGGACGATCAAGTCCAGCGGCGACCTGAACGTCGTCCTGGGGGCGTACCCGCAGAACGTGGCCGGTACGCTGCAGATCGTCGTAAAGAGGATGAAGGTCGAGGTCATAACGACCGCCGGCATCCTCCAGGGATCCCCCGGAGTCACGGGCGTCACCGGGCTGCAGGGGCCGACCGGGCCCCGCGGCGTCACGGGCGCGACGGGGCCCGCCGGGGCACCGCAGGGATCCCCCGGCGCCACCGGCGTCACCGGTCCGCAGGGCGCCACCGGTCCGCAGGGCGCGACCGGCCCGACAGGCCCC
>Ga0315291_10002215_pt1 | contig 25590 bp, 27 predicted proteins | sample YL17G12_20_MG_FD_203070 | JGI IMG/M metagenome (GOLD analysis project Ga0315291, IMG submission 203070) | Sediment microbial communities from Yellowstone Lake, YNP, Wyoming, USA - YL17G12_20 | ecosystem: Environmental > Aquatic > Freshwater > Lake > Sediment | place: USA: Wyoming | collected...
ACTGGGCGCCGGGTATGAAATGATAATTGACAGCCTGTTCAGCATCGTAGAGGTGGATGACTCAACGTACATGAAGAATTTCAAAGGCGCGGAATCCAGCATGATTCCGGTTGCGAACGAGATAGGAAAGAGATACAGGAGACCGGTTCTTCTCAGCGATGATGTCGCTTTCGTGAACAAGTACCATAGAATCGGTTACCAGCACCGTCTTTTCACCAGCAAACAATTTTTGCTCGAGTTCGTTCCATCATTTGCATGCTTCAGGGAATCCTGCTCGGCGAAGTAATCTCAGCTGAACGCAGGATAGCAGCCAGGGAAAAAGTCAAGCTTGAATTCCTTTGAGACTATGATGAATTCATACTTCAGGATTATGTCAGGGAACTTTTCCTTCATGTCAAACATGATGCCCTGGAACCTGTCGTAGTTCTCGAGCTCAAGGTCCAGCTCGAAGTCCCACGCGCCCATGACCCTCTGGGGCCAGACGGCCTGTGGAATAGAAGAGCAGTAGCTGACGAACTCCTTCATCCTTTCCTTCGTTGAGCTTGTCGTGTAGACCAGGGATTTGCAGAAGATGTTCCCCATTTTCTTGGGGTCCAGATGGGCCTTGTACGCGAGGATTATGTCGTTCTTCTCCATCATCCTCATGTGGTATAATATTACCCTCGGCGTTGTCTTCAGCTTCGCAGCAATATCCCTTACGGAAATCCTTGCATTATTGGCCAGTATCTTCAGAATTTCCATGTCGATGTCCTCTACGCGTTTCAGCTTATCAGCCGACGTGTGATACACTATCCCCCTTCTGTCCGGATTTTGCGGACCGCCCAGGTATTCCCTTACGTGATGCGCAAGATAAAGCGTCGTGGTTACGGCCTTTTCCTGGATATGGGCAGAGAATCTGTTCATCATGTTCTGGATTTCATCATCAAACTCGTTGATGTTCCTGACCAGGAAACCGACTATCATGTCCCACCGGCCCGTGCAAGTGACGACCCACTCGGTTTTTTTGTGGCCTTTGAAGTACTGGCCGATTTCCTCGAGCTTTTCCCTGTTCACGTCCCTGAAGCGGAGATAGAGCTTATGCTTGCCGATGCCGACGTTGAAGTAATTCACGACCGTGTAGAACCTGACGATAACACAGCTTTCGCGCATCCTGTCGATCCTGTATTTAACAACCTCCTTGCTCAGCCTGACCTTTCGCCCGATTTCCGAATTGGACTGCCTGGCATCCCTGTCCAGCTCGGCCAGTATCTTCATGTCCCTGGCATCCAGCTGCTGGCTGTTTTTACCCATATTTTATCATAATTACCTTTTATATATATAACTTTGTCATTTTGTTAAAAAAATTTACTTATAATTTTATATTTATCGCTATTTATTCACAACTACAGGGTGAAAAATATGCGCAAAGTAGAAAAACTGGTGCGTGAGCTGAAGGAAGGCTGCATCGAGAACCCGACGCCGCAGGAGGAAGCCTTCATCAAAATCGGCGAGGCGTTCAGGGAATCGTGCGTGGCCATAGGAGATTCGTTCAGGGAATCCTGCATGTCTCTTGGAGACAGCTTCAACAGCTCCTGCCTTGCACTTCCGCGGGAAGAGTGAGCCATCCATCCCGCCGGGAATATCGGGTGAACAGACATGATTAGTCCGTACTTTGCCTTCCTGAACCTTACTTTTGACTGCAACAACAGGTGCAGATGGTGCTACATGTCGCCCACGGGCTACGAAAAGGTCATGATGAAGCCCTGGCACGTCAGGGGGTATCTCAGGCTTTTCAGGTCCCTTGGGATGAAAGACATAGGATTCATCGGCGGGGAGCCCACGATGTACCCGCATCTTTTTGATTCGGTCGCTGCTGCAAAAAGGCTTGGCCTGAGGGTGACGCTGTACACGAACGGCAGGAAGCTTGCCAGTCCGGAGTACGCGAAGTCGCTGAAGGATTCCGGAGTCTACTACGTTCAGATTGACATCCAGAGCACGGACCCCGAAAAGCATGACTGGATAACCAGGGTGAATGGAAGCTACGGTGAGACCGCGAAGGGGATTGAGAACGCACTGAAGGCCGGCCTGAGGATTCGCCTCCTTACCGTGATGTGCTACAGGGATTTCAGGGTATACAGGAGCATAATAGACAGGTACGCAGGCAGGAATATCGCCTTTGTCTTCTTCAGGGAGATACCCCAGGTCACTCAGTACCCGGACCAGAAGGTGTTGTCAAACAAGGAGTCGGCGAGGCTCATAAAAAGGATATTCAGGTATGCCAGGAAGAGAGGCGTGAAAGTGAGCTTCTACCTGAGGATGCCGCTGTGCTGGTTCGATGAGAAAACCATCCGGGAGATGGACGGGGACAGGGCCTTCGAGAACCTCTGCCATACCATGGACGGGAATTCCCTGAACGTCGATGTCAACGGCAGCCTGCTGCCCTGCCTGCATTTCGTCGGATACCACATGTTCAGCATACTCAGGGACGGGAAGGTTATGGAAAAGGAAGAGCTGCTGGAAAAATGGAACTCGGAAAGGGTCTATCGGATGAGGACGAATCTCAGGGGGTACCCAAGCAGGCTGTGCGTCAGCTGCAGGTATTACGGGCAGTACTGCAGGGGCGGCTGCCCGCTCCTGAAGTTCGAGATCGGTCCTTATGCCGGGAAATATCAGAAAGCAGAAAATGCAAGTAACAGTCTGAGAAACTAAGGCACCAGCCTGTCGGGCGTCCTGGGGAAGAGTATGGCTTCCTTGATGTCCGGGAGGCCCAGTATTTTTTCAACCATCCTTTCAACGCCGAAGCCTATGCCGCCGTGCGGAGGCATGCCGTACCTGAAGGCGTCCAGGTAGAAATCGAACTTGTGCGGGTCAAGGCCCTTCTGCTTCATCACGCCTTTAAGCACCTCGTAGCGGTGCTCCCTCTGCCCGCCGGACGCCATCTCCATGCCCCTGAAGTCAAGGTCAAGTCCCCTGGAGACCTTGCCGTCCAGCATTACGTAGAAGGGCTTTATCTTCGAGGGGAACTTGGTTATGAAGTACCATTCAACACCCTTCTTATCAAGGATTTCGCCGAGCTTCTTCTCGGCCGCGTCCTCCATGTCGTCCCCCCACCCCATCTTTATCCCGGCCTTGTTTAGGATGCCGACGACCTCTTCGTAGGTGAACCTTCTTATCGGAAGGGTCGGGATTTTTATTCTGGCGTTTAAAATCTCCAGCTCCCGGCCGCAATCCTTGACTATTCCCTTCAGTGAGTGGACAACCATGTTTTCCAGAGTGCACATTATATCCTCTTCCGTTTCTATCCAGGCCTGCTCGAAGTCGACGGACATGAACTCAGAAACGTGCCTTGACGTGTGGAACTTCTCCGCCCTGAAGGCCTGGCCGATCTCATACACCCGGTCCATGCCGGACGCCATCATCATCTGCTTGTAGAGCTGCGGGCTCTGCCTGAGGAACGCCTCCTTCTGGTAGTAGACGACAGGGAACATGGTCGCTCCCCCCTCCGCCCCGGCTGCCTGTATGACGGGCGTCTGTATCTCCACAAACCCCTGGTTTTCGAAATAATCGCGTATGTATTTCATCGCGGCTGACTTGACCCTGAATATGGCCTGCATCTTCGGGTCCCTTACGTCCATCCAGCGGTAGTCGAAGCGCTTGTCCTTGCCGGACTCAATCTTGCCTGAAATGTCAATGGGCAGGTTCGGCTCAGCCTTCGCGACCACGTCAATCTTGTCAGGGACAATCTCCATGCCGCCGGGCGCCTGCTTCGCGGCCATGACCTTCCCTGTCACGGAAACCGCGTCCTCCCTGCCGAGCCCGCCGACTTTATTAAAAATCTTATCGGGCACGCTGCCCTTCTTGGCCGTCACCTGTATGACTCCCAACCTGTCCCTCAGCAGGAAGAACTTCAGGCCTCCAAGGTCCCTGACTTTGGCGACCCAGCCAGCGACAAGCACTTTCTCTCCCACTTTCGCTTCGGCGGAGTATTTTCTCTGCATATAGACCATATGCAGGTTTGTATTTTTATTGGTATTCTCATGAACCCTCAAACCTGAATCACCAGCGAAAGATTTATATATCACTAATAGTGATAATATTATCATAAATAGTGATAATATGAAACTCGGGCTCAGAATAGTCGATTTATTGGCACGGAACACGGAAAAGAAGTTCACTATTAATGAAATTGCAAAAGCTCTTGGAGAATATTACTCCTTTGTTCACAGAACGGTTAATGGGCTAATCAAAGATGGCGTAGTCATCAAAAATACGGCCGGCAGGTCCCATCTTTGCTCCCTGAATATGAAAAATGAAAAAACGCTGACCCTAATACAGTTAAGCGAAATTGAAAAAAGGGACGATTTTTATAATAAAAATAAAGAACTGAAATTGATTCTGGGGGATTTGGTCAAATCCATAGAATCGCAATTCGGTACAGTTTCCATAGTCTTGTTCGGCTCTTATACCAAGGGCATGGCGACAAAGGAAAGCGATATTGATATTCTGCTGATAAGCGAGGAAAAGGCCGGGACTGACAGAATAACAAAGGAAATCTATGCAAAATATGGAAAGGAAATAAACACGATAGTAATAACTCCTGATGATTTCAAAAAACAGAGAGGCAAAGCTGTAATCAGGGAAATTATAAACAGCCACTGCATCCTTTACGGAACGGAGAAATTCGTAAGCCTGGTGTTCAGATGAAAGCAAAGGACATGATTATAAAGGCGCTGCGAAGGGCAAAGGGGGAAAGAGGGCTGAGAATATCAAAACCAAATGATTACCTGAGCGACGGGCACATCAAAAAAGCGGACCATAACCTGATAGTCATGACGGATCTGAGCAGACTTGCTCATGAGGACTGGGTTGTCATTTCCGCATATTATGCGATGTATCAGTCTGCTCTGGCTTTGCTCACAAAAATCGGGCTGGAGAGCAAAGACCATGCCACGACCGCAGCGGTTCTGGAATACTTTTTCGGCGAACAGATAAGCAAGGATATGATAGGAAAGTTCAATGAGCTGAAAGATAGGAAAGACAAGATTGAAGCCATAACCATAGACGAAAAATACATCGACTATTTCTGGAGAATCAAGAGAGCGAGAGAAACAGTCCAGTATGGAATTTCCATAAATTGCAGGGAAGCGAATTCTGTAATGAGAAATGCCAGAGAGTTTGTAAGCAAAATCAAGTTAGTCGTAAATGAACTGGACGAAAGGCTGATTGGAGTTATCAGCAAAAAGATATGTGAGCTGGAAGAGGCGGCCGGAAAGTTTGAATAAAGCTGAAATTTATTTCCTGACCATATCACTGAGCCAGCCACCGAGGCTCTTCTGCTCCCGCTCCGCTTTCGCCTCTGCGGAATATTTTCTCTGCATACATGGTCTCTTTTATGAACGAAAAGTTCATAAATCATGAACAATATATTCAAGAGCTTCCGGAAAAAAGCAACTAACAGTTTTATGGTTATTTCCTGGCAAGCCCTCTGAGCTACTCCCGACTCCCTATACGAATCTGAATTTGTGCACTGTAATATTTAAATAACAGTTGTAATAATATTATTACATATGTTACAAAAAGATAACAGGTACAGGATATTGAGTGTGTTTTTTGATAACCCCTCCCCAAAGGGGATAGGATTCCAACTCAGGGAGATGAGCAGAATGGTAGCCATAGCCCCGCCTTCTGTCAAAAGGTATCTGAGCGAACTTGAAAAGGAGGGGCTTATCATCAAAGCAAAGCACAGGATTCAGGGGTACCCAGTTTATTATGCAAACAGGGATGATGAGAACTTCAAGCTTCTCAAGAGAATGGACACTATAATAAGGACAAAAGAGTCAGGCTTGCTGGATTATCTTTCAGATAGCTGCATGCCTGACGTCATTGTGCTTTTCGGCTCTGCCTCACGGGGTGAGGACGTAAAAGAGAGCGATATCGATATCTTCATCGCATCCAAAGAAGAAAAGCTCAATTTGGAGAAATTTGAGAAAAGACTGAACAGAAAGATTAGCATAATTTTCGGCGAAGATTTCAGTAAGCTGAGCAAAGAACTTAGAAACAATATAATAAATGGTGTGATACTAAAAGGGTATTTGAAAGTGTTTTAATGGAAGAAGAGCCGATAAGAGTAACGCCAAATAAAGAGAAAGCCAGGTCAATTCTCAGGATGGTGGAGACTACTCTGGAAATGATAAAGCAGATAGACAAGGACAAGTTCCCTTCAAATATAACCAAAGAATATTACGAAGTTATAAGAGAACTGGTAAGTATTATCCTGCTTCTCGATGGCCGCAAAGCCGTTGGCGAAGGCGCGCACAAAAAGCAGATAGAGTATCTGAAGTCAAAGTATGGGGAATTCAGCAGTGCGGAAATCGACCTTATGGACGATTTGAGAGCGATAAGAAACAAAATAGCCTATGACGGCTTTTTCGTGAAAGAAAGCTATGTTGAGAGAAAATTGCCGGATATTCAGAAGATTATCGAAAAGCTGAAGGGGATAATAAAAAAGAAACTGTATTGATTTCTCAGCACTAAGATTTAACAGACCTTTATTTCCTGACCATATCCCTGAGCCAGCCCCCGAGGCTCTTCTGCTCCCGCTCGCCTTTCAGGGCGCCCGTGGTGGCCCAGCTCCTCCTGACCAGGTGCTCCGGGAACTCCTTGTTCTTGGTCAGCCACTCGCGCATCCACCTGATGGTGTTCTCGTCGCTCGTGTAGCCGGTGCCGAAGTCGCCGAACTCCTCCTTGAGCCTGGATATCTCCAGCTCCCTCTCTACCTTGGCTACTATGCTGGCTGCCGAAACGACGGGATAATCCCTGTCCGCCTTGTGCTTCACCACAAGCTCCACGCCGTCGCCGACCAACTTGCCCATGAACCTGTGGAACCTGTCCAGGTTGGTGTCAGGCGCGTCGATTATGGCCACGTGCGGGTTAAGAATCTTTATTATGTCAGCGAACTTCATGGCCTCTATCCTGTTGAGGCCCACGCCCTGCTTCCTGTAGAGGTCTATCTTGCAGGGCCCGACCTTCATGATGACGATGTCCTTTGCGATATCATCTATCTGCTTCGAGAGCTTCACCCTTTTGTGATGCGGGAGCAGTTTGGAGTCCCTGACGCCTATCTTCTTCAGCAGGCTCTCCTTCCCCTTCTCGACGGAGACGCCGGCGACTATCAGTGGCCCGCAGACGCACCCCCTGCCCGCTTCGTCCAGCCCCGCGATGATGTGCGCCACCTTCCCTGTGCTCATGGCATATTATTTGCGGAAAAGCAATAAATAGGCTTAAAAATTTTTGCTACAATAATCACTATGACCGATAGAAAATGTGCGATTGCCGTCCCAAGTTATTCAGACCTTGGCATAAAGGGGCCATATTTCGGAGACTTGGTTCACGATCAGCTGGAGATGTCGCATCCTGGTGTGTTTGAAAAAATATACATGGTCGTCAAGCCTGCCGGCGATTCGAGTGAAGAGGTCGTTTTCAGCGAACATGCCAGAGAGAGGGAAGTCTATGTGATGCATCCATGCATCACCAATGCTGCCCAGCACGTGATGGTAGCCGCAGAGACCAGCGACAATCTCCACAGGTCTGACGCGCACAGGGTCATACTTTTTGACCTGTACAACAGGTACTTCAGCTATGATAAGAGAAAAATGAAGCAGTCGCTTAATGCAAAGTTAGTCGCTGATATCTATCAGGGAGCACACGTGGACAGGGTATTCACGGTAGACCCACATTCATCCGAGCTCGTAGGCTTTTTCAGCGAAGACTGCCCGCTCGAGCCGCTTCCCATGGCAGGGCCCCTTGGCGACTATTTCAGGCAGCGTCACGAACTTTCGAACGTTACTGTATGCTCACCCGATGTGGGGGGCTATCCAAGGGCGGAGCGTTTCGCCCGATCTCTGGGCCTTCCACTTGTTGGTGTCAGAAAGTCAAGATCTGAGGACGTTTCTGACAAAACGGAGGCGCTGGAAATAGTCGGGGACAGGAGGTATATTGAGGGAAAGACCATACTTTTCAGGGACGATGTCATACGTTCAGGCGGCTCGCTTGAGGAAGCCGCGGGTTTGTTAAGAGATGCCGGTGCGAATGATTTCTATGCCGCAGTAACGCACCTGGAACTGTGCGGCGATGCTGTTGGCCGTTTAAAAAAGAGTGGCATCAAGGTCGTGGGGACCAATACGATTCCACACACCTTTGAAGGCGATGATGCAATGTACTTTGATGTTATGGACATATCCGGGATAATAGCAGAAGTTGTCCGCAGAAGGAGCCAGGGGCTTTCGATAGGGCAGTTCTTCAGATACAGCGAGACTGGGGGGCGGCATTAATAGAAAAGGCCCCACGGTCTAAACCTTTATCCTGCCGATTATCTTCTTCGTAAGCTCCATGTTGTCCTTCAGCTTTTCATAGCTCTCCATGGCGAACTCCGACGCGGCCTCGTTGTTTATCCTGTCTGCCTTGCCGAAGCCTTTCTTTTTCATGTGGGCTATGATTTCATCCGAGACTGTCTTCCTTTCCGAGAGCATCTCCCTGAAGGGGCTGATGAACCTGAACATGTCCTTCGGGATGGTGGACTGTGCGAACCTCAGGAACCTCCTGCAGTAGTCGTGCACCATGTCATCATCGAGCCCCATGTAAGCGGACCTTTTCTGCAGCTCCTTCCTCACGTGGGTGTGTGGCGGTATGTAGACGACACCGCCTTCGGTTTTGAAGGGCTCCTTTATGCCTATTTCCGAGGGCACGGCCGTGTACTCCTCGTTCAGGCTTTTCAGCGCGAACTTTATCATGGTGCTGACGCCCGCTATGTGCAGCGGATAGTTCATGTCCATACCCCTCTGCTCCAGCGTTCCGTTGGGGTTGACTTTCACTGGATTCCATGCTGTGTCAAGAACCGAGCCGTAGAGCGAAAGCGCTGTTATGCTGAGGCCCAGTTTTTTTATGTAGGAGCCCCACCTGTCGTGCTTCAGTGTGACTATGTCCATAATATCGAATGTGGTCTGCCTGTAGGACTGGAGCCCACCGAATTCCTGGAATTTTGCGTACAGGCCCGACTTGTTGTCAAGGTGCTCGCCGCCCCTGTACATTATGACCCTGGAATCCTTGCCCATCCGCTTCCCCTGGTAATAGGGCGAGGACTGCATGAAGCACGTCAGGGCCGGGTCCGCGGCTATTAGGAAGTTATAGCTGTCGACGAGGTTCTGCTTTATCTTGGAGTTTCTGAAGACTCTCAGCACCTTCTGGCTGCTGTCGAACATTCCCTTCGGGAGCGTGTAGTGGCAGTGGAAGCCTGTGCATTTCCCGGCTATACTGAACCTCTTTTTGCCGAAAATCGACTCCTTGATTTTGTAGGACCTCTCCTCCCTCATGTGAGGCTGGAAGTTGCCGGGGTACGTGCCCAGTGGGTAAAGAAAGACGCCTTCCTTTTCCGCGACGTCCATCAGATGCTCGAGCCCCATAATCATGTGCTTCATGGCACTGGGGACCATCTCGTTGGGGTTGCTGTCGATTTCTATCATGTTGACGGCGCACTCCTTTTTAATCGTGAAGTACCTTTTGGGCCGTATTTTTTCCAGGACCCTGTCCGCGCCGTCTATGATATGCCCGCTGCCGTTAGTCGTAAAGAGCTCTATCTCGTATCCCACCATGTGCTTCTTCAGCGGACGTTTCTGATGCATGTAAGATATTAAATCCGATGAAATAAAAATGAAATCTGCGTTTCATGGAAAACCAGCAGACGCCGCTAACGCGGCCGCCGGCGCAATGTCTTTTTTTCCATACTTATCGCGAGTAGGCGCACCCTCCACTTTTAAATATTCGCCTCATATTCTATTAGTTAGACAGCGGGGTAGAGATATATGGGAATCGATAAAAATTACAAAGCTATGGTGGGAAAATAATCCTAAATCGAAAAATGGAATATGGAAAATGAGAATATCCACCTCTTTTAAATATTTACCACATAATTCTATTAAAGTTCGAAAAAATATAGCGGGGTAGAGCAAGATAATGCTGTTAAAACGGCATGTCCTCGAAGCCTGGAGTGCTCGTTGGGCTCATAAGTTGCTCTGGGACACCCAAAGAAGCTGATACGTTTCGGGTTTAGGTCAGTGGTTCAAATCCACTCCCCGCTATTCCTTTCTATTTTTATTAAAAACCAAAGCAAACTATCATTATGCTCTACTCCAAACTTGTCGACGTCTATGAAGAGCTGGACAGGACGCCGTCGAGGCTCGGCAAGACAGGCGCCGTCGCAAAGATTATGAAAGAGGCGGACGCCGAAAACCTGCCGAGGATTGTGCTTCTTCTTCAGGGCAGGGTCTTCCCGAGCTGGAGCGAGCAGGAGATGGGCATTGCCGACAAGATGGTCATAAGGATAGTGGCCACTGCTACGGGCTTTGCGGAGGAGGAAGTGCTCAGAAGCTTCAGGAAGAACGGCGACCTGGGCATAACCGTGGAGGAGCTGATGAAAGGGAAGAGGCAGCAGACGCTCGCCCCGAAGCACGTGGACATCGGAAAGGTCTTCGACAACCTTCAGAAGCTGGCCACAATCGAAGGCAAGGGCAGCCAGGACGTCAAGGTTAACATAGTCAAGGAGCTGATAATGCACTCATCCCCGAAAGAGGCAAGGTACATAGTAAGGACAGCCCTGGGGCAGCTCAGGGTCGGCGTTGCCGAGGGGGTCGTGAGGGACGCCATAGCCAGGGCATTCTTCCCGGACAAGGAGGGCGATGACAAGAAGGAAGTGATTAAGGCGATAGAGTGGGCCTGGTTCCTCAGGCCTGACTACGGGGACGTTGCCGCCATCGCCAAGGAGAAGGGGCTGGCCGGCCTGAAGAAGGTCACGCTGCAGATGGGGAAGCCTTTCCACGTCCTGCTCGCGGAGAAGTCGCCTTCCCTTAAAGAGGCGCTGGAATCCTTCGAAAACGTGGAGATAGAGGTCAAATTCGATGGTGCCAGGATACAGGCCCACAAGGACTGGGATAAGGTCTGGCTGTTCACCAGGAGGCTGGAGAACGTCACCGCCCAGTTCCCTGACCTGGCCGATATGGTCCGGAAGGGCGTGAAGGCGGACAGATGCATAATCGAGGGCGAGGCCCTGGCGATAGACCCGAAGACAGGGAAGCCCTTGCCGTTCCAGGCCCTTTCACAGAGGATCCACAGGAAATACGACATAGAGAAGACGCTGGGGGAAATCCCGGTCCAGATAAACTGGTTCGACATGGTTTACCTTGACGGCAGGCAGCTGTTCGACATGACCTTCAGGGAAAGAAGAAAGCTGCTGGAATCGGTTATCAGGGAGAAGCCTGGCAAATTCCAGCTGGCAAAGCCGCTGATAACAAAGGACCTGAAGAAGGCCGAGAAGTTCTATGAAGAGGCCCTGTACGCAGGCCAAGAGGGCGTGATGGTCAAGAATCTCGACGCAACATACCAGCCCGGCAGGAGAGTAGCTGGTGGCTGGCTCAAGGTCAAGCCCATAATGGAGACGCTGGACCTGGTTATAACAGGGGCCCAGTGGGGGACCGGCAAGAGGGCTGGCTGGCTCGGCTCGTTCGTCCTGTCCTGCGGGGACGGGGAAGGCGGCTTCCTGGAGTGCGGCATGATGGGGACGGGGGTCAAGGAGAAGAAGACCCTGAATACGGAAATGACACTCAAGGAGCTGACAGAGATGCTGAAGCCGCACATACTGAGCGAAAAGGGCAGCATGGTCAGCATAAGGCCGAAATTCGTCCTGGAGATTGCATACGAGGAGATACAGAAGTCACCGAACTACGGCTCGGGCTACGCCCTCCGCTTTCCCAGGCTGGTGAGGGTCAGGCCCGACAAGGGGCCGGCCGACGCGGACGACATAAAAAGGCTGACCGAGCTCTACCGGCAGCAGAAGGGCGGGAAATAGTATAAAAATCTGCTTTTCAAATAGTTTCACATGGCCAGAAACAGGAAGTCCGTGGTTTTTTACGATTTAAGGAAATATCAGGTAGGCGACAGTCTGCCCGGTGTTCTTGACAGGCTTGGCTTCAGTGAGGCGCAGACGCAGCTCGATGACTGGGGGCTGTTCACCAGGGAAGGCGGTGAATTTGCAGCGAGGTACAGGGGAAACCAGTTCTTTCTCGCCGGAACAGACAGCGACCCGCGTCCTAACCTCGAGGTGGTTGGGCGGGTCCTTGACAAGCCGTTGCTGGCAAGGATTGTCACAGGGGAATTCGCGCCGAGCAGGGTCCTTCCATTTCTGCCGTTTGCCGCAGGCGCCACGGGCATCTATATGGACGTCCGGGCAAGTCAGCACGGCCTGGAGCCCCAGGTTTGCAGGACCGTCGGCGAATATGTCGAGTCCTTACCGATTACCAGAGATATCTCTGAATACCTGAGGTTCGGGGCAGGTGGGCCCAGCGAACCCGTTTCAGCAGGATTCAACGCGATATTTTTAGGCGGGGCAGCACTCGGGTCTTTAATCTATTTTGGCGGACTGGCAGCCAGCAGCCTGGTGAACGGGCATTATGCCAGAAAGCTGACTCCTGAGGCAGAGCATTACCTGTATGGCAGGAAGGCCGAGTCGAGACTTGGGGCTGAGTACAGGTTCATGGGAATCAGGGACGGAGAAACGAGTCTGGACCAGCATCTGGCGGGCATGGGATTAAGCCCTCAATTATACCGGAAGTAACCGAAAGCAACATAAGAAACCCCGCCAATATTCTATAATGCTCTCCAGGGCGCACGTAACTGTCAGCGGCATCGTGCAGGGTGTCTACTTCAGGGCACATGCAAGGGACCTTGCCAGAAGGCTCGGCGTGAACGGCTTCATAAGGAACACCGATGACGGCGGCGTGGAAGCGGTCTTCGAGGGCACCATAGAAGGCATAACAAAGATGCTGGACTTCTGCAGGAAAGGGCCGCCGGGCTCGCACGTGCAGCATGTGGATGTCAGCTGGGAAGACTTCAAAGGCGAGTTCAGGAGTTTTGAAGTACTGCACTAGCCATGATCATCTTTCCCCTAGCCTGCCACCACGTCTTCTTACAAAACCGCCATTGTCGCTGACCACGACCTTCTCGCCACCGAAAAATTCATTCCTGTATCTTGACGATATCTGTAACATGCCGCCGCCGTCCAGCTGTACCCTTATCCTGCCTTTTGGCGTAACCTGTATCCTGCCAATCCGGTAATCAGGTGCTTTTGGCCTGGCGGCATCCGCCATGGCTTCGGCTTCATTCAGCGGGACAACGTCTATCGCGAGAGGTCCCCTGTCGTTCCTGCTGGGCGTAAACTCCATCGTGTCGCCCCTTGCCGCTTCGTAGTCGGGGTCTACGTCAGCCGAGAGGTTCCCGGGGCGGTAGAAATACCCCGCTCCTCCGGCAGAAATGAAGCCATATCTTTTGTCCGGGTAGTAGGCCGTCAGAACGCCTCTTGCCCTTTCCACGCTCATCTTATAGTTTTGTCCGAAAAATTTTTAAGCTGATTGGGCCAGGATAAGCCAGAACCCAGGATTTAAAACTTCTGCCGATTCTATTAAAATGGCGACTGCCTCCGGCCACCTGACGGAAAGGGACATTAAATTTCTGGAAGAAATACAGCGGCTCGAAAGGTCATACTGCACGGACTGCGAAGGAAGGCCATGCTGCCGCTCGCTGCACGGAAGATATCTGATGGTATCAGAAGATTTTATCGATATGCTGGAAGGACTCGAAGATCCGCATAAAAAATCTTCCGTAAGAGTAATCAAATCCGGTGAACTGTATCGCGTTGAATTTCCAGTAGGGGCCTGCTCCTTTTTCAATCCATGCCTCCCGGTTCCGGAGTCGGATTATAAAGGCGGCTGCAGTATATATGACTCCAGGCCGGAGGGCTGCAGAAATTTCCCGTTCGATTACATGCATCGTAACGGATTCCTGGTAATGGACCCTGTCTGCGAAGCTGTCAGAAAAAACTATGACAGTCTGGCATCATTCGCAAGAAGAAAAGGAATAGGCGTATCGCTTATTTCCTGATCCGGACCGCTGCGTGGGTAGAATTGCGGTCAGCCCGCAATCTGCCCGGTCCCTGACGGGATGAGCCTCTGTATCTGCTCCAGGGGCATCTTCTTTATCAGCGGCCTTTCATCTGCCTTTGCCATGCGCGCCAGCCTGTCCCTGATCTGCGGGGCCAGCTTCGGGGCGGGGCTGTCGCCGGGCTGGAGAATTACAAAACATTTCGTGCGGCTCTTCACCAAGCTGACGGGTCCGGAAACGGCCTCGGCCACCAGCCTGTCCTTGTCGACCAGGACGCCTATAGCTATCCTGACATCCACGTCCCTGAACCACTCCCTCTTTCCGTATATCATGAAGGACCCCTTGGCCATGCTCATGCCGCTTGGCGGCTTTTTCGACAGCTGGTCAGGCCTGACCGCGTAGACGTCCACGCTGGCAAGGCCCCTGCTCCAGGCCTTCGAGAAGACCGCCGTGATCTGGGACGCCTCTTTCCTAGTCTCATCGCTGAACCGGCTGCCCCCTTCCTTGCCGGCCTTGATTACGGCAAACGATGAGCCCTGTATGTCCGTGTGGAAAACCAGGTCCCCGGCTTTGGCATGCTTCTTTATGAGGCTCTCGTTCGTTTCGGCGTCCTTCCCGGCAACTATAAGGAAGCCGTCTGACGATGTGAATGTCCTGAAACCATCATACTGCTTTCCGGCGGCGGCCTTTTTTATGACAGCCGGCCTATGCTGCGGCTCCGGAATCAGCTCCAGCGCCCTCAGCTGCTCCTTCTTTTCAGCCATGGCAGCCTCGGCCCCCTCATGCTTCTTCCTGGCGGCCTTGGAGCCTTCGTAGTACTTCCCCGCGTTCTCCTCCACGGACTTCCTGAAATCAAGCTCCACCAGCTTTCCGCCAAGGTTCACGACCACAACTCCCCTGTGCTCCCTTATCTCGACGACCGCACGGGCCTCCGGCGTGGCATCCTGCTTAAGCCTGGCCTTTATGTCCGCCCAGCTGAGCCCACTGTCCTTGGCCTTCCTTACGCCGCTGAGGATGCTGTCAACGAGGCTGTAACTGGAGTATATGGCGTCTGCAGTTTCCCTCTTCCCCACCCTGTCCGCATTGAGCTGCTCTCCCAGCCAGGTCTGCCTTTCCACTATCCTCAGGAGCCTTCCGGTCTCCTCATCCATGGCCTTCTTCTGCATGTCCCCTGCCTCCTTTTCAGCCCTGACAGAGAAGAGCCCATCCAGGGCCGCAGACATGCTGGGCCATTCCTTCGTAGGCTCCGCCCTGGCGCGCAGCGGGAACGGCGACACGGTCCCGTCCTCGTAGCTGACAGGCTCCGGTTTCCTGGCGGCCAGCTTTTTCATGGCCTCGAACACTGCCGAAACCTCACTGCCGGAAAGGCCCTTAGCTGGCTTCTCGGGCCCGACCCCGGTCATCAGGCATACCTCGTTCGCATAGACAGACCCCAGTCCGGCCTTTGCCAGAAACGAAACAATGCTGCCGTCGCTCTTCCTGACGATGTTCCCGAAGGTTTCGGGCGATATGGCGTAGGGGTTGATGCCCGAAGGCGGGTTTACGTAAGGCCTCTTTGGAAGCAGCGACCTGTCCTTCCATCTCTTTGAGTGCAGGGGCATTATGACGTTGTAGGAGCTGTCGCACAGGACCACGTTGCCCGGCGGGACGAACTCCAGCACAAGTATGCAGTCGTCGGTCACTATTTCCACCAGACGGTCGAAGCCAACCTGCCTGATGTCCCTTATGGACCTGCCGGTCAGGCGCTTCCTCAGCAGCATGCAGAAAGCGGGCGGCTCCTGCGGCGAGACGGGCCTGTGCTGGGCCAGGAAAAGGCCCCGGGCGTCGGCGTAAAGCCAGAAGCTGCCTTTGCCGGGCGCAAAGACGTCGAACAGGAACTGGTTCTGCCCGGCACCGTACTGGTAGACCTTCCTGAAAACGCCCCCCAGCAGGGCCTCCCTCACTTCCCTTACGAGGAACCTTATGTCCAGGGACTTGAGCTCGACTGACATAATATTATCACGTCTCCATGTCTAAGCATCTTCCCAAGCCTAGTCTTCCCTGCCGCCCCACAGCTCTCTCATTTTTGGCTGCTGGATTTTATGGAGAAGCATTTCCTTCAGTGCGCTGACAACTGCCTTATCGGGCCGGACGGTAGTTACGCTGCTCATTATAAATCACTTACAGATATTATAACAACTCACTTTAACAACCATTTCCAGAGCGGAATATACATTATCCTGTGTTTTTTTATTATATCCGTGCCTTCATACCCCCAGGTTATTATCAGCAGGTTTTTGCATCTTAGCGCCTTGCTTGCTTTTATCAGGGCGTCCGTCTCCCGCTTTTTTATGTCTTCCCCTGAATTTGCATAGCACACCTGAATCAGCTGCCTGACTTCTTTTCCTTCCTTCAGAACAAAGTCCACCTCGTTCTGCTGGTAGTCCTTCCAGTAGTATACTTCCTGGTTGTCCGCGGCTCTTCGTTTGAGTTCTACCGCCACCGTATTTTCAATCAGTCTGCCCTTGTTTTCAGAAAACCTGAATCCGACCGCGTTCAGCAGGCCGGTGTCAACGCAGTATATCTTTTTCGGTGCCAGAAACTGCTGCTTCAGTTTGAAGTCGAATCTCTCCAGCCTGAAAACCAGAAACGCCTCTTCCAGGTAGGTTACCCACTTCGAGACCGTCGAGACGTGCTTTACCGAGAGTATTCTTGCCGTCTTTGTGTAGCTGAACTCTTCCGCTGCATTTGTTATCAGGTATCTGGCGAGTTTCTTTAGCTCTTCGATTTTTTTTATCTTATGTCTTAACAAAATGTCCTTTGTCAGAACGTCTTCGTATATATGCGAAACAACTCCGCTGCCGAACTTTTGTATTTCCGGAAAACCGCCCTTCTGGATATAATCTTCCAGAAGGCTGAAGACCAGGGCTTTTTCTCTGGTGGTATAGACCTGGCTTTCCCTGAATCCCTTCAGCTTTGCGAATTCCTTAAAGGAGAATGGAAAAAGAATCACGTCAGAATGCCTGCCGGTCAGGTGGGTTGCCAGCTCGCCGGATAGCAGGTTCGAATTGCTCCCGGTGAGTATTACCCTTTTTGTCCTCCTCAGCCGGTTGGCGAACAGCTCCCAGCCTTTGACGTTCTGGACCTCGTCAAGAACAACAAAATCCACGTCTCCATAAAGCTTGTAGAAGGATTTCAGGATTTCATTCAAATCCCCGGTTTTTGCCCCCAGAAGCCTTTCGTCATCAAAGTTTACATAGCCGAAACTCTTGCCTTTTACCAGCAGATAGGAAAAAATGGATTTGCCGCATCTTCTTATCCCCAGAACCGCCAGAATGTTCGGAAACCCCAGCGCCTTTTCCGCCGCCCCGAGCTTTTCCCTGGGAATCAGGCTTTCCTCCCTGTCTGTGCGTTCAAGCTCCTCCCTCTGCTCCTTAATGACGGTATCAAAATCCATAACACTGTAATAGAAAGCTTTATATATAAACCTTTCTAGTGTAGTAGAAAGCTTTTGAAAAATGCTATTGAATGTGATGATATTCTCCAACATCACAATACATAGCATTGGCCAACTGTTGATTTTTCAGCTATATGGTCGATCAATCTGCCCAAACAATAAAAACCATCGCCTGCAAAAATACTCATGGAAGACACCGGCACGAAAATCATGAAGTACGCCGTCCTGATAGCCATCGGGTCAGGCATAGCCGTATCCGTCTACCTGATCCTGGCCGCGAGAAGCGAGTCCTACTCGGCCCTTTTCATAAGGTCCCACACCAACTACATAGAGAACGGTACCGTTTCCTTCACGTACGGCGTGGACCGGTTCGGCCCGGCCGGGGAAAGCTATGATTTCCGGGTGACCGTGAGGGGCACGGAGTACCACAAGGAAGGCTTTGATATGCAGCCCGGGAGGATGGAGGAGAACGTGACCTTCCGCCTCAACGAGACCACCTTTCCTGTGAAGGTCCAGCTTGTCCTCAGGGGGAGGGGCGGCGAGGTCCTGGAAACCTTCTTCTGGCTTAACGGGGCAGGGTAGCGGTGGGTAGACCATGGACGCGCTCTTCCATTTCGCCCTCTCCTTCGCAGGCGGCTACATCCTGCTGAGGGGGCTGAAAATCGACTTCAGGTTATGGCACCTGCTCGCCATCAGCCTGGCGGCGGGGCTGATAGACATAGACCACATAATAACCACGTCGCCTGCTGTGCTTTACGCACACAACGTGATATTCATAATCGGATTGCCTGCGGCTTCTTGCATGGCTTTCAGATATCTGCGCCAGGAAAGGCTCGCTGTTTACAGCCTTCTCTTCACTGTCATGTGGGCGGGCCACCTGCTCATGGATATGATAGCCGGCATGTACGGCATCCCGCTGCTGTTCCCGCTTTCGGGCCATCTGTTTATGATTCCCCAGAACTGGAACTTCATTGAGATAGAAAACTCATATGCGATAGCGCCGGCGGGCATAGCCGTCGCCGCTTACTTCGCCCTGGTTTTCGCTATAATACTGCTGCTGTCCGGATTCAAAAATAGGGCCGTCCAGGCCCAAAAATAGAGCTACGATTAATAAAAATTAATCCAAGGCCGGAAAACCAATGGCCTGTTCAAATGTTGTGTTTAAGCTTCTAAGCCTTTCTCTTCGCTGACCTGTACGCAAATACCAGAACGGTGCCGACTATCGCAACGGGAATCGCCGCGAAGACGAACTCCGGAGCTGGTATGTAGTCGTTGCCGCATGCATCGCCAATGTACAAGTTACCCATCGCAACGTCTTCAGGGTCGCCGATTAGTGATTTTGGTATGGCAACCTCGACCACGTAGTTGGTCTTGCCGTTGTCGCTGATACCGGTGTCCACGTACGCTCCCATCGCTGAGCCCAGGTTGCTGGTTGCAGTCTTGAAGTAGGTGGGCTTCACTGTTGGGAAGTAATTCGATGGTTCCCATGCAGGCATCGAGTAGACGTCGAACTGGTTCAGGTAGTTGTCGCCGAACTTGACTCCGTACTCGTAGCCATACACGCCAGTGTTCTTGTCCTTGTCCAGGTTAAGTGCAAGGTCGCCAGGTCTCTTGTCCCCGCCGGATGTCGCTGCCTCTGATGTCACAAGTGCGACATAGACGCAGTTCTCATCCTCATCGAGGTAAAGAGCCTCCAGGTCATATGCCTCGCCGGCATATGGCTCCGTGTACCAGTTGCCGTTTTTGTGCTGGATTTTCGGCTCGTTGTACTTGGTGTAGGAACTGCCTGTGCCTCTGATGTGCACGCCGTATGGCAGCTCGCCCCATACCGGATCCCTGTTGTCCTCGACCACGAAAGTAACACCAGAGTTCGGAAGCCATGTCGCGTTCTGGGACCAGTCGTCATTCAGGTCAATGCCCCAGTCTGCCAGGCTGCCGTCTATGGTATACTTTCCGCACAGGATCTGACCGTCCGTCACTTCTGAAACCGGTGTAGCCGCTGCAATCACTGAAAATGCTGATACTATCAGCAAAGAAGCTACTATTGTTGTTAAAAGGTTTTCAAATTTCATACAACTCTATATGTGAGAAAGTTTTAAATACCTTGCGCGAAAAAAATTTTATAAAAAGGCAAGAAAAACTAATTGTTTTTCTTTTTGGCTGTATTATAAGAGAACAGTAGCATCAGTCCCAGTATCCCTACTGGCAGTGCGACAAAGGCGAATTCCGGAGCCGCCGGGCCCATGACATATACCTCATCCTGGTAGTCATGGTCCCCTCCGCAAAGAAGATCCTCGAAGCCTATCAGGTAGCCATCCGGCTTCTGGGTCCTGTATATGACAACGTGGTCAGTGCGGTCTATGTTGAACCTCTTTTCGCTGTACCAGTTCGTAAAAGGATACCATGAAGGCTTGATGTAGAAGCCGATGGACGTCACGTTTGCCGGTATCTTTATGGTTTTCGTCATCACGGGGCTGTCCGGCCCTGTGAACAGGACAGTCCTACTGCCCGTGTTGCCGGCTATGTACCAGCCGCCGGAAGTGCCATCAGCCATAGCTGCGTACTCTGCTATAAGGGTTATATTATAAGATTTACCGGGAACCACGGACACGACTTCCAGCCCGGTCTCGTTGCTGAGCACGATGCCGTTTGCCGCAGCTATCTGCTGCAGTGTAGGCTCAGCTGCCTTTACAGCCGAAGATAAAAACAGAACTGCCAAAACCGACATCAGTGAAACGATGAATATCTTTTTCATAGCAGAATATATGACTGTAAGTTTTTTAAACCTTACGGTAGTCAAAATCCCGTCAGAATCTTATACCCAGCCCTGTCAAAAATAAAATAAAAATAAGAAAAAATTCTACTTCTTCCTTGCCACGAACATCAGACCCACGGCAGCAAATGCTATCGTTGCCGGGATAAGCGGCGTGACAAACTCCGGTGCTGTGGTCTCGTGCGAAGGACCTGGCAGGTATGAGCCTGTGTAAATATTCTGGCCGGACTTTATGCCGACTTCCTTCTGCCCCACGGTGCATTCCTTCACCTTGAACCAGAACGTCGCACACTCATAGTCATCCATACCGACGTCGAACTTTATGCCGGTTATTCCCGTGTGCTGGTCTGTTCCGTACTCAATCGATCCACCCTGGTTCGGGTCGGTGCCCCATTCAATGGGCCACTCGTTGGTCGTGCCGACGCAGGACTCAAGGTCCCAGTGGCTTATGGCATGTACGACACGCCCTCCACCTGAGCAGACATAGTACGTCCACGTGCACAGCCCGTTCACAGGACCAGTGACGCCAACGAAGGTTATGTTGTGGCTGGCGTAGGTCACAGTGTTCGACGGTGCACTTACCAATGGCAGTACCATAAGTACGCACAGTGCCGAAATTACAGCTGTCAATGCTTTTAAAGACATAGTTATTTTTTGGGTGCAAACTTTTTTAAACCCAGCAGGTGGGAAATCCAATGGTTATTAAAGCTTTCCATCAATGTGATATAATGAATTTGAAGGCATTTCTGGACGTGGACAGGAAGATTCTGGCATGGTTTTTCGCAGTCATGGCCTCGGTGCTGGCCTGGTTCCTGATTTCGCCGCCCAGCCTGACCGGCCACCTGGCAGTCTTCATATGGCTCCTGACGGGCCTGATTGTGCTCTACCTGGCCAGGAAGAAGGACTTCGGCAAAAAGCTTGTCGATAGTGAAAAGTATCTCTTTACAGGAGCAGGCGCCTTCATCATAATACTGAGCTTCTTCTACATCCAGATAGGCCTGGGCAACCCGCCCTACTCGATAGACGACTTCTCTGTTCTGCTCTCCGGCATTACGATAATATTTTTCACGTACATGGGCAGGAGGCGTACCCTCCTCACGTCTGCCATACCTTTCATAGCCATTGTCGCATTCCAGGTCTACGACAAGATAAGGTTTGACCTGGAGGGCACGTTCTCCTTCCTCATACCGCCTGTGGTCTACCTGAGCATATCCGTGCTGAGGCTGCTGGGCGTGAACGCCTACGCAGAGGAGACGAGGATAATGTTCAACACTGTCCAGGGGCAGCCGATGGGCGTTCCCATAGTCTTCGATTGCAGCGGCGTCGAGTCCATGTCCACGTTCCTGCTCGCAGCCGCGGTCGTCTTCTACTTCTTCAGGGAAATGCCCAGGAACAAGAAGCTAGCGTTCCTGGCAGTGGGCATAGCCGGCACCTATGCGGCCAACATAATGAGAGTCGTAATCATCTGCCTGAGCGGGTACTACTACGGGCCCGAGGGCGCGATAGAGCTGGTGCACATACACACGGGCTGGATACTGTTCGCCGTATGGATGTTCATCTTCTGGTACGCGTTTTTCCTCTCATATATGAGAGGGCAGAGGAAAGGGCAAAAGAAAAAAGGTATCAAGGCAACTGAGGAAAAGACGAAAAATAAAATAATTAAAAGGAAGAACCCCGGTGCAAATAAGAGAAGCAGTAATAGATAAACTCATGAAATTTATGAAAGCCGCTGCAAGTACGCTGATGAAACCGGAAATCTGCGGGGTAATGCACGTGCATTCGACCCACTCACAGGATGGGAGCATGACACTGCGGCAGCTTGCCGGCTGGTGCAGAAAAAGTGGCCTGAAATTTCTTATGATTTCTGAACATCCTGAAATCCTCGGCAGGAAAATCATAGACCGGGCGCGCATGAGGGAAATAGTAAAAGAATGCAATGCGCTGTCCGATGAAAATTTCATAATCATCCCCGGGCTGGAGTTCATGACCGATGACGGCATGCACATCCTCGCCTATGGCATAAGGAAATATTTCGAGGAAAGGGGCACAAAGAAAAGCATCGAAAAAATACATGAATTGGGAGGGCTTGCCGTGCTGGCGCACGTTTCTATTTACGATGAAATCCCCTTTGAAAAGCTATCAGGAATCGACGGTATTGAGGTGTGGAACACATTGTATGATGGATGGCTCGCCCCCAGAGTAGGGAATCTCAGGATTCTGGGAAAGATAAAAGGCGCAAAGGCGTTCGCGGGCAGCGACCTGCACAGGGAGGAGCAACTCGGCAGGATGCTCGTCTGCGTGAAAGCCAAGAGGCTGGATGAGAAGGAGATACTGAGCGCCCTAAAGAGAGGCGACGCTTGCTTCAGGGGCAGGTTCGTTTCATTCAATCCCGATATATATATTTAAATTATTTTGCTTGCTTCACATTATTATGAAAGCACTTGTTACAAATGCCGAGGACTGGGTAACCTTAGCCGTGACGAGGTCGCTCGGCAGGCACGGCGTGGACGTGACCGCTGCTTCTTACAGGAAAAGTGCGATGACTTTCCATTCGAGATACTGCTCTCACAGGATGTTCTACCCGGACCCCAGAAAGGTCGGCGACAGTGTTGCTGACCATATGCTGAAGCTCGTGAAGAGCAACAGGTTCGATGTCTTTTTTCCGGCGCAGGAGGACGTGCTGATACCCGTTGCAAAGCAGCAGGATAAGTTCAGGCAGTATGTGAGGCTGCCGATGCCTGATTTCGATACCATAGACAAGACCGATGACAAGTCCAGGACGTTCAGGGAGGCTATGAAGGCCGGTCTGGACATACCAAGAACACTGTTCATGGAGGACCTCGGCGACCTGAAGAGCGCCGTAAAGGACCTGCAGTTCCCGATACTCATAAAACCCTACAGGGGCGCAGGCTCCGTTGGCCAGACGGTCCTTAATTCGCCGAAAAACCTGGAAGAGATATTCAGGAGGACCGTCGCCCGGTATGGCCCTTCCATGATCCAGGAATACGTGTTATGGGACAGGAGGTACAGCTTCAGCACGATTTTCAATGAGAAGCACGAGCCGGTCAGGTTCTGCCTCGTCAGGTCAATAAGGGAATATCCGATAACTGGCGGGCCGCTGGTTTACTCGGTTACAGTCAGGGACGATAACCTGAAGGAGCTCAGCCTGAGGCTGATGAAGTCGCTCAGCTGGTATGGCATCGCCAATGGCGCCTTTATAGTTGACAAAAGGGACGGCAGGCCCAAATTCATCGAGATAAACCCGAGATTTTTCGGGTCGCTCCCGCTCCCCATAGCGGCAGGCGTTGATCACCCCTGGGTCCTGTTCCAGCTCGCGATGGAAGAGAAAATAAAGCCGGACCTGAGCTACAGGCTGGGCGTGAAGGCGCGCCACGTATTCCCGGAAGACCTCAAATACCTTCTGGACGTACTGAGGGGGAGGCCCAGGGTCTCCGGGTTCAGGAGGCCGGGGAAGGTCAGGACCATGGCCGGTTTCATGAAAATTTACGAGAAGAATCTCACATATTATGTCTTCTCAAAGGACGACCCGGCTCCGTTTATTTACGACTTGTCGCATTTCTTTCACGAAAAGTACAACAGGGTCCTGCAAAAACTACCGCGGGGCCGCCGAAAAGGCGCGGGTAAAGTATTTAAATAGGAAAATTTTTAGTTATCATATGGTAGGAAAATTTTCCACAATTGTTATGACAGTTCTGCTGCTGGCAATGACAGCGGCAACAGCATCGGCGGCAACCTGCGGTGACTCAAAGTGCGAAGCGGGCGAAGACTGCGCCGCCTGCCCGGGCGACTGCGGCGCGTGCAACGATGCCATATGCGTTGTTGACAGCAGCTGCGCATCCAACATATGCTGCAACGGCCTGTGCAAGGACTCATGCATAGTATACTCCTCAAGCGGCGACCAGGGAACGACCGGCATGTTCCTGTCAAACCCCGTCATGCTCGTCTTCTTCGAGGTAGCGCTCATACTCGCCGTGCTTGCAGTTATATACATTCTCTGGAGAAGGCGGCAGGGCATAGCCAGAAAAAGGACACCTACATCAGCACGTAGACCCTCGAGAGCACTACGATAGCCACAACCAGAATCACGGCAAGAATGCTTTCTATCAGTATCCACGTCTCCTCGCCCATGGGATTGTATCCCTCAACCTGCTTCTGGGCGGTCTTCGGAGTAACTATTTCAATTATTGAGTTGTAGTCCAGGCCGGATGCCGTCGCGCTCACGGGCTTGTATGCTATGTAGACCTTGCCCGACGCGTTGGGCGGCACGTTCAGGCTCACGTTGAACCTCAGCCTACCGTCCTCAGAGTCGGGGGCCCTTTGAATGGAGTACCATTCCTTGTCTATGCCGCTCAGCGCCAGCTCGACAGATTCGGGGTCGCAGTTGGTCTCTGCCGTGACTATGAAGCTTATCGCAGAGCCGTTGTTAATCCTCACCTCTATCGGGAAGACCAGTATCTCCAGCCTGTCGCAGCACTTCTCGCTTTCAGCAGGCTTGTAGGCCGTCGTGCCGCAGTTCCTCGAATCAGAACACATCCTTGATCTGAAGCCGGACTGGCATTCGGACCAGGCGCCGCAGGACCAGGATTCGTTGCAGACCGTTGTGGAACCGCCCGTGTGGCTGCCGCCTCCGTTGGCAGGAGGCTCCTCGGGTGGCGGCTCCTCGCCGGCTTCGGTCACATATATCTCGAATGTGTGCTCGGAAAGCGAACTGGTTATCGCAATGTCCCTGTCGCCGTTCTGCCTCTGCCAGTTCGAGTATGCAGCCCCGTCCCGCTTGACCGCATAGACTGAATTAGGATTCAGACCCTTCACCGTTATTGTCGACGTCCCGGTGCCCTTTATTTTCACGGTTATCTTATCGTCATCATCGTATGAGACCAGCGCATATTCGGCCTCCGATGACAGGCTGAGTTTTTCATGTCCGGAATAGCTCAGGGTCGTCCCGCCCCTGATGAAGAAGTACTGCAGCTCGCCTGAATCTGCCCTGCTGAATGCAACGACCGCGTCGGTTGCCATGGAATCCGCGGTTATTGTTTCCCCGTCGGATATGCTGACTATGTCCACAATCGGGCCTCTCGTCAACTTGGTAGCGTAGTCGTTACCATCCCCGCCAAATACTGCAATATTGGTAATTGTGGGGTTCATATCAGTCGACTTTGTCGGATAGTATAATGTTAGGTATTTTACTGATGTCGATTCTTGTCTAACTTTTACATAAGGGTGATAAAAATCAAAATTTTCTGCCCCATTACCAAGGTGCATCCCTGTAACATTAATAGTCACGTCTGAAGTTGGATTTAGATGAACTGTTAAATCTACTTCTTCACTTGAAGTAATTTCCGAATTTTTTTCTGTTAGGGTACTCCAAACGATATTTTCAACAGAAGAATATTCAGAT
>Ga0315291_10002216_pt1 | contig 25581 bp, 26 predicted proteins | sample YL17G12_20_MG_FD_203070 | JGI IMG/M metagenome (GOLD analysis project Ga0315291, IMG submission 203070) | Sediment microbial communities from Yellowstone Lake, YNP, Wyoming, USA - YL17G12_20 | ecosystem: Environmental > Aquatic > Freshwater > Lake > Sediment | place: USA: Wyoming | collected...
TGAGCTGCTCTGCTATGCGGGAAGTGGACCGGCAGAGTTGACCGGCGCAATTGACAAGATCGGGTCTCTCCTGGATAGACAGATTTCGCCCTCTGGTAGGCCGGTTTATTTCTCAGACAGTCTCGTAGTTGTCAGTATTCCCGATCCGGTCTGTGTGAAGTGCGCTTCGAAGCCCGGCCGGGAATGCCCCGATTATTGCGCCACGCTTTGTGGGTACGACCCCGAACTGCTTCCTTGCCAGTGCATAACAGACCCACCCAAGGAATGCCCGCGCATAGATTCTCTCATGAACCTTACCTACTACGACGAAGAGAGTGCCGATTATGACGTACGAGGTTGGACAAGCGAGCTTCCCTCCACCGCGTTTGTTCTCGACCGGACCGGCAGATTAGAAGGGAAATGGAAGATACTCGATTTCCTGTTCAGCCTTCAGAACGCAGACGGTTCCTTTCCTGACAAATGGGGTTTTATGCCCAAACCAACGGACAGCATGTGGGAGTATGCCTCGGACGGGCACTCGGTAATCAGAACCTCCTGCGTTTTCTTCTATCTGAGCGGGCTAATGCGAGCGCCCGAGGGCGTCGGCACCAGGTCGCTTGCGGCGGATTCTGCAGGTGACGCCGTTTCTTCGACTGGTGGGGTAGGGGTTGGGGCGGCATTGGCACCTGGAACGGTCTCCGCGTCTGGTGGGGGAGAGGTTGCGGCGGCTTCCACAATCGGCACCGTTTCTACGACTGCTGGGGCGGAGCTCGCGGCAGTTGATAGCGTGAACATTTGGGCTGCCGACGATCCGAGCACAACGGTTAAGATCCAGCCCAATCCATTCTTCGGTACCGCCATGATCTCGTTTGAAGGCGGTGCATCGGGCTGCGAGATTACTATCGTCGACGTGGGCGGCAGAGTTGTGAGGGAGCTGGCCGAAGGAGTTGCGGGATCCGGTACAGTGCTCTGGGACGGTCTCGACGATGCGGGAAACGAGATTTCCCCGGGTGTCTATTTTGTAAACGTGACTTCCGGTGTGGTGACCACGTCCACAAAGGTAGTTCTATTGAGGGAGCTTTCGTGATAACGCATCGGGCGCGGCGAGACTGTGAGTTGCCAGAGGTTGTTCTACTGAGGGAGCTTTCGTGATAACGCATCGGGCACGGCGAGACTGTGAGTTGCCAGAGGTTCTCTTACTGAGGGAGCTTTCGTGATAGCACATGGCCACAGCAACACTGTGATTTGCCCTGGATGTGCCCGAAGACTCCGTGATTACGCGTGAGAAAGGTGTGAGAAGAAACTAGTGAAAAGGCGCACGTTTGACTCCCAAGGAAAAGCGAAACGACTGCGCATTACGGCGTTCCTCTTGAGTTTCGCGGTGATCGTCTGTCTGACCTCCTATTCCGCAGGATTTGACGACGCCGGCGGCTTGATGACGCTCTGGGTGGAGAAGGAAGGGTACGTTCAGGTAGCGTCAGTCGGGCAATGGGAGGAGAAGAGGTCGATCATTCAGGAGGTTCTGCTTGATTTTCTGCTTCCTCACCCTGATGAGCTCCAGCCGCTGGATTTATTGCTACTGTCCGAAGAGGACATGGGCGGGTACGTCCGAAGGAAACTCGAGTACTCGACTCTGCCTGGCGAGCGAGTGCGAGCCTGGTTACTGATTCCTACAAGGGGAAATACAATCCCGGCGCCCGGTATCCTCGCCCTTCATCAGACGACGCCCAGCGGCAAGGACGAAGTTGTTGGCCTCGAAGGCGACCCCAAAATGGCATACGGGCTCGAGCTGGTCAGAAGGGGTTACGTGGTCCTCGCACCGGATGGCATCACGATGGGGGAAAGAATCTCAGGGGCCCCCTTCAGCGACACACGAGCCATCTACGAGAGGTTTCCCCATTGGAGTGCCCTGGGTATCATGACGTGGGAGGCCGTGCAGGCCGTGAACGTGCTCGTTTCTCTGCCCGAGGTGGACAGCACCAGAATAGGCTGCATAGGTCACTCACACGGAGGCTACGGATCGATGTTTCTCGCAGCCTTCGACCCGCGCATCAAGGCTGCCGTCTCTAGCTGTGGTCTCATGAAGTCTTGCGACGACGTTGACCCTCTCAGGTGGGCCAGGTCGTCGGGGTTTGTCGCGATGCCTGAGCTCAAACCCTATGTCAAGAAGAGGTCTTTCCCCTTCGATTTTCACGAAGTAGTAGCTTTGATAGCACCGACCCCGTTTTTGAACATCTCCGCCTCGAACGACCCGGTCTTTCCAGGTTCCGGCGAGAGTTCGACACGCGCTACGGATGAAGCCCGGGTGATCTACAGTAGAATATACGGTTTGGATGACCGTCTTGTTAACCTGGTTCATTCATCGGGGCATTCGTTTCCTTCTTCTGCCAGACAGGAGGCCTACAGGTGGTTTGACAGGTGGCTCAAGGGAAAACACATTGGACGAGAGCCTGGCGAGAGTGAACCGCCTGCTGTCGAGACAACGGCTGACCCGGTTGCCTTGACGGAGGCCCCTCAGGTGCGCGTGGATTCGCGGCAGGACGGTGTAAACGTGTTCAGTTTTTCTCTGGAAGCCCGCTCGAGGACGAGTCTGGCAATATACGATGTCACCGGCAGAAGGATCAGGAATCTGCTTGAAAGTGACCTTGGGCCGGGGCGTTATGACGTCAGTTGGAACGGCAGCTCTGACGACGGGAGAATCGTCTCCGCCGGGGTCTATTTCTACAGACTTGAAACCGAGGGAAAGGCTCGCTCCGGCAAAGTCTTTGTGCTGGGGTAGGAACGTCCAGTTCCAGCGCTTGTTGTCGTGCCTAGCGCTATCGCTTGCTGCTGTCGCTGGCTGGCGGCAGGTTCGATAACCTCGCGTGCTTCTTGCGGTTGCTTTTCGTCCCATTTGACCTTGACTCGCTCGCCCGCTTCGTCTATCCTTTTTAGGATTGTTTTTACGCACGTTTTTAAAGGTTCGCGGGAGGAGCTATGCCAATAATCGATTCAAAAAGCGGCAAAATCGTAAAGCAACTTTCAGCGGCGGAGCTGGTCGAAGCAGCCAACCTGCTCCGAGGCTACAATCTCATCTGTCTTGCCGCGGCGGGATCAGGCCACGCTGGCGGCACGCTTTCGGTGATGGACATTGCGGCTGCCGTTTATCTGAACGTGGCCAGACACGACCCCAAGAATCCCCATTGGGAGGGAAGGGACCGAGTAATCTGGTCGACCGGTCACAAGGCTCCGTCCCTCTATCTCTGTCTGGGTATGAGCGGCTACTTTGACATTGAGGAAGTTGTGACATTGAGAAAGCTGTACAGTCCTTTCCAGGGTCATCCGCACTGGCTCAAACTCACCGGAGTCGAGGCCTCTACGGGCTCCCTCGGCCAGGGCCTAAGCATATCAAACGGTATCGCTCTTGCAGCTAAGCTCGACAAGTGTGATTACAGGGTCTACTGCTTTATGGGCGACGGCGAGCAACAGGAAGGACAGATTTGGGAAGCGGCAATGGAGGCCGGCCACTACGAGCTCGACAACCTCTGCGGCATCGTTGACAAGAACAGACTCCAGATTGATGGTTGGGTCGAAGATGTAATGGACGTCGATCCGCTCAGGGAGAAATACGAGAGCTTCGGCTGGAACGTCGTGGAGATAGACGGCCACGACATGACGCAGATACTTGACGCCTTTGAGCAAGCCAAGAACTTTAAGGGTAAACCGACGCTCATCATCGCCCACACCATAAAAGGGAAGGGCGTGAAGTTTATGGAGAACGTGGCGGGCTGGCACGGAAAGGTTCCTAACTATGAGCAAATGCTCGACGGGTTAACCCAATTGGGCCTCAGGGACAAGCTTCCCGTGGAAAGGCTCATGGAAAAGGCGAAGCGATATCAGTCTTCCGTCGACAAGAAGCTGGACGCCAAGATGCCCAAGTTCTCGCGAGACTATTTCTGGAACGTCGGGCCCCGGATGAAAGTCAAGATGGACCCGACGAGGTTTGGTTTTGGCTGCGCCCTTCGAGAAACGGGTGACGATGAGCGAGTCGTGTGTCTGGGAGCCGACATTTCGGGATCCATAGCTATTAGTGAATTCCATTCGAAGCATCCTCACAGGAGTCACAGATTTCTCAGTATGGGAATTGCCGAACAGAGCGCGACCGGCGTAGCCGCAGGTCTCGCAAAAGAAGGCAAGCTCCCCGTGTTCGGCACGTACGGAGTGTTTGCCTCTGGCAGGAATCTTGACCAATTGAGAACCACGGTCTGCTACGGGAACTTCAACGTTTTTATCGCCGGTGCTCATGGTGGCGTATCTGTGGGACCGGATGGTGCCACTCACCAGGCCCTCGAAGAGCTTTTCCAGATGTGCGGCCTCCCGGGGATGAACGTTGTGGTACCCTGCGACTCCGTGGAGACGCTGAAGGCGGGCAAGTTCCTGCTGTTCGACGTATTTGGCCCCAAGTACCTGAGGTTCGCTAGAGAAGCCACGCCGATTGTCACAAATGAGCAGACTCCTTTCAAGTTCGGCGAGGCCAATGTGATCAGGTACAGAGGAGAGAAGGACGATTTCGCGGCGGCCTTCGAGACGGTGCTTTCCTCCAAGTGCAAGAACGAAAACGAGGACCTGACCATAGTGGCCTGCGGGCCCGAAGTACCCGAAGCCATGCGGGCCGCATACATGCTCAAAGAGGAGTACGGTCTTGAAACGAGAATAGTGAACATGCACACGGTAAAGCCCATGGATGAACGCGCCATCGTGAGAGCTTGCGTTGAAACGGGAATAGTAGTGAGCGCAGAAGAGCATCAGGTGGGCGGGTTGGGTGACCGCGTTGCGGCCGTCGTCGCGCAGGCTAAGGACGCCTACGGCTTGCCCGTGATCATGGGGATGATAGGCGTGAAAGACAGATTCGGCGAGTCAGGCGCGCCGTGGGAACTCATCAAGGAGTTTGAGGTAAGCGCGGAACACATCGCCCAGAAGGCGAAGGAACTCTATGACTTTGCGAAGAGGAAGGGCTTTAGACCGGGCAAGGGGAAGGCTGTCGGGAAGCAGGGTGTGGCGGTCGCGGTTACGAGGCGAGCGGTAACTGGCGCGAAAGCCGGGAAGGCTGCGGTGGCGGGGGCTGGCGGGGCGAGAGCCGGGAGACGTGCGACGGTAACCGGCGCACCGGTAGTCGGCTCGAAAATGGGAGCACGCGCGAAAACCGGGAAGGCTGCGACGGCCAAGAAGGTGTCTGGAGCGATGAGGCGCACGAAGGCAGCGAAGGTATCTGGGGCTAAGAGGGCCGCTGGGGCAACAGGGGTTAAGAGGGGCGCGAAGGCCGTGAAGGTTTCAAAATCGGCTTGGGCGAGGGCGAAGGTGGCAAAGGCCAGGAAGCCCGTCGCGAGAAAGTCTCTTTATGGAAAGCTCGCCCTTAGAAAGCAAAAGTCCGCGAAGTCGTCGAGATCCCGCAAGCGAGGGACGCGATAACGCTGAGTTCCGCGGAGCCGCCTCGAACGGGTCCGCGACATCAGCCTGTGGCTCTGCACTGAGTTCGGGGTACATCCACAAGTCAACCCCCAAAACGCAGGGTCAACAAGCTTGGAAAGTGAAGAAGTCGACCCCAGAAGCCAAGGCCAACAAGCAAGCGAAAATAATGGAGCCGGCTCCCAGGAAGAGGAGTCCGGCTCCTTCTGCAAAGAGAGCTTACTCAGCGCTCAAACCAATAGGGATCTGAAAAGCCGAAATCAGGCGGCATAGCACGGCCCTGCGATTGCACAGCCTTGCTCTCGATGATGATGGTAAGCTCCATCTCTTGGCAGGGGAGGTGACAAACGGGTTAGCTGTCCTCATTCTACGAGTGTTTTATGAAGTAGAGAAGCTTATCAGCGAAATGGAGATGCTTTAGCTCCGGTGGTGGTTCAGGCGTCGGCACCTGCCGTTCCGCTGTCCGCTGCAGCTAGAGTTGGACGACCAATTGCCACTGCACGCCTGTCAACCTGCTCTGCGATACTGGCCAACCTCGTGTCCCAGGCGATCTCCCAGCCGGTCCATCTCCACGTCGAGCTCGTAATCGGTCTGCAGCCCGAGCCAGAACTTCGGCGACATCTTGAAGTAGCGGGCCAGACGGAGAGCTGTGTCCGCGGTGAGCGCACGCTTCTTAAGCACGATCTCGTTGATGCGTCGCGGCGATACCCCAATATCGCGCGCGAGCTGGTTCTGGCTGAGGCCCATAGGCTTGAGGAACTCCTCAAGAAGGACCTCTCCCGGATGGACTGGTTCTAACTTCTTGCCGGCCACTGCGAATCACCCCTTGTGATAGTCTACAATCTCCACGTCATAAGCGTCGCCTTGTTCCCAGCGGAAACAGACCCGCCAACGATCATTGATCCTGATACTATGCTGACCCTGGCGAGCTCCTCTCAAAGCCTCCAAGCGATTCGCCGGAGGCACCCGCAGGTCCTGCAACGTCTCGGCCCGATCGAGCATCCTCAGCTTCCGCAGAGCAGTATGCTGGATGTCTGGCCCGAGTCGACGCGCTGGTTGGCGGTTGAAAAGGGCTTGGGCCTCTCGGGACTTGAAAGATCGGATCATAGGTTCAGGTTATATCGGATGACGTCATGAGTCAAGAATTATTTCTCAGCAGGGATGGAGTCTGGGGCGATTTAAGGTCGTCCAACGCCGCCAATCACCAGCGGGCGGAAGGGTCGAAGGGCAAAAACCTGAAATCCAAACCTTTCTCCCCGGCGGTCACCTGCATGTGGGGTGGGCAGCAATTCACCTTTTCTTTTTAGCAATATACTCAATCGTAACTTGTCTCATTCTTCCATTCCCATGAACCTTCTCTACCATTTTCTTCTCTTTTCGTAGAATCTCAAAGTTACCAAAGTAGCTTTCAGCTTCATCGTCTTCATGTTTCGCAAAGCGCTCATTTTTCAACAAGTGCTTAGCAGGAGCGGTTTCACAAAACGTTCGGTTATCTGGATCATCCACCGATAGAAAGTTCACGTAGCACAAGCCGCCATGTCTTAACACTCTTTCGATTTCCTTCATCGAGATTTCTATATCCGGTTTGGTCATAAAGAAGATCGCATTGAAGCAATATGCGAAGCTGAATGTCTCTCCAGCAAATGGAAGTTGACGCATATCTCCAAGAAAGATATTCAGTGACAGTTGATGCTTTCGGCAAAAACTTTGAGCTTCGGTGAGAGCCTCTTCAGCTATCTCAACCCCATACGTTTTGTACCCAAACTGATTGAACAATGAAAGGGGAGGGTCACTTCTACCTGCACCACAATCCAAGACGTTCTTCTCGAGTGTGCTTTCATTGCACTGTCGCAAGAATTCATAGAGGGGAGTTGCCCGGATTACTTCCATTATCCCTTTCTTGATGACTCAGATTGGCTGCCCAACGCCAGCTTCACCTGCGAGCGAACCCGAGCGAAAAGTGCCATCATAACCCTTGTTCACAGCAGATGCCTCAAGGGCAATGTCAAATATCATCGAGGCAATATATTCGCCCAAATGGCCAATTTGAGCAGGGCGCCCTATCACCTGGGTGATTTCAGTCTCAATGTCCTTGCGCTTGCGTATGAGATCGGCGAGTTTTTGTAATTCATGCATGGTATCAACGCTCCGGTTCAGACGCGCACAAGGATGAGACCGTTCACTATGCTCAAGACGAGCGCGGCTAGGGCAAGCAATCTCTCGGTGTTCAGAGTATGCACAAGTTCGCCGAGCTCAACAAGCGTCTTCGCGACAGGACTCCGTTCAATCAGTTGTCTAACGAGTTGCGCGTCAGCGGCGCGCGGAGCGCGTCCGTTGAACGGGCTTGTTAGGCCGCTCTCGACTGACTAGAGGATACTTCCGTGGGTGTTCATTTGTGACTTCAACCTCGGAAATGCGCCTTCCAGGCGACGTGGATCTCATCCTCATGCTCCTTGATCAACCGCAGCGCTGCTTCCAGCCGCCGCGGACTCAATCCAAAGTTCTGGGCAAGCTTGACGGATGGCTCCAGCCAGAACTTCGCTTCCCCATCTGCGTGTTGAACATGAATATGCTTCCTCGCTTCCTCACGCGAGAAGAAAAAGAATCTGTAGCCACTCCTGATGAAAACTGTTGGGCTCATGCAATAATCTTATCAAAAATCTGAGACTCTCTCCAGTGTACAATGCGACATAACGGTCCAGATGAGCGGCGGGCGCGCGCCGGGCGCGACCAGTGGCTCAAACAGCGACTGAGGCCCAGCAACTCCTGAGGGCATTGATACCAGCCCGATTGCCCTTGTTTGGGACGCCGTTCAAAGCCCCTTCCATCCCCATCGGTAGATGAAACCACTGCTGTCGATCCAGAACATGCGGTAGGCGGTCCACCCATAGGTCTGGGGAGGGGAATAGGTGGTGTGGCTCGTGGCGGAGCCCCAGATGTAGTTGTCGTAGGCTGTTGCAGTACCAGTGGTATATGTAGTCGCCTGGCCTGGTGACGTGAAGGATCGCACAGACGTCCAGACAAGGATCCGGCCACCGAACCCGTCGTCAAACACCTGCTGCGGGGGGCCCCAACTGGCAATCAAATCAGAGTAATGGTGTCCTTCCCAGGATCGCATGATGTTGTTGATCTGGCCAGCGCATCCCGAGAAGAGAACCAGGACGAGGACAACCAGAAACGACAGAACCAACCTGCGCATAGGGCACCTCCGTTGAACGCTATCACTTGGTTCGGGCCAGCCGTATCACGGGCACTCCAGTAGGGCTGGTTCCCCGGACGACGACATTTTTCACCCCGCAGTGAGGACAGGCAAAGAAACGGTCGACCCCATCGAACTGGAGTTCCAATGGCGTCCTGTCGTCCATTGCGAAGTTCCCAGCGACATCCAGAGCGACGACGTGAAAGAGGATGCCGCGACAGTTCTCGTTCATGCACTTGACGTCCATGCACTCCCTCCTTCCAGGCTGAAACAGGCCTAACGACAGCTGCATGCAGAGTCATACGGTCTCTGGCCACAAATCATCTGGTTCAAGAGCTCGAAAATCAGAGCGAGAAGAAAGAGAAAACCAGCAAGACCCAAGATTATGGCGAGAAGATGCCCAATCCACATCACTCTAGGTTTCCTGCGTTTCCGTAAACTGTTCAAACAATCTTGCAGTTCAGAACTAGCCTTTTTCCAGGTCGAATGCAATCCCAGCTTGGTGCATCCGTCTCCTATTCCCTGCACATGAATCTTCTGATTCAGTCTGTGAAGCTCGGATATCCAGTCTTTGGGAGGTTGGAATATGATCTTCGAGGTGTCTTCTGTATTCGGCTTTGAGTAGCGGTCAAATCCGACTTTGACAAACTGGCGATGCTGGTTAGGCAAGTCTCGGAAAGCAGAAATTGAGACCTCAATTTGCACCAGGGCATCGGAGAGTGCTCGTCCGACGTCAGACGGGCTGAACTCGGCATTGAATGCAGCGAGGCGAGTCGATGGAAAGTCTAAGACCTGCCAGAAGGGATTCTTCCATTCTGTTGCATCACTTTCGCTCGTATATTGTGTTTGCGCCCAGTTGCCGATACGATCAACTTCCTCTCTGAGCTCTACCAGACGACGTCGGATTGATACGTGGCGTTCGCGCCTCTTTTCGTTCCAGCTGGAAACAAGTGTCAACCATGCAACAGCGGGTGATAGCCCGACAGAGGCGCATCGGTTAGGCCAGACTTTTCCAATGCTTCTGGTGCAGTCCACCAATAGCCAGTTCATCACAGAGGTCAGTCGCGGTTGTGTCAGAACCTTAATCCCACTGAGATCAGAAACATGGAGATAGACTTCTTAGACGTGATTCGACGTGCTTCTGTGTGACCATCAGTTGTTACTTCGGTGTGTACATGGAATTCTGGTGTACCTAGGTTGAGATATCGCAAGGAAATGTCGAGATCATGTCCGATTACAAGACCTCCACCGACCTCAAAGCCCAAAGACGTAGCAAAACTGGCTTCTTGATCCATGTCTACGGCATGTAAGTCGTACCCGTCAAACATCTGACCTGACCATTTGAAGTCAGGGGTTTTCGCAATACTTAAGCCTGCCAGTACTGTGCCGTACATACTAGCCTCAGGAGATGCCGCGGCGTCGTATCTCAGTCCGGTTAGCAACGGAACGTTCCACCACCAGCCCACCTCTGCAACACCGCCGGCATTCTCTTTGAATGCACCTAGGTCAAACCCATTGAACAAAATGGAGGCATCAGAAGCCCATGATAGACCTGGACCGCCCACAGGCAGTGCCAACTCTAAACCCAGGCCGAACCCGGTATTCGCCAAACCTGCATCCTCCCCCAAAGCATCCCCGAAATCTCCGGCTGGTATTGTCACGTAGCCATGCATCGCTAGTGATCCAGAGCAGACTGTGGGAGCAATCAGAACGCACGCGAGAATCGCTGGCAGGACATAGGCTAATTCTGTCATGCAAAATCCTCTTTCAGTTGGCCTAACAAGGGCTCGCATGAGCGGCCGCCGACATTACGTTAAGTGACCACGGCGTACGGCACCGTCCGCTCCATGCGAGGGTTATGCGCGAAAATTCAATACGATTACCTACCGCAACAGGGGCATATGCTGCTTGTAGGACCGAGACTCCTTTGGATCGATTCTACTAATGGTTTACGTTCACCACCTGCTTTCTTCTCATAGTTATCGATAAATTCACGTACTTCCTTTCGTCCATCATAGTCAAGCTCAGAATAGCCCTTGATCACATAAAAAGTCTTCTTGTCCATTTTCTAACTCCTTTCTTGAGGTCGGTTTCAAACTTGCCACAGACATCACAATCTGTGGATTCCATCGAGACGGGAGTGATTCTACATCCAACACATTCTCTTCGGAATTCCCGTAAAGCGTATCTCATACCTCTACGTAGTTCCCATTCTTTTACAGAATGTTTGGCGTCCTGTTCTGTTCTCGCTTGATATCTTGCCCCGAGTATATCAAGGTTCTTCTCCAACATATCTATATCAACGGGCGGAGTGTTCCCTAATTTCCTAAAGGAATTGGAGAGATTATTATAATCTTGGGAGGCTTCATATGAATATGCTAATTCATCATCCCATTTGAATATGACTGCCAAAACGGAGAAAAGGAGTTGGATAATCAAAAGTGGAACAGCAATATTTATGATTGGCTTGAGTATTTGGGAATCAGTACCGTACCCCATTGCCGTTGCGCCAACTGAAACAGGCGTTACAATACCGAATACCTTTAGTGCATTTATGTATTTTGAAAACTTCTCCGCTCTTCTGTCAAAAATAAATCGTTTACCAAAAGAATGCAAGGCAAGATCCCATGCCTCTTGACGAAGTTTATTATGCTTATCTTCCATACCTATCCTTAGAATTAGTAGCGCATAACGGCGGCGGTCACCTGCGGGCGGAAGGGCCGAAGGGGTGTGACCGCAAACCTCATTACCTCGCCGCGCCCGTCAGGTGCAACGCGACGTTGTCACGTACTTATTTTTCTGACGCGTCAGACGGCTTTCTTCCGATGGCCTTCATCAAATCGTGCGACAATTTGTCGACACCAACGAATTCTCGTAAGGCATTATGAGTTTCGAACAGCAAGTTGATGCATTTCACGGTCCTATTCACATCGGGATTCATAGACAAATAGAAGCATTCTGTCTTTAGCTTCTCGAGTCGGACGAGCAGTTCTGAAGGAAGATACACATAATATCGCCGTAGAAGCTGGTCCAATTCCTCAAACCAAGCCGTGTGTTGCCTGAGCTTCTCAACTTCGGCCTCGGCTTCTTCACCCTTTTCGCCCAGCCACACATCAATTGCTGTAACGTAACCGTTAATCTGCTGAAAAAGCGGCGGAAGTGCATCAAGAAATTCGATCTGCTTATCATACAGCACGTGCGAAGGGTGTAACTTAGACTCGTGAAGCATCCTCCGCATGTTGAGAATGTGCTGAACGATAAGGCTAGCGATAGCAGATATAAGAGAAATCAGGCCACCAACAATAAGTGCCAGAAAAGTCGAACTCATGTTCTCGTCCTATGTGTCATCGACAAGTCATAACGCCCCGCATAACATGCGGGCGCGTAGCGACCGTCAGGTTAATGCAGAGTTAGACGACAATTGTGTTCAGCAAGAATGATGTATGCTATGAGCGCAGCGCCGAGTGAGGCGATGCCCAAGTGTAATACGACCCAGAGCCAGAAGAGGTCGAAGCGAATGAGCACCGGGTGTTTTTTCCGTGTGATAGAGTCCGCAGCGTTCTTGAGCTCCGTGATATTTGTCGAGGGAAGTAGCTTCTCAAGAGCGTCGCGGTACTGACGAGCACGTTCCATATGGAACCAGAATCGCTCGTGGTGCTTGGCCGTGAGTAGGGCACCAAACAGACCTACAAGGACCATTAAAGCAGCCAGCGGGATATCTGGTCCGGTGAGCTGACTATCGAGAGCGATCAGGCCGAGTATGCCAGCAGAAATGGCTACTATGACGTTGGTGGCAGTGGCGCGCTGATTCTCTTGATGTCGACCCTCGCCCCTGTGGTCCTGATAGAGCCCCCATAGGACGTCACTATCTTCCGCCAAGTCAGATCCTCCTCGAGTCGTCTAACGCTACTTAGACGACGCCGTTCCAAGCACGTACTTCTCCTCGAAAAGCGCTAAGTGGGCGGCGAGCATCGGCTCGCGGACGCCACGCTTGAGCTGCCGAACGAGATCCTCGAGCCAGACAACGCGAACGACGGCCCGCATGTCCGGCGACAGCGCTGACTTCAAGAATGTGAGCTCTCTCTGTAAAGAGAAATTGTCGCGAGGCATGAGAAAGAACACGCACTTGCGTCCGCTCGGCTCAGCGTATGCGATGTTCCGGAGCAACTGGTAGTGCTGGAAAAAGAGCGGCGGCTCCAGGTAACTCGGGCCGATCTTGCCTCTGAGCATGGGTATGTAGATTTCCCTGAGCTTCCTGAGGTGCCGCGAGTCGATCTTCGCCTGCCCGAATCCGTTCTCGGAGAGTTTGGTCTCGAAGAGCAGCCGCTCGCCAGATCCCAGCTTGGCGAAGAAGTCGAAGTGCGTGTTCTCCGCCGAGTCGACCACATGCTCGAAGCCCCAATCGAGAACGGCAGCGTCGCCCAGATTGAGCGCCCGGAAGAGATGGGCAGGGTCGCGATACTGCCAGCCGAACAGCGGGAAGAGAAGGTTGAAACAGATCGCCTGAGATGAGTTGAGATGGTGGAAGTCATCATGCAACTTCACGCTTTTCGCGGTCTGGTACGTCCAGAACTCAGCACGAACGGTCTCCAGTATGTTGAGGCGCTTGAGGGTCTCAGGAAGGATATGTGCGTACTTCTTGCCGTTCCTTCTCCACACGCCCATCTCTCGGACACCCAGGCGTGTGCGCCTGTATTCGGCAAGATGCTGCCTCAGCCGAGTCTGGTAGGACGTCTGTTCCATATGTTCTCCTCGCGTAGTCTAACGCGGCTTTCAGCCGTGGCGTCCTCGGCGGCGGCTGGAAAGCCTGGTTATGACAAATCTCTCATTTTGTCAAATCTCAACATCACAAACGAAACAGGCATTCAGCTCTTCCTTAATCGTCGCCTGTCTTACGGTTATGCCTCGCCGTGAAGGCGAACCCCCCTTTGATTCATGGTACATGATTACTCCTGCCCATTCCTCGCGGGATTCACAGGATGGAATCGTTGCCTTAGCTGGGCTTGGAAAACCTGCATCTCCGTGATGGCAAAGCACACAATCGCCGGCGTTGTCAAGTAAGATAGCCTCCTGAAGACCCGCCAACGCTAGGTCTTTTGCCAAATCTAGAGGGTTTGTTCCTCCGTTGTTGCTCCACCCACCGATTACCCCATCGTAGAGCAGGGGACTTTCCTGTTCCTGTATGGCAAGGAAATGATGAGGGTAAGGGCTGGGTTTGAAGATGATGAGCAGTTCCTTTCGTGGTTCGTCTATCCAGTAGTATCCGCGCTTCTTGTCTTTCTCAAGCCTCCGTAACTCGTCCAGTGAGGAGCACGGGACGTACCCTTTTTCGTGAAGGGCATCAGTGAGATCTTTTTTGGTGACTGTGTATCGGGCCCCATCCACATCTACAAGATCGAACGATAGCCTTGTGACTGCTCCGGTAAGTGCCGCATAGTACTTGCCGTCATCGGCAGAAAGTTGGCCAACACCAAAGTCTTTCCGGACAGGATTACCTTTGTGGTCTACGACAGGAGCATTCGTGGTGGGGTTGGTCATCTTGGGATAAGGATTCAGCAAGAGGTGACGTTTGTCAGGATAGGTTGCCGCAACTGCAGCGTCGTTGTATTGGTCCAAGGGAACCCCGTCCCTGAGCAGTCGTTGGCCGGTGATCAGAAGGTAAACAGCATCGTTGATAGGACGCGAATTCAACAGAACATTCCAGCGGCCAGGAAGGCCGCTTGGCGCAAACGAAAGGTCATGAATGGCAACACGAGAGTTCTTGTAGAAAATCACAGAGGGATACGATTTCCCTGCAATGATATTCTGCCCCTCCCCAATGTTGTACAACAGCGCATGTTCATCGCCCATGAAGGCGACACAGCCCATGTTTTGCACGGTGTTTCCGCTACCCGTCCACGCCACTGGAATCAGGTTGGATTGTCTCGCTGCGATGCCGATCAGGTCACAAGGGCGCACCAGACCTTCGGCTTCCCTCATCTCCTGTGCCCCTTTGAGCGGTCTGCCGGTTCCGTCAAGGACATAAGCGTCGAGACCGCGGCGGACAATACCAGTGGTAGGAAGATTGATCCGAACCAAGAACCGTGGTAAAGGCGCCTCGCGCAGGTCGAGTTTCAGGACCGCAAACCTTAAGCGTCTGTGATCTTTCCCGGCTTTGACTTGGGCCTCCAACGCAGGAGTTGAAAAAAGCCGCAAGGAGATCATCATGTCAGTCACCCTCCTGTCTCAGCATTTCGGTCTTTTCCCTGTGTCATAACGGTGGCCATAACCTGTGGAGTGCGGAGTGCACCGTCAGGTGCACGGGCAAGTTGAGACTGTCGAAAAACCCCTTTTGAGGCGCTTTCTGAGAAACCGGATCTAATGAATTCAACAGGTTACAGCCCAGGTAAACGCAGCGTTCGGACTTTTTCGACAGTCTCGTTATGCCTCTTCGATTCCTCTTGCCACTCCAGCCCGGCTCACTAACCTCCCCGTTCATCTGAGGAAATGCGTACCTCTGCATTCATACCCATTAGGGTAGTCGGGTAGCCAGGTTGAGGAGAAATGGACTCTCCCGAACTTCTCCTTGTAGTGCGACTTGAAACTCTCCCGTGCACGGAGCAACGCATGCCGCAACGTACGCTCAAAATCCTCCCGCTGTGTAAGACGGGACGCGACAAACAGGTCACCGCCCATGCCGCCGCCTGTAATCTTTGCTCCAAAAACTCTACTCCCGTCGGGGGCCTGTGTGCAGTTGAGTATCTGCGCAAGCGCGTACGGCTCCCAAGTCGTGGGCTGGCCGTGAGGCGTGATGCTGGCCACACCCAGAACTTCGAGAAGGGACTGGCAGGTTTCCATTAGTGCCAGATATGAGAAGTCGTCCTTTGACCAGTAGCTGTTCATGCCAAGCATGGTTGCCGCACCGTAGGCGGTCAACAAAGCTTCCTGTGTCACAGCCGAGTGTTTTCGGGTGACATGTAATCCGTGATGCACGCACGACAGACTCTCGTCGAGCAACCGTACGTATGAGTCAGAGATGCGCGACTGAATCTCATACCGGACCTGCGCAGGCAACGCCCGGATTGCCTGGAGAATCCCGCGAACCATGGCGGGGGATTCCAGGAAGTACTTGCTTATTGATTCGAGACTGTCCATCGCGTGGCCTGTTGACTTGGTTTCGCCCGTAAATACCAAGGCAAAATGCGTCGGCTTGAACGCGGTGTTCGGTGGCGGTGGTGAGAGACGGAAACCCCAGCAGGGCAGTGAATCAATGGCGTCATAGGCACCTCGCAGAGAGGTTCCAAGCGCCCACTCGTGCTGACCTATATCGTTTTCCCACATCTTCCGGGCTGCAGAGAGAAAAAGCACGGGGTTGGGGCCACTCGTTCCACAGAGGGTTGCGAAAGAGCCTGCTCCGCTACCCTTCAAACTGTGGAAGCAAAGGTCGATTTTCCACGCGGTTCGGAACAAGTCGCGCAGAATCCCGGCATCACCGAGGAGATTCACGTTACAAGGAATATCAGTGGGCAGTGACTGCGTCGCGCTCTTGACGAACCCGTTGCGGTGGAGATAATAAGCGAGGCATGCAGCGATAGCGCTGCTCGTTCCGATGCCACACATGGTTGGAGCCTGAGACCAGACAGCGATTTCCAAAGGTGGGGCATTGGGTGCAAGCAGCGTCAGTGCTTCCTCAATCTTCGAGCGGTATTCCACGTCAAGATCAACCCAAGAGGGATGAACGTTCGCTTCCTGCTTGTACTTGATCTTTGTTGCGTCTGTAGCCCCAAGTTCTGTTATGCCAACGTAGACATACAGAGGAAGGGGCAGATACAAGGCCGGATGGCCGACCGTAACAGCAAACTCCCCGAAGAAGAACGCCGCTGCGGGAGATTTCAGCACAGTGCCGTACTGGTGCAGCTCGGTCAGGGCATGGGTGTCGTCAGAAGGACCGGTCTGGAACCTGTCCAAGGGTGCGGTTGCCTCGCGGCATCCAACACGGACGATATCGTCGAAAAGCTCTCTGTTGGGTCCCTCCCTTATCCCCTTGACTGGATCCAAGTGGCGGCAAGTATATCCTCGAAGGTAGAAAGGTATCATTTGAGGGGAGAACGGTTCAGAGTCACAGTGAAAGAAGACCAGACGCGGGTCACGATGGAGCATGTGTCGTCCGATCTCTATGCCTACATTCGTATTGTGATGAGTGATGTCGACAAGAATTACGTCTGCCTTTGGAACAAGACTGTCGAAGGTATCAACGATAGGCTGAGCGCAAGGTATCGCGTCTACTTCAACAAGGTCAGCATGTGCGTCATGAAGCATGGCGGTTAGTTTCTCGCGATACACGCTGCGGGATCGCTGATCATAAAGAAGCAACACGGTGAATCGTATCATGTCCTCTCTCCCTTGTAACGGCGTCATGGTATCAGTATCCTCCTCCGGCATAACGGTGTGGCTGAGTGGCGGGGCAAGGCGGCGCGGCGCTTGCCTCTGCAAGAGCCGTGACCGCCGAAGCAGTCGTCCGTCTCAAGCCACTGGTTGGACAGTGCCACCCCCCACGGCAGGACCTAGTTCCCACACGGTTTGGGGCCTGGCGCCAGACGCGACCGCGCCCAGACGTGCCAACCCAGAATGGGGTCGTCGAATGACAGATAGAGGCTGCCGTTACGAACAGACTTGACAAGATGGTTGGGAGGAGGAGCGCCATCGTCATCCTTCGCATCGCAGACTAACAGAAGAAAGCGCGGGTCAGCCGCAATCTCCTCGAACTTCCGATAGACTTCCGGGCACGCTTGGCTGGTGTCCGTGAGAATGCGCACGTACTGATTGGCGGTCATCTCTTCCTCTACCACCGACATTAGGTGCTCCACCTTTATGGCAGCTGGGCAGCCGGCGATGCGTGTCGCTGAAGCGAACGACGGCCAATCTTTCCCGGCAACACGGTCCAATTGAGCCGCCCCGAATATCTGAATAAGTGCTGGTATGCCTAGCGACATATCGAAAATTGCTTCCACGAGGGGTTCATCGAAATGCAGATAACTGCCGAGTACATAGTTCGCGTTTCCGAACAGCGCCCTGGTGTCCTCCAGACTGAACCGATCCAGATAGATCTCCGCCGCCTGGCTACGAAGCGATGAATGTCCGGAGTATACGGAATCGAGCGAGGCCATGTTCCCCGCAACACAGAAGGTGGGTTCAAAGCGTTCTAACGACCTGATCATAAGGCCGAAGTCTGTGAGCTGTTCGCGCAACGTGTGGACCTCGTCCACGAAGATGATCGGGCGATTACGAGAGGCAAGGTAGAGCGCTAAAGCCAGCCTCAACGATTCATGTGGCTGCTTCTGAAGACGCTCAAGTACGGCCTCCCGGAGCTTGGCCCAGTGGGAAGCCATTCGGAATCTGAGGGTAGCGCCGATTCCTAGCACCGTCAGCCCTAGCTGGATCTCATGTTCTTGATGGGCAGGAATTGCGCGGGTCGGAAATATTGGCTGGACAGACAGGAGGGAAGTCACAATTTGGTCAGCGAGGGTGTCCAAGTCTGATGGCGCACTAACGTGCACAATCCGCATGGCAAAGGCGACCTTTTCATACTCGGCCTCTAGCGCGGCGTCACCCTTGAGCAACTTCATGAGGATTCCCAGGAGTGACGACTTACCGACTCGACGTTCCCCGAGTACGCCGACGAGGAGGCAGCCACTGCGTATACTATCGATTGCCCTGCGCACCTTGTCGTGCCTGCCAACGAAAGTCTCTGCGCTGTCGGCGATCGCTCTGGGCCGAAAAACTTCGTGAGCAACATCCTTGGTGGGGATCACCCGAACGTCGCCTTGAGCAAGTCGAGGGAATTCGGCTCTGCACTGCTTGCAGAAGTGCCTTGCGCGGTCTCTAAGTGACTCGAGCGGTTTCTTACACATACAGCATGTAGGCTTCATCACTAAACCTCCGTGACGACCGTTCCACCATGAGCGACTCTTCCACTCCTTGCTATGATCAGGAGATGAGAACCCTCAAGCCACTGGTTGGACCGTCACCCTTGGTGAGAGGGCTCATTCTAGGCGAGCTCCATTCCAAGGATGTCGTCCGGCCGCAGCCGCTCTATTTTCTCGAGCTCGCGACTGAACTCAGCCATTCCGGCAGGTTCTTTGAACACGATCTCGTATTCGACCTTGTGACTCTTCTTCGGATCTAGCGTGGCCATTCTGTCGAAAAAACCAAGAAGCTGCTGGATGCCCCCGCCAATCGAGATGACCCAACCCTGCTGTATGTGATGGATCGCCACAAGCTGTGTGGGAGGCACCACCGTGTGGCCTTCCAGTTCAAATTGATAGGCCTCGCGATACAGCTTCTCGATCAAACTGACTGTCCTGAGGATGGCCTCTGGCGATGCAGGCTTTCCGGCGGTCGAAAATGCTGCCGCAGGAAGATCGACAAGAATCAGCTGCTCGGCAACCCCGATCATCTTGATCAGATTGTTCGGCCTGAGCTGCAACCACCTGACGTACTCGGAGAACATCGGGCGTGACTCGAGTTTGACGAAAGTGCGCCCCTGAAGAAGGTTGTCCAAGTCCACGTCGATCGTGGCGATCTTTGAGTCGAGGAGGGAACGGGCGAGGCGATACTCCCAAAGCGGTGGGCGGAGATGAGCGAGGCGTTGCGCCTCTTTGGACTCGTTCTCGAAGCCGGCAGGGACAGCGTGCCAGAGGCGGTGGAGTGTGCGACCCAGAGTGACAATCGCCGAGAGGCAAACTATCAGAACAAAGACGGGAAGGCCGGACAGGTTTGCAGATAGCAGATAGGACACTGCTGCGATAATTGTCCAGAGGGCTCCGAAGATCGCGAAGTACCCAACCAGCAGACCCTTCCATTCAGCAGCGAAACCTCGCAAAGGCCTGAAAAGACCCCGCCCGCCGATCGTTGCAGTCCCCCGGAATACACCACTCGAGGTAGGCTCAATTCCCTTTGCATTGTCAAGATCAGTCATGCTGTATCACCTTGACGTTCCAACGTGCTGTTGAACCGCGCCGGCCACAGAATGAACCCGAAGGCCTGAGGTGTTTCACGGCGTCGGCTCGATCAACGTGTTAGCCCTGATTGTGTTGCCTTTCTATATCGAGTAGTCGCCTAAAACTGGTTTCTAGCGAATTAGTAATTGTTGGTACTTCTCTGTCGAACATGACAACTGCTCTTTCCCATTCTTCAAATACCTGGTCATCGGATACCTCAATACTCTCAGCGTCATGGACAAATGTTGCAAGTATAGAACTGGCTTTGGAAAGAGCCTCGCGGAACGTATCTATGGACGTGCAGATAGATTGGTCGAAATAGATGCGGTGCCGCCCAAAATGTGCACCGAACGCATCAGCTGCGCGCCAAAGTTGTTCGAGGTACTGTTTCTTAGTCTTCTCATTGACAATGCCATACCAGTGCACGAAATCTGACGCGGCCTTCCTAAGCTCGACGAGCTTGGAGTAAAGTTCGGCGATGATTTCGGCACGACGTTCAATACGTTTTTGTTGTCGGTCGTAATCAAGTTGTTTCCTGAACCGCCTTTCATTTCCTCGATGCGTCAGCCAAACACCGAGGAGAGCGACTATTGAGGCAACGAGGACACCAACTAGGGTAACGATGGATGCAATAATGGCCGCCTGACATGTATCCGACAACTTTGCAAAGAATTGTGAAACAGTTTCCAGCATGATTCTCCAGGGCTAACGTATCGCTAAGCTGCGGGCGAGGTCGCGTGACGCCGAAGACCGCCAGCTTCAGCGAGCAGTTAAGCTGTGTCTTGAACCGGCTTGTCCGCCATTAACCTTATCTCGTCCCATCTCTTTAGGAGCTGGGTATCCTTCAGTCTTCTCATAGCCCCCTTTTCAGGATAGATACCCGGCGATTTGCAGCGGATGGTGAATGAATCCGCGCTGTTGTTGAAGAAACGAAATATCGCTTTCTCCAATCGCGTCGAGAAGTCGAGGAAATCGTCTCGCAGCATGCAACCTATTGCGAAATACTTCCCGGGTGGTACGTTCTTGAGGGCCACGTGAAGGTTAACCAAGTAATCTCGGTAGAGGTTGGCCTCTCGCGAGACGGGATCGGAGAGCCAAGCAAAGCTTCGGATCATAAGAGCACCCTGCTCAACGATCCAGTCATTGAACATCTGCTCGCTGTGCATGAAGTAGGGTGATCGAGCGATGTCTCGTGCGGTGTCCCTATCGAAATCGGAGACAGAAGTCCGAATTCTCTGCGCGATAACCAACAGATTCTCATGGGCATCGAGTCGTCGTTCCATGAGTTGAGCTCTAATCTGGAGTCGGGCCTTCTGCCTGTCGAGAATGAAAGTGGCGAGAAAAGAAAGCAATCCTCCGATTGCAACGCCCCCCAAAGCGAAGAATGCCGATGAGTTCTGTGATAGATTGGTCAGGATCTGTCCCATTCCATAATCCAAATCAGCTTAACTACGGCTTATGCCGTTCCTAGACAAAAGCCTTTGGGCGGCTCTCGCTTCCGCATAACACTCATGCCAAACAGGCCTCGAATTTCATTCAATTGAACCGGTTACCCAGGATCTCCTGGTCGGATCCGGTCTTATGCGGCTTCGGCCCAAAGCCCGGTCTCCACTTGTGAAGAGGCTTGCCGTGATGCCACCCTCGTGCTCGCCTGTGATTCGCCGAACCTTAAGAACCACGGACGTTCTCAGCTGTTGAGCTGAGCAACGGTTGTGTTGCGCGGCGTTCGTGAGGGTTCTCAAGAGAGCGCCGTCTCCCGTCTGATGAGACTTGGTGCAAGCTTAGCTCATCGCGACGGGTGTCATGCGCGATGTCCCAGGGCACAGGTGCTAATTCCCAAGAGTAGAGACCTCATTCCCGCTTAACTGTGTTACAATATCACAGAAGGGGTATCGTGTCAATCACGAAATTCCCGCATTCTGAGGTTTCGGGCCGGGGAATCCCGAAGCTCGGTGGGAGAGGCTCGAACCGGCAGCCACGGCGATTCTCTAACGGGCTGTGAGCCAGCACGCACACCGTTGACGCGTCGGGCAGCGCGCCATCTTGTTTATTGCGATACGGTCCGATCTCAAACCCCACGAACCTGGAGGCCATGCGTCTGTACGTATCAAGGTCCTTTTCCGGCGACTTTTCGCGCCTTGCAGGGTCGGCAGTGCTGTGCTATCATGCTGCGACTGTGTTTAGGGGCTTGACTCAGTTGCGACTTGACGGCGCATCCGGGCGCGTCTGTGGCGGCCAGCCCATGTTCGTCAGCCTATCGCAGTGCAAACGCGGCGATTAGGCGAAAGGGGTTTTGCGGGTCTCGGTTGAGATACTTCTGGGTTAAGATTCGGTTAAGAGATGGGGCAGGAGTAGACAGCTTTGATGGTTAAGGAAACCCCGTTGGTTGAGAGGCACCGCGAACTGGGTGCCAAGTTCGTTGAGTTTGCGGGCTGGCTGATGCCAATCCAATACACGGGGCTTTTGGAGGAACACAAGGCCGTTAGGGAGGCCGTGGGTCTTTTTGACGTCTCCCACATGGGGGAGATATGGCTTAGAGGGCCGAACGGTGTCAGGGCAGCAAACAGGCTTGTAACGAATAGCATTTCATCGCTGGAACCAGGCGCTTCTCTTTACTCGCCGATGTGTAACGAACACGGCGGGATCGTTGATGATGTTCTTGTCTACAGGGTTGGAGAAGACGCGCTCTTCGTGGTAAATGCCTCCAACACGGACAAGGATCTGGAATGGATACGCTCACATTGTGACAAAGACGTTCGTGTTGAGAATCTCTCGATGGAGACTGTTCAGCTTGCGCTACAGGGGCCAAAGACAGAGGATGTGCTGAAAAGGGTCGGGTTGGGTAATCTCGTCTCTGTTGGGCACAACAGACACGAGAGAGTGTCTGTTCAAGGCATGGAGGCACTCGCCTCAAGGACCGGTTACACCGGAGAGGATGGGTTTGAGTTCTACTACAAGAGAAACGGTTCGGAGAGAGTAGCGGAGAGAGTATGGGATGCGCTCTTCGACGCCGGAGCGTCGCTCGGGCTAAAGCCGATAGGGCTGGGTGCGAGAGACACGCTGAGATTCGAGATGGGCTATTGTCTTTACGGCAACGACATCGACGATACCACGACACCCCTCGAGGCGGGTTTGGGATGGACGGTGAAACTCGACAAGGGGGACTTTGTTGGAAAGGATGCTCTTGTTAAACAGAAGGCAAGTGGGCTAAAGAGAAAGCTAGTGGGAATTGAGATGCTCGAACACGCAATCCCGCGAAAGGGTTGTCCCATTGCTATTGAAGGCAGAGAGATAGGAGTCGTGACAAGCGGGAGTTTCTCTCCTTCTCTCCACAAGGGGCTTGCGATGGGATACGTTCCGCCGGAAAATTCTCAAGCCGGAAATGAAATTTCGATTGTTGTGCGCGGTAAGGGTTTCAGGGCGTGCGTCACGAAACTGCCTTTCTACAAATGTGGAAGTCGCAAGTAGAAGAAGACACCTCCAACCGTAACGGTGAGGTAAGGAAATGATACCAGAGGACCTCAAATACACTGACCAGCACGAGTGGGTTCGCGTTCAAGCCGACACAGCGACTGTGGGAATCACCGATTACGCCCAGAAGGAGCTCGGGGACATTGTCTACGTTGAGCTTCCGTCTGTCGGTTCGGCCACGGTTGCCAAGAAGGCCTTTGGCGTAGTCGAGGCCGTTAAAACTGTGAGTGATCTTTATGCACCCGTCTCTGGCGAGGTGACCGAGACGAACGAGGGGCTCGGGACAGATGCTTCGATAGTGAACAAGAGCCCTTATGATCAGGGCTGGATGATAAAGATCAAGATGTCTAACCCTTCTGAGCTTGATTCTCTGTTGAGCCCGGCCGATTACAGAAAGCTCACAGGCAAGGAATAGGTTTGGGGGGAGAGGGCGAGGGGAAGCGAGAAGACGGTGCGGTAGAGCAGAGCGTGGCAGACGACGAGCGGAAGCGGTCGCGGACGGAAGCGAGGGAGCATACGGCCCGCGTAAGCGAGAGGGCAAGTCAACAGGGTGGAGGAGTCGAGGCCGGCAATTATGGGTTAGTGTGTAAGAATGTGACGATAGGCAGTAGCAGGAGCAATGTGAAGAAACACACAGGGAATGGTCGCGTATAGGCAAGGATAGACAAGGACAGACAGGGGATAAACGACAAATAGTCGGCGAATAAGTTAGGTAAAGACGAACAAGGAAAACTTGATGGCAACATACATAGGCCGTAGCGAAAACGAAAGGCAGGAGATGCTCCGCACCGTAGGAGCGTCGGCGCTGGAAGATCTCCTAGAATCGGTGCCCGAGAGCATCAGAGAAAGGGCGCGAATCGCCCTTGAGGAAGGCCTTTCCGAGTTCGACATGACCGCTGCTATGTCGGAGATTGCTTCCGAGAACGCTTCGGCGCGCGGTGCAATCTGTTTCGCAGGGGCCGGTGTGTACGACCATTTTATCCCGGCCGCTGTTCGACATCTGCTTTCTAGAAGCGAATTCTACACCTGCTATACGCCTTATCAGGCCGAGGTGAGCCAAGGCACGCTTCAGGCCATCTTCGAGTTTCAGTCTTTGATGTGCAGACTCACAGGAATGGATGTGTGCAACGCGTCCATGTATGACGCCGCAACTGCTCTGGCGGAAGCCGCGCTCCTCGCGGTCAACGTGTCAGGAAAGAGGCACGTCCTTGTTTCATCGTGCGTTCATCCCAATTACAGAAAAGTTCTGAAAACCTATTGCAGTGCGGCAAGCATTGCTGTTGAAGAAATCCCGTCAGATGACGGTGTCACCGAACTCGCGAAACTGAGAGCCGCACTCGAAAAGGGAGCGGCCTGTTTCATACATCAGCAGCCCAATTTCTACGGCGTGGTGGAGGACGTTGCGAAGCTGGGGGAGCTACTGTCGGGGAATCCAGTGTTGCTGATTTCGTGCGTTGATCCTCTGTCGCTTTCGCTGCTCAAGCCCCCGGGAGACTACGGTGCTGATATTGTCGTGGGAGAAGGTCAGGCCCTGGGGAATTCGATGAACTTCGGAGGACCTCTGCTTGGTTTCTTTGCATCGCGTGACGAATGCTTGCGGAAGCTCCCCGGCCGGATTGTCGGAATGACGACTGACAACGCCGGAAGGCGCGGCTTTGTTCTTACTCTTCAAACGAGAGAGCAACACATAAGGCGAGCCAAGGCAACTTCGAACATCTGCACGAACGAAGCCCTGGTTGCGCTCACTGCCACCGTATACCTGGCTCTCGTGGGCGAGAAGGGGCTCAAGGAATTGGCGTCGCAGTGTCTTACGAAGAGTCATTACGCGGCAGAGAAGCTGGCGAGCATTGAGGGTTTCTCTATTGAGTTTAAGAAGCCGTTCTTTAAGGAGTTTGTCTTGAGGTGTCCGGTTCCTGCCGAGTCTCTCGTTGACGGAGCTCTCTCGAAGGGCCTGCTCGCAGGTGTCCCGCTTTCGCGCTTTTCGGGTGACAGTAAGCTGCTTCTGGTTGCTGTCACCGAGAAGCGGACGAAGAAGGAGATTGATGGTCTCTGCGTAGTTTTGGATGAGGTGGCCAGGGGGTTACGAGGAACCCAGTGACGCGCGGAGTGTGACGCCGTTGAGCAGTCTGGGAGCACGATGCCACGAACAGAGACATGAACGAAAACATGAATAGAGACATGAATAGAGACATGAATAAAGACGATTGTCCTGAGACCCGTCTTGAGCCTCACATCGTCGAGCCTCTCATCTTTGAGCTCCACTGCGAGGGACACAATTCGTTTTCGCCCCCACGCCTTGATGTGGCCGCCGCTCCAGCCGAAGGGTTGATACCCAGGCATCTTTTGCGTAGCAGCGCGCCCGGACTGCCGGAAGTGAGCGAGCCGGAGGTTGTGCGGCATTTTACGAGACTCTCGTCACTCAACTACCATGTTGACAAAGGCATGTATCCCTTGGGATCGTGCACGATGAAGTACAACCCCAAGGTGAACGAGGAGGTCGCCGCTCTG
>Ga0315291_10002218_pt1 | contig 25563 bp, 23 predicted proteins | sample YL17G12_20_MG_FD_203070 | JGI IMG/M metagenome (GOLD analysis project Ga0315291, IMG submission 203070) | Sediment microbial communities from Yellowstone Lake, YNP, Wyoming, USA - YL17G12_20 | ecosystem: Environmental > Aquatic > Freshwater > Lake > Sediment | place: USA: Wyoming | collected...
CCAGCACAAACGGCCCGATGGTCAATGGAAGTTTCACTCCAATCCTGTCAACCATCTTTCCAATCGGAAAAGAAGCTATGACCATCGTGATCAACATCGGTATATAGACGAGAAACCATTGATCCTGTGGTATGTGAAGCTGATCTCTTGCATATATTGCATTGATCACGTTGGCAAGCGCATTTGCGAACATCACCATGGTCTGAACAGTAAATAACCAGAGCATCGATCGGGGCACAACTTTCCAGACGCTGAGGCTTTCCCTAACGGCCTGTGGATAAGACGAAATAAAATATCGGAAGCGCATAGGCTCGTCGGTTGTCGCTGTCTCTTTGAGCTTAAGCCGCCAAACGGCCGCGGCAATGAACATCACCATCGTGATCAAGTAGACAACTCTCATTCCCGAAATCAGTCCAAACAGCAGAATCAAAAGCCCACCCACTGCTGGACCCGGCGTGTTGAATGTACCATGAATCATCTGTATCAATGAAGAACCCACTCCCCTACGTTCGGCTGGAAGTGAATCTTGAACCATCGCGAAAAGTGCTGGCTGATAGATCAAACATAGGCTTTGCGCAACAGTCCCAATCAAAATAAAGTGCCACGTAGGTGCAAGCGCGAATAGGATATACGAAAAAGCCAATCCAAACGTCATAGTTGCTATAAGCCAGCGTCGCCCGTACTTGTCCGCTAAGAAGCCGCCAGGAAGGGCTACTAATGCCATTGCAAGGAAATTGGCAAAACCAATTATGCCCAGTCCCAAGCCTGTTCCGCCCAGTGCCTGAACGTACTGCTGATAGTACGGCACGGGCATCTCCATCGCAATGTCCATTAGGACCCAGCTGACTATCAGAATACGGTAGTTGCCCGTGATAAACGAGAACTCCCGCTTGAGAATGTCAATTAACCCCATCAGCTTCGCTTTGAGGAGACGATAAAACAAGCGATATAAGACTTCGCTCCCATTTTACAGAAAGCCGACAATCTCAAGCACCCTCAACGGCACCAAGCTGAAACAAAAAGCAATTTCCAGACTGGTTCTCTTCGAAAAAGGGTAGGGGAAGGGGGTAGGTCTGTATTGGCGAAAATTTCAGCCAATAGAATAGCTTTGAATAATCAGAAATCGTGTTTCGCACGCCAGCGAAACCTCGTGCTGAACAGCGTGTGCAAATATAAGAGGTAATCGGCTTAGTACGGCGCTAGTCAACCAAGAAAGCTATGATTTTCCCATACAAGTCCTTGCTTCTCAAGTCTTCATAGCCCGCATATATGCTTGGGTTGTCGTTCACTTCCACCAGAACATAGCTGTCACCGACTTGCTTGATGTCAACCCCGTAAAGCCCATGGCCAATCACTTTGCAAGCGTTCAAAGCCAGTTCCTTCAACTTCGTAGGCGCGTTTTCTACCTTAAGCGACACAGTTCTGCCCCAAATGAATGTTGGCTTACCCCGAAGCTTGGCTCCATGCTTCCATCTGCCCTTCGGGATCATGTACTTGCACACATAGAGAATCTTGTCATCCAGAACACCAACTCTCCAGTCAAACGCTGTCGGCACAAATTTCTGCACAGCTAAGACATCGGACTTCCTGAAGTATCTCTTGGCAACTTCTCTGAAGCTCGTTTCGCAAGCAACTTTCTCAACGTAACGTGAAAAGCTAGTGTACGGTGCTTTAACAACGACTGGTTTCCCAAACTCCTTGAAAATCTCTAAGAGTTGTTTGTGGTGGAAATCGTCCTTGTTTATGAAGACTGTTGGTATGTGAGGCAAATTGTGTTTTCTGAAAAGTGAGTACTGGTGGATCTTGTTTCCGCATATCTGTATTGATTCAGGGTCATCAACGACTTTCAATCCTAGTTCAGACGCGGTTCTGGAAACCACGTACGCGGTGTAAAGAGGATCAGTTGTGGCCCTGATGAAAACTGCGTCGTACTTCGGGATTTCCGAAATGTTTTCCCTGAACATGAAATCGAACTTGTGACCCATTTTCTCTGCTGTACGTTTGAAAGTCTGGAGCGCATCATCCTCTCTTGAATCCGTAAAATTGTACTTCTCAACGAAGCAGGCTATGTTAGCCAACCAAGTGGTCACCCTTCAAAGACAGGCAAGCAACTTCGTCGGAAATCAACTGCAAATCAGCTGGCAAGAGTTCCTCTTTTTTCAGAGGTTGAAGACCGCACAGATAAGCCTTTTCTTCAATGAGTTGAACATGCAGCTTGCAAATTGGAACCCTAAAAACCTCGTAGACCTTTCTCGCGATTTCACCTAGCCGCTCACCCTGCTGGCATTTGCCAAAGATGGATTTGAAAGAAATCATTTTGCCTCTCAAAGGTTGTGCGCACACTGCGAACTTGTAGTTCATTCCTAGACTCTTGACGGCTCTATACAACGCGCTCTTGTTGTTGGCAGTTTTGTAACCATCAAAGGAGAAAGGGTTAACAGCGAAAATGACGATTGGAAAGTCTATTTCTGACATTATCTGCTTCACTGAGCTGGTTACGAGATATTCATTAGTGGGGATGGCGGCCTTCGCAGCCTCAAGCAGTAATATGGGGGTCCTGTTTACGTCGATTATGCTTCTGCTCGTGGGAATTACAGTGTTTCCCAGAACCTCGGCGTGCATGGACACGTAGTATCCAGTCTTGAGATACCTGTAGTCATTATTCAGGTTAAGAGTAAAATCCTTAATCGAGGATTTGAAGAATGCCGATGGTTTCATTGAAGGAGTTGTTGTTCTTAGGTCGATGTTTGAGACGACCAGCACCCATGTGACACCAGATGATTGGGTTCACGGTATTATGACTGACGTATTTAAAACTAACTGCACGTTTATATCCGATTTTCAGACACAGCATTGACGAAGGAGAACCTTAACGTACAAAACCCTAGAAGTGCTGGGTCCAGAACACGAGTTTTCAGTGGTAAATGACCAGCTCAAAGCATTGCCCATCGTGGACAAGATAATGAAGGAATATCACGGCCGCGTCGTAAACTCCGTTCAAATGCCACGCTTCACTTTTGGGAAAGAGCTTCAAATGCACGTAATGGAAATCAAACCCAACACTCCATTCGCATCTCCTATAGATTTCGAAGAGACCATGCAAGAAGCAGTTCTAACAATAAATGATTTCTTACAGCGAAAGTGCCGCGCCAGTCTTCTTGGAACAGGCATGCACCCCCTTCTGAAGCTTGAAGAAACCAGCATATGGTCACACCGCCACCGCCAAATCTACGAAGCCTACGGCAAGATATTCAATCTCAAACAACAGGGGTGGCTCAACATCCAGAGCTTTCAACTGAACCTGTCCTATGCAAACGAGAAAAGCTGCGTTCTACTTCACAATCTACTCGCAGAAGTTTGCGCATTCCTGCCCTCCATAACCGCATCCTCGCCCATCTATGAAAGCAAACTTGGCGAATGCGTCGACAACAGGTTAAGATTCTATAAGCAGAATCAGGCGGAGATTCCTTCCGTAACCGGCGACGTCGTTCCTGAATATACGCGATCATTCGCAGACTATGAGAAACAGATTATTGGACAGTATTCGTCAGACCTAGCGGCTGCTGGAGCAAACAAACTCATACTGGGCAAAGAGTGGGTTAACAGTCGAGGGGTCATTGTTCGATTTGATAGGAAAGCTGTTGAAATAAGGGTGATGGATGAACAAGAATGCGTCAAATCAGATGTAGCCTTGAGTTGCTTCATAAGAGCACTCTTAAGAGGGTTAATGGAAGAGCAACCGAAGTTATCGTCCCACGAAATGCTAGTCAGGAGTTATGATGTGACGGTTGCACGTGGTTTGGAGGCGCAAGTAGAACATCCGTATGGCCGAAGGGCGCGACAGGTTTGCGAGCGCTTTCTGGATCTTGCATGGAAGAACGCAACCGAAGAAGAAAAGCAGTACCTTCCAATAATCCAGAAGAGAATAAGGCAGGGAAACTTGTCGGAGATCATACGCCGAAGGGTGGAAAACAAAATTCAAAAAAACGACGTTACAGAAGCAATCATTAGCGTTTACTCAAGACTTATAAAAAGCCTCACGGATAATGAACCATACTTCTAGGAAATGCTGAGGAGTCTTTCTTATGCCACGCAAAGCAGAAAGCAAAAGAGAAGACAACTTCTTTGATGTTTGTAGCCGATGCAAAACCAGTTTTGGTTGCTGTTTAGGAACGCGCCCACCGGTAACCCAACAACGGAGAAAAACAATCGAAGAGTATTTGAGAAATAGAGGTTCTCAGCCCGTTAACGCCTTTTCTGAAACGGAATACGTTTTTCCAAGAGAGAATCTGAAAGGCTACTGCATATTTCACGACATGAAGACGCGAAAATGCCTGATCCACTCCGTGAAGCCGGAAACATGCGTCGCTGGACCTATAACCTTTGACATAAACAGAAAAACCAAAAAAATCGAGTGGCACGTGAAGATGGAGCAAATCTGCCAACTCGCCGGAACCGTATACGATAACAAGAAGACACTGGAACAGCATTTGCGGTCTGCCAAAAAGGAAATCCTCACGCTCGTGCGCGAACTTGATGCCGCGTCATTGAAAGCCATACTGAAAAAGGACGAACCTGAAACTTTCAAAATAGGCGAAGACACGATAGAAGAGGAAATTCTGGACAAGCTCGAATAGCTGACCTAGGCATAGAAATCCATTGTAGAGGGGAACCCAGTGGCCCGGTTCCTACGGCAGAAAACCCACAAGAAACCTTGCCTAATGGTCTTTGGCGGGCCCGCGGGGATTTGAACCCCGGTTCTCCGGCTTTCTTCCAACCCCTATGTCCGGAGGCTTGCGCATCCATTGCTGGATTCGGCGCCTTAATCCGTACTGGGCTACGGGCCCGAGGCGAATAGATTTAGTCACAACCAAGATTAATCATTAACGCATCACGTTTCAATGCTTGCGTCCAATGAAAAACTATTCCTCTGGATCAAGTCTGTGTTTCGACTAGCTCTTCGTTAACCCACCAAGCTTTCTTCTTGCCTGTTCTTTCTCCTGCATAGTAATCAATAACGGATTTGCCGAGTTGCTTTCTAGATGCCTTCTGTATTCGTCTCAGTCTGTTGAGAACCATCCACCTGTTCGTTTTAAGATACTCTGCCAGTTCAGGTGTTGTTGCGCCTCTGTAATGCGTGAGAAAATCCACGAGTTTATGATCTAATTCGTCTAAGCAAAACGTGTGAGGGTTTACTTTTCCTCGGTCATATGTGAGCAGTTCTAGGTCTGAAAGATACTTCTTTATCTCTGAAAATTCCTTCCACATTTGGTTCAATCTTTGTTCTATTTCCAGAATCTTGTCGGGTTTGGGCGTTTTCTGAAGTTTCTCCAATATGGCGTCTCGAACAAAATCGCTTCTGTCTCCTTCTGGAACACGTAAGAGCATTTCCTTGTAGACTTCTTCTGGAATTTTCGCTGATATGGCTCTTAGTTCGCCCACAAACGCGCCCCAACTAAATGCATAGACACCTTCTTCTTTAATGATTCTTTTGCCTCTCCAATTCACGGCATGCTGAACGGTTGATGACCAGCCTTTGACCTAGCTAGAAAAAGAAGCCGCCGAGATTGGCTCGATGCTCAGAAGCGTGGAAGCGTTCGAAGCAACCCGTCTGGGTCCAGAAGAAATGGACGACCTCACATCAAGTCCTGAGTAGACTGAAGGAACGGTTCAAACCAACCCAGAACCAGAACGCTTACACGTTGCTATCTGTCTGCTTCCTTATCTTGCTAAGCTCCTCGAATCGACTTCCAACAGCATCATGGAGCTTTCTGCGCAAGCTCTCCCCAACCATCTTCTGCTCTCTGATAAGCAGTGCCTTCCGCGCCAGCTCAACATCACCCAACCCCATGAACCAAGCCTCGAAATCCCCGCGGCTAGAATGGAATTCTACCGAATTCAAGTCAACATTAGTAATTTTCTCGCAAAAATCCTGAAGGCTCGCCGCATTAACACCCAAGGGTTTTCCGTAATCAACGTAGAAGTGGAATGATTTTTCCAGGGGCAAGTAGGCCAAAATCTCTGATGCCTTCTCCTTGTTGACGCCAGGCAGACCCAGCATTTTCTTGCCTTTTTCAGTTATCACATAGAGGCCTTTGTCAGGCATTTCAACGTGCCCAGACTTGGCGAGTCCCAAAATATGCATCATTACTGAGGGAAAATTGACACCTGTGTCCTTCGCTATCTCCGTGGCTTTGGCTGGTTTGTCGAGGACCCACATGGTCTCAAGAATCAGTCGTTTAACCGGTGACGTACTCATGGCATTGCACTTTCTCTAATCTGCAGCATGTTCTTAATAGCCTTTTCATTTTTTCCACTCACCGATAGGCATAGTAAGCCGAAAGGCCTCCAAAGAATAACACGCAAGCATCGGCAAGTTACCTAGACCTCACGTGAAGTCTCAGGCGTGATCCGCTTTCCGAGCGAAACCAGTATTTGAGAAAGGGTGCGAGTGAATTGACAGAGTGGAACCACATTTTGCCTGAAAAAGCATACAGTTTCGAAGAACCAGATGACTCAGTCATCAGTCTTACCAAATCGCTACCGAAGGGAAAAGCCGCGCTAGACTTGGCTTGTGGCGCAGGTCGCCACGTCATATGCTTGGCTGAACAGGGATTTGATGTTACGGGCGCTGACGTTTCAGTGACTGGCCTGAAAATGACGAAAGAAAGACTTCAAAAACGAAATCTCAGAGCTAACCTCATCAAATGTGACATGAACCATCTACCTTATGCAGGGGGTTGTTTTGACATCCTAGTTTGCACGCGTGCCATCTACCACCAAAGGCTCAAGAGCATTCAAGAAACACTGTCGGAAATTCGCAGAGTCATGAAAGAAAACGGAGCCTTATTGATAGATTTCTTGTCGAAAAACACGTATAGCTATGGAAAAGGCATCAGAGTCGAAGAGGGCACTTTCATGGAACATGAAGGTCATGAAAAGGGGATAATCCATCATTATGCCGACGAACAAGAACTAGAGCAACTTTTCCGAGATTTTGGCAACGTGAGACTGTCTCTTCGAGAACGAGTAGTTGACGGAAGCCTCAGCAGTCGTTGGGTCGTCACTGCGACAAGCTAGAACACTCAATCAGAAAGTAAATAAGTGATGCATTGATTAGGAATAGGAGTTACCTAAGCATAAACGGTGAAAATCTTGAAGATGGCCGTACTAGTTTACGAGTATCCGCCAAAAATCGTGGGTGGTCTAGGAACATATGCAGCTGAGATCACACGCAAGTTTGTCTTGATGGACAACGACATTACAGTCTTCACGATGAATGATGATGCAGGAAGCCTCCCTACAAGGGAGATCTGGCGAGGCATAGAAATACACCGTCCACAGCATATTGACATTTCTGACTCGCTTCCAGACGTAGTCGCCGAAGACATCAAGAAATGGGGCAGGGGCGCTCACTTGTTCTCCAAAATCCTCGTATACAATTACCTGAGTGCTTCAAAACTTGTCAACGAACTCATCAGGAAAGAAAGCATAAAATATGACATCGTAGTGGCACACGACTGGCTCTCTGCCATCGGCGGAATGACCGTGAAAAAGGAAGTTGGGCTACCCTTTGCTTTTCACGTTCACTCAACTGAAAAAGGAAGAACCCTCGGAAATGGATCAGAAGTAGTGAGCAACATCGAGCTTCACTGCGGCATGGCAGCGGATGTAGTTGTAACAGTCTCTTACGCAATGAAGGACGAACTGGTTAAACTCGGTTTTCCCAAAGACAAAATCCAAGTATGCTACAATGGCGTGGATCCGCAGAAATACAACCCCGAAGCGGTTGACGCTGAACAGATCAAGAGACTTAGGGCCTTATATGGCATCAAGGACGATGAACTGATGATTCTTTTCCTCGGCAGACTCGTGGGGGTCAAAGGCGTTGACAAACTCATAATGGCCATGCCGCACATTCTGCAGAAGATACCTAAGGTGAAACTGGTCATCGTGGGTCTAGGCGACCTACAAGAATATCTGGCCAACTTGGTCAAGATGACGAAAATGGACAACTACGTGAAATTCCGCTTCGACTTCATCTCAGAAGAAGAACGCATTCTCCACTATGCTGCATGTGATGTGGCAGTTTTCCCCAGCCTCTATGAACCTTTCGGGATCGTAGTATTGGAGGCAATGAGCTTGGGGCGTCCTGTTGTAGTCGGCGCGACGGGCGTTAGCGGAATGCGTGAAATAGTCGTTTGCTGCGGCGAGGAACAATGCGGTTACCACGTGAACCCAAATGACCCTTCAGACATAGCTTGGGGCATAACAAGCGCTCTAGAAACTCCTGGAAGAAGAAAGTGGCTTGGTGAAAACGGCAGGAAGAGGGTACTGAACGAGTTTACATGGGACAAAGTGGCTGAAAGAACACTAGAAGTGTATGAGAAAACAATCAAACGCTGATTACTCCAGAGATCATTGGTGAATCATTGAACCGCAACCCTGCACATCTGAGAATGAAGCTCGCCAGAGAAGCTGCCACTCTCATTTACTCTGGCGTCGAAAAAGAATACAAACAAGCAAAACTGAAAGCCGCGAAAGCAATAGGTTCTCATTTTCTTCCCACAAACCTTGAAGTGGCAATTGAACTTGACAGGATAGCCGACGAGAAAGAAGGCTCAAGAAGACTGGAACGGCTAGTTCAGATGCGTAAGGAGGCACTGACACTTATGCAAATCCTCGAAGCTTACAAGCCTCTTCTGATCGGAAGCGTTTGGCGAGGAACAATACATTACGATAGTGACATAGACATCGTCGTCTATCATGATGCTCCAGAAGACATCCTAAAGGCTTTGACAGAAGAAGGTATCCGAATGCTGCAGACTGAAAATGTTGCTGTGACGAAAAAGGGGAAAAGACGCGGCTCTTTCCACATATATGCAGAGTCCCCAACCAGAGAAAAAATGGAAATAAAAGTCTGCACCCAAGAGGAAATGTATCGCAGAGAGCGATGCGAGATATACGGGGATGAAGTTGTCGGTCTCCGTGTGGTGGAGTTAAGGAGAATACTTGAGAACAATCCGACGCAGCGGTTCACTCCTTTTTGAAATTCTCCCTCAGAGCATTAGTGACTTTTTTTCCTTCATAATCTCAAGTGAGGGCATAAAGCCTTTTGCTGGCTCCATCGAAAACAATAGGCGCGACTGTGGATCCATCAGATTTTTTAAATATGACGATTTCTTTAGGTAAATGCAGATGAAACGGCAGCTAAAGGCGCATGTTCATGGGACTTGACAAGGAAGCGGTACGGCGCGTGTTTCCGAACTTGACCAAGGAACTGGAAGGCGAAGAAAACAGGGTAGGCGTGAACTCTGTTCGAATAGAGACTCCAATGGGTGAGAAGGCAGTTTCAAAAGGCTTTTCTCACTATATGCCTGATGCGATAGACTTCATACGAAGATGCGACACGCAGGAGCTGGCAGAAGAAATAATCACTTACCTAGAAAGAAGAGGAGAAATAGAAAAGCAATACGCTGCTAAGCTCAGAGAACAACTGAAAGAGAAGGGATTACGCAGTTTCGGGCCTAAGAAAGAGAACGATTACTACCTTAAGCACGGAGAAACGTAGCAATACGTCTTCACATTGACAACAGGATGCGCGCCGATGCCTCCCCCGGCGGCTAATACTTCTTTTTTGCCATCATAGTGCCAACGCGAATGGTTAAGTATATACGTGACTGAGGTAGTGTAATTCTAAAAGTAAATAAATGGGCTTATCAATAAATAAGAAGCTTAAAAGCCAGATCAATACGGAGGAAGACGCTTGAAAAAACCAGTCTCAGTGTTCGCCATCTTGGCAGTCCCCTTGGCACTTCTTTTCCTAATCTCGCCCATCATCATGAGTGCAAAAGCGGAAGGGAACTACACTATAGATCATGTTGATCACACGATAAGCGTGATGTATAATGGTTATATTCTCGTTAATGACACGATTACACTGAATGTAACTGGTTCAGCACCTACCGATTTTATCATAGGCTTTCCACAGAAGTATGGTTCAAACATTCTAAGATGCACTGCTTACAGCGGATCAACCAATCTGCCAACTACTCTGAACGTGCCAGTAGAGAACCGCGTGGGGTTCTATGGCGCCAAAATCCAATTCCCAAATGTCATGCCTGAAACTTTTTCAGTTTACTTCGTGCTGTCAAGTAGTCTTCTGATACTGTATGATTCCAATTCAAGTCGCTTTATACTGGATTTTCCAGCCTATCCAAGTTTCACCCAACCTGTCACGGTTTGTAACGTTTCAATCGTTTTGCCACAGGAAGCAGTATTCGGTGGCGGAACTGTGCCTGGTTTCTCATACAGTCAAGAACAACTGCCAGCATTCACTTACGAGCCCGCTAGCTTGGGCTTCACTCTGAGTGCTGATAAAATACAGATAGTAGATGTTTCCGATCTAAGTCGTGAGATAAGAACGAATGAATTCGGAGAAATCGAAGGGGCCGACACTTATGAAGTGACAAATACAGTTAGTAAGACGGTGAGTTTCTTTGAGATAGCTCTGCCCTTCAATGCTTCTAACGCGGTCGTTGAGGACCAGTTTGGCAGAAAAATGAGTGACCCGACACAAATTGACGCCACTTTGAACCGTTATCACGTAAATTTCACTTTGTCCATAGCGAAGGGGCAATCAACAAGATTCACTGTAAGATATGGTTTGCCCAGCGAGTTTCTTTTGCGAGAAGGTTCAAACAAGTATTCTCTGAGCCTCCTTCTGTTCCAAAACGTGAACTACTACATTGATCAAACATCGGTCTCCTTCATCTTTCCTGAAGGCGCACAAATTATCAGCGTCGAGAATAGGAATAATGATTTGTCCGACGTAACCCGAAGCGTATTCCAAGAAACAGTGACCATGAGCAAGCGGGGAGTGATCGGAATGGATAATGTCAGCGCTCAAATTGCATACCAGTACAATCCTATGTGGCTGTCTTTCCGTTCAACTATATGGGTCTGGGTACTGGCGATTGTTGGAAGCGTGGTTGCCGCTGTCGCTTGGAAAGCACCAAAAGGTCAACCCCGCATCTACGTGCCTACTGGCGCCGTAAAGCTTGATCCAGAGCATTTAAGGTCCTTCGCCGACGGATACGAGGAGAAGCAGAAGATACGGCTAGAAATGGAATCCTTGGAGGCAAGGGTGCAAAAAGGGAGGATGCCAAGACAAAGGTACAAGATACGCAGAAGAATACTGGAGGCGCGTCTTGCCACGCTTTCTAGGGACTTGGGCGAGTTCAAGGAGAAAATGCGAGTTGCTGGCGGCCAATATTCAGATTTTATGCGCCAACTCGAAGTGGCAGAAACCGAGATAAACGAGGCTGAAGCCAACGTCAAAAGCGTCGAAGCTAGACATAACCGAGGAGAAATATCGCTGGAAGCGTATCGAAAGCTCTCGGCGGACTATCAGCGCAGAAAAGAGAACGCTGAAACCACGGTAGACGGAGTTCTCTTGAGACTACGTGAAGAAACCCGATAATTGAACCTAAATGCTTTTATTCTACACGATGGTTTTTCAACAAAACTCACCAAAAGAGGAGAAAAGAATGGTGAAGATAGTTGTTGACAGCAACAAATGTACAGGCTGTGGCACATGCGTGGACACTTGCCCTGTGGGCGTTTATGAAATGAAAGACAAGAAATCTGTTCCAGTAAAACCCGACGAATGTCTGGTCTGCAGAGCCTGCGAGGTTCAGTGCCCGGAAGGCACAATACAGGTAATCGAGTAGCAGCCTAGAACTTTGCTTCTTCTGCTTCTCAGCAACGGTTCTTAATCAAGATCCCAAAACTCTTTTTGAACTCTTTTCACTTCTTTTATTATTTTCGCGCCCTGCGATTCCAGGCTTCTTTTGACTGGCGGAACTCGGTCCTTCACGGAATAGGGCATTCCTGCCATGCGTGCAATCGCCGTCGAACACAGTTTTCCAACGTAATTGAGGTTGTAGCCTCCCTCCAGAACAGACGCGACTTTTCCTTGACAAGTCTCCGATGCTGCATGCAAAATCGTATCGTAGATTCGTTTGTAAGCCGAAGCAGATAGAGAAAGGTTTCCCACGGGATCCATGTAATGTGCATCAAATCCAGCAGACACTAAGATGAATTCAGGTCTGTACTGAAGTATGATTGGCATAACGATTTCTTCCATGGCTCTCAAGTATATCATGTCGCCTGTCTTCAAGGGCAAGGGGACATTCACGTTATAGCCTGTGCCTTCTCCTTTTCCGACTTCGTCTATGAAACCTGTGCCTGGGAAACTGCTTGGGTCTTCATGTGCGCTCATGTACAATACTTCGTTGGTTTCGTAGAACTTCTCCTGTGTGCCGTTTCCGTGGTGGGCGTCAATGTCCAGTACTAGCACTCTTTTCAAGTTGAATTTCCTGCGAAGATGCTCAGCAGCTATGGCCACATTGTTGAAAAGGCAGAAACCCAATGCTCGAAACTTTCCAGCGTGGTGGCCTGGTGGACGAACCAGCGCAAAAGCATTCTCAACTCTTCGCTCCATGACAAGATCAACCGCATCCAGTGCTCCGCCGACGGCATGAAGAGCAACTTCGAAGCTCTCGCGAGAGACTACTGTATCTTGGAGATCTAATAGTCCTCCGCCAGATTGGCAAACGGCCTCAACAAGCTTGATGTACTCTATTCCGTGGGTCAACTCAAGGTCTTCTATGCTTGCTCTGTGTGGACGAATGAATTCCCATTTTTTGTTGGCTGATAGTTTGCTCTCTAGTTCGTTGACTATTGCCCGGACTCGTTGCGCTGACTCGGGATGGTCTCTGCCCGGATCGTGTTGATAGAATATTGGCGAGAAGATTACGGCGGTTTTTCTCATCTTACACCATCTGTTTGAAGCTGTCTTCAAAAATCTTGCGCAGGTACTCGTTGATGGTCATTCCGCTTTTCTTGGCTAATCTCTTTAGCGCTTTGTCTACGCCTGTCGTGTATTGCACCGCTTTTTTCGGCTTCTTCACAACAGGTGCTGGGAGACCCAGATCTTTAGCCACTTTTCGAAGCACTATTTTCCGCAGCCCATTTAGTCGGTGCTCGATTTTTAGACTAGTAGGCAAGTCCATTGCAAACTCTGCTATTCTGTAGTCTGCGAAAGGTAATCTCAGTTCCACTCCGTGAAAATTGCACAGTTTGTAGTCCCTCTCAAGGTTGGTCTCGTGAATGCTGGCTATGTCATGAAAAAGTTCTTTCCTCACTCTTTCTTCGCCAAACGATAGATAATCATCAACGTATCGTCTATACCCTGCAAATAGCTCATCAGCCGCTTGCCCTGCCAACATCACTTTAAGTTTCATAGATGCAGCCTTTTCAGCGGCCCAAAAGATCGGGGCACCTATGGACAGATTAAGGGGATTCGAATCTTCAATTATCCACAGTACTCTTGGAATTATCCGTTCCAAATCCTCTTCACTGAAGAGGCAAATATGGATCGGTAGTCCCAGCTCTTCCGCGGTCTTCACGGCATACTCGGTTTCGGGTTGATCCTCTAGACTCACATGAATCAAGTGAACATCTAGGTTTGACTGTTTCGCCAAGAACGCAACTATGCCGCTGTCCAAACCGCCTGAAAAAGCTACAGCGACCTCCTTCAGACCTGAAACTCTTTCTTTGATTGACTGCCTGAGAAGCCTCTGCAGGTTCTTCGCTGCGGTTTGCATGCTTGTTTGTCTGGGAGGCTTAAGAGCAAGCGTTTTTGAGGATTTGATTTTGAATCCTTCTTTGTCTACAACAGCAATTGATCCTGGAGGGAAGGATTCGACCTTTCGTAATCCGATTCGCCATAGGGCTTTGCGTTCGGAAGCCAAGGCCGCGAGGTCCGTGTTCTCGCCATAGTAAAGCGAGTTAGCTCCAATGGGGTCTCTGCCGGCTATCAGTCTTTCGCGTTCCGCTATGACAAAGACAAAACTGCCATCGGCTTCTCGAACCATGGTCTCAGCTGAGGCTTCATATTTTGGTCGTAGCTTCCTTGCCACCACTTCCATGTCTGTCTCACTGGTTCCTGATGGCCAGATTCTTCCGCCAAATGCCATTGCTGCATCTTTCAGTAGTAATGGTTGTGGCTTGTCTTGGTCTAGGATTCTTGAGAAGCCGTATCCTATTGCTACTCGTGACTCTAGTTTTTGATCGCTGAGGTCTTGGAGATTCCTCTGTATTTCGACGGCAGTCGGTGAGGCTATTCCAAAACGATCAATGTGCCTGTTTGTCAACGTACCAAGCATTGTGGTTGCGATTTTTGGCGCGTTTTGGCCTCGTTTGTCCACGGCCGCGACTAGTGCTCCCATGTGTTCTTGACCCTTGTTCCGAGTTGCTATCGAGTGAAGGTTAGATAAAGCTGGCGCCTGTCCGTGAATGGGCAAGGCGTGATTTGTTCATGGCTGGTTGTTTCTCACCGAAAGTTTATTGTGGTTCGTGCTTGGTTGAAGTTATTGCTGAGGAAAATAGAGTAGTGTCTGCGCGGTGAATAAGATGTTTGAGTTTGGAGATGTACGGTTTAGACCAATGGAGAAGGAAGACCTGAAGATACTGCGTGAGTGGGAGAACGACTTCGAGCTGATGATGTATTCGAGGAACAGGCCGGTGAATTTTGCGAATATGGCTCAAATTGAAACGCGGTATGAGGAATGGAACAAGAACGAAAAAGAGCTTCACTTCATCGTTGAACTTGTCGCTTCGAAGGAGGCTATTGGGGTCGCCCGCGTGGAATTATGGGATTGGAGCAACGTCAAGACCGCTGAGGTCGGAACATACATTGGCAAGAAGGAGCTTTGGGGTAAGGGTCTAGGCATGCAGATCACTGTGGCGTTACTGGAGATGTCTTTCAACCAGTTGAATGCTGAACGCAGTGAAGCGTCAAGCGTGGAGTACAACCCGCGAGCGCACAAGGCTCTGGAATCTTGTGGCTTCAAGAGGAGCGGCGTATACAGGAAGTCTGCGTTCGTGAATGGGCGCAAGTGGGATCGTTTTCACTTTGACATCCTTCGCGACGAGTACTTGGCGCTTCGGATGAAACTGCTGAAGCGGGTCTTGGGAGACCGCCTTGAAGAGTACTTGAAGAAACACTGCACTATCCAAGGGTACTAGGAGAATGCTTCGGTCTTTTGGCTGTTCTACCTTTGAGTGGGCAAAGCATTAATCTCCAGTCCCGATATTTCCTCTTTGAGAGGTAAGGAGGCTTGCCGATTCTGCCTATAGACACGGGCCGTTATGGCACGGCTGAGATGAAGAGGATTTTTGAAGAAGAGGCGCGCGTGCAGAGGATGCTTGATGTGGAAGCTGCTTTGGCTTGGGCGCATGGCGAAGTCGGGAACATACCGAAGAAGGATGCTGAACGGATTATTGCAATGGCTTCGTTGAAGCATGTTAAGCTGAATCGTGTGAAGGAAATTGAGCGCGAGATAAAACACGATATTGCGTCTTTGGTCAGGGCTTGCGCAGAAGTGTGTGGGCCCAGTGGTGCTTACGTTCATTATGGAGCAACAAGCTATGATATTGTGGACACGGCGAACGCACTTCAACTGAAGGATGCTTTAAGCCTAATCGAGAAGAGGCTCGACGATTTTGAAAAGGTTCTCATGGATAAGGCCGTCAGGCACAAAGAAACAATAATGATCGGTAGGACGCATGGTCAGCATGCTTTGCCCATGACTTTGGGTTTCAAGTTTGCGGTTTGGCTGCGTGAGATTTCTAGGCATATTGAAAGGCTTAGACAATGCAGGGAGCGCGTCACGGTGGGTAAAATGAGTGGGGCGGTTGGCACCCAAGCAGGACTGGGTGCGAATGCTATGAGGATTCAAGAACTTGTAATGCAGCGTCTAGGCATTAAGGCGGCTGACATTTCCACGCAGATAGTTCAGAGAGACCGTTACGCTGAGCTTGTCTGCTTGTTGGCTATGATCGCTTCCTCATTGGAGAACTTTGCGAACGATATTCGCGAGTCTCAGAGGCCTGAGATCGGGGAGCTTTTCGAGTCGTTTGAAGCTGGAAAGCAGGTTGGAAGCTCGACGATGCCTCACAAGAGGAACCCTGAAACGTGCGAAAGGGTTTGCGGCTTGGCCAGAATTGTCAGAAGTCTCGTGGTTCCTGCTTTGGAGGATGTTGTCACTTGGCATGAAAGGGATCTGACTCAGTCATCTACTGAGCGGTTCGTGATTCCAGAGGCGTGCATACTGACAGATTATCTTGTTTGTTTGATGAATGGCGTAGTTGTTAACATGCGGGTTGATGAGCAACGAATGCGGAGCAACATCGAGATGACGCAAGGCCGCGGCATGTCTGAGGCCGTGATGATTGCTTTGACGAGAAAAGGTTTGAACCGCCAAGAAGCGCATGAGCTTCTTAGAAAGTTGACGTTGAAAAGCGAAGCTGAAAAGCGTCACTTCAGGGAAATACTCATTGAAGACAAGACTGCTCGTGGCAAATTGAGTGTAAGGGAAATTGATGAAGCCCTGAACCCAGTCAACTACTTGGGAACTGCAGTGAAACAGGTCGAGTTGGCTGTTCAGAGAACCAGAAAAGAACGCAACGAAAGAACGCTCAAATAGACGTTTATATGGCTCTATCCTCCGCCGAAAAAAAGATGTTTTTTTTCTAACAGCTCAGCCCCCTCAACCAGTTTGTACTCAAGTTCTGAGTGTCCACCTCAAAATTTGTCTGTAGTGGCTAGCCGATGGGGTACCCTCTTTTTAACAGTTAACGGCCTCGCAAAAAGATGCTTACCCTCCAATCAACGCCCCAGTGCCAATCACGCTTCTCGACCAAGCGCTAGTCTATCTTCCTCTCCAACTGCGTGTTCATGTGCTGGGTCAGTTTTCTATCCACTGTTTATGCACGATAATTGCTAACCATATCAGAAATCTTCTGGCAGCAAGTCGAAGCTCAGATCGTGAACAGCCCCTTCTAAATCGATCGCGGGGTTGGTTTTTCTCTAGTATTCCGTTAGGGCTTTTTGTTTCCAGTCTTCCCTGTCCAGTTTTTCCCATGAGTCTTTCTTCACGAAACCGCCGACTTGCTCCTTGATTCTTTTGGCCAGTTTCTGCCCTATTAGAGGAAGGTTTGTCAGCGCTTCTACGGGCGCGTGCTTCACGTCTTCAATCGTCTTGTACCCGGCATTGTATATTATTCGTCCGCGGGTTCTGCCGATCCCTTCCAGCTTTATTAGCGGCAGCAGTTCTTTTTTCACGCCTTTTTCCATTCTTTCTGTCAGTTCACTAGTCTGTGGCAGGACTTGTCTGTTGCCAAAGAGCGGCGTCAATTCATGTGTTGCGTGAAGTAGCCACTTGGCATTTTCAATCATTCTGTAGAGGTCTCCTGGCTGTACCCCGAATTTGTCAATGACTTGTTCTTCGCTTGCCTCTTCAATCCATGCCTGTAGGGTCCTAGCGGTTTTGACCTCGCCGAGAAACTGTTCATATGATACCGAGTCCTGAAATTCATCAGGCACGTCCACCAGAAATTCTTGCTTGTGTTCTTCCATGAAAGCGGTCAATTCGCCGAGTTCTTGGGTGTAGGGTCTTAGGATCGGGCCCATGTCGGGCGTGTGCGAAATCATGTGTAGTAAGCTTAGGTCTGTCACGTGAGAGATATTGTTTCTCAGCGAGTCGCGAATCACCACGGAGGAAACTGGATCTATGTAGAGTTCGCTCACTCTTTTCCCAAGTCTGGTGGCAACAATGTTGTCGCCTAAAACCTCAATCATTTCTTCGTAGGAGAGGTAATTCAGGATTTTCGATATCAAGCCCTTGATGGCGTCTACATCATACTGTTGCGCATAGAAGGTTTTGCCGAAAAACTCGTAAATGCCCGTTTCCGTGTGGGCAAAATCTGCAGCTATTGTCGCCAGCACGTGTGATCTCATTATTCTTTCAACGGCGAGCCTCGACCATATGCGTTCTGGGCGCGCAAAAATGTAGCTTTCCAGCAAGTAGTCTGCTTCATCCGCGGTTTTGGCTATCAGGACGGCCTCTCCGCACTTGTCATATTTGGGTCGGCCAGCTCTTCCCGCCATCTGCTTGTACTCTAGAACGCTGATTGGGTAGTAGCCGTATCCTGCTTCATACCGTCTGTAATCCTGGATGACAACAGTCTTTGCGGGCAGGTTCACTCCGAAAGCCAAAGTAGGCGTGGCGGTGAGAACCTTGATCTTTCCTTGGCGAAAAGACTCCTCTACTATCCGTCGATGTCTGCTGCCTAGGCCTGCGTGGTGGAAGGCAGTGCCTCGCTTGACTAGTTCCGCGAGGGTTTCGCTGATTCTTGTTTTTTCATCGCTGGCTAGAACTTGCTCTGCATCGTGTTCGAGCGACCTTCTTGCAGGTTTGGATAGGACTCCCTCGATTTCGCCGGCGAACTTCTTTGCAAGGGCTACCGCGCTCTTCCTCGTCGATGCGAAGACCAGTACTTGTCCTCCGGAGTTGATGGTGGACAGTACTAGGTTTGTGGCTGGGTCTTTGGTTTTCTTCTCAATTCGTCGAGCGTCTCCGTCCTTGTATTGGATCTCATCGTGCTGGAGCACTCCTTCTCGCAGTGGTACTGGCCGCCACTCTGTTGTCACCTGTTCTGCCTTGAGCCATGCCGCGATCTCGTCAACGTTGTTTATTGTGGCGCTCAAAGCCAGAATCTGAAGATCAGGGCTTGTTTGCATCAGTCTAGCCAACGTGACTTCAAGGGTCGGTCCCCGTTCAGCATCATTCAGCAAATGTATTTCATCAGCGATTACGAGTGAGACGTCATCAACCCATTTGGCTCTGTGTCTCAAGAGCGAATCTGCTTTTTCATTAGTAGTTATGATTACGTCGTTTCTTTCTAGCCACGGGTCGGCGCTGTCGAAGTCTCCTGTGCTAATGCCTACTCTTATTCGCCTTCCATCAGTTTTCGTTATAGCGGTGTATTTCTTGAACTCGTCGAATTTCTCGCTGGCTAAGGCTCTTAACGGAGTTAGATAAATGACCTTATGGTTTCTTTCCAATATGTGTTTAAGGGCGCATAGTTCGGCAATCAATGTTTTGCCAGATGCGGTTGGGCTGGCCAAGACAAGATTTTTTCCATCAAGAACGCCAGTCTTTATTGCTTCTTCTTGGGGCGGATAAAGCTCGATGATTCCAGACTTAGTTATCAGTTCTTTAACCGCTTCTGGTATCTGCAAGTCTGTGATCTTCACTGAGATGCGCCCATCTGCTCAATCAAACAGCAAATAGCACAGTGGCAATTTAAAACGTTACGTTACCCTAAACACTCGTCTTCTTGGGTTACATTTTTCTATGAGAGAGTGATACTAAGCGATGGAGAGCGTCATTCCTTTCACAAGAGGTTGTCAAGGCATGGTTGAGAATGTGAGGGAACTTTTGAAGGCACATGAGCGTCTAGAGCATGAAGTCTACTTGGACAATGAGAACTCGACGATCGTGCCTAAAGAAGTAGTAGACGCAATGCTGCCCTACTACGATCGGCGCGCCTATGGCAATCCCACACTGACACACAAGCCGGGTTGGGAAGCATTCGAAACAATAATGGAGTCAGCACAAAAGACGGCGTCATTCTTGGGATGTAGTGCGCTTGAGGAAATCAACTTCGCACCGGGCGAAACAGAAGCCAACAATCTGGCGCTGATAGGGTCAACTCTGTCGATGAAAGGCAAGGGCAAGAAGATTGTAATTTCAGAAGTCGAACCAATAAGCATATTGAACGTTACTGACATTCTGCAGAAAAACGGCTTCACAATAATGAAGATCCCAGTGGACAAGGAAGGATTCATAAATCTCGAAAAACTGGGAGAGGTCGTTGACAAAGAGACTGTTCTCGTAAGCTTGTCGGCTGTGAATCATGAAATCGGAACGATTGAGCCAATCAAAGAAGCGCTCGAAATAGTCAAAGACAGAAACCCTGAAACACTCTTCCACACGGATGCTTCTGATGCCTATGGTCGGATTCCATTGTCTATTAAGGAACTCAACGTTGATTTGGCGACTGTAAGCAGTTACAAGGTCTTGGGGCCACGTGGAATAGGCGTGTTATACGTCAGAGAAGGCATTAACGTGGAGAAAATACTTGAGGGCCAGATAGGCACGCAGCGGCTTTGGCCGGGAGTAGAGAACACGCCTCTAATCGTAGGCTTCACGAAAGCATCGGAATTGGCTTTCAAGCATTTCGAAGACAATGTTGGATACATGCGTGAGCTACGAGACAGATTGATTGATGGAATAACTGGACGTGTCTCTATGGTAAACCTTAACGGGCCTAGGGGTGAAAAGAGAGCGCCGGATAACGTGAACATCAGTTTCCTCAAGTGTGAGGGTGAGGCTTTGACTATTGAGTTGAGCCTGAAAGGCGTTTACGTCTCAAGTGGGAGCGCGTGCTCTAGGCGGCTTCTTCAACCTAGCCACGTTCTTGTGGCGATAGGCAGGAAGTTTGATGAGGCTCACGGGAGTATACTGATGAAGGTTACGAGGTATCACACCGAAGAAGACATAAACTACGTTTTAGAGGTAATCCCTAAAGCTGTAGAGAGAATTAGAAGCATAGTTGGCTCGACAGAGGTGAAACTGTAATGTCGCGAGCACCTTTACCGTACAACCCTAAGGTACTTGAATTGTTCAGAAATCCTAAGAATCTGGGGAAAATGGATGACGCCACCGTGACCGCTGTTGCCGGCAACCCGCTGTGCGGAGACATGATAACGTTCTACCTGAAAATCAACGAGCAAGAGGTTATTGAGAGGGCGTCTTTTGAAAGCTACGGATGTGCCGCAAACATAGCTACTTCTAGCATAGTCACGGAGATGGTTAAGGGGATGACGATTGAAGAGGCGTGGAAGGTCTCTTGGAAGAACGTGACTGAAGCCGTGGGCGGTTTGCCGAGCGTAAAGTTTCATTGCGGTATCCTTGCGGTTGGGGCTTTGAAAAGAGCAATCAGGAAATACTACAAGGAGCGGTCGGTCTCTCCTGAATGGCTGCAAAGAGAACAAAGCTTTGAGGAAAAACAGGCACTTGAGGAAGAGGAGCTGGCCAAGGTCCTTTCTAAGAAAATGAAGCCGGAAGAAAAGCAATGCTGAATCCGTATGAAGTCAGGGAAGACTTCCCAATACTGAAAAGAAAGATAAATGGTCATCCGCTCATCTACTTTGATAACGCTGCCACCTCTCAGAAACCTAGACAAGTAATTGAAGCCATCAAGAGTTTCTACGAAAACCACAATGCCAACGTCCACAGGGCCGTTCACACGCTTTCGCAGGAATCCTCAGAACTCTATGAGAACGCGCATGAAGAGGTTGCAAAGTTCATAAACGCCGAGGGAATGGAGGAGATAATTTTCGTCAGGGGCACGACTGAAGCAATAAACCTGGTTGCATATTCTTGGGGTTTTCATAATCTCGGAAAAAATGATGAAATCGTGGTCTCATTGATGGAGCACCACAGCAACATTGTTCCTTGGGAGATTCTTTCAAAAACCAAGGGCTTCAAGGTCAAGTACGCTGAAGTGAACAGCGATGGAAGCTTGAACTATGGGTCTCTTGAAAAAGCGATTTCAGATAAGACCAAGCTTGTTTGTTTATCTCACGTTTCGAATGTCACAGGCGTCATAAACGACATAAAGAGGGTGGCAAGACTAGCGCATGAACATGGTGCTCTCTTTCTTGCGGACGGGGCACAATCAGTGCCACACCTATCTGTTGATGTTAAGGATTTGGATGTTGACTTTCTCGCTTTTTCTGGTCACAAGATGCTAGCTCCCACTGGTATAGGTGTGCTTTACGGTAGACGGGAAATTCTTGAGCGCATGAGTCCTTTTCATGGTGGAGGCGAAATGATTCGGGACGTCAGTTTCGTACAGAAGACAAAGCGCTGTTCAATCACTTGGAACGAGTTGCCTTGGAAGTTCGAAGCGGGAACTCCGCATATCAGCGGAGGCGTCGGGCTGATGGAGGCTGTGAAATACTTGAAACGTCTCGGCATGGAAAACGTGAGAACACATGAGGAAATGTTGACTCGGTATGCTTTGTCCAGAATGGAAAAGTGTGGAGAAAAGATCATGATCTATGGACCGAAGAATGCTTCTGGCATGTGTGGCATAATCCCGTTTGGTGTCGAGGGATTAAGCTCTCATGACATTGCGCTTTTTCTTGATAATTACGGGATAATGGTCAGAAGCGGCTATCACTGTGCTCAACCACTGCACGAAATGCTCAAGCTAGCTTCTTCAACCCGAGTAAGCTTCTACATATACAATACCCGTGAGGAAATCGACAGATTCATCGAAGTCATGACGGAGATCGAGCGTTTCTAATGAGCATAGTTGAAGACTACGTGGCAAGAACTGACGGAACATGCGGCAAAGACAAAGATGTCATTGTCACGTTCAAGTATGACAAAAAAGACGATGCGATAAAGAAGATTCTTGGCAAGGCCAAACTTCAGAAGTCAATCGCTCACATAATCTTCGAACTCACCTTTGAAAAGGTCTCTTTCAGGCTCTATGGCAGTGGCAAAGCCATTTTCAGAAACATGAAAGACAAGGACGAGTTGAACAACATCCTTTCACAGCTTCTGTCATAAATCACACTCCGAGCCAAACTGGCGATATCGGGAGATAGCAGACTTGGATCTGTTTTCTCTGATGTTCACTTTTCAGAACGAAGCTATGAATTAGCGTGTGCTAACCCTGTGAAGGCGTAGTATGCGCGATTGTTATGCTCCCTTAGGACTTTTTGCGCAGCTTCCTCAAGGTTTTGTCAATGTCTCCCAATCCAAGCTTCTTGAGGGTTTCCGACTTCGGTACTCCGTTTTCGTCCCAGCCAGCCTCCTCATAATACTCCTGAACGCTTTCTCTCACGCTGGTTCTGTCAGCGGCTTTCCCCTTATACGGCCCAGAAGGTAGCGGCTCATAGAATCTGCTAGGGTTATCGTCATCAACTTTCGGGTTCCACTTCAAGTCCGGTCCTCCCAAAAGCAGCAACGCTCGTTGTATTTGCAGCGTCTTTAATCCGCCGCCTTTTGCCCAATCTTCACGCGTCAAACTCAACCCTGTGATTGCATTGTAGAAGTCAAACTTGAAATTCCGGAGCAAACCGAAGCCGTTGAAATTGCACAAGACTGCTGAATCATTGAACACTTCCCATACTTCGCTTCCAGAGCCATCTATGGGCAAGTCAGTTTTTGACGTGTGATCGCCGCATTGAACCGAACACGCATACCCTATAGCAGTCGAGTATGGGTCTTCGCCGCTGCGAATGCCATGGGCACCAATACCGATGCCCTTACTCTGAACAGCATACTTCAGCACGTCTTTGCCTTTCATCTTTCCTATTTTCAACGCTGCCCGATACGTACCCTCAGCCAGCAAATCACCCACGCCTTCTCTCAAAGCAATCTTCTTTGCCAAACTCGCAAAGGCTTCAGCGTCTCCCCACTTCAATTCTATACCGTCTAAATCATCCTTGGACAAGATGCCTCTCTGAAACAGTTCAGCAGCAAAACCCAGCACGTTGCCAGTCTGAATGCCGCACAAACCCAAATCATCAATAAGTGAAGACATAAACACGTTTTCTTCAGGAGTAAACAACCCCAAGTTAGGGCCAAGATACGCCTGCAACTCATAATCGGGATTATCAGTGATCGCCCCCTTAAACTTGCCAGACTTGACAAACGCGATCTTCAGACAGTTTGTGGGACAGCCAAAATCACTCCAAGCCTGCTTCACCCAAACCCTATTCTCAAACTGGTCAACACCATAACCCTTCTCATCATGCCACTCTTCCTGCCAATTCCTAATAGGCTCAGAACTCGTTTTCGCGCCAAACGAGTAACCGCCGCCGCCAGTTCCCCACCGTCTCCACAACACGTTATCATAAGCATTCCTGTTTACAGCGTTAATCATCCGCCTAACTCTTGGAAGGTCGGCAACCTCAGGCAACGGACCAGTACCCTTAACAGCGATCGCCTTAAGCTTCTTCGAACCCATAACCGCCCCGTAACCGCCGTAGCCTGCCGCATGCGTCCACTTAGCCATAACCACCGCGGTTCGAACCTTATTCTCGCCGGCGGGACCAATGTACAATTTTGCAGGCTCCTTCCACTCACCATAACGCGGATAACGCTCACTCAACAGCCGCCTACATTCCTTGTTAAGCAGCGTGTTCGTTTCCTTGCCGTCCTTACCCCACATTCGGCTCGCATCTCTGATCTCAACATCAGAGTCTTTGATGAACACGTAAACGGGCTTCTCAGCTTGGCCCGTGACAATTACGCCGTCATAGCCAGCGCAGCGCAATTCAACTCCGAACTCGCCGCCGACAGTCGAACCCACGACCCCGTTACTCTGCGGAGACTTGCCTGAGACACAGATTCTGCCGCCTGGGAAAAACCCTGTGAGCGGTCCAGGCAGAAAAAGCAGAACGTTTTCAGGACCAAGCGGGTCCAGCTCCTCCCATTTGTCGATTAACCTGTCGCAAAGGATTTTTGCTGCAAGCCCCCTACCCCCCACGTATTCCTTCAGCAACTCATCGTCAAACGTGACGTCTTTGAAAGTGCCGTCTGAAAGATCAATCTCTAGGAATTTTCCGGCATAGCCCGGTATCAAATGAACTCCTCCGCCTTCTCTCCATACAATTTTGTTGCAAGACTCCTTGTTTGCTCCTCAGGTTTGCGCGCGTAGAGCCCGTACGGATGCTCTCTCCTCGTAACGGTTTTTAAGACGTTCCATCCCCCTTCTTGGCAGACCTTCACGCACTGTGGGCTGCCGTTGCATAGGTCGCAGATTACAATCTTCTTATCTACTGGATGCATGTGTGGGATTCTTCCGGGGCAGGCTTCTATGCATTTTCCGCAGCCGGTGCACTTTGCATCGTTAACCAAGACAGCGCTGGTTTTCTTGCTTACAGATAAAGCCTTGAACGGACAAGCCTCAACACACGGGTAGTCGTCACATTGAGCACACAGATGCGGAAAATCTGCGCCTGGAACCAGCATGAAGACCCTTACTCTTGACGCTTCAGGCCAGATCCTGTTCTCATGATGTAATGAACAGGCAATCTCACATTTGCGGCATCCGCTGCATTTCGAAAGGTCTCTCGCTATCCAAATAGGCTCCTTCTTTGCTGTCAAACCAACCGCCTTCCTCAAAAGTCTTGAGAAAATGTGTGGGAACTTGCCCTAATTTAAACGTGACGTTTCCCCCAGTACTAGAAGATCTGTGTGAACGTACAACGGCAGTTTCTGCAGTATACTCTTGTCTTTGATTCAAGGTGAAAATCAAACCCCTCTTCAAGAAAGGTTCAAGACCACACAGTTCAATCCCCAACGATATTAAGGTTTGAGGTATTGGCTTGAACAGCAATGTTGCTATCGAAGTGGAAACACTTACCAAGCGCTACGGCGACTTGACCGCAGTCAACGGTGTTTCTTTCACAGTTGATAGGGGCGAAATTTTTGCCTTTCTAGAACCCAACGGCGCAGGCAAAACCACGACTGTGGAGATGCTTGAGTGTTTGCGGAAACCCACAAGCGGGAAGGCATATGTGCTCGGATACGACATCTCAAAAGACCAAGCCAACATAAAGAAAAG
>Ga0315291_10002220_pt1 | contig 25556 bp, 31 predicted proteins | sample YL17G12_20_MG_FD_203070 | JGI IMG/M metagenome (GOLD analysis project Ga0315291, IMG submission 203070) | Sediment microbial communities from Yellowstone Lake, YNP, Wyoming, USA - YL17G12_20 | ecosystem: Environmental > Aquatic > Freshwater > Lake > Sediment | place: USA: Wyoming | collected...
AATTCATGAGCTGGCGCTTCAGAAGTGGCTCTATTCTAAATTTGTAGTGCGAGAAGGTTTTCCGGTGCCCGTGGTGTTTTCATCCCCCATGGATGCTTTTTCAGATTTCAAGACCCTTTGGAAACAAGACAAAAATCCCTTTTCCTACCTTTATGATCTGAAGGATGATAAGGGTACGCCGCTTTACGAGCCGTACCCGTCGATGCCCAAGTACCCTCTGATTTCAGTGCACCGTAAGGGTTGGTCATACCGCGCTTACCAAAACTTTTCTATTCACAAGTGGCGGTTCATCAACTGGCCAACGGTCAGTGACGATGCCAAACAATGTGATTTAGGCCACGTTACGGTCAGCCAAATGCCAATGGCTTGGGATTTTAAGTTCCAGGTTGATCATTGGTCTCTCTACCCATCGACCCAGGCATTTTTTGTAGAGAAGTTAATGCGAGCGTTCTGGCGCACAGGCGGATCACCTCAAACATGGATGACCTGCTATTACCCAGGGTGGGGACAGCAGTATATTCGGATGTATCTGGAAGCAGGCATCGACAGCGGCACTCCCGAGGATCTCGGTAACGACAAACAGGTGGAGTTCAGAACCACCTTCGGTGTGGTGGTAGAGGGATTCAGTGCTGATGTTAATTTTCAATTTCCGCCGGCATTTTGGACGCTTGTTATTGGCAAAAGCAGTGCGTCTTTGGCAGAATTGAAAGCGCTGGATGAGCCGATAGCAGTTGTAGACCTTCGAGCCAAAGCTGATAACCCAATCATGGAGGTTAGAGTGGATATTCCTGAAGGGTCGGCTTGCCAGGAAGAGTTGAGGAACTACGGGGCTCAGGTATGGACTACTGTGTGGTTTGGAACAAGTACCGGTGAGAGTCCCAATCCGAACACCAATCTCGATCCTGAATACACGTCACCAAGCGTTCCAATGTGGCCGGTTAATCCGACCATCACGTTTGCGGGCGTGTCTCCTATCAACCCATCGTTTCACTATGGCATACAGTCTATAGAATCTTGGGGAACTCACACACTGGTGGCATTATGATGTATACAGTCTTGATGCTCAGCGTTGAGTTTACACCGTGTGACTGGATGAGACTGTTATGGAGGTAAGGATGATGTAGTTAAAGCAGAAACAGACACGATTTATGGCCAATACAGTTCAAACAACATTCCCGGGGGTCTACACTGCGATCCGTGATCAGTCTTTTCTGCCGCCGTCACCCGCCCGCTATCGTGCGGGGCTTGTCGGTGTAGCTTCGAAAGGCCCGTTCGACCTGGCAACCCGCATTCGCTCTCTTAAAGAATTCCGTCAAACGTTCGGGGAACCTGTGGATTCTCAGACCGTGGGCTTTATTACTACTGATTTCTTCTTGGCGGATGCAGTCGGTATGATTTCCGATTTCACGGACGGCATTTATATCGTTCGGGTAGGTCACGAGTACGAACCAGTTGGTGGCGCTGGATGCTCGGGATGGGCTGGAACCGGGTCCGATACAGTTCAAGGCAGATACCATATTACGCCAGGCACGACTGATCCTTATCACACCATTTACACGTCCGCAGGCGCTGCCCTGGCGGTCAAGTCTGTTTACGACGTTCATTCAGAATTGTGGATCAAAGTCACTGAAGCTGGCAAGCGCAGTTCGGTTAACTTGGCGGTCAGCAACAGCAAGACTTCGGGTTGGGATGGCGCAGTTGGTAAGGCGTACATTAACACACAAGCTGGTGCAGACAACGAATTCCTGGATGACTATGTTAGTGGTGATTTGGAATATAGTAATCTTACGGACGCAGCGAATCATGCTCAGACAACCCTTTACGGTTATCAGTGGGGTAACGGTACAACGGCAGGTCTACCTGTTTTCACAAGCCTGACCAATAACGTGTATGGCACAAAAGGTCAGTTCAAGTTATGGTTGCAGTACAACACCACCACAGGCACTCAGTACCCGAACGCCTCGTTTGCGCTCCAAATCGGTGATGTTCTGAAAATCGCTCAGACCAGTCAAAATATCACTTACGAAGCTCGTATCAAGCGGATCACAGGTGGTATCATCACGGAAGGCGATGAAACTGCCCCGGTAGGTGTTACCGACGGTTACACAATCTATTTTGAGCCATCTAACATTGCGCAGATTGGTTACCAAGCAGTGCCTTTGGCTGATAATTATGACGCCGGTGACGGCACATTGGCCGGTCGAGCGAATCTCTACAAAGTCAAGACACCAACTGGTGGTGAAGAGCCAACCAAAGTGGTGTACGTCACGGCAGCTACTGACGGTGAATGGGCGAACGGATCCGATAAGACTATCGGTTTGTATGTCAAGGTTCTGCCGGGTTCGAAGGCCGGCACCAAAAAGTTTGAAGTGTATGAGAATGCTGCGTTGGCGGAAGTTTGGGATAACCTTCTGTTCTATGCTACCGACAACCCTGCTTTGGACATCGCTACAGATTTTGTTGAAACCAAGATCAACGATGTCTCTCAGTATATTACCGTGGCGGTCGTTACCAGCACTGGGTTAGTTCCGGCCAACACCAGTGACCCATGGGACACAACCATGGTGCCTCAGCGGGTGGACGATGTGACAGTTCGGTCTATGCCTTGCAAAGCCGTAACTGGCACGACCGGTGACAGCCCAGGACAGATCAACCACGGTGGCACGTTCGGGAAGCACGGCAGCTTTTTGGACGGATGGAACGGTCAAATCGTGGATGCTTCGGATATCGTAGGCGGGTACGACCCAATCACAGATACTCTTACGGGTATTAAGCAGTTCGAAGACATGGATACGGTCAACGTGGATACGCTTAGCGCACCCGGCTATACGCATAATGAAGACGTCGGCCAGGCAGTTCGTCAAGAGTTGATTCGTGTCGCGGCCAAGATCAACGCAATGGCGCTGATCGACATTCCAGACAATCTCAACCTCTACCAGGCAACTGATTGGCACAACGGCTACGGGCAGTTTTCTGCCGAAGGTCGGATTGACAGCCGTAATGCCGCCTTTTACTGGAACTGGTTCGAGGTAAGCGACCGTTTCTCCTCAGATCCTACGTCTACCAAATGGTTACCGCCTTCCATCGGTGCTATGCGGTGCCTTGCCTATACGTTTCGTAACGAGAAGCCTTGGTTCGCTGCTGCGGGTGAAAACCGCGGTCTGCTTCCTGAGGCATTGGATGTCCGATACCGTAAAGTTAGCGCCGAAGCGAAGAACAGTTCGTACGGCGATACGAATTCTGTCAACGGCATCTACCTCAACCGTAACCGTATCATGTTGTTCGGCGAGCGCACGATGCAGCGAGCAGAATCCAAGCTGACTGCGGTTCATTCCATGATCCTGGTGAATTACATCGTGAAGGGTCTGTCGGAGCTTGCCCGGACGTTCGTGTTCGATCCAAACGATCCCGAATTGCTTCAGCAACTCACTTTGGCATTCACGGAATTCCTGGACAAGATCAAGAACGAGCGGGGCATGGAAGGATATAGCCTCGTGATTGATGAAACTAACAACACGCCGGATAGCAGGAACCGCCGGGAAGTGATCGTTGACCTTTACCTCATCCCGACTGACTCGGTTGAGCGCATTTACATCAATGCAACAGTGCGTGAATCGGGCGCAAATCTGGAAGAGGTTAATGCTTAACAAGTAACGACTTATGGGAAACCGCATTAAATTCAAAAACACGTTCGGTTCTCAGGACGCTCGTCTTGACCTTCAGCGGGGTGACCTGTTCAAGTTCAAGATTCAGTTGCCTGCGGCATTGAACATGAAGTGGGAGAACGAGGTGGAGTTCGCAGTCGAGAATTTTCCGTTCCCGGCCCGTACTAAAGAGACCATCCCTATCAAGTACTTGCAACAGACCAACCATCAAATCGGTGCAGACGCTGCGACCGCTTCAGTAGCGGTACTCGTCCGCTATGCCTTCTCAACTCAAACTGCGAAAGCGCTGGAGTCGTGGTTTTGGCTGATTTCAAATCCGCTAACCGGTGGTGTGGGTCTGACTTCTCAAGTCAAAGCGAAGGGGTACTTCATCTGGATGGTGCCAAACATGGCCCGGCAAATAGCTGACCTTACTCAGACTTCGAATTCCACAACTGAAGCTCAGGACGTCATGAAGCCAGGTTTGATCTATGCGCTGGAAGGTGTCTGGCCATCGGGGCTAAAACCGTCGGACGCTGACATGAAAACAGGTAATACGACGGTCCATATGGAATTTACCTTGATGATAGATCGGTACTATCCCGAAAGCTTGGACAAAATGCTTGTCACGGTGTAATGAATGAGACCTCAAGGACTAGTCACCGTAACCCGAATTCTTGATGTCGGTGGTAAAGAAATCCCGCTTCAACGGGCAGTAGACTATGGATGGATTCACGGTGCTCAGCGGGCTCCACCTGGTTGGGGTATTGGCCGTGAAGAAATCAGTTTAGGTAGGAACTTGTTTCTTGATCAAGGAAGACAGTTGATCTGTTTCTGCTTAGGTTTCAGAAATCCCATCTCGGACTATACGCTTCAGAAGTTTGGGGTAGGAACTGGAATTACTGCCGCCAATGTCACGGACATCTCTCTGGAAGCACCTATTCAGCTAGCCTCTCAGTCTGATGCTACCACAGCGCCGATAGACTCTATTGATTTCCTGACGCCGTTCGTTCTACGAGTGGCGTACACTATTGCTTATGGTGATGCAAACGGATATTTGATTCGTGAAAGGGGTTTGTTTTCGGGTAATAGCACGATGATTGCCAGACACGTGAGTGCGGCGGGAATTAACAAGACGTCGGACTTCAGCCCGATGCTGACCTGGAGGCTTCGATTTTGATGAATGCCATCATAAGAAAGATGTTGGGTGAAGACCACATACCGAGTGGCAGTTGGCCTATTTCAGGCGGTCACCACGAAGGTGATTCCGATCTGCCGAAAGAAAGCAAAGAAGTTGAGCTGGCCCGCACTATTTTGAGCGCAGCGAAGCAACTGCCGGATTCCCCGGCTAAGGACAAGATCGTGCAGGCAGCAACAGAACTCAAACAGATTCATGCTCAAGCGTAGTTAAAACAGAAAGATATATCCATGACAATTTTGATCTGTGACACCCAGGTTTGCGGGGAAACTGTCAGCACTTTGTTCAGTGTGCTGCAACAGGGTCCCGTATCAATGAACATCATCATCAAGAACAGCGGTGTAAACACTTTAAACTATCGCTTGCAAAATTTCGATGGCACGACGTGGGCTGACCTAGGTGCCAGCGGCACAGACTACTACAACACATTGATCCAGAATCAGGTGCGGTCGTTCAAAGTCTCGTCGAGCTACCCACAGGTGCGGATGGTTGGAAATGCTTCGGGCGGCGCTTACCTGGAATTTTCAATTATGAGGTATGCGGATCGAGCAAGCGGCGGGGCCTGTCCGATACTTACGCTGTAACGCTGTCGATGATCTCATCCAGATTGTACTGGGTGTAGACTTTCTGGTAGATTGAACGAAGACCTGGTAACCCCAGGTCTTCGATGTTTTCAGGGTTCATCCATCGGATGGGGGTGGGCTCAGCGACTCCTTCAACACTGGTATGCAGCAGAGTCAATTCCAGAGACGTGTAGAAGTCGTTTTTCAGCGACGCTGGTATCTGAGCGTCGATAGTATCCAGTGCCTCCTCGAATGACATGGTTTCGGTCACACTTTGAAACATCCGATTGACTTTCCTTTCACCCCAACCTCGAATACCTGGAATGTTGTCGCTGCGATCACCCACGATTGCCAGGGCGATGGCTATTTGACTGGGGCGTTTCACGTGCATCTTCTCGACGATGGCACGTTTGGAGATTAAACTGCCAGCGTTCAAGCAGTAGTACTGGATGTTGCCACCATGAAGTTGACGTAGGTCTTTGTCTCCCGAGATCACGATTACGTTCCGTGCGGTGCTCTTGAAGGCAGCGGTGGCGACCAGATCATCTGCTTCCTGTCCTAAAATTTGGGAGTGAGCCACACCCAGCAGGGCGGTGAGTAGTTTTTTGAGCTCTTCCATCGTGGGATGATAATCGGTGGGCTTTTCGGCATGTCTCTTGTTAGTCTTACGACCCATGTCCCAGCAAAACAACAAACGGGTTGCTTTGCCATTAAAATTGTCTACATCTAGGATGTTGAGCACCGACACGATTGCTCTTTTTAGGGTGATTTCGCGGACCATCTCAACGCCTGGCTTATAGCAAGAGAACCAAGCACGAGCGAAAAGTGAATTTCCGTCAAACAAAAAATCTGTGCCGCTAATCATGATCTCCTGCTTTGTAGTTCTGCATCCTCTTTTTCTCCTCGTTCCTTCGCCCAATCCATGAACTTGTCCAGGATGTGATCAGGCACATTGGAGAGATCGACTGTGAATCCTTTTGCCGCCCAAGCTAGAATGAAGATTTTGAACCATCTTGCTTCCAGCGAATGATAGGCGGCGTCAACGAAAAAATGGCTGGTCAATCACCAGTTCGTGCTTGAACTTGGTACCGCAGCCTTTGCATTGATGCCACACCGTGGTGTCCAGACGGGGTTCCTTCGCTTCAATGGCTTCCTCGATATAGGTGGCATCCTTCGGGGACAAGCAGTCGTAATAAGTGACGAGTTCGCTGGGTTCATCCCAGACACTGTCGTTGACCGACATAATGGAACGAATGATTCTAGCGATGCGATCCGGCACTTTAACCCGGTCCGTGTCTTCCCGGGCAAGAATGGACTTTTCGTCTTTGACGTTCAGAGGTCGGAGCTTGATAACGTCTTTGCAGTCTGGCAGGGTGACCATGTCCCAGCCTGGGTAATCGTTCGGCTTCTCGTTTATCTTGACGAGTTCGTCTGGCACCCTGATAGTCTCAGTATCTTGTCGCTTGCAGGAAGGACATGAAGACTGGTACGAGACTTCGCTGTTGTAGCGTAGGGCACGCGACACTAGCAGCACAGTGTTTACATCCCCGAGAAGAAAATCATCCAGAGGGCATCCGTTCAAATCCGCAACCCGACTAACCAATTCGGTAAGAGCGCTGCCGGGGCTTTGTTGGCGGGCTTGCTGTGTGAGCCACTCGTCGATTCTGCTATCCCATGGGAAAATCGTTATGTCACCTCCTGGGAAGGCTTTACGGTTAGCAACTCCGCCCGAAAGAAGTCGGATCACTCGCTTGAAAGCGTCTCTTCGAGGGACCATCTGCGACATATTGGTTTTAATCATATAGGTTTGTTGCAGTCATTATCTGTAAGAACGGCGTTTTATCCATGCCTACATAGAACCGAAAACCGTCTTTGACACTAGATTCGGTATGAGAGGAGTAACGATTGCCGAACAGGGTACGATGGGGGTGCCGGTGGGTGAGCCGTTGTTACCGTTTGAGTGAACGTGAGTGTCAATCCAGGTCACCAGAGTGGTCAATAGGCTCATGAGCAGAGTGCCACCCAGCATAGGTTGAAGTCCTGCGGTGCCTATGTTCGTGATGCCACCTTTGATTTCCACTACGGGAGCGGTGATCGACGCTGAGGCGACCGAGGTAAGGTCGAGAGTAGTTGAAGATTTCAGTGACATACCGCGGGTTGAAGTTACTGAAAATTCGCCCAGGGAAGTCACTTCCGTGTTATCCAAGGAAGATAGCTTGAACGCTGATCCGGACGTGATTTTGACGTCACCGCCGGTTGTGGTGAGGAGATCGAAGTCTCCACCCATCAGTGAGATACTTTCAATTGCTTGAATGTTGAAGTCTTGTAGAACAAACGTAGTAAACGTGCTGGAGGTGTCATCCAGCTCCAGGGAATTACCTTTAGGGGTGGCCAGCTGAATTTTGCCATCGTAGGAGGCGGGCTGTCCAGAATCGGTCAAAACGACTCGGTACCCACCCATGGTGGTATGGATCAGTTGGCTCTTGTTGAGTTCCATGACGTGTCCGTAGCGGGTTAATGCGGCACGTTCTGGTTTCTTTCCAGTGGTTGAGTAGACGTTGACTTTGTACCTTGCTGCCTGTGCGGTGGTTTGCATCATCCACGACCACACCGGCTTCTCGGGTTCCCCGTCCAGAAACCATACAATCACCTGGTCGCCGGGTTCAGGTATCCAACTGATCGCACCGGATAGGGCAGAACCTCCTTGCGGTAGGCCCGAAGGCATGGCCCAAGGAAGGTTGTCGATGCTGATTGATCCGATTTCGCTGCCGGTAGCTCCATAAGCGTGCGGTACTCGGACTTTTAAGCGCCCGAGTCGTTCAGGATCGTCGTTTTTCTCTACGAGCCCAATATAAGCTCCAGTGAGGTTCACCATGCTTTAACTAGCATGTTAGGTGATGGGTTCAAGTAGTTAAGGCGTGGGATCACGAATGCGATTTCAAGAAAACGTGTGGGGTAAGCAAGGGTCAGAAAGCGCCTTGGACGCCCAAAGGTCTGATCTGTGGTCTATAAACATGGTCAATGTTGTAGAGGGTGTTAAACAAATTTCTACAATGGAGATAGGTACGCTGGAGCCTTATTATGCAAGGTCAGTTGTACTTCCAGAGATGAAGATGAAGCCGGAATCAGTGCGGCGTGACTCTCGGTCCTATATGATGCCAGGATTTGATGAAGCGTTGGACTCCATTAAGATAACTTTTCTGATGGATGCGTGCGCTTATCGGACGGAGTCAAAGATTTATCGTTTGCTGACTTTGTGGAGAAAATTAGTGAGAGCCGGGCGTGGTCCAATGTCTAGTGAGATGTCCATCGACTTAAACGATAATTACCAACTTCCATACGCCTTCTCAATACCGGTCACTCTTCTACGTGGTACTGAACTTAAAGCCACGGCAATTACGTCAGCATCACTTTTACCTCCTTTTGCCAGTACCAGGCAAAAGGTGGATGATCAAGGTCTTACAATCTCTCAGCAGCTTACGCTGGAGAACGCTTGGTTGTGCGGATTCAAACTTTCGGAACTGAGCTATGCGACCGGAAATCAGATAACGACCATCGACGCTACTATCTATGCTACGGATATTCTAGGATATGGTGATACCCAGATTACTTCACCGTACCCAACACATTAGACATGATCTAATTGGATGGTACGCTCCATACCGGAATTAACTGAACAGGCTTGACTTCTTCAGGCTTGTGCTCCTTCAACCTTTCGCAGATACTGAGCCCGATAGACGCTTGACAGCTGCTATCCTCGTACGGGACAGACTCCAGAAGAAGGGTTGGGGATGCTGTTGCCTTCTTGGCAATGTCGATATATGCGTTCAAGTTCATCTGTTCTAACTACGGTAGCAACATGAAAGGGCAAGCGCTAAAGCAGGCAATCAGCAATCTGTTTGGGATTGTGAAAGACCGGTCCACGCCCGAGGAGCTGGTGTTCATCTGTCCCGAACCGGGATGTGGTGATCGCACCGGTAATCGCTCAGCGAATCTGCGAAACGGTAAAACGTCGTGTTGGAAGTGCAACAAAGGGGGTGACTTCGTCCGCTGGGCCAAGCACCTAGGATACAAGATTGACGGCATAGTGGTTCCAGAGTCGTCTGTGGAGGCGTTTGAGCGTCAGGTGGAACAAACATCCGTCCCGAAGCTCGCAACGCTTGTCTACGCCCTCGTAAAGATGCCGGAAGGGTTTGTAAGGTGCCAGGATGCCCCTCAGTCTGTATACACTCGCCTGATAGGCACTATGGCGCAAAGAAAGAACCTTACGCTAGACGATCTCATAGAGGTAGAGGTTGGTTTTACCCGTCAAGGCAGATGGGAGCCATTTGCCATCTTTCCAGTGATTGAACGAGGCAGGACGGTCTACTACCAGGGACGAACTTATATTGATGAACCCGGTAAGACTACCAAGAAGTTTCCTTCCCGTCACGAGTGTCCGGTGTCGTCTAAATTTTGGGTCTACAACATTGACGCTGTGAAGAATCCTGAAGTGACTAAGGTGGTGGTGGTAGAATCCATTCTCAATTGTTTGTCACTTAAAAAGCGGTTTCAGGAGCTAGGTGTCATGGATACGGTTCCAGTCTGCGTTTTCAAACATGCTGTAAGTCGTGAGCAAGCACGCAAGTTGTTTAAGCACAAAAATATAGATGAGGTTGTACTGCTTTTTGACCGGGATGCGATAGAGAAATCCTGGGAGGATGCTGCGGATCTTAATTTGTTCAAGACCGTAACGATAGCAGAGATGCCTGAAGTGCCCGGGAGACCGAAAATCGATGCAAACGATGACGTTGACCTTGCTTTGGAGGCATTGGCTCGTAGAACATTGTTTAAGGCGGCTGATAAGACTCTACGGGAGGCGGTGCCAGTACCGATCAAGTACGATCTCAGTACCCTCAACTTCGATTTGACAGTGTGAAATGTAGACGTACGAGACTTGGTTCTTACCAACATGATACTGAAATTGTTCGGACAACGAATCGCACTTATCGAAGTGAAGGAAGAGCTTGAAGGCTCGATCCTCTTACCTGAATCCAGGACCCGGTCGTTTTATATGGGCCGTGTTACCGTAGTGGGTGATGGACGGGATCCGGACGGCACGGTCAAACCTATGTGGGTGAGTGCTGGAGACCTGATTATGTTTCAACTAATCGGTGCTCAGGCCATCGCTTCACAATTCGTCCACGACGACAACAAGGTGCGCATCCTTCATCAAGGAGATGCTATCGCCCGCTTGAAGTCCAACATGATCAAGTTGGAGAACTTCGAAATTCTAGGTGACTGGGTGCTCTCCAAGGTGGACATGCAGACCGGTACTACGTTGGTTGTTCCTGACTCTGCTCGTCAGCCCAATATGTTCACGTTCAAGCTAGAGCAAAAGGGTGCTGGTGTCGAGCATGACATTCAGAAAGGTGAAGAAATTTATGTTGAGCGTATGCGTTGTAACCCAATTGAGATTGACCGAGTGACATACGCCTTTTGTCATAAGAACGACGTGCACGGTGTGGTGAAATCATGATCGGCCCTATGTCTAGCGCCCGAGAAATTTTGGAGCATCTGTGCTCTGAGGGAGACGATGTGTGGCAGACAGGCATGTTGGGGTTGATGTCTACAACTATTTTTCCGATTCTGGAGGCGTGGAGTGATCATAGAAAAGTAGAAATTGTAAAAAAGAACGATCGGAAGGGAATCAAATTGATCGATCACGTGGTTATTGGAGACTATGACATAACACTGTGGAGAGTACCGGTTGAGACAGACTTTTATTCCACTGGCATACTTTGGGCAGTGTCTATTAACTCTGATCAGCATGACCCGTCGGATGCAAATGTACAAACGCTTAAATTTCCTGGCTCTTCTCTGAGACATTTGCCGGCGGATTCCATTTCGGAAGTTTTTCGAGGATGGATTGAAGAATATGGAAAGCTAGCGGTAGGAACAGTTAGTCTTGACAGGCTTTTGCTTTATCGCCGAATATGTGTTCGAGAGGGGTTTCGAGTAACCGATATGAACCCTAATTTGCCTCGGGCAGGTTTTTTTATCGAGTGACAGACTTATCGAGTACAGTCGAAGAGGCGCTCCTAGGAGCGCCTCTTGTGTTTGCGGAAGTGTTGAACTTACGCAGGAGTTGGTTCGAAACCACCACCAGCCGCACCACGGTTGAACACCGTGCTGGTGCTGTCCGGCGGAGCGCCCCACTTCTTTGTGAGAGTCGGTGCGTCGAAGGCTTCATCCACACCCCAGCCCCGGCGACCCATTGTAACGATGTCGATACCTGCTCCACGCAGGTCGGCCTTGTTGCGAAGGACCACAGAGACATTGGCTTTCGTCGCACTCGCCACGGCCGATGAGTTACGTCCTGAGCCGAAGAAACCGACTCGCTTTGAAACGAGACAGTAAGATTTGGTCTGGACGCCCTTTGGCACGACGGTGAACCACGATCCGACATCCGCATAACCTGAAGTAGTTGCGCCAGCTTTCTGTTCGCGCACCATCATGTACAGCGTGTTGTCGCCCGTGTTTTCTACGACGAGATCGAAGTTACCGAGACGATCATTGATAGATTGAGCGTAGCCGGCCAGTTTTGCGGCGTCTACACCGAATCCTATACTTGAGACTTGATTCATTGTGTGTTGTTGTGTTTGTTGAGGTTACGTTGTAGCGTGATTGCTACCTGCGGAAACGGCATGTCCCCGAAGATGGTTGGCTAGGCAACAGGCCCAGGTTAAAATTCTTTTTCACGACCTAATAACACACGCACCGCCCGAGCACATCAAAGAAGACTGACCAGTCAAAGGCGATTGGTGTGCTATTAACTTTCCATGATGTCTTTACCGAATTGTAGAAGGTCTTCTTCGCTAACTTCTGATGCCGTACCACTGACCGGGTGTTTGCGCACGTAACGAAGCATTACGTCGTGAATCCCCCATCCTTTGACCTCAACCGTAGTGCCGGTAGACTCGACCGTTGCGGTCACGTCGTAGGCATAGACTGGCTCAGCGGCTCCACTTGACGGAGAAGCGTAGAACCGCTGCGCTTCTTCCGGGTCGGAGATCGTAACCTTGAACCTATCCTCAGTGGCGTTGATGTCGATGTTTTCAAATTCAGAAACTTTGACTTCGACATATTCAGGATATCCAGTCAGCGGTATCCAGTTGACCTCACATGTGTCAGTGTCTACAATGGCAACCCGTTTTCTCTCTCCCGCCTCTCCCCAGTTTTGCTGGAAAGGTGATCCGACGTAGTGAATCGTTTTTCTAATCGACTGGGGAGCGTGCACATGCCCGAGCAACACCAGGTTGGCGAATCGCATCTTCTTTACGTCAATACCCGTGACCGCTTGTCCGCTGTTCATCTGGCAGCCTAATACCTGAAAATGGCCCAGCAGGATGTTGGGACCTTTGCAGCGGGCCTGTTTTTCCAACCAGGTAATCAGCTCGGCATCGTTGGCCGGGTAAGAGGCACAGTGAATAGTCGTGTTTCCACAAGCATAGGCGTCGGTGCTTTTGACCACTGTAAAGTAGGGCTTGAACACCTCAGAAACGTCAATAGCAGTCGAGCGCAGGAATTGATCGTGATTTCCAAGCAACTTTATATTCCAGTCAGACCGTGGAAACTTGGAAATTCCCGAGAGAACGACATCCAGGGAAGGAACGGGTATCGCCGATCTATCGTCTAGTGTGTCTCCTAGGTCTACCAAACCACCACACTCGTATTTTTTGTAGATGGACAAAAGATCATCATAGAATTTTCTCACTCGGAAAGTTTGTAGGTCGATTGATGGATTCGATCGACACCGTTCATGAGAAACAGTTGCTTGTAAGTCACCGTATGCTAATAGCCTCATACAGACGTAAAAGAACCTAGACTGTGCCGTAGACATTTACCGTTAATTGCGTAGACAATACTGTTGATGGACTGACTCCTACTTCTATTTGATGCGCCACAGGGTTTTACGTTGTTTAGCAGCCTGTACATAGGTTCTTTAAGGTATGGATGGGAAGTATGTCAGTGTGTGCTCAGTAGAGATCGACGGTGACCCGGTCATAGCGGTCGATGTTCAAAAGCCTGGTTGGCTGCCTATCTGCCCGTCTGTGAATCAAGATTGGTTGAAGTCGGTCTTGCCAGAAGTGATTCGTCGCTACATACGTCGCAAGACCGTAGTTAAAGTGTGAACATCGCTGCATTTGCAACTCTGTTGCTTGAGACCAAGGCAAAGTCCAAGGACTTCGACACCAAAGTCGAAGTTTTTCTTAATCGCCTTTTGATGCGGATTTTTTCTCAACCCTCTCTGCTTACTTACTTGTCAAATGTCGGTGTAATCCCCAAAAAAGAAGGTAAGGAATCGCCCGAAACAGAGGACGATGATAGTGCTATCCGCCCGGCCGGAGAAGAAGACGAAGAGTCACCGGTTGAACTGGAGCAAGGTGAAACCGAGCAGCCGACCGACAAATCGGAAGATGATGACGGTAAGCGCCATGGCACTGTCACTGTGCAGTTGGATTTTCAAAAACTACCCGAAGAAGCGATTGAACCCTTAAAGAAGCTCATTGCCTCGCCCAACGAAGTGAAGTTCTTCAAGTACATCAAGAAGGGTGCCGCTCACGTAGGACTCGCCTTCGATTTGTCACCAGACGACATGCCTGGCGACGAGTACGACTACGCACAGTGACGGCGGCTGTTGTTCCCCGAAGTCCTTTACTGACCGATTAGTGACTGTCAGGGCTGCCCACCTAAGTGGTTTATCCTGACCGCTTTTAGCAGCGTTCCACGAGCACTCCATCCAGACGAGGATGTGTTGACCCCATGCTAGGCGTGTCGGACGCCTATTAGACTGTCAAAGAACAACCACGATCAGAAAGCGGCGGACTTGGGTTTCCATGTCCCAATGCCCGCCGCTTCGTTCGTTACTGCTAACGACCCGCTCAGTGCGGGAGATTCGTCACTACCCCAAAACGAATCTTCTGACCGGCATTATGTGACAAACGGTGCCACGTTCGATGCCATGTCAGAATCGACAGTACGGTCACCGGTGTGTAGGTACGCTAACCGTCCCGAGATGTAGTCCAGGACGATCTTACGGCAAAACCGGTTTGCACTCAGTACGTTCACGATAGGACGTGTGCTGAGGTCTTTGTCCAACCATGCTTTGGCCGATCCTGGCATCCGAAACGACATGACTGTGTCTTTGCGATCTTTACTCATATGTTTACTAGAACCGATTTCATCGGTATTTCCGTTCTTGTATCATAGGAATGTTCGCATTGCAACTAAAATCTGAACGTAGTTAGAGCAGACGCTTATGGCCAGTAACATCATTGGAACCAATCTTCTCAGCTACCTGGGGTTAATCGGATCAGCCGGAGTTCATACCGGCTCGCTCGTGCCCCGAGCACAGACCCCACAAGCGAACCAGGAGCTTTTTCGTGATTTTACGGATGCTGGGCGGGTCGCCGACCCGGACGTTTGGACCCGCTATCACCATGCCTTAAAGCGTCCTACGACCTTCGATGCCATGTTGCAGCTTTGGGACGAAATGGCGTCCTGGGACCTTATGGCTGCGGCTCTTGTCGAAATTGTAGACGAAGCGACCCAGGTAGACGGAAATTCTCCGGCAACTGTTTGGTACCAATGCAATGATCGTGATTTTGAGGATTCACTGAACCAAATGCTTGTTAACATCAACGCTGAGGATGTGATTCAAAGCCAGGTATGGCATTTATCGGCCCTCGGCAATCATTTTGAAAAACTCGAATATGCTCCCGAAGAAGGAGTTATGGGATTTTCGTTTGTGCATCCTGCCGATATTCGCCGGTACTGGTTGGAACGAAATCGAAAGTGTATCGGGTTTCGTTGGGCAGGGCACAAGCCTTCCAAAGAGTCCGCTTTCGTTATGCCAGACAATCAGACGCCCATTGAACGGGTGGCACTGACGGACGGTAAAGACACCGAGGAACTATGGTACCCGTGGGATTTCTTGCACATGCGCCGCATGTTTCGTCTACGCCAGTCTGAGCACGGTGAACCTGTGTTCGATGAGGCACAGGGCATTTACAAGAAGCTCAAAATCGCTATCGACCAGATGGTTGTGCATCGTGCTCAGGTGCAGCCTGACCGCTATGCGATCAACATTGACGTCAAGGAGAGCCCGCCTGCCGAGCAGGCAAAAATTGTGCAGCGGTGGAAACAGGCACTGCGTGCCAAGCTGGCCTTCGGCCAGCAGTGGAATCAGTCCGGTCAGAGCAATACTTTCAACTCGCCGGTTGGGTTCGATTCTTTCTACAACGCCTGGTCACTAGACACGATTCTATGGGTAGCCCGGCCGACCGGGTTCAATCACGTAGTAGAAAAACTTCAGGGCACCCAAAACGTACCCGATATCTATGACATCGAGCTGTTAACCGATTTGTTTTATTCGATTATCGGCATGCCTCGATCATGGTTCTCTGCCAAGGGCGGGGATGGGTCTAGTGGCGGAGAATCTCCTTCCGGCAAGGCGCTCCTGGCACAAGACATGCGGTTTTTGCGCAAAATCAAGTCTATTCGCCGTCCTATCATCAACTGTTACACATGGATGGGTTACTTTCATGCCGTGTTGCTTGGCAAGGACATCCGTCAGTTGGATATTCGGGCGATGATGCCGCCGATCGGTGGGTTGGAAGAGCAGATGAAGCTGGAGATGCTGAAGGTTCAGGCAGAAGTCCTGGGGATGATGGCAGATGTCATGGATCAGTACTCATTGCCCAAGGAGGCGTGGGTTGAAATCATCTTCAAGAAGTACTTGCATCTGCCGGACGACATTGTAAACATTTTCATCACGGCGCTGCCTGGTGAGGAAGAGCCAATGCCGGTAGAAAGTCTACAGCGCCCCCGTTTACCCGCCCCTTACTCCTACAAATTGATTCGTCAAATTCAGGAGAAGGTGGGTAATAGCCCTGAGATCGGTAAGCTCCTGACCGAACTCAAGAGCACGATCTTCGGTGAGGATGACCGACGCGCCATCAAGATGAACATGCACCGATGCAAGAAGCTAGACGAAGTCGTCGGGCTGCCGAAGATGAAAGATTTCGACCTGATCGTATCATCTTATGGAAAACATCCATTCGAGCTGAAACGTCTTAGCGGCGAAGGAAAGCCAAATAAGTTTCAAGGCACGAACATGAAGACGCCCCTGTTAGAAACTTTGCAGGAAGCAAGCCAACCTGTGTCCGAGGGAGTTGGGGCCGATCAGTACCGCCGTTGGATGAACTTGTAATGCTCACGTTCACAAACTCACTCTTGGAGACCCTGACCGACCAGACTGCGTTGGTGCAGGGTAACGCTACGGGTGCGGTGATCACTTTGGACTACTATCTGCGTGAAAGCAACACATCGTTGCCGTTCCAGGCGGTGTATGCTATGCTAAATTGGAACGATGGGTCCGCACCGTGGGAATATCCCCGGCAGGTGCAACCACTCCATATTGATGCTTCCAAGCTGCTTCGCAACGGTCAGTATTATGTGACCGTGATGGGCAGAAACTACGTAACTCCGCACTACGAGATCGTGATGTTTACTCTCAACCTCACGATCTTTCCGAACTACACGATTGACAACCCTCCATTCTACATTTATGGACCGATTTTGCCGAGGGACACAGGTTCGCCGAATAGAGATACGTGGTTGTTCGATATTGGCAGTGATATAAAGATTTTAGAGTCTTCGGTCAAGATGCTTCTCAAGACCAAGAAGGGAGAGCGAGTCATGGAGCCTCAGTACGGCACCAATTTGCAGCAGCTACTTTTTGAGAATGATCCGAAGACCGTCATTGGACTAGCCACCCAGGAAATCATTTCTGGTTTAGCTCGTTGGGAATCCCGGGTCGGAGTACTCAGCGTGGATGCGACTAACAATGGAGACCGCTCAGTCACTCTCAGCCTGGTGTTACTGTCAAAAATAAGTCAGCAGTCCTTTCAAGTGAATATGGTGTACGAAAAATGACGGACGGGAAAAACACAATTACCAGAGCGAAATGGGTCAAGAGCTACATGGATAAATGTGGCATGACCTACGTGGCCGCCGGCAAAGCATTCGAGTGCATGGTGTCTACATTGGAGGATGCCATCTGTAACGGACAGAAGGTACAGCTGGGCCGGATAGGTAATATCGCCCCCATCTGGCGAAATCCCAGGACGGTGGTGCTAGGGTGTAAGCGTCTTCCGGGTAATAAGTTTGAGAAAGTTCGTCAGGAATACATTCTGGGCGGACGCATCCAGTACAAGTTCCATCTCCACAAGCGATTCGCTGCTACCCGGCAACTACACTGGTACGAGTAGTTAAAGCATATGATAAACCCAGTCAGTCTTCCCACCAGTGCCGGAGTTAATTTTGGCGAAGGTGACGTTAGGCACTTTTCAGAAGGTGATGAAGTCGGCGTGCCCGGGCTACAGGGTCCTACCCGTCAATTAGCGCAGCGTGACAACCTCTTGGCAAGCAAGGTTAACGAGTTGATAAGCCGGGTCAATAACCAAGAGCAATTCATCTCTGTGCCGGTCAATCGAATGATAGTTCCTCCCAGCAGCGAAGAGATCATCGCTAACTTCAGGATTCCTGCTGGTTATGAAGCCCGGGTGTTCAATGCCACGGTGTTTTCATCTCCTGCGTCTTCTTCCATCGAGCTTACTGTTTCCTACAGCGAGGTGATTGGATCGAATTCTGGAGAAGCGGCCGTCACGACTTCGTCTGAATTTTTCACTGGCACCCGGTTTTACCCCGAGGGTGAGTTCATCATCGTCGTGAAGAACACCGGAGCGGTTACCTTGGATATGGGGGCGTCAGTCACGCTGTCTATGCGTCCTCTGGAGGATGCCGTGGTTGCTTCTTATCAGACTTCGCCGCCCACGGTTCCCGGTCCCCCAGGACCTCGTGGTGCCACTGGCGCTCAGGGGGTAGGCGGTGTTTCCGGTCCGAGCGGGTCTCCTGGATTACAGTGGAAAGGAGACTGGGCGAATGCGACGAACTATGCAGTAAATGACATAGTTCGACACAAATATCTTGGTGATGGCGCAGGAACGGTTGCTGTATCCTCTTACATCTGTCAGATAGCACACGACTCAGCGGATGTTGGCAAACCACAACCTTACCTTCTCGACCAATCTCCTTCAGCGATGCCGTGGTGGGGGTACTTGGCAGAGGCGGGAGCGCCGGTTCAGATAGAGTTTAAGGGGCCGTGGTCTGGAACTCATGGAACCTATCACATAAATGATGTGGTTACGTATGTTTCAAGTGGGGCGACATCCAGTTACATTTGCATCGTGACTCACGCATCCGCACCTTCTCCCGCACCGCCTTCCGATCCCACAAATTGGACGGTCTTCGCTACGAGTTCTGCTTCCAGTACGTCGTTTTCAGGACCCACTACCCGCCGAGGATTCTTGTTGTCTAGCAGCACCAGCAAGCCTTACCGAGAGTACGAAGGAATCCCTACGGGCGCTCAGCATTGGCCAATAGACGAGCACACCGTGTCAAGTGCAACCGGCGGGCTGTCGTTCATCAAAGATCAACGACTCTTGAATTTACCGCCCTCGTCTACTCTGCTGCTGATGCTGCCTTCTTACTCCAACGTTTACAACGTTCCTCGCCAGTGGCAGGTTAGCGACGTTATTCTAAACGTGATACCCCAGGTTGGAACTATTTTAGGCGGGGGAACCGTGACGGTGCAGTCGCCACTTGACGTAACAGGAAACGGAACCGGTAGTTTCTTGGTTGAAAACCTGACCGAGTACTACCTTCCGGTCACAGTCAGTTTGGCTGGCGTCACGACTTTCTAAGTCTTGTCGAAGCACTTCAATTTAGCAGCGACGCTATAGGTGATTCCGCCGGTTGCAGCCATTACCTTGCACCGAAATACGTAACAAGGAATTTCGTCTTCTCCCAACCATTCATTGCTATGGCCACTTCCTACATGGATGTTTTGAGCACTAAACGTGGCGCTCGTAGCTCCCGAGAGTGCTTTTACCTGGGCTCCCGTAAATCGGGGGGAGTCGTAGTCGCTGCCGTCTGTCATGTTTGTCCAGTTGGAATCGAGTAGTAGCAGGGGATCGAGTTTACTGGTGACGTTAAGAGTGGCTATCTGCCACTGATAAGTGATTGGTATATCCGGTGTAACCGCAACTACCGAAAAGGTTCTGGTAGGCAGAGGTTCACTACTAGCCTTGGTTTGTTGATCGACTGGTTGAGACGTGATCCGGGGTGCTTGTGGCGGACCGGTAATGTTCTGGTCTCCAGCCAGTTTGTACTGTCGGTTGCCAAAGGTCATTTTGACTGCTTTACGACCAACGATGTGACCCAGGGAGTCGAGGAAATCTTCGTCCGTTGTCAGGATGCCATAATGGGGCGTTGGGGCCTTTTCACCGTGGTTCAGCAAGGCGTGCGCCTTCAAGAGTTGGTCGGCGATCAATAAGTCCTGGAGCAGGGTCTCAGAGTAGCGGGTAAGCAGGCTGGAAGCAAGTTGAGGAACTCCTGGGGAGTTAACCGATCCGTCCGGCCCCGTGCCGGTGTGGAATACACCCAGGCTAGCCGGCATTTCTCCCGACACCGTAGCGCCTCCAACCGGGACTTTAGCGTTGTAAGTGGCAGCTGCGTCCGCTGGCACGTAGACAACTTCCAGGTTTCCGGGAGTGGTTTCAACGGACATTCTCAGCACATAAGAAGAGAGCTGATCACCACCGCTATCGAAGTAATCACCGGTGATCAGCGATATACCGTGTCCTTTTGCCAATGATCCGTTGCGATGAAAGAACAGGTTGTTGCTTAGGGTGTTCAATACCTCGTTGATGCGCCCGATCTCGCTTTGAGTTAGAAGTGTTGCTTGTTCGCTCATGCGGTGTAGGTCAAAGTGATGACCTGACTGGTGACTGATCCTCCGGCATTGGCAGCCACGCAGGTATAGTTTCCACTGTCTGTCTCGGAGATGTTCCTGAGCGTCAGGGTTGATCTTGTTTCATTAGAGAGGTTGATCCCTGTCTTGCGCCACTGGTAGACTATCGGTCCCGTGCCGGTCACAGTGATTGATAGGATGATGTTCGATCCCTGCACTATGGCTTGACTGGCAGACTGGGTGGATATTTCAGGAGGACCGATGTTGACGGTTGGAACCGTGGTTCCCAGGAACACCGGCAGCACCACCACGATGTCCGTGTTGGATGTAGAGCCTGGGAGTGTAGACATTATGGTCAGAGTCCGACCGAATGAATGTCGTGCTCGACCCGAGTCATCGGCAGGAGGGTCATTGATCTGAAAAGGATACGTGCCAGCTACCGCCTGGGTGTGTTGTTCATAGGCTCCATTGACGTGAGCAAAAATTCCGGTGACATAATCTGCCAGATTTCGCCCGACCGCTGTCTTTGCAGCCTCGGTTGCAAGTGACGTGTGCTGACTCATGGTGGCTATGGTGCTGGGTTTTTACCAGGCACCACCACTAAAAGAACTCATTCAGCTGGTGGAGTCGGGAGCCGGCGTTCAAGTTCCGAACGGTCGTCCGGAGTCATTTCAGGGCCTTCACCCATGCCAGCGAACTCATCTCCCCCCTCCCGCCCGCCTTCCAGACCCGCCTGCGCAACTCGTTTCACCTCTGCGGGGTCAAACTCACCACTCATGCCGCTTTCAGGACCCGTTTCGCTACCCATTTCACCTTCCATATCGCCTTCTGGGGGTAGATCGGCTGCACCTTCTTCAGGTGGAGGAGGTAGGGTGCCGGCGGCTTCGGTACCTTCTTCGCCCGTGAGACCGGCTTCGCCCTGCTCGCGTGCCTTGAACTCTTCGGTAGATTCACCAGGGCCTGGGACGTTTTGAAGGTACCAAGTAAGCTCCTGATAAAGTTCATCTAGGATGGGGTCAGCGTGGAATTCTTCCAGGGCGTCACGGATGGATTTGAGCTGTCCGAAGCTCATTTCTACACGATACTCACAGAAAGAGTCATCTATTTTTTTAATCCTCATAGTATCAACAGGTTACAGGGTTTTATTGAGCGTTCGTAGAGGCATTTTGCCCAAGCAAAGAACTCATCTTTACCGAGAGTGTTCTTCGCTCGGTTGCAAGTCGAGCAGCACGGTACCACATTGCTTGTGACGTAGCCATCTGTACTAACTACTCGGTCGATTCCATTGTACTTAAAAGTTTCTCCTCTCACTACCCACGTATTTGATCCAGTCCGTCCACAGTAGTCACATGGTTGAAATACAAGATGAGTAACCTCAGCCCTGGTTAGGTTAAATGGAATGCCTCTAACTATGGCGCTACCTCGAATCGCATTCAGGATTACTGTAATGGCGAGCCAAGATGTTGGTTTTCGGTGCATCCCTTCTATAGCCCGCTGCCGGTGTTCGGGGGACCAGTGCCTTGACCAAGCACGGCGCACACACCCACAATTAGATGTTTTGCCCTCCGTGAGTCGGTACGCTTCTGCATACTTAACCCGCCCACACTCACATTTGCACTTGAACGTGGCTTTGGTAGCGCGGTTCCTCGCTCGTTTCAGGACTACAAGCTTTCCATATTTTTCTCCAGCTACTACTCTGCATTTACTCATACGCTCCTAAGAACAAATTCCGTTCTTCAGTGTATGCACGCATCAAATTCCATGCTTTTGATGTCACACTCAGAGCGTGGCATCACTGCACGAGAACTTGTTCGCAGGATGCTCAGCGAGTATGACCCATTTTGTGGCGTAGTAGGCACTGCACACGCAATCCCACTCTGTATACTTTATGAAGCGTGGTCACCTGAACGAAAAGAAGAAATTATCAAACATGGCAGGGAGCTAGGGTACGGTCTGGTAGAACACGCAGTAATCGGCGAGTACGACCTAACGCTATGGCACTCAGACAAGACTGAGCCACCCTATTTGGTGGCATTAAATAGCGCCTACCACGATCCATTGAATCATGATACTCAAGAACAAAAACAAGTTGCAGGAAGAGGAATGGCGATTAAAACGATGAAAAGAGTACTGTTTGGATGGGTTCAAGAATACGGTCCTTTGGTGATTGGTTCCGTTATGACAGAACAAACCGCACGCTATCTAAGACTTGTCCGTAAAATGTTTCCCACTGCCAACATCAAGTCCTGGTATAGCAAAGATTTCCAGCATGGGTTTACACTTTCGTTTGACTGACCCGTTTTTCGGTTCTTCTATAAATGAAAGATCATCAGTCTACAACCAACTGATGATAGAAAGGAACATATGAATTGTGTTACATTCTGGGAGCCTGTCACGGTCTCATTCAGGAAGAGTGCCGGAGGGGCCACGCTGACCTTCGACGCTGGACGGGATTATATCTTTGCCAACGCTCAGCTAGACCGAATCATGCAGGAAGAGAATGTCAAGTCACGGATTTACAAGATTTCCCGCTTGGACTCTCGAATTCCAAACTTCCACGTTGCTGCTAAGAAACCCGGCAACCAGCGTCTATTGATGTACAACGGGTCTGGCGGGTATGGTGATCAGATTATCACCTGGCCAGTCACTCGTATCCTGGCGGGAATGGGGTACGAGGTGCATATGGCGGTTGATCCAGGTAACCAGGTCTGCTGGTGGAATATCCCATGGGTGAAAAGTTTACAAACGTTGCCCATACAGGCTGCGCAATTTTGGATGTACGACTATTTTTACATGATGGATCATGTAAACAATATGGATGAACATCAAGATCAGGAGCATCCGGTAGACACTATGCTTCGTAAGATCGGTATCGATCCTAAGCAGGTTCCCGATGATTACAAGGTGTTGCGCCCTATTTTTACTGCCACGGAGGCCATGTCTGCTCGATCCTATGAGGGTCAGAAATTTGGCATCTATCAGCTTGCTGCTGCTAATAAGACCCGATCCCTGCCTGCCCTTGACAGTGCTTTTTTGTTGGCTAAGCTGGCAGAAGCGTTCCCAGACCTTACCTGGTTGGCGATCTACGACGAGTTTATACCCAAGGAGTACTGTGAGGCATGCATGGCCAAGGCGAAGGACGCCGACGGCAAGGAACTGTTGAACGAAAAAAACGAGCCCATCATGAAGGTCAAGTGGTCCAATGTTCAACTTTTCACTGCTCGTAATCTCCGGGAGATGTGGTCGATCACCCGTCACGCCAAGATCGTAGTGTCCCCTGATTCGATGATGGTGCACGTGGCAGGGTCAATGGCGATCCCCTGCGTCGGTCTCTGGGGCATGGTCAGCCCTCACAACCGGGTCAAGTATTATAAGAACCATCTGGCGATTCACAACAAGGAAGCGTGCCCGATGTCGCCGTGTTTCTCCTATCTGGCAAACTTCCCGAAGTACTGTCCACCTCGTAAGGATAGGATCGTGTGCGAATGCTTGGGTGCCATTTCGCCTGTTCAGGTGATTGATGCCATTCGGAAGATTCAACCAGAACTTGCCAAGAAGGAACCGGCCAAGGTGGATGCTCCTAAAGCGTGAGCGGACAACCACTTAGCGACTGCGACGAAAATACTTCTTGACCAAAAGGCGGAAGTAGACGAAAGTGTGCGCATGAAGATGAACGAAGAGACTGTGTTCGATGCCGCTATCAACCGTTGGCAAAAAGATCGTACTGAAGAAGCGACCTATGCCGCGATAGTCGCGTTTGCTGATTTGCAGTTGACGCCTTCGAACGCTGTAGGAGAGTCCCGAAAGCGCCTTTTCAACACCATTTTCGATCAATGAAACACTACCTTATCATCTTCTCAGGCACCGGTGTTAATAAGGCTGATGGTATAAACCTGGGGCACTGGTGGCGCGTATCACTGCCAAGGCACCTGTTGAATCCACGGAGAGAGGAAGAGGAACTGGGGCACGTACTTCATGAACTTGCCCGAACCTCTTTTTTCTCCATTTCTAATGTTGTGGACATCACCAACCCTGCTTGTCCGGTAGAGGTCATCGCTAAGCTGTGATGAATGATCTCGCTTCCTATTTACGTCACTGGCGATAGCCACATCGGACTCTTTTACGGAGAAAAGGGATTTGTCGTAGGTAAGAACACCCCTGCCACCGCCTACAACCTTTGCGCAGTGGAGACGGAATCTAATGGGTACCGATACCTTTTTGACTTCCTCGAAACGGTTCCCAAAGGTGGGACGGTTATGATGTCCTATGGAGAGATTGATTGTAGAAACCACATCGTTCGGCTGCACAAGAAAACCGGGCGTCCGATGGAAGATTTGGCAGATGAGATTGCTCGCCGTTATGCGGGCGTCGTATCCGAGGTCAAAGGCATGGGATACGAAGTCATCGTGTGGGGCGTTGTGCCCCCCACTTGTTGCCCCACTTATCCGCATATGGTTGGATCATTGCCACAACGCCTTGCCGCCACGGCACATCTTAACGCTGCCTATGTGCGCCACATGGCACCATTAGGCGTACCGGTTGTGAGTATTTTTGAAAGGCTTCTGCTCCCAAACGGACTCACGAACCCGCAGTACATGTCCGATGGGTTTCACCTTAAAAAACTAGCCTTGCCGTTAGCTCTGGCGGCGATACGAGCCGTGTGCCCTCCGGAAGTAATCGAGGCGTGGATGAATATGTTGCCACAAGCAAAGACTAAATCAACCTATTCTGTTGGCGTTGTTTGTGCTAAAGGCAACCGTCCCGTCTGGGCTCTGCTAAAGATGTGTCCTGTAACTGAGCATAAGTTATGAACGACGAGCAAACAACCCATACGTGCACCCAACGCTTATTGGAATCAGCAGGCAAGGAGGGCGTTTACTACGTCGTCAAATTTCCTACCGCTTGGCGGTTGTACACATTTCCGTGGGACGAGTTTGGTGATCTCTGGCATGGTGATGTTTGGAGACGTTTCGTGATTGCCGATCTAGCAGAGGCTTGGGCACCTCACCTGAAGCTGGAGGTGGCGAATTTACAAAAACAACTTGAACCGTGGGCCAAGGGGTTTCCCCGAGGAAGGGTTGAACGGGCGGATACACTGGAGTACATAGTTTTTCACGCCGGAGACCTTGAGGGTACCGGCATCACACCGCAGCGTATAGAAAGAGCGTTTGAGTTGTTTAACAGCAAAGTCTGCTGGTCGCTTGATTCCCACGAGAAACGGCAACCGGAACATCAACTAGCGATTGAACGGATATTGGGTCTGACAGGTGAAAAGGTATAAGTGGTTGGTACCA
>Ga0315291_10002221_pt1 | contig 25556 bp, 21 predicted proteins | sample YL17G12_20_MG_FD_203070 | JGI IMG/M metagenome (GOLD analysis project Ga0315291, IMG submission 203070) | Sediment microbial communities from Yellowstone Lake, YNP, Wyoming, USA - YL17G12_20 | ecosystem: Environmental > Aquatic > Freshwater > Lake > Sediment | place: USA: Wyoming | collected...
CAAATATCTTGAATCCTTCAAGGAAAAAAGGGCGTTTCTCCGGATAAAAGGTTTCGAAAGTGGTCAGGTTTAGAACAGTCTGGTCTGCTTCCACCTGGCCAAAATCGGGATTGACTGTGGCATCCAGAGTTATATTAGAGGTTATGCCATATTTAAGATCAAACCCTGAATTTCCAAAGAAATTTCTGCCATCTGGATTACCTGGATTTCCAGCTTCGGCCTGTTCATAAGATACTATATAAGGGAGTATTTCTAATCTTTTAGGAGCAGGGATTTTGTCTAACCCTTTCAGGTGACCGAAAAGGGAAACAAAACCGCTTGCTTTTTCCGGGATATAGACCCACCGGTCCAGTTCATTGTTATGTCTTATCTGCCGGCTGAAGTAAATCCCCCAGACCGGATTTTGCTCAGAAGTAAAACGCAAACAGTGAAAAGGGATTCTGAACTCAGCAGTCCAGCCGGAACTGGTTCTACGGGTAGCTGATTCCCAAATACCATCCCAGGAATCGTCGCTTGAGTTATCGTTATAATAATAGGCGTCTTTCTGGGTTCCAGATACATACAGAGTGAAGGCATAGGCGCTTTGGTGGTCGTGGTGGCTATCTATTATAACGTTGAACAGGTCATTATCTGCCCACCTATCCCTTCGGGTTAATCGGCTGATGATTTTATCTGGCTTTGAATCATATAAATCTACACCTATATATAGAGCATCATCGTCATAAACTACCCTGATGAATGTGGATTCTGTGGCAGGTTTTCCTTCATCTGGCTGATACTGGATGAAATCCCCTGAGCGGGATGTTTGTTGCCAGAAGTTCTCATCCAGTATGCCATCAATTTTTGCTCCACCATTAATCCGGACAGCAGTGATACTTTTTATTGTATCATCCTCTGGCACCTGAGCTATTATATTTAAAGAAGTAAAGATAAGAAAATAAATAAAGGATAAAAAAGCAAAGACCAGCTTGCAATTTTGCATTTTAGTTCCCTTGGTTTTAGATAGGTTATTCTTATGGACATAGATTAGAATACAAAAATACATTTTGATCAAACTCATACTTTTATACTGTATTTTAAAGGAAAGTGTTTCATTTTTTTTAATCCCACCTCTTTTAAGACTATTGCAGGATAAAATCAAAGCTTTCATAGAAAGCTATTTCAAGTTGTAGTGCAAGAAATTGACTTTATGCAGATTGCTTCGTCGTCCCGCCGTTGGTGGGACTCCTCGCAAGGACTCTGCAAATTCGATATTTTCTCAATGGTAAAAAATAAAGGAAGAAAGTATATAAAAAGGCTCAAAAGCAAAAGCAAGCTAAAGGCTATAGTCAAAATTCTTAAAATCAAAAGCTTACAGCTAATAGCAAATTGCTAATAGCGAAAAAAGGAGGAAAAAATGGGGATAAGGGATCAGGATTTAGAGACGACCGGGGCGGTCTATGCAACTTTTTCTATCAAACAGACTGCAGGAGTGGATGACCTTAAAGACCAGGATTTAGGGAAGGCAGTGCAGATAACCTCTGGTAATACGATTGGCTCAGCCACAGATGGGTCGATGATTCTGGGTAAATTAGTGGATTTATCATTAACCGATGCAGACAATGGTAAAAGGGTAGCTACTGTTCAGGTCAAAGGAATCATGACCCTGCCAATTACCACTACTTATCCAGTGGTGGGTAATCGGGTAGTGGGTGGAGCAAACGGAACAGTAAAACAAGCTCCAGCTTTAACCGGATATGATCCAGCAGGAGGGAATATTGCTAGAGGAGCGGTTATCGTGGTAAGCGGGACAACGGAGTGTACGCTTATTCTATAAAAAAGTCAAAAGGCTATAGTCCAAAGTCCTAAGAGTAAAAAGCTAACAGCGAATCGCTAATCTCGAAAGAAAAAACCAGGAGTGCGAAAGCTTGCTTTCGCTGATTTCAAAAAGCATCAGCAAGCGGATGCATTCCAGAAAAAGGAGTTAAAAATGGAATTAGAAAAATTGCTTTTGGAGATGGATAAATCTCCACACCTGGCTAAACTTTTAGAATTGGCTTCAAGGGAGAAGCCAATCCCTGCAAGTTTAGACCTGACCAGGGCTAAAAGCTTAAAAGTGGGGCAGGAGACTTATTTAGAGGCACAGAGTAGAGGGGTCAGCTTGTCTGAGCTTTTAGAGACTGAGGAGTATGACCCATCGCCCATCGATTCACCTTTAGATGCATTTGAAAGGCAACTTTTAATCCACGATGTTAAAATTGGCGGGAGAAATCCTATCACTGTGGAGATGTTCTATCAGGGCGCACCAGCACTCCTGCCCGAATTTATGCTAAGAGAAATAAAGCAGGGGCAGAAGATGAGGCCAGAGCTGTCAAAATTCTTAGCTTCATCTGCTCAGATTTCCAATTCACGCTATACCCCTTTTTATGTGAATGTAACACCTTCGCAAAAGAAGCTCTCCTTAAGGCCTATAGGAGATCAGGTGGATATTCCAACCATCTCTATTGCTGAGCAGGAGCATACGATTATTGTCCCGGATTACGGGGTCACCTTGAAGACCTCTTATAAGGCTTTAAGGTCCAGGACAACTGCTCAGTTTAAGGTACTCTTATGGTATATCGGTTTCAGATTACAGGCGGATAAAATGGGGCTGGTGGTTAATACCATAATCAACGGGGATGGGAATAGCAACCCAGCCACAGTTTTTAATACCGCCACTTCTGGCTCTCTGCTCTATTCGGATTTGATCAGTTTATGGAATGAGTTTTTCCCTTTTGAGATGAACACGATTGTCTGCCATAAGAATCTCTTACGCACAATCCTCACGATGAGTGAATTCAAAGATCCGATGGCGGGTTTCAATTTTCAAAGAACCGGAGAGTTAGTTTCTCCTTTGGGCTCGACTTTGATAAGGTGCGATGATGTCCCTACAGATTTAGTTATCGGATTGGATAATCGCTTTGCAATTGAAGAGGTAATAACCCAGCCTCTTATGGTGGAATATGATAAGGTTATTGAGCAGAAATTGGAGGAGGCGGTTATCTCTGAATCGGTGGCTTATGCTAAGGTGATTAAAGAGGCTTCGCTGGTTCTGGATACGGTCTGGTCTTAAAGAAAGGTTCAATCCGCCAGAGGCGGACAAAGGTTCGAGGAAAAAAGATAAAGGAAAATGAAAGAAGGAAAATAAAAAAACAATTACGGATGACGAATTTTGTTTGATGGATGAATTCACGTAAGGGAGGGGCTTGTCCCCTCCCCTTTTTTTCGCCCCAACGTGGGCGACCACAGGAGGTCGCCCCTACCACTTCTATCTTCCATTTGTCATTGTTTTTCTAAAGACACGGTGCAGGTCCACCCTTGAAGAGGTAATTGATTAAATAGATCACATCATCAACCGTTACTTGACCATCACAGTTAACATCTCCAATCTCGAAGGGATTAGGATCCGGTCCAGCTTTGAACAGATAATTGACCAAAAACAACACGTCTGAGATATTTACCTTTCCGTCTCTATTACAGTCACCCAAGGCTATAGTGGTAAAACTCCATACCGGACTCAAGGTTGAATCACTATGACCATCTTTTGCTACAATCTGCCAGTAATAGGTTGCGCCAAAATCCATTTTTCCCGGGTCATAAGTTCTGAAAGAGCGGTTGGTAACAAAGGGTGGAGGAGTAGTTTTGCCAAAGTAAACATCGTAGGTGAGAACATCAAAATAATTGGAATCTCCGCCTTTCCAGCTAAGATCAGTCCAGGGATTGACTAATGTTGCAAGATTACGCGGAATCGAATCAGCTGGTATGTTAGGCGGTACATCAATCCACACCGCGGCTGCTTCATCCACATAATAGGCGTTAAAAGGGTAAGTGTTAGAGGGTGGATCGGAATACCCTTGATGCCATTCGGAATTGAAAACCGCTCCTATAACTATAATGTTACCGCGAGTTATATTTTTGAAATAATTGCCATAACCATCTGAATGATAATTTCCGTTCCAAATTGTAGAATCCTGCCAACCGGTTCCGGCTGCCACATAAACACTCTCATTAAATGCATAGTCTAAGAATGCACAGGTAACTGGAGCCTTGCCGTTGTCATACTTCCATCCCATTGAAGAAACCATTTCGTTAACATATACCTTCAAATATCCACTGTAATCGTAGGTGTTATTATTTTGAATTGCAACTCCGATGTTCATTCTTGCGCTGCCGAGCCAGGTTAAAGTAAGATTTAAATCTATATTTGGCACTGTCCTGTTTCCACAGGCGTTAATGCTAGAAATATACATTGACTGTACGTCACCCCCACCTACATCAACGTTATAACCTCCATCAAAGAAAACAGTGGGAGACCATCTTTGGTTATAATCTATACTTGTTCTATAAGAAGCATTAATATTCTTATCAGTAACTAAGGAAACGTAATAAAATGGATAGGTCCTACTGGAATAAATATTCTTTAGTGCAGAACTTGCACTGGGACACCAGATTCACCAAGTAGCTGTGGCATTCTCTGCCAGAACTGCATGGGTTAAAGCACTGGAATTAGCAATTTCGCCTTGCACGGCTGATGCTGTTAATCCCGATATAACAGAAAAAAGCCAGGTTACAATCGCAGCAGAAACAACAAACTTATTAATCTCATATCTAAACTTCATTTCTCTCCTCCTTCATTCCAAAGTTGTAGGTTTGGGTTCAGTATGTTTTTCTACTTTGACCCGTTTGCTAACATTTAATATAATATAAAAGCAAAATAAATCAAGCTCAATTTTTGATTTTACTTAAGGTGATTTCATTAACCACTTGACGGAATATGAGTTAAGAAAATGACGAGTAGTTTTTAAAGTAAATTATTTTTTGTCTGACGAATTGACTCCCCTATATCACTTAAATTTCAACTGTGTTTTACTTTCGAACTTACCTAAGTGATTAAAATATAGTCTCTTATAAGAGCTAATAGGAGTGTTCTCTAAAAGAGTTTATTGACAAAAGACATTTTTGTGTTATATTAAAATGATAATAAATAGTTGGTCTATTTTTTAAGCCAGCTTATGAGGAGTGAAGTATAAGTGAAATCCTTAAGAAAGTTTCTCTGGATTGCGGTCCTGTTAATGTTTTTGGGGTCTATGTATTATGGAATCAGATTAGGTGATTTTGAAGAGGTAAGAGTCAACGGCTCCGCCTTATGTCTTTCCTGTATCGGTATAGGATAGATTGATTAATCCTTTACCAAATCAGGTATCTTGAAGAATGGTGATACTGAAGGTAAGCACAAAAGTAGATGAAAAGGCGTCTATTCCAAATTGGAAGTTTGTTAATCTCCAATTCGTATTTTGGCTCGTTCTTTTTTAATAATATTTACCAGGGATGGTTTAAAGGGGTTTGCATTCCCTTTATGAATTGTTATGGTTGTCCTTTAGCTATGGTCAGCTGTCCTATTGGAACGCTTCAGCATTTTGTGATTATAAAAGCTGTCCCCTTCCTGCTTATTGGGTTTATTGGGACTATCGGCCTGGCAGTCGGAAGGATGACCTGTGGGTGGTTGTGCCCTTTCGGATTTTTCCAGGAGATGTTGTACAAGATAAAAACACCTAAGTTTCACCCAGGAAAAATCTTCAATTATACCAAGTATTTAAGTTTGTTAATCTTGACCATTCTAATTGCTTTTTTTGTGGGAGCACCCTGGTTTTGCAAGCTCTGCCCGGTGGGAACCTTAGAAGCTGGAATCCCGATTGTCTTATGGAATCCAGGGGGAGATATTTTCACCCAAGCAGGACCGATTGCTTCTCAGCTCGGTACCTTGTTCTACATTAAACTCGTAATCCTTTTCGTTTTAATCTCAGCAGCGATCTTCATCCATCAACCGTTCTGCCGATACGTTTGTCCTCTGGGAGCCATCTACTCTATTTTCAATAAGGTCAGCTTTTACCGAATGAGAGTATATGCTACAAAATGTGGATTTTTTCATGAGTATGAGGAAACATGTCCAATGGAAATAAATGTCCAACAAAATCCTAATGACAAGGATTGCATTCGCTGTCTGGATTGCACAAAATGTAGAAGCATAGTATTTAAACCTGTCTGGAGGAGGTGAATCAAAAGAATCTCTTGTAGTGAGAGCATAAATTTAAGAATGTTTCTATAAAGTGGGATGAATTTAAGTTAAACTTGATTTTGGAGGAGTAATTATGAACAGCTGGATGAAAGTTTTAAAGCTATCAGGGGCTTTCTTCTTAACTCTGGTGGCTGGTTTGAGCTTTCTTATAGCAGGTGAAATCAAAGCTCAATATTCTTTTACCTACACTGCCTCGATTACTCAGAAAGTTGGGAACTTTGGTGATAGCACTCTGTTCGAATCAACTTTGACTAATACCGGGGATTCAGCAGACCTTTACGATGTGGATATGATTGAAAAGCCACCTACTCCGGAATCCTGGTGGATGGCCTTTTGCTCAGCGGGAATTTGCTGGGATTCGAGCTATACCCATGCTCCCATACCGACCTCTCTTGCGCCAGGCGAATCCAGTTATGTCCTTCCGGAAATAATGCCTAGAACCTTCGGTACTGCAAATGTTACTATGACAATAACTTCCCGGGCAAATCCGAGTCTGAGTGATTCTATAACCTTCACCCTACTCCTCATCCGTGGCGATGCTAACAGTGACGGCAAAATATCAGTTTCGGATGTGGTTTATATGATAAATTATCTATTCAAGGGAGGACCAGCACCAGTTCCGATCGAGTCTGCGGATGCTAATTGCGATGGAAAATCTTCGGTTTCTGATGTAGTCTATTTGATTAACTATCTTTTCAAAGGCGGACCTGCACCCTGCTGATACTTCAGTCAGTCTTAAAAATTTAAAATTGTTTATAAATTTTAGAATACCGTAGATAAGGTTATGGTTAATTTGTCAGCTCAAGAAAATAAATGGATGAGAAATAGGAGAGACCTTTTGATAGTTTTAATTGTAGCATCTCTTTCTGTTTTTGGTCTCTTTATTTTTTCAGGCTGTTCCACCAAAAACTTGATGCGAACGGAAAAGGTTGGCTCTATCTTTGTGAGCTCAGATACATCTGGGGCGGAAATCCTGCTGGACAATGTTGATACTCACAAGCAGACCCCGGATACGTTGTTCAATGTTAAGGTGGGCAGTCATCAGGTTAAAGTGGAAATGGGAGGATATCTATCTTCTCCCCGCTTAATTATAGTTGAAGTAAAAGCTGATACCACCATCGAGGTAAGCTTTGACCTGCTGAGTTTAAGTTATGGCTCATTGCGAGTTAGCTCCAATGTTGATAGTGCCTGCATAGCAGTCGATAACGTATCTACTGATCAAAAAACACCATATCTGTTTGCTCATAATATCCCTACGGGATCCCATATCATTTCCATCTATAAGGAGGGGTATTCCAACGACTCTCCTGCCAAAGAGGTGGTGAATATTTCAACTGCTGATACGGTAAGCTTGACATTCAACTTGACCCCGACCCCTGCAGGTCAGAATGCAGGAAATATAACTCCGGATTTCTATCTGCAGGACGATTATGGAGAATGGTTCAGGTTGTATGCTTATCGCGGATTTGTCTGTATGATAAACTTCTGGGCAATTTCCTGCCCTAACTGCATGGCGGAGCTTCCTTATTTAGAACAAATATACATGGAATATTCCTCTGATAGTTTAAAACTATTTGCGTTAAATTATGCTGACGGTTTTGACATAATCAGTCAGAAGAGAAATGAGTTAGGGTTGACCTTTACATTGCTAAGAGATGAAGGTGGTTCAGTGAAAAACGAGTATGAGTTGTTTGGTACACCTGTTACTATTATAATTGACCGTAGCGGGAAAATTCATCATTATAAATTGGGGTTTGAGGAGACCAAGGCTGAACAGATTATGACTGAGTTCAGACAGAAATTAAATGAGCTTTTTGGAAAATAAAATCTCTAATCCCAACTTATTTGGTTAGGATAACGCAAAGGAAAAGTATGCAGGTTCGATTTTTTAAATCAGGAATATTTTTTTTGATTTGGTTCTGCTTATCATCTCTAACGCAAGCTGTGCAGGCTCCAAATTTTGTAGCAAAGGATTTGAACGGTAAAAAAGTGGAGCTTAATGAGGTATTGGAAGGCGGTCCGGTTTTGATCAGCTTCTGGGCAACCTGGTGTAAGCCCTGTATCAAGGAGCTGAGTGAGCTTCAGAAGGTTTATAAGAAATATAAGCCAACCAGGTTTGAAATTCTGGCCTTAGATGAAGATGGACCTCGAAGCATTTCCAAGGTTAGGTCAATAGTTCAGGGACTTAAGTGGGAGTTTCCAGTACTTCTGGATGAATCGAAAGAGATTTACCGGAGATATCAAGTTCTGGGAATGCCGCATACGGTGTTGATCGACAGGTCTGGTAATATAAGATATACTCATACTACTTATCGCCCGGGGGATGAGGAGGTGATAGTGAAGAAAATAGAAGAACTCTTAAGTGAACAAAAAAAGCCCTCGGAGGAAAAAGAGAAAGGAAAAAGTGAAAAGTAAAATAGTTACTTATCTTCCAGCCTCCCTCTTTTTTTTATTCTGCATTTTGCACTCTTCAGCTGCCCAAGAGCTTAATCTTTCAGCGAGTAATCAACTTGAATATTTGTTAGACAATACAAATCAAAAGGACATATTGCATGATTGGTTTGATTTTATCCTAGCTTACGATGTTTATGAGGTGGGAGTGAGATATGAAGCTCACCAGCCGGATGACTGGGGGAAAACCTATCAGGACTTTTCTTACCGATATTTTCAGCTCTCTAAAGAATCTTTTAAACTGACCGTAGGGAATTACTATTCAATATTCGGGCGTGGATTGATACTTCGCTCTTACGAAAATCGGGATCTGAGATTTGATAACAACCTGGATGGAATAAAGGGGACTCTGGATCTGGATCCCTTAGCATTAACCTTTTTGGGTGGAACCCCCAGGGGGAAATACGAAAGAGTAAACGATCCTCTATACGGAGCTGACGGCAAGATAACCTTTTTCGATCAGATGACATTGGGCGGAAGCTATCTTCGAACCAAAATCGCCACTACTGGTTTTACCCAACTCTATGCAGAGAACCTTAGTTTGGTTTTCCCTCATTTAGATTTGTATGTAGAACATGCTGAAAAGGATAACCCTTCGGGGGAATATTTAGAGAAAGACGGGGAAGGATTTTACTTAGCCTCTAATCTCTATAGCACGGGCTTTGGGCTTAATTTGGAATATAAAGACTATAGGAGATTCGATTTCAGTAAGGGGGAGGTGATTTATAATAACCCGCCTTCCCTCATAATAGAACATCTTTATACCTTGCTTAACCGACATTCATATATTTTGAACTTAGAGGATGAAAAAGGGATTCAAGCTCGAGCTATTGCCACCCCTTCGGATAAACTTTTCCTGCTGACGAATTACAGTTATACCACAAATCACCAGAATAAGCTTATTTTCTCCGAGTTATATGGAGAGATAGAGTATGACTATAAGGACAAAGCCACGCTCAAAGGAGGCTTGAGCCGAACGGAGAATAAAAAGGAAGACGGCTCTCCCTATTTTTTAGGTCCGGTCTTAGATTTCACTTATTATCTTTCAGAAAGAAACAGCTTCGCCTTTCTGATTGAGCATCTCTGGACCAATAAATATGATGGAAAAATCACTTATTACGATCAGATAATCTCTTTGAGCTTTTCTCGCTCCCCCGCTATTTCTTTATCTCTAACCCATGAGAGAACTACTGAGTGGAAAACTAGAGATCGGTCTGGTAAAAGGAGCTGGTTTATCTTTGGTTTGGATTTCGCCTTAGGAGAGAAACACAATTTTAGTCTGAATTTGGGCTCCAGGCGTGCTGGCAAGATCTGCTCCGGTGGAATTTGTACTGACAGGCCTGCACTGGATGGTATGGAAGTAAAGCTTTTAAGTCGATTTTAGAGGTCAGAAATCCCAAAAGGGGTATCTGCAAAAACCCAGTCTCTTTAAAATAATACCTTTTTTTCAAGAATAAAATATATCGATAAAATCAAATACGAGCAAAATATAAGGACCTTATACTTTTTTTCTTAGGCAAGAATAAGGTGTAGATATTTTATCTAACCAGGATGGATCATAAGATCCAGGCGTAAACGATAATAAATATAAAAGTTACCTACCGGAAATAAATTAGCTAGGCTTATCCCATGTATTACTCACCATGTTTTTTCAGGTGAATAATGAACCGGACGGCAGGGCAGATCGGTTTTGACATTTGCAGGGGGTCTCATAATGTTTGAACGGTAACAGGTTTAGCGGTACAACACCAGGACCAGCTTGATCGGAAAGCCAGTCTAATTCTCCCACTTTCTTATCTCAAAAGCAAACCTCTACCATACAGCTAAAAAAGTAAATTAATAAAGCCTAAATTAATCACTACCCATTGTTTCCTTTATGAATGCAGTGAAGTAGGGTAGAAAATTAGTTTGACTTTTAGTACAGATTTGAGAATATTAGAAATGATAATAGATTAAGGAGCGCACATATTAATATTAGGAGGTGCCAGAATGGAGATAGAAGAGATAAAGACGGAGAGTCTGAATGCCAGGAGTTTTATAGAAGAAAAAACGAATGAGATTACTGCTATTGTTGGTAAAGATATAGCCATTAACGCTCTCTCTGGCGGTGTTGATTCATCAGTGGTTACTTTACTGGGTCACATGGCTCTGGGGAGCAGTCTTAAGACCATTTTTATAGATAACGGCATTATGAGACAAGGAGAACCTCAGAGAGTAGTTTATTTATTTAAGGAACTAGGGGTATCAGTAGAAATGATTGATGCCAATGAGCAATTCTTTAACGCGTTAAGAGGTATTACTGACCCGGAGGAGAAAAGAGAAGCGATCACACACGTTTTTTACAAAGAGGTTTTTGGTCAGCTGGTAAAAAAAAGTGGAGCAAAATATCTTCTTCAGGGGACAAATTACACAGATATAGAAGAAACGGTTGCAGGAATTAAAAGGCAGCATAATATTCTGGAGCAGCTTGGAATCGATACCCAATCGCAGTTCGGGTACAAACTCATAGAACCTTTGGTCCAACTCAGAAAATCAGGAATAAGAAAAATTGCAAAAGTTTTAGGGTTGCCAGAAGAAATATATAACAGACCGCCTTTTCCGGGCCCCGCTTTAGCTACAAGGGTAATAGGAGAAGTAACGCCTGACAAAATAGTGATGGTGAGAAAAGCAACAAGTATTGTTGAAGAAGAGCTATCTAATACAAGAGCATTTCAATATCTGGCTGTCTTGCATGAAGACAAAGTTACCGGAATCAGAGAAGGGAAAAGAGAACACGGTTTCCAGATAGAAGTAAGATGTTGGGAAAGTATAGATGCAACAACAGGCTCGCCAACCAGACTTTCTTATGACGTCCTGGAAGAGATAGCGGAACGCATGACAAAGGAAATACAGGGGGTTGTGAGTGTTACTTATAACATAACCAAAAAGCCACCCTCGACTATAGAAGCGATATAGTAGCGATTCACGAAAGCTCGGAAACTCTACAAGGAATTGAAAATATGAAAATGTTAGCATTACTGCATACCCAGTCATAATATTGCGTGCCTATTGCTACGATGTTTGAACCTTATCAGACGGCTCAGATCGCTTAATTTTGCTCCACCATGTTACTAAATCTATATTTTAATCGGTAGATATAGAGACCGCGAGAGTGCTTATTCTACGGTTCTGGCAAGCACAAGGGCTAAAATATTTTTAGATTAGATGGTCCCCAAGCTGAGCAGAATTAGAATTTCTAAGTATTCATAAGAGGAGGGCACCACGACTTCTTAGTTAATCTCACGTAATTTTATTAACTTATCTTGGAAAATCAGCTTTGAGCTTCTCTATAAAGAAATTCCTCTCCCCCAGATGGGAATCTGAGGGAGAGGAAAGAGGTTTCCTCAGAGGAGCTTCTTACGTTGGAACCCCATATAAAGGCTGAACCATATATTTAGGGCAGGGGTTGTAAGTAGGACAAATGGGGGGAACATATTTCGGACAGTGTGACGCGATAATAAAATCCCTTGGATCAATGAGGAATTCCATTCAACTCACCTCCTTTCTTTCTAAGATATAATTTCCCTTCACGGACTTATGTTGAAGGTTAATTAACCAAATCTCAAGTTATGAGAGCAGAAATAAATCAAGCTTTGCCTAAGCGACTATTAGTATAAACTTTTTATGGAGTGTAAGCAAGAAAAATTTTTCTTTGGAAACGGTAAATTCGTGACACCTGGACTAGCATAGGGCCAGTCGGATGAATCAGGTATCCCGTTTTTCTCTGTCATACTACTCACTATATTTTTCACGACCAGATAACGTGAACAGCATGAAGGGGTAGGCGATTCCTAATTAGATTTCACACACAGGGTGTCAAAATATTTTCAGGACACCACTCCCGATCTGTTTGAAGAAGCCAAAGAAGTTCTAAACCGATCTATAAAAAATTCCTCTCCTTCATAAGAGCATGGAAGGAGAGGAAAGAGCCTCATCAAGGCTTCTAAGGCTCGATATAATACAAACCACAGCCACCATATTCTGGACAGCGGGTACCACAAGGGGTAAACTTCGGGCAATGTCCTGATACTGTTACCTCTATTGGGTCAATTAGATATTCCATTCGACATCACCTCCTTTCCTGGCAGAAGTGAATTTTCTTCAAAGATTTACCCTGAAGATCTTTTACTAAATCTCAAGTCAGAGAAAGCGAAAGGAGCGTGAACTTCCTAAGAAATTTTAAAAGCAGTACAAATTATCTCTTTGTATTTTTCGATAGTATAAACCCTATTCATAAATCAAGCAGAAAAAACTCTTCTTTTCGTCGACCTCTTCTCAAAGGCGTTCTTTCTCTTTCACCTTTTTTAGACAGAAAGGAAAAGAGGCTAAAAGATCACCGGTATATGCAAACGTAATCCCCCTGCACCCTCCCCGGCATTGGAAAAAACATTCACATTCCCTGCAAAAACCTCTTATTTTTTCATGGGGAAGCTCTGAGATCATAGTCATCTTACTCTGCCCCCAGATATCCTCCAATGAATTTTCCCTCACATTTCCAACCAAGAACTCCTTGCTTAAAAGTGAGGTGCAGGGATAAACATCACCCACTGATGTTACATAAAAGGTCTTAACTCCGGAAACACAAGGATGGAAAAAATAGTCCGGAGGCAAAGGACCAAATGCTGGATCAGGCATCACTATCGGATCTTTGCACTCTTGACAATCTCCTATAAAAGATCTCAAAGAGGGTAAACTATCCTCATCAAAACATAGCCTTTTTTTTATCTCGGTGTTCTTACCCCTTCCCCAGGGGGTGAATCCACAAAATCTCACGCAAGCAACGCCTTCTGTTTGAGCCAGTCTGACAAAATCAGGTCCATCATCGAGATTCTCTTTTCCTAAAAGCATTGCCAAATTCAATTTTATTCCCAGCTCTTTACATATTCTTATAGCTTTGATAACTTTATAGAAATCCTCTTCGCTGGCCTTCCGCATCTGGGCATTTCTCTGAGGGGTAGAGCCATCAAAACTTATCTGAATAAAACTCACCCCGGCCTCTTTCAAGCTCTGCCCCCTTTTTTCCGTCAAAAGGATACCATTCGTGGTTACCCCAGAGGTGATATCAGCTCTGGATTTGGCATAAAAAGTAATCTCCTCTAAATCCTCCCTTAACAAAGGCTCGCCTCCGGTCCAGCCGATCACCTTCACCTCTAAGGCTTTCATCGAATCAATGAGTTTCAGACACTCCTGAGTGGTAAGCTCATTCTTCAAGTGTCGGGTTGAGGCAGTGTAACAGTGCGGGCAGGAGAGATTGCAATTACGAGTTATCTCCCAAGCTGCAAGTTCTGGTTTTTCTTTCCTTTTACTCATCTTTTAAACTTTCCTCTTAGAATAGTAGAGTGCGCAAGTTTTTACTAACGCACTCTACTTCTAAATCAAAAACTATGGCCCTTTACTACCAGGGTGGGCAAATAGGAAAAAACATTTTGCAATACCTAATACAAGGACTGTACTTCGGACAAGCTCCTGAAGTAGTAACCTCCTCTGGATCAATGAGATATTCCATTAATCTCACCTCCTTTCCTCTAAAATGTAATTTCCCTACAAGGGTTTATCTTGAAGGGTGATTAATTAGATCTCAAGTTATGAGAGCAAAATCAAACCAAGTTGTTGCTAGGCAATTATCAGTATAAACTTTTTATGGAGTGTAAGCAAGAAAAATTTTTCCTTGGAAACTATAAATTCTCAACGCTTGGACTACTAAGGGCCAGTCGGATGAATTAGGTTACTCCTTTTTAGTCCACCGTGCTACTTACTATATTTTTCACGGCTAGATAAAGTGAACAGCATGAATAGGCAGGCGATTCCCAATTACTTTTCACACGCACAGGGCGTACAAAATATTTTCAGGCCTGTGAATGAAAAAGGGACAGACTATACTCAGCTGTCCCCTTACTAACAGTTGTATGCTCTGGCTGACTACTAAGAGCAATTTTCAACAAGCAGGTGGAGGTCCTTCTTTGAAAAGATAGTTGATTAAATAGACCACGTCGCTAACCGTCACATTGCCATCACCATTGACTTCTCCAGACTGGCGTGGATTAGGTTCAGGACCATTCTTGAATAGATAATTGATCAGATATACCACGTCCCCCACATCTATGGTTCCGCTGCTGTCCGTATCCCCCAGAATACATCTTCTGCCCCAGCTGGGCCAGCCATCCTCCGCCGGATGATCGGTCAGGCGGCGTTGATTACTCCCGTCTGCATTCATTAGGTAAACCTCATAATTCCCGTCGCGGGTCGAATTAAACACTATCAATCCTCCGTCTGGTGACCAGCATGGAGCTTCATTTAGCCCAGCTGCATCGGTGAGCATGGTATCGCCGCTTCCATCTGCACGCACGAGGTGAATCTGTCCGGTCATGGATGAATGATCAACTAGCGCATACGCTATCCTCGTTCCATCCGGTGACCATCGCGGACGAACCGCATCCGCAATGCTGGCGGTCAGACGCTGCTGGTTGTTCCCCAGGGTATCCATCACGTAAATCTCATAGTTCCCATCCCGCTTCGAGCTGAACATGATCTCATCTGCATCCGGTGACCAGACCGGCATCATATCGTCTGTGGGATTATTTACCAGTTGATGCTGGTTGCTTCCGTCAGCATTCATCATGAAAATATCACCATTGTCCCAGGTATTGAAAACGCTATAAACTATTCTCGCTCCATCCGGCGACCAATCGGGATCCATTTCATTGTCCGGAGTATTGGTCAGTCGCTGAAGATCACTGCCATTGTACTTCATGGTATAGATTTCGTAGTTCCCGTCCGCATTCGAGGCAAATGCGATCTTTGAGTCATCATGTGAGAATGCAGGACATACATCCTGCGCACTATTTGCGGTCAGGCGTTTCAAATCGCTGCCGTCAGTATTTATCGTGTAAATTTCTGCGTTCCCGCTTCGATCAGAATAAAATGCAATTAGTTCGACGTAGGAAGAATCGGTGGTATCGGTTTGCAACTTCTCGATGTATTTGGCATCCACCCAAGTTGATTCAGGGTAACTCTCTTGGCCCACTACAATTCCACAAACGAGAATGGCGTTAAGAATTAGACCCAGTGCAAATTTGTAGTACATGATACTACTCCTTATTGTGACAGAAATAAAAGGCTACTTAATATGATTCGGTTTGTCTCCAATCTTTTAGCAGCTCGGTGGTGGTCCTCCTTTGAAAAGATAGTTGATTAAATAGACCACGTCGCTGACCGTTACTTTATTATCACAATTAACATCCGCAGATGGTAATGGAACTGGTGCTGGTCCTCCCTTGAATAGATAATTTATCATATAAACCACATCCGAGACGGTTACCGAGCCATCTCTGTTAGCATCGCCTCGCAGGGCATCGATCTGTAAATACTTGATGGTTGTGTAGTCACTTGAGGTTCCAGTGCCCTGGCTCTCACCAGTTACATAGACATTACCAGAGTCATCTACGCTTATAGCCCTGGCAGTTTCCTGAGAGTTCACTGGGCCATTATATCTGGCTACCCAGAGCTGGTTACCGTCCGGATCATACTTTACGGTGGCATAATCATCCGCTTTTAAATCGATATCATCACTTAAACCGGTCACATAAGCATTGCCCAAGCCATCCAGAGCCAAAGCATAAGCCACATCGCAGCCATCCAGCCAGGAGTGGTATCTAGCTGTCCAGAGCTCGTTCCCTTCCTGGTCGTATTTTACGGTCGCATAGTCGAAAAGGGTATTACTCATGCGGGTCCATCCGGTTACCCACACATTCCCCCAACCATCTGCGGCTATAGCCAGAGCAGATGCGCCAGGGTTATTGCCCGGCTCACCACAATACCTTCTAACCCAGAGCTCGTTTCCGCTGGAGTCATACTTCACAGTTGCATACTCATTGAAGGTCTCTATCCCTGTACTCCCTCCAGTCACATAGACATTGCCAGAACTATCTAAAGCCAAAGCATAAGCCACATCACTTCCACCCTTAGGTCCGTTGTATCTTCGGACCCAGAGCTCATTCCCCTCCGGGTCATATTTTAGGGTCGCATAATCAGCAGTTGTTACGCCACCATTACTCCCTCCGGTAACATAGGTATTTCCGAAATCATCTAATGCTATTGAATTAGCCTCATCCCCCCCGTTACCGGTCCCGTTATACCTTTTCACCCAGAGCTCATTTCCATTCATATCGTATTTCACAGTTGCATAGTCTTTGTTAGTTATACTGCTATTACTATATCCGGTCACATAAACGTTTCCAGAGCTATCTACTCCTATGTCTGAGGCGTGATCATCTAAGCTTTCTGGTCCATTGTATCTTCTTACCCATGCAGTCTCTCCATCGGGATAATACTTGAGGGTGACATAGTCAAAGTCACTTCTACTGATTTGACTGTATCCCGTTACATAGACATTCCCTGTGCTATATATTGCCAGGGCAGTTGCTACATCTGAAGAATCTGCAGATCCATTGTACCTTCTTACCCAGGCAGTCTCCCCGTCAGGATAATACTTAAGTGTGGCATAGTCCCAGCCTGTCCCATTCCCCAGGCTCTGTCCGGTTACGTAAACATTACCTGAATCGTCTACTGCTAGATCTATAGCAATATCTTGCGAGTTTCCTGGACCATTGTATCTTCTTACCCAGGCAGTGTCTGCAAACTCAGCAAAAATGGAAGTAGTAAAAAGAAATATAAAAAGGAAAGTTAAGAGTGCTCTAGTCATAAGTCCTTCCAGTTTTAAAAGAACGGTTTGATAAGATTCTTCATATTTAATATAAGTGATTTTCTAATTTTGCCAAGATGTTTTTACAAAGAGAGGAGTAAGAAAAAAGTTCAATTCTTTGACGGGACCGGGATCTGATAACGTTGTATACCCAAACTTGTTTGGGGATGGCACGACGCTTCATCCTCATATTTAATGACCTCACCCTCGCCTTCTCCTATCCTACGGTGGCTACGCCAAACGCAGTCTTCGTTTCTCCGACGAGAAGAGGTGATAAAGAGAACAGACAAGATGTCTGTTCCACCTATCAAGGGAGAGGAGATTGGTTTTTACAGAAAAGCTATTGGTTTTAAAGTAAAAAAGAAAGGAAGAAGGGGGATGAAAGGCTAAAGGCTATAGTCTAAAAGCTAACAGCGAAAACCGAATAAAACTCACAGCAGATTAAAGGGATTAAGCAGATAAAAGACTAAAGTCTAAAGTCGAAAAGCAAAAAACCAATAGCGAATAGCGAACTTATGCAAAAATTGATCGATACGGTTAGCGCTTATTATGGGAGCGGGATTCAGACTCAGAATAAGCTCTTTATAATTCCTTCCGGGCAGTATAAAGGGAGGGCAATTTTGATTTATCCTCTGAATTCAAGCATACTGGTTTATAGATGGGCTGACTCTCCATATATTTCCTGGTCCAATTCGGTTAATATCGTAACCAATTCAGCAGATTTCCCCTGTTCTGGTTTTATGGATTCATCCGGCAATCTTTACTTAGCTTATACAGTACAGACCAGTTTGGCTTTAACGATGGTGAAACTTCCCTTTGCCAATGGTGCTTGGTCGATCGGTACGATCAGAAATATTTGTACAGTAGAGGATAACTATTATCCTTCGATCCTGAAAGATTCGATTAACAGATTATGGGTTTCCTGGAGCTATTATGATTCAGTAACGGGTAGGTATTCGGTGCATGTCAAATCCTCCACTGATGATGGGATAACCTGGGGAACAGGGGAGACTGACCCGGGTGAGGTTTTAACCTCTGGCAGTGCAAGCTGTTCTTCTCAATTGATTTTTCAATCACCTTATATCAGATGTTTTTATTCTGATGATGGGAATACCTTAGCTTACCGTTCCTTTGAGCTTTTCGGTGGAGTCTGGTCTTCTGCAGTTCTGGTTTATTCAGGGTCTAATATTCAGGATGATTTTCAGATTTCTCTTTCTACAGACAATAAATTGGGGATCGTTTTTCCAGGGACTTCTTCTCTTTTGTACCGGGAGTATGATGGGGTCTCCTGGAGTGGAGCATCTCCAGTGGATTCTGGTTTACCAGTCAGTCCGGCAATAAAATTTTTCGGAAATACACCTTATGTTTTTTACGGGAAGAATATGGGAGCGAATCAGAATCAGCTTTTTTACTCTTATAAGTCCGGAAGCTTTTTTACTACTCCGGCTCCTCTGGTTGATGGGGCAAAGGTTCTGGATAAAGTTTTCTGCTATGATGATTCTGCGACTAATAAATATTATGACAGAACCTCGGAAGCAGAAAATACTACTCCGGCAGATATTTTTCATCCGACCTCCAATAGTCTGGTCAAAGATTTAGATGATGGGCTCTACTTAGGGATGGATGAGAAATTCAATCAGGTAAAAGTCATTTTGTCAACAGCCGGGATAGGGGGACAGGTGGTATGGGAATACTGGAATGGTTTTGAATGGAAAAGCTTTACTCCTTATTCTGGAGTTTATCATTCAGATTCGGGTAATAAACTGGTTATTCTGTGGCAGGATTTGTTTTCTGTCCCTTCTGACTGGCAGCAGAGCGGGGTGAATAACTCGACTGAGTTCTGGATAAGAGCCAGGGTTACCACTGCATATACTACTGCGCCGGTCGGGACGCAAATCACGGCAGTGCCGGAAAACAAATACATTAATACATTTTAAGAATTCAAGAATCGAAGGTTTGAGGTTTCAAGAGAAACCCTACCCAATCTTTCTCCTTTAGAAGAAGAGGGGAAAAGGATAATAAAAAACCCTCCTGCAGATCTGCGGGAGGGTTGATAATGCGGTCAAATATATTTTTTATAATTTAACTACATTAATTGCCTGTGGTCCTTTGGGTCCCTGAGTTGTCTCGAAGCTGACCTCATCTCCATCATTCAGGGATTTAAATCCATCACCCTGAAGTGACGAATAATGCACAAAGACGTCTTTGCTGCCATCGTTTGGAGAAATAAAGCCATAGCCCTTTGATTCATTAAACCACTTTACTTTACCTTCTGCCAATTCCTTTTTCACCACCTTTCATCCGAATAACGTTAAAACAAAAACCACGAAATCCACTAAACCTTGAGTTTTCGTGGTCACTATAATTATAATCTAATAAATCGAACACTTTCCTTTTTCAAAACCTTCACTATTTATTATACGTCAAAAAAACCGTTTTGTCAAACAAAATTTTTATAAACATAAATTATTACTGATATCGACAAAAACAGAGTCGAGCTTTAATATCCCTTTTCAGCAGATTGGTGATGGACCGCCTTTGAAAAGATAGTTGATTAGATAGATGACATCGGAGACTGTTAAATATTCGTCATTATTTAAATCTGCTAAGAGAAGGGGATTGGGTGCAGATCCTCCTTTGAAGAGATAATTAATTAAATAGACCAAATCAGAAACATTTAAAGAGCCATCACTGTTAGCATCTCCTACCAGAATTATGGGAAAATATTTTATGATGAGAAGACTTACTCCATTAGTGCTTCCAGTCAAATAAATATTGAAAGAATCATCTACTGCTATAGCAAGAGGCATATCTACAGAGTTTCCTGGTCCGTTGTATCTTTTTACACATACCTCATTTCCATCTGGGGCATATTTTATGGTAGCATAATCAAAGCTAAAAGGATCACTCTTGAACAGAGCACTAAATCCCGTTACATACACATTATCAGAATCATCTAAAGCTATAGCTGTGGCATTATCGTAGGAGTTTCCTATCCCATCATAAGTTCTCAGCCAGAGCTGATTTCCAGTGAAATCATATTTTATAGTTAGATAATCATAATCAGGGTAATATCCACTAAATCCTGTTACATATACATTACCAGAACCATCTACTACTATATCAGTAGCAATTTCTTCAGAGTAACTTTCAGATCTGTTATATCTTCTTGCCCAAAGCTCGTTCCCATTTGGATCATACTTAATAGTAACGTAGTCCCAGTCTGTCCCATCGCCGTAACTTCGACCAGTCACATATACATTACTGTAATCATCTACAGAAATGGCAAATCCCTCATCGAATGAATTTGCTGGTCCGTTATATTTACTTATCCATAGTTCATATCCATTCCGATCATACTTTATAGTAGCATAGTCTGAGGAGCTAACACTATCCTGGCTCTGTCCTGTCACATAAATATTATTAGAATCATCTATAGTTATAGCACGAGCCATATCTCCATATTTTTTATTATATCTTTTTACCCAGAGTTCATTTCCATCAGGGTCATACTTTATAGTAGCATAGTCATACCCAGTTCCATTACCTACACTACACCCAGTTACATATACATTTCCAGACTTATCTATTGTTAATCCCCAAGCTTCATCTATGTAATTTCCCGGACCATTATATATTTTAACCCATATTTCATTTCCACATGAATCATACTTTAAGGTGGCATAATCATCAAAAGAATCCCTATTACTGCCATACCCAGTTACTCCGGTTACATAAACATTGCCGGCATAATCTACTCCTATGGCACGAGCATAATCCAGACCACTTGCTGGTCCATTGTATCTTCTCACCCAGGAAGTATCGCCATTAGGATAATATTTTATGGTAATATAGTCTCCACCACAAATTCCTGCTACATATACATTTCCAAAGCTATCTAGGCAAATGCTACGTGAGTCCGTATAAGGTCCTCCCCAGTATGTTCTCACCCAGGCGGTATCAGTTTGAGCAAATAGCGGTAAAGCAAAAAAGAGAGAGAAAAACAAGGTAATCAGAAAGATTTTTCTCATGGCTCCTCCTTGATTTGGGGAAAAGACAAACTGGTTTTTAGAAATGTATATAAGAAGTTCTAAATTTTGTCAAGGGAAAAATTAGATAAAAGAGTTCAAATGTTCAAGAGTTCATAGGAAAACATCACCCTCTCCTACAAGAAGAGGGGATAGATAATAAAGGACACGGTAACGCTGTGTCCCTACAACAGGGCGAGGAAACCTTGCCCCTACATTTTCAGCAAATTGGTGGGGGACCACCTTTGAAAAGATAGTTGATTAGGTAGATTACGTCAGTAACTGTTACATCACCATCACAATTAGTATCTCCGGCTAATATATCTGGTATAGGGACAGATCCACCTTTGAAAAGATAGGCAATTATGTAAATTACATCTGATACATCTAGTACTTTGTTATTATTGGCATCTCCTACGAGAAAAAAGTGAACATACTTCATAGTCGCATAATCACCTAATGCCTCAATCCCGTAACTCCACCCTGTCACATAGGCATAACCGTAACGACCAACCACCATATCAGTGGGAATATCTTCATCGTCACCTGGTCCATTATATCTTGCCACACCGCATTTATTCCCATCTTTGTCATATTTTACAGTGGCATAGTCATAATTATAAGGAGATGTTTTTAATTGCGCACTATAACCAGTGACATAAACATTGCCAGAATTATCTACTCCAATAGCAGAAGCCCAATCGCTGAAGTTTTTTGGCCCGTTATATCTTCTTACCCAAGCAGTATCTCCACTGGGATAATACTTGATCGTGCCGTAGTCATATCTTGATGCACCACTCCAACTGTGCCCAGTAACGTAGACATTGCCAGAATCATCCACTGATATAGAACGAGCTTCATTAATATCAACTGGGTTTCCCAATCCATTGTACGTCCTTATCCACGCTGTATCTCCGTTGGAATAATATTTGATGGTTGCATAGACTGAGAGCCCAAGGTTATTTCCAGTCACATAGGCATTACCAAAAATATCAACAACAATATCAATGCCTCCCCATTTTTGTATCCATAGCTGGTTTCCATAAGTATTATATTTAATCGTTCCGGCTGATCCAGTTACATAAACATTGCCAGAAGCATCTACTGCTATAGCACTACCACTCAATGAGTCAACCCATAACTGGTTTCCATTGGTATCGTATTTTACGGTTCCGCTTGTTCCGGTCACATAGGCATTACCAGAATCATCAATGGCTATTCCACGTGCTCGGTCCTGAACATTTCCTGGCCCATTGTATCTTCTTATCCATACGGTATCTCCATTTGGATAATACTTTATAGTGACATAATCGTAGTAGGAATCTACCCCCCAACTTTGCCCTGTCACATATACATAACCTGAATCATCTACGGCTATGGCTGAAGCCTCATCTCCATCCCCACCATCATAGCTTCTGACCCAAGCAGTATCTCCATTTGGATAATACTTTACGGTAAGGTAGTTATATGAACAGCCGTTACCGTAGCTTTCTCCTGTTACATAAACATTGCCAGAAAAATCTACTGCTATGGCAAAAGCTGCATCATGATCGTTTCCAGGTCCATTGTATCTTCTTATCCACGAAGTGTCAACTGACTGAGCAAAGACAGGAATACTAATAAAAACTAAAACAACTAAAATTATTAGCTTTTTAAACATACTTCCCTCTTTCTTAAAGCAAGGGCTAACTATTATCTTAATATTTGATAGAAAACCCTTCAATTAAATATTAACCTAAAACCCCTAAAAGTCAAGCTAAATAAGTGGAATATACCCCTTACAAAAAAGTCTTATCCTGGTTGAGGTAGTAAAGGGACAGACTACACTAATAAGTGAAAAGTTTTTTGGTAATAAACTACCCCTAAGCTATTCATTCTTTCTTCTTAATACCCCTTCAATTCTCTCAAGCATCAACTACAAGGAGTAGGTCCGCCTTTGAAAAGATAGTTGATTAAAAAGACTACATCGGAGACTGAGGGTTTTCCATCGCAGTTGCAGTCAGCAGAGGAAAGAGGATTTGGGGGTACTCCTCCTTTGAAAAGGTAGTTTATAAGATAAACGATATCGGCGATAGAGACTTTTCCATCCTGATTTACATCTCCACGATAAAAGATGATATGGTTATATTTAATTGTAACATAGTCGTATTTTGTTTCACTCTGGTAGCTTTGACCAGTTACAAAAACGTTACCTGAATTGTCTACTGCTATAGCAGTGGGTTTATCATCTTCTCCTCCATTGTATCTATTTAACCAGAGGAGGTTGCCTGAGGAATCATATTTCAGGGTGGCGAAATCAAAATCTGTTCCGTTGCCAAAGCTTCCACCGGTGATATAGACGTTGCCCGAATCATCTATGGCTATAGCTGTAGCCTCGTCATTGCCGTTTCCAGGTCCGTTATATCTTCTCACCCAGAGCTGGTTTCCACCCGGATCATACTTTACAGTGGCATAGTCAAAATAGGTTGAGCTGTCGTAACTTTTTCCGGTTATATAGATATTCCCAAACCGGTCCAGGGCTAAATCGGTTGCCTGGTCTTCGGAGTTGCTTGTTCCATTATATCTTCTCACCCAGGCCGTATCTCCATCAGGATAATATTTCAAGGTGACGTAGTCATTATCCGTAAAGTTGTCATAGCTTGTTCCAACCACATAGATATTTCCTGAACCATCTACAGCAATGGCACAGGCATCATCATCTGAATTTCCTGGACCGTTGTATCTTCTGAGCCAGGCAGTATCACCGTTCGGGTAATATTTTATGGTGGCATAATCAAAGCCATTATCTCTGCTGGAGCTTAATCCCGTTAAGCAGAGATTACCCCAAGGATCAATACTTAAGTCTTTGGGATGGTCATAACCGTTTCCGGGTCCGTTGTATCTTCTTAACCAGGCTGTTTCACCATCAGGATAATATTTAAAAGTAGCATAGTCATCAAAAGTAACAAGATCCCAGCTATGTCCGGTTACATAGATATTCCCTGAAGAATCAACAGTTATGGTAGTTGCAGCATCATCGTGGTCTGCTACCGGACCAGGGTATCTTCTTACCCAGGTTGTTTCCCCATCCGGTTGATATTTTATGGTAGTGTAGTCAAAATTATAGAATGTGCCTGTTCCCACACTCCAGCCAGTTACATATAAGTTTCCTGATTTGTCCAGAGCTAAGGCAGTTGCCCCGTCATCGTAATTTCCTGTGCCGTTATATCGTTTTAGCCAGGCAAGCTCTCCATTCGGGAAATATTTCAAAGTAGCATAGTCATATCCTGTGTTGTTACTAAAGCTCTGTCCGGTGACATAAATATTACCAGAATCATCCAGAATCAGGGCAGAAGGATAATCATTAAGATTTGCTGATCCGTTGTATCTTTTAACCCAGATAGTGTCGACTTCCTGGCAAAGGAGAGCTGGAGGTATATTGAGAAGCAAAAAAAGAGCTAAGAGAAATTTTCTCATAAGGTAATCCCGGTTTAGCCTGTCAGGTCAGTCCGCCTTAGGCGGATGACAGGCACTGGAATAACGGTACTCTTACATTTAATATACGTCTATTTCTTGTTTCGACAAGAAAGATAGTTAAATAAAGGGTTCAAGAGTTCAAGGGATGAAGGGAATAAATAGAGGATGAAGTAAGGTAAAAATGTGAGTGTTATTCGGGTAGCGTGAGCGTGGGTAAAAACAAAAGGAAGATGGAAGATAGAAAATAATGATGAGAGGCAGCAACACGGGAACAGACAAGATATCTGTTCCGCCGATCTTCACAACAAATATGTAAGTTGCTGCCTGGGAAAAAACAGAATTGCTATTGGTTTTAAGGTGAAAAGGAAAAGGTTCAAGAATTAAAAGGCTAAAGGCAAATAGCGAAATGCCAATAGCCAATAGCAAACATCTAACAGCAAATAGCAAAATCATGAGTTTTACCAACATCTCTTTAGTTAAAAAGCATATCTCAGAGCATCACTTAGGGGTATTTGAGATGGAGAACTATCCCTGTCATCTTACAGGGAGTTCTCCACATAAACTTCCGGATTCTAATATCCAGGTCAGCTCGGAAAAGGTTAAAGGGAAGGAGATTTTGTCTCCCGTACAGGAGGAGGTAAGTTTTTTATCCGGGAATACGATTCAGCTTTTACATTCGGAGTTAATTCTGGATACTGTAGTAGTTACCTCAGATTCATCCTTAGGGAAGATCTTTGTAGAGAATATCGATTATTCTATAGATTATGAGAATGGAAAGTTGACCCGG